>SXGQ01575103.1_pt1 | contig 31656 bp, 27 predicted proteins | sample 3178371 | NCBI WGS metagenome assembly SXGQ01 (sample SAMN11356859, study PRJNA531348) | freshwater metagenome | isolation source: freshwater sample F1-20 | place: China: Fuxian Lake, Yuxi | collected 2017-12-25
AAACGCACTTTTACCCAAATCTTTCAAGTCGTCAAAAATTCCACTGCCTTCCATCTCTTCCATAAGGGCGCCATCACGAATGCCGTGTTTCTTCATAAGTTTAAAAACGGCTTCGGGTGGGATGTTGAGTTTCATAAAGTGGGCAACGTGCTTGGGGTTCATCTTGGATGGGAACATACCTTTTTTCTCCACAAATGACTTGAGTTCGGGGAGACCCATACCGAACAACTGGTTCTGAACTGCTCCCTGTTCGTTGCCGCTGGGCATTCCCTGCTGCTGCGCATATGCGGAACGAGCATCTCTCATACCACGAATCACATCCGCAATAAGCGCTCTCTTGTTGTCGTCTGACGCGGCGACGCGGTCCAAATCGGGACGGAATTTTCTGTTTACTATGTCAAAAATAGCATTAACGTCTGCCTGACTCTTTGCGTTTGCCGCTGCACCTTTTGTGTCTCTTTCGTAACCCTTGATGATACTGATAATAGAATCTACCGGATTAAATCGCGGGTCTTGTCTGTCAATTCCCATCTGCGCTTGAACGCGGTCATTTGAATCGTAATTATCTCGTGTTGCGATGGCGCGTATATCCTGTTGTGCTTGTGCGGGTCCTGCGGGCTGTGGTGCGGGCTGTCCACCTGGCGCCGCCGGACGCCTTCCTGGAACGATTCTGTATTGTGGGTTGGCTGCGCGAAATTCACGAACCGCATTTGTAATTTGCGTTTGACTAAAGTCGTTATTTGCAACATACCGAATCTTATCAGCGTATTTGGGTTGCCGTAACATCTCTAAAAAAATACGATTGTCGGGAATGCCTAAAGCGGTGGATTGTCGCACATACTCTGCTACAGCAGCCGGTGGTCTCAATGGTTGGGGAGACCCTCTGTATCCCAATGCTTCTATTATTCTTGCATTTGGATTACGCGCATTAAAACCTTGATTTCCGGCTTGTGCGGCTTGTGCTGCTGCTTGGTCTGCTGCTGCTGCCCGAAGCATCTGCTCTTGTGCCTGCTGCTCGGCAGTTGTAGCCAAACCGGCTTGTTCCAGTTGCTGTAACTGCTGTGCAAGGGCATCCTGCCTTTCCTGTTGTGCTGCATCCTCTGCTGCCTGTCGCGCTACTGCCTGCTGATTTGCCTGTCGCTGTGCTTGTATATTCAATTGAACCTCCTGGCTCCTCAAACCACGTGTAAGTGGATTTGCAACAAAAATCTCGCGAACATTATTCTCTTTGATGTATAAAGACACATCCTGTGCTACAATGGGTCGTAGGTTTTCATCATCCAGGAACTCCGCCATAGTTCCCATAAGGGCATACATATACATAGATTGTTGGCGCATAAGTTCGTAAGTTTGGCGCTCTTCCGTTCCAATTCCGCGAGCCGGTGCGCGAGGGGCTGGAATAGACGCAAAAAACTTGGGATACAATCCCTGAACCTGTTTGAGCAGGTCTGTCAACGGAGTCAAATAGGCAGAATAAATCTGTTCCATCTGCCGATTGTCTCCAGTCAAGTCAGGCATAAACAATTTAATAAACGCCATCATCTCGTTAAATGCAGCGAGCAATTCGGCTTTGCTGAAGAAACTGGTTGCGAGGGTGGCTTCGGTTCCACGCGTTCCACGCAGAGCAGTTATTTTCTTTGCCTGTGCTTTTGCAACTATGTCCTTTGCCTGTTGGTCGCCTCTTTGGGCTGCTTGGAGAACTGCGGGGTCAATGTCTACGACACCTTCTAATGATGTGGTGAGTGACTGGAAGGTCTCCTGCTTCAACTGAAGAATCTGATTGAGTTTCAGTATATACACTTGAAGTTTAAATGCGGAGCCGACATCCTTTGCGGAGGCGGGCTTAATGGATTCCTTTTCCGCTTCAACCTGTCGCTTCTCTGCATCAAACACCTTTTGAAACTGGTTGCGGTTGTAGTTGCGAACCTGATTCATCTCCTTCAGACGAACAGCATCAGGAACCTTGCGTTCTCGCTGGGAGAGTAAACTCTTGAGTTTGTCCTTTGTGGGCATCTTTTATGTTTATGTATTACTCCGAGAAAAAATAATACATAAACTTCGCTAAATCAATTCAATTTCTCGTCATCCGAATTAATTGTATCAGTATATACGAATTAGAGGAGAAGAGGCAAAAATGGTGCTACGGAACTCGCAATGTTACCTAAGTCGCCGAGAAAGTCACCGCCTGAAACACCTTTACCGCGATAAGAAGCGCCGGCGCGTTTGAGGGCTTCCTTGTAAGAGCATCCGTGCGCTTTTTGGTATGCCTTGACGTGATTTATCCACGACATCTTGCTTTTACCTCCGGAGACACCGCAACCAACCTGGCGGGAGTCATCCTCGCCGCCCTTCATCTCCTTCTCTTCGTCGCTTTCCTCTTCTTCGTCGGAATGTGAACCCATACCGGACATAGAAACGCCTACTTGGGTGGGAGGAGGAGGCAAGTAGCCGCCCTTGACTATCTTGTTTTTGGGGGGTTTTCCAGCGCCGTTCGCCATACCGGCAATGTTCGCCATTTTGCCGTAGGAGTAGCGGACAGGAGTTGCGTTCAACTTGGGCATATCCGTAAGTCCGTGACCTTGCATTGGCTGGTAGGCACCACCACTCTCACCTGCGCCGAATTTGGATGCGATTTGCATTATTGGCTGCGCAACTTGTGCGACATTACCGATTGTTCCGATGAGGTCGGAGAAGAAATCACCACCTGATAGACCCAAACCGGTCAACAACGGCATCTCTGCTCCACCGCTTACACCCTTACCACGCATCATCTTTCCGAGTTCGTGATGCATTTTAGCGTCAGCGAGCGCCTTCAAAAACAACATTTTCTTTTCTGCCTTGCTGACAGAGGATGGCTTTCTTCCACCCAAAAAGGCGGTTGCGAGGGCTTCCGGAGAGGGAGTGTCAAAAGCAGGGTCATCCGCGCCGTCGGCGGCGCCACCCGACAACCCAAGACCGAATAAACCGGCGATTTGGGACAATCCTGGTATACCTAAATCGGAGATGGGTCCGCTCCCCTCCAAGCCCAAAAGGGCGGGTTGTCCATAAGTGAAGGCGCCAGCACCCCGTTTGGCTTGCATCATTGCGATTTTCTTTGCGAGACGCATCTGCTGTGCCTTTGACAATTTCTTACCGCTTCCCGATTCGCCTAAACCCATCATAGGAAGAAGGGGGGCAACCTTTCCGGCAACATCTAATACTCCCGTGAATCCCTTCTTAAATCCTTCACCGAAATCGGACCAAAAATCCCCGCCTTCCATATCTCCGTTTCCGTATCCACCATCCATATCTCCGGCGCCGATGAATCCATCTTTGGCTTGCTGTGCCTCAATTTGACGCCAATTTGGGACATAATTCTCACCGGTCATACGTTCACCTCCGCGTAACCTACCGGAGCCAGTTCCTGCTAAAAGTGCGCTGCCCTTTCGGCTGCCTTTGGCGATGGGTGCAACAGCCAACATTTGACCGGTTCTTCCTTGTGGACGGGCAACATCGCTTAATTCAGCACCCCGCCGAACTCCGCCCGACATTCCCATTCCTTTCTTGCCTGAAACCTTGTTAAATTTGTCGTAAAGGTCTAAACTTGTATTCGCAACATTTGCTGCGGTGTTCAACCCGGAAAGGAGGTCATCAAAGAATCCATTACCGCTCAATCCACCCTGCCTAAAATCCACATCGTGAAGGACGGATGCGTCTTTGCGGCGTTGCTTCTTACCAGCGCCTCCCTGACGGAGTGGGGTCTTGGCGGCTTGCATCCTGTCGTTACTGATGTTTGCTACATCAAGCCCCATTACCTGTCGTCGTAGGGCGCGATTATACTCGTTGTCATACGATGTCATTGTTGTTCGTTTATAATATTAGATAACAAAATAATATTATAAATTCACCTTAATTATTTCCCTAAACTACCAATAAATGAATTACGCCAGGTGCTTTGAAAGACGGGGCTTTCCGGAACCAGCCAATCCGGAACCTGCCTGTCCAGCACCAGCAGCGCCGGAACCGGACTGACCTGCACCAGCAGCGCCTGAACCAGCCAAACCCATACCGGAAAGGTCTTTGTAATCATCCTCCATACCACACCCAATAAGGCGCTTAACATCAGAACCTTTGTAGCCGGGCTGTGAACTGGCGGCAAGAACATCGGAACGGGACAGAATAGCAGTGTATGTCTGTGAAGTTCCACGCTCAAGAACAAAGACACCTGTGTTTTGGGTGATGAGAACCAACTCCCAAGAGCCGGAGGCATAAGCATCAGTAGAGAAGTTATTAATGTCAACCTGGAACTGCAACTGGAACTGACCGATGCTGCCTGGAGCAAACACATCATCCAGTTCAATATGCTTACCCATAGACAGCACAAGGGGTGCGCCTGAAGTGGGGACCTGAGTAAGACCGGAAGGATTGGATGCTGCACCGACGGCACGAGAAACCTGCGTCAAACCGGAGAACTCAGCCCAAGTAGCATTGGAACCCGATTCAACAGACATTCTCCACAGGTCGTGCGTAGTGGCTGAACTGAGGAGACCCGCCTTGTTATTAAAGTTAACCAAAATCTTACTAATGGGGAAGTAGCAATCGGCGTCGTAGGCGGTCTGATTGGCGAGGACTTTGCGGGCAAAGATGATGAGGCGGTCAGGAATGCTGTTAAGAGAAATGGTCTGAGATGCAAAAGAGGGCAACACACCGGGAACAACGGAAGCGGAACCAGCAGCGTTGACAATGGTAGCGGCGGGAATCTGCTGCTGACCTGAAGATAAGTATCTCGGATACTCAGCAAATGGGACGACGTTGCGACTTGGAACCAAATCGGAGGGCTGACGAGTGTAATACTGGATAAAGAGTTGAGGGGTGTCAAAAGCGTTGGGGGTAAGGAGAGACACGCTCAAGTTGGTCGCGGCACCACCGATGGTCTTTTGGGCAGACCTAAAAATTCTGTTAGTAGCACCTACGTTTGCAATTATATTCAAAACCTGAATTCCGTAGAAACCCTGATTGTTGTATTTAGGGTCCATAAAAATTAGGGGTGACAAGAGCAGAGGTTCAATGGTCTCAAAGACAAGAGTGATGTTCTTAGCACCAGGTCCTGGAGTATTACCAGTGATGGAGAGAATGCGGGAAACACCGCGACCCTGATAGGACTCATCCATAGCGCAGTCATTGAATGCACCGAGAGGGTTGTTGCTGGCGCCAACAGCGTCAGAGTAGTTCCAGTAGGAGTCATAACCGACGGGAGCAGCGTTGTTAAAGCGCTCAACTTCACGGCGGTCACCGAAACGCTGAAGAGCGAACATAACGTCCCTCATATTTTGTGAAATAGTATTGTTGTTAATTGTCATTTGAATTGTGTTGCAAAGGGACTGGAAGGGGAAGGGACCAAGCGACTCGGTGAAACCATAGTTGACCAAAAGGTCACCAGCGCCAGCGCCAGCAGGAAGAGTGCCGGTAATGACGAGGGAGATGGTGTTGCGAATCATAATACGCCTGGAAAGGATTGTCGCCTCAGAAGGCGTCTGTAAATTCCAAGTGACACTGGAATTGCTGTTAGAAATCGCGGTATACTTACCGGGAGTGATGTTTTGCGCACCCTTGACCACTGCGTATTTAACGGAGTCGGTGGTAGCGAGGACGTCGTCAATAACTTTGACTTTGCTGAAATCGGCGGAAGACATTTCGGTTGCTGTTATAACATAATATAACAAAAAAAAATCAGGAAACTTCGCAATTTGCTTAATTTCTTCATTTATGTTTGCCTAAATTATCGCAAACATAAACAGGCAGGGTGGCGGAGGGGCGCGGAGGAGCGGAGAGGAGGACCCCCGTTTTGACTTCTTGCTGGAATGGCGAAACATCTAACAACTCGCGCCTAAACTGGCGGAATTCAAGTAAACGGGACAATATTGTTAAATGCCTTTTTCCTAAACATAACTTTAAGGGTTGCGCCACATCCGTTTTGTAAATAGAATGGATGGGTCTGTCCAAAAATGTCTTTCCAAAAAACCGAGATTTGAATCGCCTGAAGTGGTGAGTTACTTTGCAAATCCAACAATCTATATTCGGCGACCGGACTATAAAGGACGTTGGGCAGGTATTCATCACCCCTTGTCAACGGAACTTCTAAATCTGTGATTTGATTCTGAATGTTGTTGTTTCCTTGTTGTTGGGAGGCGGTGGATGCACCGATGAAGATTCGGGGCAAACCGATTAAAGATGGTAAAACAGGAAGCAAAGAAGTCGTGAACAATAAAGAAGTAACTGGACACATAGTAGGACCGGTGCTATAAAGTTGCTCCATTGCTAAACCTCCGGTGGTCCAGTTTGTAAGAAGGGCAGCATTCGGTGGTTTATAAAGAGGAGCGGTTGCCTGAAAATTGCTTGTTGCGGTATATCCTACATTGCGTCTATCATAGCAGCGAATAATGAATGCTTGGGGAGGATTGTAGGAATTGAAAACATATTCAAAACTGCTAAATAAAATGTGGAGGGGGGCATTAAATGAAAGGGTGCATTTTGCGGGGTTTGCGGTAGTTGCTGGGTTCCAATCGTATCCCTGATTGAATAACGCTTCAGGCATCCAAATTGTCGCCTTATTCAATTCACTATCCCAAGTCATATAAGGAGGATTGGTATAAGGAGCCACAATTGTTCCTGCGGCAATAGTGTTTACTGCGGTGACTAAATCAGCCCAAGCATTCGCCATCGTTGTATTGAGCATATTAATCCACCATTGGAAAGATTGAACCCAATAGTAATTTGTGGTTGCCTTATCTATCGTAAGCGGTGCAGATGGCGGCTTAAATTCAGGGCGCGAGTTGATTGCTGTTTGGGTGCTATGTGGTTTATAAATCACATTACGAGTTGCGGTAACACCTGGTGCAACAAATAAAGGATTTGCTGGGTCAGTATAATTAAATGACAAACTATAAATAGTTACATTTGGAAAATCGGCTCCACCGGCAGGTTGTGCTAAATCTATTTGGGGGAGAAAGACGGGCAAAGAGCCAGCAGTATCCACGCTAAAGCGGACGATACTCATAAAATACTCATTCGGATTCGCAAGCACCGCTGATGCTCTTACCTCTGTAAAGGAAAGTTCAGAGGGCGGTGCGCTGGTGTCGCTTAAAGATTGATTCGCGACTTCTAAATCGTAGTAAAGATGACACGGAGTGGCGGACATTGATTTAACTGCTATACTATACTATAAGAGAATAATATTATGCCTTAATCTTATTTATTTATTTTTACACTCTTACGGGGGTGTATCAGCAAAACAATCCATACATTATTACAAAGGGGGTTTAAACTATTACAAAAGCACATAAAATGGTAAAAATCTAATATAATATCGTAAAAATATAGAATTTTCGCAATATTTCAGTAATATTTTTAAAAATATTCCTGTTATAATGTGATTTTATTAGATTATTACCCTTTATTTTACATTTTTACACCCTAATCCGCCTAAAAAGGTGTAATAATCCATTTTAACCCTGTAATAATGTAGTGTATTACTGATACACCACGTTATTTGCCTATTTTTTTTCTCTGTTGTAAATAAATGCTTATGAAACCTGATACGGAAGCATATCTCAATATGCATAAGGAAACTTTGCTTGCTATGAAGGAAGCAGCGATTGCTTCCATCCAACTTAAGCGAGCCATACGCAAAATGGTATACGATTGTCCCTGTGGTGCTTCTGTAGGGTGCAAACAACTTCAATACCATTTCATCAGTAAGAAACATCGTAAGGTATGCGGCGACCTTCCTACCCCGTCAACAGCACACCAAAGTTCATCAGAACATTCAGAGAGTAATGCCCCTTCTTCTGCTTCTTCATCGCTTTAGCAATGTATCCTTTGTGCAACATTGCGATAATGAAACACCCATTGGATATATATTGATGCTTACCTTTTGCGTGAATTTCTCTCCACTCTTCTAAAATATGTTTGCCGTGATAAGAAGATGCACACGCCCTCGCCTTCTTATGAAACACCTTTGGAATCTCCTCTATCGCTTGCTTAATGTTTTCTACATCTGACTCCTCAAAATCGGGATAAGGGTCGCCACTCTCTTTCGTCCACGCACCATTGTCACCAATCACAACTCCTTTAATCTTCCCCGCCAAATCCTTAACAGAACCCATCCCAAATACATCATTGTCGCTCATTCTAATACTTATATGTATTACTGATACAATTGCCTTTATATACTAATTCTATATTTTATTTAATTACATTTTTACACAATGTAATAAAATCGCTAAATAACATTTCCACCTTTAAAGGCGGGAGTTGTTAGATGTTTCTCCATTTTAGCAAGAAGTTAAAACGGGGGTCCTCCTCTCCGCTGCTCCACACTTAAACAGCGCGGTAGACGAAAATAGAAGCAGTGAGTGCTTCGTTTGTGCTACAAGTGATAGTCCAAGTAGCATTAGCAAGACCAGGATTTGCACTGAGATTGGCTACGAGGGCAGCACCAGCAGTAGCAGGAACTCCCATACGAGTAACTACGACCAAATCAGTTGCAACGGAACCCGGAACAACAAAGTTAAGGGTGCCGGTGGCGGGCTGACCTAACACATTGGATGTGGCTTGAGCAGCATACAGAAGGCAGATGGACGATTGTGAACCCTTAATACAGAGATTGTTATAAACAAGACCTCCGGCGGCGAGGGCGGCGGTATCAACGTAAACTTGAGAAGCGGACATTTTTAGCGGTTATAACTTATAATAAGAAAAAACTTTATGGAAATATCGCTAAATGTTTTGATTCGTTTTTATGTGTATTCTATATTTCCGTATTGATTGACAACCCTATATATATCCGCCGCAGTGTCTACCACCATCTGAATAGAAGAGTATTGGGTCTTAAATACGATTTGTTTTGTAACAGAAAAACCAGTAGCGGTTGGGGAAGCGATATATTGCAATCCATTCCCAGCAAATGCTAAAACACCTACAAATTGGTCCGTAATTTCTTGACTCGTTCCTACTCTTCCACCTTCCCCCTGAGGTCCAGTAGTTAATACCACAATCGCGGGCAAGAGTGACTGATTGAGAGAAATGGCTCCGAAAGCAAAATCTTTTCCCGACCAACTCTTCGCACCATTATTCAACCCTGTATACGTAAGTTCTCCAAATGGCGCTGACCTAACCACAATATATGTATCTGCTGTTCCTTGATTGTCTTCCCATACATACGTCCCGCCGTCCGGATATGCTGCTGCAACTAAAGGTGGGTTAAACCACGAAACCACTGAACTTCCTGTTGGGTCATCCTTCAACCCGTAGGCGTATAATAAGTTTTGAGGCAAATCACAACCTCCACTTGACACCTGTAAAGGCGGCGTAGGGTTCGCAGTTGGAGATACGAATGCGTCACCGCTTCCGGCACCTGCTAAATTATACCACCAGCAGTTTTGAGTTGGAGCGTTATCAGTATAACCTAAACATAACCACATCGTATTATCGCTCACCTTTCGCACCAATCCCGCAGCATATTCTATATTCTTTGAATTGTTGATTTGACCTGCTGTTCCGAGTCCGTATATAAAGGGCAAGGTTACATTTTGATACACGCACACGCCGTTTGTCATTGGCTGACTTACGGCTGGGACAGGTTGGTATACACCAGCCGTGAAATTAAACACCATAATCAAGCCATTATTGTCAGGGTGAAACAATACAGAAGAAGCACCAAATAAACACTCGCCATCTGCACTCGGTGTCTGTGCTGGACTTGCAACGCCTGCTGCGCCGGGGTCCGCAATCGTATTAAATGTATCCGCTCCCTCCTCATAGTATGCTACATATTGACACACAAGAGTAGAGTTGATGGCTGTTGTGAATGTTCCACCGAATACGATGCTATGAGGTCTGCTCGCGTAAGAACCTGATGCTTTGTCTGTCGTAGGACAAGCACAGGCACAATAAACTTGAGGGATACCTTCTCCCGATTGGGCGTATAACCCGCTTAGTCCAACTGCTGGAGCGAGAACAGAAAATGCACCGGTAGTCATATTGTATTTTATTACATTACCTATACTGGAAAATGGGGTTGTATTCGGGGCTGTTCCTGATGGAATATAATTCTCAAAGAGACCATATATGTAAATATAATTGGCGGTTCTACAAAAGCCGTTTACTTTACAAGTTGGGTCTCCGGAAGATGCTTGGGCTACACCGCCAAGATACTCTCCAAGAGGGCTATTTGCCGTAAGAGGCAAAGGAGTTCTGTATAAACTTATAATCTGCGTGCTTTGAAAATATGCGTAATAATAGTAGTTCTCATTTCCACCTGTGTTCAATCCGGATATACCACCCCTAAAATTACCCCATTCCTGCGCGGCGAACTGGAATGTATTGCCGCCTGTCGCACCTTGCGTTTCATAGTTCATTATCGTTATTAGTTCGTTCTTTGTAAATGTTGCAATTGTGCTGGGTGCTGGAAGGGTTACAACATTGCCTACATTTGTAAACGGCGGACTTCCAGGAAATGTAAGTTCAAAGAAATTGGTTTGCGCGATAGGTCCCGCACCTGCCCTCCACTCTAACCCAGTCCCAGTTGCGCTGTTGGCTGTAAGAACATAATTATTTGCGCCCACCGGCAAAACACTACCAGCGATAGGATTACCCCCCGCTTGTGGACCAGCCCCTACGACCAAGTCGCCTTTTGCGGTAAAATCAATCGCCACTTTGCTTGCAGCCCCATCGGCGTATTCTGTAAGCGGAGCGAGTGCTGTGATGGTTCCACTTCCACCCGGATTAATCCACGCAGGCACACCACCCGAGACACCCAATACCTGTCCTGCCGTAGGTGTATTTGTTAATGCTCCTGTTAACGCTGTTCCGTTTCCATAGGGAATTTGACCCGCTGGACCAGCCGCAAAATTGATTGAAACTTGACTCGCCTGTCCTACGGCATTTTCTACTAAAGGCAACGTCGCACTGACTACCCCACCACCTCCTACATCCGCCCAAATGGGCGCAGTTGCACCAGGATTGACTTTGAGTATCTGACCGGCGGTGCCGATGTTTAAAGGTGTGTCGGCAAATGCGGGACCCGCACCTCCGTATTGCATTTGACCTGCCGCCGTAAAAGGCGCTTGAGCGACTGGCGCCCATTGTAATCCTGTAGTCGCACCTGGAACAGCGGTCAATACCCAACCATCTTGGGCGGGAGTCGCAGGCGCAGTAACGATTGTCGGCACGCCTGCTCCGTCCCCTGATAATAGTTGTCCTTTTGCGAGTGGTGTTGCTCCAGGAACGGCAACATACTCCAACCCTGTTAATGTAGCGCTATTATAAGATAGAATCGTCCCGTCTGCTGGTGGTGCGTTAGGGAACGCTACTTCTTGTGTTGCGGTTGCTGTAATTATTTGCCCTTTTGCGAGGTTTATACCTCCACCTTGCGGTATTAAATCGTCATAAAACTTTCCTGTGGTTTTATCTACCAATGCACTCCAAGACATTTTATGTGATACGTTTATATTAATCACATAAAAAAAATTATGAAAATGTCGCTAAACTGATTCACTCAAATCTAAATCCTGAACCTTACCGCCATATAACCAGACGCTCCTGATTGAGCGGAACCAGTAGAAATAGCACCAGCACCACCAGAACCAGTATTCGCAGAAGGAGCAGAAGGGACACTACCGCTATTACCACCAGCACAACCTCCTACACCGAAAGTTGTAGAAACACCTGTAAATGTAGTAGTAATACCAACACCACCTCCACCTTGATTTGTTGCCGAAGGAGGAGTAGTTGAAGTTCTTTGAGAACCAGCACCTCCCGCACCTCCTCCGCCCCCATTATTACCCGAACCATTTGAAGACCCACCAGCACTACCATACAGACCTATTGAAGCGACTGCTGAATTACCACCATATCCACCTCTATAAGACGCTCCACCAGAATTATAACCTTTTGTTCCACCCGACCAACTTGAACCACCACTTACCCCGCCTAATGCTTCATATTTTAATGTTCCTGCCGAACCTACGGGTTGTAAATTAAAACCACTTGCTCCTGCGAATATAATACTACCTGCGACTGATTCTGCCCCACCAGCACCTACATTCACGTCATAAGTTCCTACTGGTAAATACATAGTTTCTATGATTACTTGACCAGCACCTCCACCCCCACCGCCTTCGCCTCCGTAACCTACACCACTACCACCACCACCACCACCGCCGACCATTAAAACATCAAAAAGACCTGCGACTGAAATAGTAAAAGTCCTCGTCCCTGTAAGTGCCGTCCAAGCAAGGAGAGTATACTGATTTGTGTCTGTAATTGTGGAGGAAGTTCCCCCGATTTGCGTTGCTATGCCGTATCCGTTCATTCCTGTTGGTGTTATATATATAGGATAGAGAAAAAATTTAATTTCTGTCGCCGATATCTTATATCCAACTTGTCTTACTAAACTTAAATCCTGACCTGCGGGTTGTGTTCCAGTAATTTCACCTGCGACAGAACTTACAAAAACAGGAGAACCTATATTGGCGGTTGCAACAGCAATAGGTATATTTCCTGTATTTGAAGCAATCCACATACCATTAGTGCTACTATTTGTTCCAACTGCGAATGCGAGCAATTTTCCAATTGAGTTTGTATTACTTGCTAAAACCCAGTTCCCAGAATCATTTAAATAGTAAAGTTTCAAGGCAGTTGTAGCAGTAGCATTTCCAAAATAAACTATATTGTTAAATACATTAGCAGGAACAGGAGCAGAACCCCAACTTGGAGAAGCACCAGCACCATTACTTAAAAGAACGTCTCCGCTACTACCATTACCACCATTAATCGTCCATTCACCAGTATCATTAATTATTAATCTATCTGTGTTGCTTGTTTTTAATACAACATTACCAGTCCCTTTTGCCTCTATGTCTATATCGTTGTTATTCTGTGAATGAATCAGTGGACAATTATGGATTTCTCCATTCGTCATATTGAGGGTTTTTCCATTTGCGTCTATACTCCCAGTTGGGTTCAATAGTAGGTCAGCAGTAGAAGTGATTTCGGCACATTTCAATAATGTATTATTATTTAAATCAATATCAGTTGCTCCTGCTGAATTACCAGCGAGTAATGTAGTAGCGAGGTCTTCTGTTGCTGGTGAAGGTAATGTAGTCCATAATGTAAGTCCTCCTGCTCCTGCTGATAATACTTGACCTGCTGTTCCCACCGAAGCAACACTATCAACAAGGGAAACACCACCCATATTTAAATTAGAGGTAAGGGGTGATTTAAGAGCGACAATTGGGTTTGCAGTTGGTCCTGTAATGTCTATATTGTTGCCTGGTGTGATTGAATTAATATCGCCACTTTCACCACCCCACCGAACACCGAGCGGTTGTGTGCTGTCTAAAATCAATACTGACCCGTTAGGAAGTGCCGGCGAAGGAACTGGGAGTTCGGTGGTGTATGTGCCGTCACCAACAAGCAATGACCCTTTTGCTGTTGCTCCTTGTATCTTTAAGAATCCACCTACAAGGGGGGTGTTAGGCAACCCACCAATACTGAGGGAAGACCCCAATAGTGCGTCTTGTTGAGTGATAATACTGGTGTCTAATTGACGGAGATTTTCTATATCTTGATTACCAGCATCATCACCCGCTAACAATGTTTGTGCAAGCGTGCTGGGAGCCGCTGGATAAGGATATGGGTTCGGAAGGAGCGAATCGTAGATTTTCTGATTACCGGTCCAGTTCACGATTGACTGACTTGACATTTGATATTATACATTTAACAGATAAAAAAAAAATCTATTCTAAATGTAAATAATGGCGTTTCTGCTAAATCCGTATCACGATTCTAATGTCCCCACAAAGCCAATCCTGTATGAAATGGAGCGTGCATCCTATCGTTCACCACAGGATGATTTCAAGCCAAATGTTCCAGGATGGACAGACGTTTTCAAATCACCTACTCTACACATTTTCAAACCTACGACCGACGGCGGCAAGGTGTTTGTTGTAGCCATTCGCGGCACTGCTGACTTTACCGACTTCAAAGCGTGGTTGCCTACCATTTGGAATGGTTTAGAAGGAACGAACCGGTGGGCAAAGGACTACAATGATTTAACACAATTTCAGGAAGTTTATCCTCCGTCAGAGTATACCTATTATGGCGTAGCCCATTCTCTCGGCGGGGAGATTTTGGACCAGTTTATCAAGAAAGGAATGATAAAAGCCGGCATCAGTTACAATCCCGCCATTCAGACCAGCGACATTCCCGATGCTGATTTGGCGAAAAAGAATTACCGAATTTATGCATCAGGCGACCCTCTTTATAAATTAATGGGTCAGTGGAATCATCCAAGCGAGGTGCGTCCCAGCCCTACGTCCTGGTATGATACGTTCAAGCCGTTTCTGTTAGACGCCTATTCGGGCTATAAACAGCACATTCTCGCCAACCCCCTTTTTCAAGGCGGCGCTATTCCGACCGACAAGGCGCTTTATGAAAAAGCAAAATCCATTGTCTACCCCCAATACAAGAAGCCATCGGCATACAGGAGCGGTGCATTGATTAAAAAATACAAGGAACTCGGCGGCAAGTTCAAAGAGGAAGGTGAGCGAAATTTGGAGCGCTGGTTTCGCGAAAATTGGACAGATGTAGGAAATAAATCTTACCCGGTTTATCGCCCTACGACCCGTGTAAATAAAGACACACCCAAGACACTTCAGGAGATTTCACCGGAACGCCTAAAAGAACAGATTGCATTGAAACAGAAAATAAAAGGTAAAAAGAATCTGCCGCCGTTTTAATTCCGAATTTTTTATATGGTCGTAGTATATAATGCCCGTCGTTACACATATCGTTAGAGCCATTTTCGCATACCCGGTTGCCGCTAAAGTTTGGGATAAATTGCCCCGCCGTCTCAGTATATCAGCGTGGAAAAAAAGTGTTAGAGCGCACACAACACAACCGGACTTACCTTAATACCTTAATCCGAGTCACTGCCGCTCTCCTCGTCGCTGTCTGTCAAGAAGCCCTTGTCCCACCATTGTTCCACATTTTGAAATGCACGATAATCACTTCTTTCCAAATAGCGCATTTTCGCCCGAAGAAGCGTTAATTCAACAACCAAGTCCATTATGTTTGCTGTCTGTGGAGTGAGTTTCTCCAACATCTTCTTCAGTTTCCTCTGCTTCTCCTTCTGAAGTTTCTGCTCTCTGCGTTCTTGTTTCTGCTGTGCGTTCATTTCTGATTTGTTGCTGTGTTCTATTTGTTGTCCGCAATTTATTTCAATTTTCCGTTTCACGAAAATAAAAATCAATTTTTTTTTAATTCAATAATGAAAAATCGGAAAAAAAATGTAAACCCGCTCATTTAATTTTTTATCTCCGTTTTTGAAATCACTTTTCCACCCTTTAACTTCAAGATGAACTTGCGGGGTGCGGGTTTGGGTTTGGGCGCACGATGCTCCGCCTTCAATTCTTCAATGGTCTTGTCTTCAGCGGCGTCTTCCAGCCAGCAATACATACAGCACAGGTCTTCAAATTCTTCGCTCCAGTCGCAATCAGGACGGCAACAATCCTCACACAATTCGGCGCGGCAGTATCCACAGCATCCGGTCTTCACGTTCTTTGCATCACAAGCACAGCAGGAGGTCATTTGTCTAATTGTTTGAATCACTGCATTCAATCTTTATCAGTAAAAGCATTTCAATTTTTTCCGGAATCCATTATCGGCGCAAGAATCATAAAAAAACTTAAAAAAAAATACACCACCTATTTTTTTGTCCGCCTTAAGAGGTGGATTTCAATTGCTTTTTGGCTTGTGCCTTCTTGTAAGCGTCAATTGCTTCCTTGTTTCTTTCAAGCGCTTTCTCATTAAAATCATCCGGGTAATTCGCCATATTTGCAATCCGCTCGCGCTGCTTCTGTTTTTCCCTTCTTTCGCGTGCCGCTTTCAACCTCACTTGTTCGGCAATTTCCTCGTAAGTTGTTGGGTAGTAGTGTTGCATTATTGTTTGTTTGCTGTTGCTGCTTGGTGTTTTACTGATAAAACAAAAACAAATCAATTTTTTTTCATTTTTATTTATTTTTCAAGTTTTATCAAGATGTCATCCGATGTCATTGATTTTTATAGTGAGAAAAAAAAAAATTGAAATGTTTTTTCTTTGTATCTCCGGATGACAGCGTTACTCAATTACGAATTACGAATTACAATGGCTATGAATTACACCGAAGAGAAAATTGAAATGATTTGCGGAAGAAAAATGAAAGTCACAACTGAAATACAAATGTCAACTGAAGTCAAAACTCTCCTTGAATCCGACCCCAAAGCCGCAGCCCAGTTCCGCGACGTTGTTGATGCACTTGAAGCCGAGCGCAGAGCCGAGATGGAGAAGAAAATGGAAAAGCCCGTCAGCGTTGAAGAACTTATGAACAAGCCCGACTCCGAAGACGAAGACGAAGACGAAGTCAGAGAGGACCGCTGGAACTCCCCTCTTCCCGGACGCGAAGCAAAGTGCGTGAATCTCCTCAAGGAAATCATTGCTGAATTCAGGTCATCCCTCCCCGAAATCAGAGACAACAACCGCAACGGCGCCTACGTTACGGGCATAATAGACCATAGTGGCGACGAGTTTACCAAGAAGGAAATCAACAAGTTTGGATTTGCATTCAACGCGTGGCTCATCCTGAATGAACACAAGTTGGACGGACTCGGCGGAAACTGGTGTTCCGGATGCTTTGGCTCGTTTTGGGCTGACATTGCGCTCACTATTCCCTGCTGTGCCGGCGTGTATTACGGCTGCCGTGTCTCGTTCAATCCTGAACCGCGCAAAGGGAAGCAATCCTACTTTGTTGTTGAAATCAATGAAAAACTCAAAACCTACAACCCTCTCAAGATGCTTCTCCCGTCCACCGCGTGCTTCCCTGAATACGGAGTCCAGCGCGATTGGGGAATGGAAATAGCATTAGTCGGGAAGGAAGCGTTTCAAGCCAAACTCCGCGCCGAGAACGAACAGCGTCTCAAAGAGGAAGCCGAGCGCCAAGCCAAAAAGGAAGAGAAGGCAGCCAAACTCCGTGCCGAGAACGAACAGCGTCGCAAAGAGGAAGAAGAGCGCAAAGCCAAGTTCGCAGCGGAGCGTGCGCTCATTGAGCAACAAGCCGCCGCCCAGCGTCAAGCAGAGTTCGCCGCCAAAGTTGCCGCACTCGCCGAGCAAGAGAAGGCAGCAAAGGAGCAGGCGCGTCTCGCCAAACTGGAGCAAGCCCGCATCTCCGAAGAGAAAGCCAAACTCAAGGCGCAACAGAAGGAAGCCGAACGCCTCGCAAAATTCGGCAACAAGAAGAAGTAAATCTTGTTGCCGAGTATCAGTAATACGGACAGGTAAGCAGCGCGCAAATGTGATTTTGAACTAACACTTTTTTTATCGTTTATTTACATAATTCGCTACAATTTCATCATAACTGAGTCCGGTGTCTTTCTTAATTTCTTCCATCCAGTCAATGAACTCGTGTAAGTCCTGATTATGATTCACTAACTGATTGACTCTCACAACGCAATATGCACCACAGGTCGCAACGCCATCCTTTTTGCTCTGAAAATCTACCGGATTGTGAACCGCCTTGAACTCCTTTGACGCCTTTTTGAGCAGCATTGACAGATAAGGTTTGCCTTCACCGAGCGCCTGGCGGTCTTTGAGCGCGGTCCAGTAAAGCGGTCCATCTATCTTGGAACCATACGAGCAGAAGAACTCAATCGTTTTTCCATAACGCATAATGCACACAAAGTGTCCGTCGTTGGGGCGGTGTTGATAAAGCAGAAACACATAGGATTTATCCGTTGGGAGCAACTCTTCTATGCTTTCATAATCAGCCAAATCAGCATAGCGCATCACTCTCGCTTTTGGAAAATAGGAGCGAATGTCGCCGTCATCCATCGGCTCGTGAATGATTTTATCCACAATCGGATTCTCCTTCTTGCTGACTAATTCGTCCTCATCAGGCATTATTTGGAGTTGCCGACCCTCGCCCATAATACGTTCACGAAACTTCTTGCTTTGTCCGTATTGCCTTGCTCGTATGGCTCCAAGATTGTAACCCTGTTTGTTCTTGGCTCCAGTTGGTCGTCCGCCGATGGGCAGAGGTTTCCCACCACACGTCGCAGCACGAAATTTGTGCAATTTGGCGGGGTCGTAGTCCTCGTGTTCAAATTTTTTTGCAACGAATCCGCAGAACTTTTTCGCACGTGGCGTTTGTTTGGTGAGGTTGTTGTTGCGTGTTGTATGCCCTTTTGGGTTATGAGCAATGCCGCCCGTAATCATATTAAAAAAGGCGTCCCCTGCTCTGTCCGCCAAGAAGTCCCCTGCTTTTCCCAACAGGTTTGTTAGAGGTTTGTTTCGGCTCACTCCGTCCACCAACTGACCAACCGGAGACGACTTAAATGCAGCAGCCATATCATCCATAACACCCGACCCCGCCATATACATCATCGGATTATTGGGGTCGTAGGGCTGGGGTTTAAAAAAGGTGTCAGGATTAAAATTGTCACCAAATACAAAATTAGGTTGTTCCGGTAATTTCTCATCTTTGGCGTCCTTTTGAGGCGCTTCATCTTCTTCATCGTATCCCCAGTTGCGATAGTCATCGCCCGGTTTGCGCAGATTCAATTCTTTTTGTTCACCAAACCCGCTCAAGTGATAAAACGGATTTGTCGTGCGTCTCTCGTTTTCAATCCAGTCAAACTCGGGGGGTGCTGGACGTGAAAAGATGTCGTCCGCTCCTTGTTGGAATTGTGGAAGCAGGTTGCCGTCCTTATCAAAGGGGTTAATCATACCGCCGCGCTTTTTACGAGAAGGACGCTCCTTTCCGGGCGCTTTTTGAGAATAGTAGTAACGCTGCATCTTCAACTCTTCAGGTTCATCGTCAAACACAGGGGGCGGCTGAATCGGCTTGTCGTAGTGCTTCTGAATGTCTTCAATCGTGGGTTCAATGTATTCGCCATCGGGTCCCCATCCTGTGCCTCGCAAGTGATAAAAAGGATTTCTCGCACCCATCTTACGCGCCATTGCAGTCGCTTCTTGCTGTTGGTCTTTTGCTTCATTTAGCAACGCTTTTCCGGTTTTGTTCAGAAGCCCGACAATGTTGCGATGCTCTTTATAGTAAGCAGGTTGCGCCATCTTCACCGGTTCACCACCACCTGAAAACCTCTTCCACAAATCCCCCAAAGAAGGAAATGCGGCTTCGCGTTCTCTCCTTTCTCTCTCTTCTATCTCTTCTCTCTTTTTTCGTGACTCTGCTTCACGCTCTTCTTTCGTCTTCAACTGGTCTTTAAAAAAATCAATTGTGCCTGAAACAATTTTGTCGCCGTGTTGATTGAACACATCTTTCATATGTTGTTCCATTCGTTGTCTCGTGTCCTCATCTATTCCACCCTGCATCCTTTCATTTGCGTAAATTGCCCTCATCTGCGCTTTTGCGGTTTCTAAACTCAATGGTTTTTTAGAGAAACTCTTCTTGGTTCCCTCTTTAAAAACCTTGTATCCTTTACTCACTGGTCTAATTTCATAAGGCATTCTTATTTATAAAATAACCACACATTTTTATTTTATAAACTTACGCTATTTGTTCTTTTGATTTTTGTTCTGCTACATATCTCTCCGCCTCCCTCTCCTTCTTACGACGCTCACTAATCAATTCCCGATTCTTCAAGTAGTAAGCGTGTGACGACTTGCGGCAAAGCGCTTTATAAGCGTCAGGGTGCATCTCACGCCACCGGTAAACAGCGACGCGGATTGCCTTCTTCCTTTTTTCAGGGTTTTTATGGGGTCCAAGTTCGCCCGTTTGGGCAGGTTGCTCGGCTGCGACACCGCTCGGGATTTCGTATTCACACTGACTGACAATTCTAACTTGCATTGTTTCGTATTACTGATAATATGTCGGGATGTCTTTATGTTATTTCTGATATATATAACATCAGAGAAAACAATATGGTTTCAATTTTTTATTTTAAAATGTAGTCCTTCTGCTGACTCACAGAGTGACCCATTGCCGCCGAATCTTCTTCCATCTCTTGTGTCACATTGCCGTATTTTTTAGTTAAGTATATGTGTCGTAGGGCAGATGAGCCAACGCCCTTCCCAAGCACAGAATTTATAATACGCGTTATGCTGTTGAGTTGGTGCAAAGGTTCGCCGTCTTTGAAAACCAAAAAGGGAACTGCTTCTTTCCGCTGTTTACGCCCCTCCCAAAGAAGCGGATGGTGTTTCAGGTAAAGGGTTATGACCGATTTTAATTCCGGAACGATGTTTTGTCTGAACTCACCATACTTTTTACTGGTTTTATATTTATTGAAAATGAACTCGCCACCTTTTGTTGCTAAATAGTTATAGGTGTCGGGCAGGTCTTCATTATAGACAGGCACAATCCGCATCTCAAGGTAGTCGCCGTTCCTGCGTGGAGGTTGTAGCACATAGAGCGAGAGAATGGTATACTTCAATAAATTCAGATAATCCGCCTCTTTGCTAAAATCTTTACAGGACTCCACCTTCTCCTTCAATGCATCGTATCGCTTCAGAACATCGTCCCAAGAAGGCAGGTCTTCCTTACTCTTGCCTCCGGATTCCTTAATGTCCTTGTTCATCGTCATCATCATATTATAGTAGTCACCATAAAGTTTCTTGTGCTTCGCAGAATCACCCGCCAAGTTCAATGCACTAACAACAGCGATAATAAAATTACGCTTCGTGGTTTCCGCATATTGATTGATGGCTTCCACAACCTTTTTGGGCTGATAAAGGAATTTGAAATCGTTCATTGGCTGATTGCCGTTCAATTTCTTCAGGTTCTTCATATAGAGAACAATGGTGTTGGGACTCAATCCCTTCTCCTCAAACTTCTTCGCAAGAGCGAGTTCAAATGGAGTTGTGTTCACTGCAACGGGGGTCGTAGGGGGCATATTATCACTAAACTATATATAGTAATAATATTATTTTTTTATACTTTTTACCGCCAAAATAACCAACTCCAATAACTCCGTTTTTGCGCCTTTTGTTTTTGAGATAAGTGGTCATCCTCTTTTTCGCATTCAAGTTCAGTTATTCCTAAATCATAGTCGGCGGGCAGGTCCTCTCCAATCACTACTTTCGGAGAAACACCAATCTCAACCATTCTGCACCCATTATTACTTGTGTATTCCTTAACGATTACATTATGGGTCGGATGAGAATCGTCAATCGTAGTCATTTCCTTTTCCGCCCAAACGGGCGGATTCGGTGTTCCTACTGGTTCCCGTTCATCTAATCGGTGGTGTGCGCGTCTTCCTTTTCCCATCGTTTTTGTTCTGTATATAATCTAAATACAGAAAAAAAAATCCCCCTAAATCCGCTGGGGGTTAAATTACTTACTCGTTTTCACTTTCTGTATCCGGTTGTGCGCCCAACTTGAGTGGTTGCTGTCCCTTTATCTGCTTCACGGGTTTTGGCTTCTTAATCATTGTCGGGGCTGCCTGCGCTGGAAGTTCCGCTGGCGCTTCTTCAGGAATCGGACTGACCAAGTCCTCCATTTTGAATACGCCTTTCTCCACATAGTAGTTCCACATCTCGTTAAGGCGAAACACGCGATGATTACATTTGCCTCCGCGTTGCACCTCCGTTGCTCTGAATCCTTTGCCCGGCGTGCCTCCCCAACGCGAAATCTCGTGATTGTTCAATTTTGCGCTTAATCCGCCCGAGTTGGTGGTTACTTCCTTGCCTTTGTATCCGTTGCGTTCACAATATCCATTGTAATCAGCAAGAACCTCCTCGCCTGTCATCGTGATTTCACTCTTGCGATTCGTCAGATTTCTCGCCCACTCCGCAACCATATCTTCCATCCAGCAATCCAACGCCGACTTGTTGCTGGACTCAAGATTCTTCTGAAACTCCGTTTTGGGCGTGTTTTCCTTCCAGTCGCCCGACAAGTCCTGAACCATCAGCCAATCGTAAATCGTCTTCCAAACGCTTACATCCTCATCCTCCAACATCGCATACATTTTTTTCCAGTATTCCGTGTCTCCCTTTCGTGCATCGCTCATTCGCAACACGAAGAACCGGCGGTCGCCTTCTGACATATAAACACCACCGCTTTCGTCATTTGTGGTAATCAGGAATGCGTGGCGCGAGGTAATCTCATACTGCGGGCAATGCTTCTGATTGATTGTCATTTTTCCACCCGTGATGAAGTTCTTGAATGTTTCTTGGGCTTCAGCGTTGATTTTGCCCTTGCCGCACTCGTCCAGCACAACAAGCATCGCCTCCTCCATTAAATGATTGAAGTCGCCAAACACATCGCGGGCAGGATTGACGGATTCAAACACTTTCTTCGCTCCCATAATCTTTTTCATCATCTCCACCAGCGTTCCCTTTCCGCCACCCTGCTTTGAAATCAGGATAGGGCATTTGCCGACCTTCTTGTCGGGCTTTTGCATCAAATGCGCCATCCACTTTATCATATAATCGTATTGAGGGGTTTCCTTGTGATGCGGCAGGTGTCCGCAAATGGTATACTTGATGAAATCCTGAAACTCCTGTAATCCCGTTTCATTGTATTTGAACTCTTCCACACGCTCCATCGCAAACGGCACCCACAGGTTGTAAGTATCCGGCGGGCATTTGCTTTCGTTGGGATAAATATCCATATTCTGAAACATCCTGATTTCCGTATTATTGGTAGTCCACGCATTGATGAAATTGATTTTCTTGCCCTTGTCATCATAGCCACACCACAGGTGACCATTCTGAACTTTCAGTTTGTCCAAACTGCGAATGCTGTTCGTTCCATCCGGGTTCTTCTGAACGAACACTCCACTATTGTAGATTTTGCAATTTGTCTTTTCAAACTCCTCCGTCATCGCCTCAAAGGACATATCGCCGGTCAATTTCTTCGCTTCGCACTGGACGGGCGCAGCCATCACCGAAATCATCTCCTCGCTAATGTCATACTTCTCCTCAAAGGGCTTCACTTTCCAAACAGGAGAAAACCCGGTCTTTTGATAAACGACATTCCGCATCGCTTCCAGCATCTCTTTCTGTCCTTTTCCGGTTCGGGTCGCCCACTTCTCAAGGTTGGACCGGAGCAGGACAAATCCATCGTAAATGTAACTGAAAATCACTTTGTCTTTGTATGCGTCGCCTTCAAGGGTGAGAAGTCCCTCCTTATGACACCATTCAAGAACGGCAGACACAATCCGCACCTCGTGGTGCTGAAACCAAAACGCCCACATAGAGCGCAGGATGGCTTCCTGCGTTCTATCGGCATCGCCGCCATATTTTTTCATTTTATCAACATCCGCAAACATCTTCTGACGCATTGACTCATAGAGTTCGGGATTGGCTTGTTTGACTTTCGCACGAATGATTTTGCACTCTTCCGCCATCCTGTGAGCAAGGGAACTTTTATACCAAGAAGGGATGCCGCCGCCATTGATGAGCGTCGTCCACACATTCTTAATTTCATCTCGTGTTTTTCCATATTTTTCAATTCCTTTCGCAATAATCTCTGAACGCTTCTCGCAAAACAATTCAATTGCCGCGCAGTCATCACCTTCATCCATCGCAGCGCATAAGATGATGGTCGCCTGACAATTTTCAATATCAAAATCCGCATAGTAATCATCCAAAAGCGTATTCCGGCTGTATCGCTCCATACACGCAAAGGTGCAAGAGTCATCCGCCAACACTCGCCCCCATCCGTGCTTGGCTCGGGTCAGCGTCACCTTCTTCAATTTCGTATCTCTTCTCATTTGTCGGAAGTAGCATTCATTCTGTTCCTTAATAGACGAGAATCCACTTTTTTTGGAACCTCTTGCTTTCAATTGTTCTAAATGTTTTTCTTTCCTGGCTTCAATCACTTCCTGCGCAAGAAGTTTCATCGCCTTAAAGCGATTGGGTTCCGGCACATACTCGTAAACAACCCGACCATCCAACCAGGTCTTTTCACGCTGTATAGCATAGGTGCATTTCGGGGCTAAAACTCCTTCAGAGGAGGATTCGGAATCGGAAACGGGCTGCGACATTGTTTGTTTGTCTGATACACTCATTGTTGCGTTGCTTTTAAGTTGTTTTGCTGATAATATGTTTGATTCTTGGAGAGAGGACGGAGAGGACATTTTGGATTTGTTGCTTATATATATCCGCAAGATTATTTCTTTTCAATTTTATTTCTAAATGAAATCAATTTTTTCCTAAATGTTGTAAAAATGTAAAATCCTAAAAATAAATAAAAATCAAAAAAAAAGCTTTTCTTTTGATTTTTTTTTTCCGGTAGTTTCTGAAGGATGCACCGATTCCCGCCCAAACGGGCGGATTCGTAACAAGGTGCAACATTACCTGCGGCTTACTCCATATTCAATTTCTCAATGACGACTCCGCTTTCGTGAACCATTCTGTGTTTGTAGGCGTCATAGAAGTTGTGCCTTCTCATTTCTCGCATAATTTCGCTGTCCTGTAGCGTGGGAAGTGATAATGTTCCGCGAGCAGTGCAAAACATCTTGTGATTGTTTGCGCCAATCAAATCCACTTGGTGTTTTCTTCCTTCCAAAGTCAGCAACATTGCGTGAACGAACGCACCATAATAGGCGTGTTTGGGCGAGATGTGTTCATTGTCAGGCGCAACCTCAACGGCTTTGGGGATATGGGCTTCACCAGCACGGCGACGAGGGAGCGTTGGAATCTTCTTGCGCTCCACCTTTCCGGTCTGAATGGCGACTTCCTTCTCGTGAATGATGTGGCGACAGATTTCCGTAGTTTCTTGGTGGCGCTTCAATTTGGAGTTGTCACTGAAGAGGCGTCCGCACTTGGCGCAGGGAACGTATCCTGCCGCCCTCTTCTCATCATCGTTCAATTTCTTACGGGCAGCACGAGCGCGCACAGGGGGAGGGGCAGGCGCACGCGCGACCTGGTGGAAATACTGGTAGACAACAGCGGCACCAGTATTGCCGGTCTTCAATTGTTCGCGGAACTTGTGTAGGTCGCGCAGGGCATTCATCGCGGTCAGGTAATTTCCATCTCCACTTTCTCCTTCTTGGTATTTCTCAATCACATCCATCATCGTAAACAGCAAATCCGCGAATGCCTTCTGATTCGCAGGCATAGCGGCTTCGGCGGGCTGGGCGACTTGTTGGGCTTGCATTTCCGGTCAGTGTTATCAGTATATCACGTGTTCGTTTTAAGTTGTTTTGCTGATACTATTAACAATCATTTTTTGATTTCAATTTTTTTTCCAAAACAATTCATTATCAGTAAATCAAAAATCCGACATCGGATGCATCGGACAGGTTCGGAGCGGTGGAGATGGAGACGCCGTTTTAACTTCTCGCCAAAGTGGAGAAGCATCTAACAACCCCCCCTTTTCCTAACAACTTTTGTTAGTTTTTCCGCCCGCCAACTAACAAATCGCCATTTTTAACAAATCTGCTCCGCAACTCCGCGCCCCAATTGTTTTACTGATACACCCCCTGTTAGTAAAAAAAATTTTTGTGTGCAGTATTTTCCTACTTTTAAACAAACTTCTCCATAAAAAAACAAGGAAGGGGGACCGCTCCCTTCCTTACCAAAGAATCCTTATTGCAAGGTTGTTAGGTGAAATGGGGTTGTTTCGCCAATTCCCTTTAATGTTGGTTGCCCTTTTGCGATAATTGCGGCGGTGTTTGTCCACCTCTTTCGGTGAAATGCGTCCCTGACTTTCCATCCAAGAGTAAAGAATAAAGTCATTATAATCCTTATTCCCAAATTTGACTCCGTCGTAGGACAATTTATGCACACCATCATTTGCGAGTGTCAGTAAATCGGGGTCATATCCCGCCTCTTTTGCTCGCATCTTTGCGACAAGAAGGTAGAGTTTTTTATCCATTGTATATATAAATGAAGGAAAATAATATTGACTACGACACGGATTTAGAAATCCTTTTAAAAGAAAACGCTGAAGAGTGTGAGTCACTCTCACTCCTTCATAGGTTAAGTTATGAAAAATACAACAACTACTCCAACATCATTAATGTTCCTGTAATCATCCTGTCTTCAGCAATTGGGTTTGCAACCGGTATTGAAATCGGTTATGATAAAATCAATATCGTTCTCGGAGTTGGAAGCATCTTTGTCGGAATCATTAAAAGCATTGATTCCTACTTTGCCCTGCCTAAAAGGGCAGAAGGACATCGCCTGTGTTCACTTCAGTATGCGCAATTTAATAAGCGAATTGCGGTTGAATTGGCGCTCAGACGGGACCAACGACAGAATCCAAAGGATATGCTCGCAGTTATTAAAACAGATATGAAAAACCTGGCGGACATTGCACCCCTAATTGATGATGAAATCATACAGAAATTCAAGAGCAAGTATGCGGACATAACGGGACACTATGCGACCCATACTGCGAACATTACAAACGGATTGAGTCCTGTGATGATAAATGGTGCGGACAGCGGAGAGAAAAATGTAAAAAAGGCACACGTAGAGAATAATTTCGTAAATGAAATAGTGTCACACACACAGACGCCGGAAGCGGTTTATGGTGCGGATTCCGTGTTGCCGCAAATTAATTCCGCTGACGCTAATCAGTCACAAAATGTCGGGGTCGTAGTGGTGGATATTGACGGGGCGGAAGGTGCGATGATGTAGTCGCCTCTTTAGGCGGTTTTCGGAGTTGCGGAGCAGATTGTCCAAAAACCCCGATTTGTTAGTTGGCGGGCGGAACTTTCTAACAGAAGTTGTTAGGAAAAGGGGGGGTGTTAGTTGTTTCTCCACTTTGGCGAGAAGTTTAAAACGCGTCTCCATCTCCACTGCTCCACTCCTATCCGTTGTATCAGTAAAAAAAAGGGGCGCCCCTGCCCCGTCCACTTATTGACTCATTTTCTTCAAATCCTCTGTTATTTTTTTGATTGTATTTATTAACCATCCACTATCCACTGCTTGTTGAAATGTCATATGTGCAGCTTCAGGGAAGAAATTCTTATACGTCGCCCACCAATCAGCGCACGACATTATGTGACATTCAAAACCGAGAACATTGGGATTTACTTGCTTGACCTTGCGTTTAAACACCTTTCCGCTTCTGAACTTGTTGGGCATTGTTGTATACGTTGTATAACTCTACAGAAATAAGATATAGATTTCAAATTTTCAATTTACTTTTTTTTGTGTGAAAAATCGGAGGAAAATAAATAAAAAAGAAAAAAAAAGGGGCGCCCCTGCCCCGTTGATTTACTTACCTATTTAGTGATTCGCTGCGAAGAATGCATAATCGCCCTCTCTCTGTTGGAGGAAGTGTGTATGGAGGTTTTTGAGGTCTTCCTTGAGTTTGGTGTTCTCCGCCTTGAGTTTGCGAATCCGAGTCATCTCTTCTTTGTCGTGGATTTTCCACTGCTCAGTGCAACCCAAACACATCATCGCCCGGCGTTCGTCTTCTGTTTTGAGTTTGTTCTTGCAATCGGAACCCTGACATTTGAGTCCGCAGGCACGGCGCGGGTCATTGATGTCGCATTCATCACAGCGCAGCAGTCCATCTCCGCCGAGATTGTGGTTGTATTTGTGGTCTTCTTCACCGCAATCGTTACAGGTGACAATCTGACAATCGCAGCCGCCCTCATTTGCCTTACTTACATTGCATTCAGGGCATTCCTCCTCCTCATCCTCGCTCTCCTCGCACTCGTCATACCTGTCCTCGTCCTCCTCACGAGCAAAGCACTCGGAGCAGATAATGGCTTCATCCCTGTTTGAAATCCTTCCTTCATTTCCTTCGTAGCAGACCGGCTCGTTGCATCGGTCGCAAGGTTTTCCGTCGGTGTCAAGGAACTTCATTTGTTCCTCCAGTTCGTAGTTCTTGTATTCCAAGTAGGCGCAACGCGCCCTGAACCAAGCCGCCTCGTCGTATGATTCGGCGTATTTTTGTCCGAAATAATCACCGAATGGCTTCTCTTTCCAAATCTGCATCATCGTCTCCTTACCTCCGAATGTCGTCTTGAACTTGGAGATGTCGTTGTTCTCCACCGCCTGAATCTGTTCCGCCGTGAGTTGATAAGAGTATGACTTTGTCCACTTGCTCATTTCTGATTTAACGCTGTGTTCCATTTGTTGTCCGCAATTCATTTCAATTTTCCGTTCGGCGAAATTCACGATGTGTAATCCGTAATTCGTTAACGATGCATATAATTCAGAATCAATAAAACATTTCAATTTTTTTTCGTTTTCTGCCTTTTTGGGCGCATCATCATAAAACTTGAAAAATTGTTTTTACTTGAAAAATTGTTTTTATCGTTAAAAAGTTTAAAATAAAATATAGTAATAGTGTATAAACATTTAGGAAAAATGCCGATGGATTATGCCGAGTTTAAGCGAAAAGTGGACGCTTTTAAGAACTTGCTTCTTGACACCAAAAAGGGTCACATTGAGCTTTTGATTTTGGACCTTATTAACGAACATTCCCCTAACTTTATGCATTATAAAGCGTTGGAAATGATTGAGGAGGGCGACTTTGACGACGATGTCAACGTTCGTGGTTACTTTAAGCGTTTGCTGTGGGATGAGGTGATTGAGGAACAAAAATTGAAAGTGCATCCTAATTATTCTCATATGAAAATTGGTCCAAATAAAGAGTTGGTTTTCAAGACCGACGAGGAAATTATTGAAGAATTAAATAAATCAAATTTTTTGGATGACCATCCTGGTTGGATTCCGCTGAAACCGGGTGCAACTCAAGAGTTTTTTGATAAGCAGATGGAGCAGTCATTGTGTAGCATTGTTGAACACCCCTACCCAAATCAAGATTCCATTGACCCTTGCCTTCCGGTCGGGGATAATTAATTTATAATCACGCCTTTAAAGGCGGCATTATAATTTAGCGGCAACCAAAAGTAATTTTGGGAGGAAGTGTAATGCTCACGTTCGGATTAGGGCATACCACAGGTAAGACCTTTTTTGCAACGTCTACAACAGGTCGTAGGGAGGGCAATTTGAGTTTTTTAGCGTCGGTTTCAAAATCCATTTTATAGTATACCTTAATATTATTTTTTTAATCGGAATCGGAATTGGAATCGCTGTCGCTGTTGGATTGGTCGCTGTCATCTTCTCCCATTGAGTTCAGGAGCCAAATGCTGCGCTCTGTCATACATACCATAGGATAGTTGCGAAAACAACAACACCAGCGAGTTTTCATTTTTTTAATCATCCGGATTTGTTTTTCGTCTAAACCGATATACTCTTTGCAAAGGTAGTTGATTCCCTTCATAGAACCACTGCTTGGAAAGAAAACCAGTTGGTGACTTTCATTCAGGATACGACGAGTGTCTTTTCCATTTGTTGCTAAATGATTTGTAAAAATTGCTGTCGTCTTAAAATGGCGTCCGATTTCCAGGACTTGATTGGCGATTTTCAGAACTTCTTCGCGAACCTTTTTGTCGCTTAAAACATCAATGTCGTCAAAAATGCAACAGGAATCTTGGAAATCTTCGGCGGACAATGGGTCGCTGATTAACTCCTTTCCGATTTTGATTCTTTTAATACCGGGTATTTTATCCAAAACCTCGTCTTCACTTAATGCACTAAAAATATAAATCGGGTTTTGTGGATACTTTTTCTTGTATTGGATGAGATAGTTGCTTGTAAAGGTGGACTTACCTGAACCGGATGGACCACAGATGTAAATGATTTCACGCTCCTTTTTCGTATTTGGAACAATTTGAAACTTGGAGCCGACAGGTAAATCAATCTTCTTGAATTTGCGCTTGACTTCCCCGCGCTCATTTTCATCAGCGACCGATACTAACTTGCCTTTTAAGGTGCCTCCGTCTACGACTGCTAATGGGCGACCAATCTTGTCTAAATTAAGTGTAGCCATATGTGGTTTATATATACACATAAAAAAAAATCATTAAATAATCTTAAAAGCGAATGTAATAATGCTACTTCAGGACGCTTTTATGCCCGCTATTCAGCCATTCCTGCGTCTCCTTTTCAATTTGTGCATCCAATGCGTGAATCACATTTGTCATCTGCTTTGAAGACCGGATTTTAACTCCGATTATCTTTTCTAAATCTATCAAATTCACCTTGACCATTCTCTGAATGTCGTAGTCGTCATAATGCTCCAAAAGTAACTCAATCGCCTTGAGGTTGGAAGACAAACTATACTTGAAACCAGTTTTGGAATTGAAGAGCGTAGAGAGTTCAACAAGTTTTTCCTTCTTGCCTTTTAATTTGTAGATGGAATACATTCTTTTTAATGCCTTGTATACTTTTCCCTCGCGATAATACATTCCAAAGTCCTCGCCGATTTTGTTTACAAGGGTTCGGACAGGCGGCATCGGAGAGAAGGAATAGATGCTTGAGAGTTCTGTAAAAAGATTGCGCTCGCGAATAAAAATGACATAATCCACTTTGAGAAAATCCACTTTGGTTGCAGCATTAACAAACTCTCCTTCGTCAAAAGTGGTGTCATACCATTTCTGTTTGGAGCCGTCCACATTTTGCAATTTGAACTCAATAAAAAACATATCACCGGCATCTTCTGCTCGGTCAAATACAGATTTTATATGACGATACATCTCAGCCGTGTCAGTTACTGCGACATCTTTTACGGCTGAAAATAAATCAATGTCGCTGGGGTAGAGTTGCGCTGCTTGACTACCTGTTCCTAAAAGTTCAATTGGAGTTGCTTCATCCCACCGAACCGCTTCCACGAAAACCCGCTGGTCTTCGCTAACTTGGCGTTTTTCAGTAATATCCATAGTGTTTATTATATATCGCTATAAAAAAATGTATATAATAAACCTTATTTATTGCTTGTAAGTGACTTTCTTCAACCTGCCGGTATTGACCTTGTAGTTTTCATCACGCACACGGAATGGTGTCGGGTCTTCGTCGTGGTCGTGTGGTTTCTCTTCCTCCTCGTAGAAACTCTCAGCACCACCCTCAAACCTGTCGGCGTAGGGGTCCAATTCTGCACCGCTGAACATAGGAATAAAACCGGTCTTCTGTCCACCTCTTGGGGCAAACATAGAAATAGGCATACCCTTCAAACGCTGCTTCAATCCGCCTTCAAATTGGTCGTCCTCGTCGCCATCTACTCCGTATCCGTGAATTGGCTGCTGTTGGCTTGGAGGGACATCTATGTCGTGGTGGTCTTGGCGGCGCAAAACTTCAGGGTCAGTGTCGCGGAGTTGGTCACCACCGGTAAGATGGTGTAATCCGCTCACGAGTTCCTTATCTACAGGCATAATGCGCATACGCTCCGCCGCACCCTGTCTGTATCCGTATCTGTCCAAATTAGGCGCCGAAAAAGGTTCGCGATGGCGGGTGGCTCTTCCACCGGCTTCAGATGCACCGAATCCAAAGAAGTTCTTGGCTTTGTCAAACATAGTTGTTTGGAGTGAATCGGGAAGGTGTTTTTTATACTGGTCGGGGACAACCTTGTCAATGCCTCTGCGGACATCCGACATAGAAGGCAGCATACCTTTCAAAGAAGAAAATGCGTCACCAGCACTATCCTTGACAGAAGTGAACGCATCTCTTGCGCCACGAAACGCACTTTTACCCAAATCTTTCAAGTCGTCAAAAATTCCACTGCCTTCCATCTCTTCCATAAGGGCGCCATCACGAATGCCGTGTTTCTTCATAAGTTTAAAAACGGCTTCGGGTGGGATGTTGAGTTTCATAAAGTG
>SXGQ01532158.1_pt1 | contig 31641 bp, 39 predicted proteins | sample 3178371 | NCBI WGS metagenome assembly SXGQ01 (sample SAMN11356859, study PRJNA531348) | freshwater metagenome | isolation source: freshwater sample F1-20 | place: China: Fuxian Lake, Yuxi | collected 2017-12-25
ATTGCCTGGACTTCGTGATATTGCGAAGACAATCAATCTATCTAATATTCAACGGTTAACTACTCCAAAGGATCGTTTGGAAATTGCAATTGAAGTTGCAAAGATTATTCTAAAAAATATCACTGAATATAAAAAGAATAAAGATGGTGATTCTGGTGATTCAAATCAAAGTGGAAATGAACAAGAAACTTTGGGTGGGGAAAAGGTAGAATCTCCTGTTAAAAATGGAAAGGAAATTGATCCAAAGAATGATATTGGTCAAGATCCATCTGTATCTGATATTAAAAATAAAAACATCAAGAAAGCTGTTCAAAAACAGAAAGATTTCTTGAACGGTAATATTAAGAAAAAGAGAGTATCTAAGAAAGATAAAAAGATTCTTGATGCAATTGAACAAAGTGGAATGACTCTAGTAAAGAGTGGTTCTGATTATATTAAGTCTGATGGATACTATAGTGTAGATACTATTCTTGTTACTAAGTTGACAAAAGAACTGATTGAAACAGATGTATTTCCGTTAAAGTATAACGAATATAATTACTATAATGGATCTTATATCACTAAAACATCCATTAGTCCTAATGTACAAAAGGCAGTAAATGCTGGACTGATTATGGGTGCAGCTCTTGGACGTAAACTACAGATTCGTAGTGAAGTTAATACTACCAAGTATATGCGAAAGCCAGTTGGTAAAATTGATCGTAGAATCTTGTCAGAATTATCATTTGATAATAAAAATGTATTTCATATCATGGATGTTTCTAAGTATAAGAATTCTTATATTCATATTACTGTTGATGCTAGTTCAAGTATGAGGGGAGACAAATGGGAAAAGACTATGACAAGTGTAGTTGCTATTTGTAAAGCTGCTTCTATGATTGATAATCTACGAGTAACTGTATCATTTAGAACTACATTTAGTACATCACGTAGTCTAAGTGGATCAAATCCATATGTAGTAATTGGATATGATTCATCTGTAGATAAGATTGGTAAGATCAAGTCATTGTTTCCATATTTGTATCCTAATGGATGTACACCTGAAGGTCTTTCATTTGAAGCAATTATGAAACATTTGCCAAAGACTTCTGCTGATACTGACTATTATTTTCTTAATTTCAGTGATGGTGAACCTGCTATGAATTATACAACTGCAACTGGTGATCATATAAATTATAGTCAAGAATCTGCGGCTTTGCATACCAAGAAACAAGTAAATAAGATTGCTCAAGAAGGATATTCTGTATTGAGTTATTTTATTAAAAGTGACGGATTTAGTAATCCAAAATCTATTGATTTGTTTAAAAAGATGTATGGAAAAAATGCGTCATTTATTAATCCAAACAATATTTTACAAGTTGCCAAAACAATGAACCAAATGTTTCTTGAAAAAAGTAATTGACATCTGAACAGATATAATATAATCTATTTATAAGGTTGAACATCAACCGCTAAACATAAACAAAAAATAAAAACTAAATTATGAGTAATACTAAGAAGACAGATCGTAAGAACAAGACAAACCTAACTGTAACCTGGCCATCAAATGACACTTACTTTGGTGTAAGTGAATTAACTAATATCAATAAAGATTTTATTTCTATTACGTTACGAGTTCGTTTGAAGAATGCACTTGATGAAGGTGTAGTAACCCAAATCGGAACTGTACATGGTGGTAAGGGTCGTCCAAAACTTGCTTTCGCAATGAGTCCTGTTACAGACGCAGCAGTTACTGCTGCTCGTGCTGCTGGTGTTGTACTTGTTGACAAGTATAATACTGTTAATGTTCTGGATGTTAAGGCTGAATCTGAATCAACTGAACATGTTAAAACTGCAACTTCTAAGGTAGTTGCTTAATTGTAGAGTAGGTAAAATACCGTATGGGTACTTTGTGTATTCATACGGTATTATTTTTTGTCTTTTTTGCCAATATATGGTTTAATTGGTTTTAATTTTATAAATTGGTTTAATGTATAATAGTATATAGTTATATCTTTAGGAAGTAGTTTATTAATATCTACTTGAATTTTAACTTTACTGCCGTATGATATTGGTTGATCCATCAAACTATCATATAGAGCAATTTGTGTTGAATCTATTTCAATGTAGTGGTATACTTTTTGTTCAGAGTCTGGTTTTTTTAATGTCATACTAAATATAAATATGGGAAACGAATTTTTTGATGCTGGCGAATTTGATTTTGATTTAGAAAAATCTAAGTTTATCAAAAACATAGATTATCTAAAGAGTATGTCTGCTGAAGAACAGACATTTTATAAGAAGTGGGTTGAAGTACAAACTTACAAAGACTACTTGAATAAATCTGGGGTAGTTAAAGCTAAGATTTGGAATCCTACAGATATTAATAATGTAGAATTAACTGTAAAAGAACTGGAAAGTTTAAATCCAACCATTGTTCATGTTACACCAGGCAGTACATATGAACAAGATTGGTTGATGTTACGGTTGTTTTGTCATACGATGGAATATGCGCAAACGCCAGGTAGATTTATTAAATTGTTGATTACGGATGGCAATGTGGAAAATCCTCGGTATTTGGGTGCGGTAAGTATTTCTAGTGATGTAATCTTAATTACAGATAGAGACAATTATATTGGGTGGAATGCTGATAATAAATTAAAAGATAAAAGACTAGTTCATAGTGCAATTGGTAGTTGTATTATGAGTACTCAACCATTTGGTTATAATTTCTTAGGTGGTAAGTTAGTAGCTGCGTTGATTACAACATCCAAGACAAGAGAAATATGGAAGAAACTATATGGTGAAGAATTAGTTGGTATGACTACAACTAGTCTATATGGTAGTTATAGTATGTATAACAGTCTAAAATGGTGGCATAAGTGTGGGTCAAGCACTGGTAAAATGATGATTAAACCAGATGATAGTGTATATGAAATATGGCATCAATGGTTAAAAGATAACAAGGCTGACCAGTACAATAAAGCAATGACCCAAAAAGAAGGTGTAAGTGGACCTGTAACTGGTGCAAAGACTAGGGTCATTAATATGATATTCCAGACTTTAAAGATTAAAGCTAGCGATTATACACATGGATATGAACGTGGTGTATATTATAGTTGTTTTTATGAAAACACTAAAGAGTTTTTACAAAACAAGATTTCTGAAAAAGAATTAAAATTTAAGGAACTGTTTAAGAAAGATGTTCAAGGTGTTTTTGACTGGTGGAAACCAAAAGCTATAGAAAGGTATAAAAAACTTCACAGTGAAAGTAATATCAAGTCTGACATCTTATTTTATAACAAAATGATAGGAATGACTTATAATGATGCTAAATCAAAGTTTTTTGATGAAGTTGGTCGATAGTTATATATTTATATAACAAATGATAGTCAATTTTATCAAAGATAATAGATTTCCAAAGTTTATCAATAAATTAGCTTCTAATTCATTGAATCAAACTGATTCTACATATACAGATGACAGTCCTAATGGAATCTTTGACGGTGATGTTGGCACTATTTTAATTAAGGATGGTAGAGATATATTGTATAAAGCAAATAGTGATAGTGAATTTACTAATGTATCTATTTATTTTAAATCGGTTGTAGATGCTAAGAGTGGATTACTTACAAGTGGAATAAACAAAAAAGCTACTTGGATTAAAAATAGTTCATCAACAGATAAGACTTGGAAATTCTTAGGATACACTTGTCCATTTGATAGTACTTGTGCTCCGTGTCCAGTTCCATACGTTAACTATTAAGTTCTTGACATTTTTATAGTTTTGTGATAGGTTATAAACAATGAAAAAATCATTGTGCTGCATTTCTCTTCAACTTCAAGAAAAAGGATTTAAGGCAAATACCATGACCAAGACTAGGTTCTTGACAATGGAACGAAAAAATGCTTTATCTACTGTTTCTCAACGAACATTAAACAATATACATGTTGCGGTAAATACCTTTGCTTTTTGTGTAAGTAAAGGTTGGAATTATCGTATTAGCAGTGATTTATTTCCACTGGCTACTTTACCAGAAGCAAATTTGACGTTTAATATTCTTACAGATAAAGACCGTATTTATTCTGAATTCAAACGTGGTGCAGAAATTATTAAAAAGAATAAGCTACGATGTAGCACACATCCTGATCAATTTGTTGTACCTGCAAGTGCTACCAAATCTGTTGTAGAAAAGTCTATTGTTGAACTAAAAAATCATGCAGGTATTATGGATTTGTTTGGTTTACCACAATCATATGATGCTCCTATGAATATTCATATGAATTGTTACAAAGGTAATACCAAAGATATTGCGTCTAGATTTATTGAAGTATACAAAGACTTACCAATCAATGTTAAGTCTCGTTTAGTACTTGAAAACGAAGACAAGCCTAATAGTTGGAAAGTAGAAGAATTGTATGATTTGATTTATTCCAACACTGGTATTCCTATTACCTATGACAATCTTCATCACCGTTGTAATCCTAGTAAGTACGGTGCAAAAGAAGCTATGAAGTTAGCTATGAGTACATGGGGAAAGTATCGTCCACTATTTCATTTTAGTGATAACGATTTGAACAATACAAATCCACGTGCGCATGGTGATTATGTTCGTAATATTCCTGATGAATATATTGGTGTAGAAGATGTTGATTTTGACTTTGAATTCAAGGCAAAAGACTATGCGATTGAACGATTTGAAAAAGATTTCAAACTTTAAGTGAAAAGTTATTGACAAAACCATAAACATGGTGTAAAGTAATTTCAAGTTAGTAATAAAGCTAACGAAACAAAAAATAAATAAAAAATAAATAAAATATGATTATTCGTAAAAATAATAAGATGCAGACTAACTTCGTATACAATAGTGCTGCTAAAGTAGAAACATTCATCTCTTATCCATTTGCTGGAACCAAGCGAGCTGGTACTCGTTTGACTATTCGTAATGGTAAGACTCGCATTGACCTAAATGGTCGTCAAGTTAAGGCACTACGCAAGGTTCTTGCTACTGCTTCCCGTGTCAAGTAATCTTTAGTTTGGGTATGGGAAAAACATTTAGAAGAGACAATGAATTTAGAATGAAGAGTTCTAAGTTAAAGAAAAATAAAAAATTGTCAAAGGTAAATAAACCATATTTAAATAAAGGAGGAAAGGTAAGAAATTACCAAGATGAAGTAGATAATGAATATTAAATCAATAGTTGTATTAGTAATTAACATAGTATTATTTTCATTATCACTTCTCTTTGAGAGTGTTACGCCATTCGCAGTAATGTGGTTGGCGTTACACTCTTTTTATTTGAGTTATAAGTTAGAAGAATATAAAAATGTTAGTCTTACTGTATTTGATGAAAACAAGAAAAAACTAGAAAAAGATTTAAATACCTTGTTTTCAAATCAAAAGATTGTATTATCAGTTATTAATGCTTTAAGAGCAAGAATCAACAACCATTATGGGAAGACCCAAAAAACAAAAATCCCCTCTATCAAAGAACGATTCAAATCAATTGAACGAAGAGAATCCGTCTTTAACGAAGACTAAATCTTTATTTGATCATATCAATCAAATTAGGGAAGTTAAGAATCCTAAGTATTTTGATACACTTACCGCATCAGATATCAAAACATTTAACAAGTATACATTGTTAATGGGTTTAGGAATGGATCAAATTATCATTGAAGAGATTGCTTTTGTATCCAAGTACTTTGATATCTTACCAGAGAAACAACTTTATAAAGTATTATGTGATTTAGTACCACATGGTAGACGGTTCTGTAAGTGGATTAAACCCAATAAGGTAAAGTTCAATAAAGAACTGGTACAATTAGTCACAAATAAATTTGAAGTTAGCAAAGATGATGCCTATAGTTATTGTGTAATATTCTTCAAGACTGAAGAAGGTATCAATACTTTGATTGATATATGTAAACAATATGGTAAATCAGAAAAAGAAATAGAAGGGTTAATGAAAAATGAATAAAATTTATATTGGAGTATCTGGATTTGCTAGAAGTGGTAAGAATTTATTTTGTGATATTGCGCAAAAAATATTAAAAGAAAAGTATAATATGTCATCAAAGACATATGCACTTGCTTATTTTTTGAAAAAAGACTGTGAACCATTTATTCAAGAAAAGTTGGGGTTGAATTCTTTTAGTGAAAAGACAGAAGATAAGAATACGTTTAGAGAAATGTTGGTATGGTATGGTGGTGTAAAAAGAAAGCAAACTGAAGGTAAATACTGGACGGAATTATTACATGAAGAATTAAAGAAAGATACAAATGATGTAAATTTCATCAGTGATATTCGTTATGTAGAATACATTGATGACGAAGTATTTTGGTTGAAGAAACAATTAGGTGGAAAATTAGTACATGTTAGTAAGTACACTTATGGATTTCCTACAGATGGACGACATTATAGAATTAATGACAAGAGTAAAAAAATCTATGCAGAAGCTCCTAATCAACATGAAGCATTAAATGATCCCAAGATTAGAATTCTTGCTGATTATAAAGTTGAATGGGAACAGATAGTATCAGTTGATAAAAACCAAGATGGATTGATTAATAATCCAATATTAAACAGTGTTGTAGAAGAATGTCTTAAGACGATAGTGAAATAGTTTTGATATAGTTATGATTATCGTAAAATTCTATTGTTATATCATCGGTAACTGAAAATAATAGATTGATTGTAACTGGGTCAAGGTTATTAATTGTATTGACGTATTTGTTATTACAGTCAAATAATTTTTGACCTTTTTCTTTTGCTTTACAACTACATATATTTTTGAATTGGTCTACACAGGCGCATAATTGCATCAAACTTCCATTAGATGTTAATGGTTCTTTTGATTTGATGTAATTATAAAGTTCATTTAAATTGCTTATTTTCATGGGGATAACTTATTGAATATAAAATATATAATCAAGGATGTTACATAAATAGTAGGTATTTCTAGAAACAAATAACCAAAAACGAATTTTCCTATTAAAATTAACCAAAAGTTTAAACAAAACGGACACGTTATTAATCTTACAAAAAAATTATTATGTTTTTGCAATAGATACGAATGATATGTGAGTGTGAAGTCTGTTTCTTTTGCAATCAAGTAGTTATTTACTTTAAACCACTTAATTTTAAGTGCGTGACAGTATTCAACAAATGCTTCGGTGTTGAACCATATAATAAGAGTAAAAACAAATAAAAAAATCATATAAACTATAGTATTTTCTATGTATAAATATTGATATTGTTATGAAAGGAATTATTTTATCTGGTGGAACAGGAAGCAGATTGTATCCACTTACAACTACAACCAACAAACAGTTACTTCCTGTATATGATAAACCAATGATTTATTATCCTATTAGTACTATGATTAGTTGTGGGATACGAGAGTTATGTATTATAAGTACACCCGAATATTTACCTTTGTATGAAAGATTGTTTGATGATGGTAAAAATTTGGGACTGGAAATTTGTTATAAAATTCAATATAAACCAAGAGGAATTGCAGAATCATTTATTATTGCTGAAGATTTTATAGACAATGATGCAGTTGGATTGATTTTAGGCGATAACATTTTTCATGGTATGGCAAGAATGAAACCGTCTTTAGAAGGTGCGGTAATATTTGCATATCAAGTTAATAATCCAAGTGATTATGGTGTAGTAGAGTTTGATAGTGATAATAAAGTAGTTTCAATTGAAGAAAAACCAAAAATACCAAAGAGTAATTTTTCAATTCCTGGTTTGTATTTTTATGACAATCAAGTTATAAAATATGCTAAAAATCTAAAACCATCTGCGAGAGGAGAATTAGAAATAACTGATTTAAACCGTATTTATCTAGAAAACAATAAATTATCAGTTATACAATTTCCAAGAGGAACTGTTTGGTTAGATGCGGGAACGCCTGATTCACTATATCAAAGTAGTGCTTATATACAAACAATACAAGAAAGACAAGGAATCAAAGTTGGATGTATTGAAGAAGAATGTTATAGAAAAAAATTTATAAATAAACAACAACTATCTAATATAGTTGACAAAATGCCTAAAAGTGAGTACAAAAACTATTTAACTAAAATATTATGATTATATTATTTGGATCTACCGGATATATTGGAAGTGAATTTAAATATCAATTAGAAAATAAACAACTACAATTTAAATGTTGGTCTAATACAGAAAATACTACATTTTCTGATTTAGAAAAATGGTATGAAGATGAAGGTTATCCGGTAATAGATGCAGTTATTAATGCTGCTGGATATACAGGTAAACCAAATGTAGATGCGTGTGAATTAGATAAAGAATCTACAATTCATGGCAATATTGTTTGGCCTCAAATTTTGACTGATTGGTGTATGTTGAATGATATTCAACTTGGTCATGTATCTAGTGGATGTATATATTCAGGAAGAAGGGTAGATGGAGAACCATTTACAGAAGAAGATGTGCCAAATTTCTCATTTGTACAAAATAATTGTAGTTTTTATAGTGGAACAAAAGCAATTGCTGAAAAGATAGTATCAAAATGGAATAAGAATTATATATGGAGATTAAGAATTCCATTTGAAGAAAACAATAATTCACGTAATTATATTAGTAAAATGTTGAAATATGATAAATTGTTACAAGCAGAAAATTCAGTCAGCAATAAACAAGAATTTGTAAGTGCATGTATACAAACAATTGTTGATAAAGTGCCATATGGCATTTATAATGTTACAAATACTGGATATATTAACACTGAATTATTGGTTGATAAATTGAAGAAAACTATTGCAAAATGCAGAAATTTTACATTAATTAACGAAGATGAGTTGTATAAAAACTATGCTAAAACTCCAAGATCTAATTGTGTAATGAGTAATAGTAAGTTGTTATCTACTGGAATTAAAATGAGTAATGTAGAAGATTCCATTGATTATTGTTTAAACAATTGGAAATAATATGAATATACTAGTAACAGGAGGATGTGGTTTTATAGGAAGTCATTTTATTGAAGAAATCTTGAAATTGACGGATGTAAATGTAGTTTATAATTTAGATTGTGGTACATATGCAGCTAACAAAATTTTGCCATTTCAAGAAGATAGTAAATATTATAGATTGAATATGGATATTTCAGCACCATATTTTCCAGATCAAAAGAAATATATTGAATCATTAAATTTGGATTATGTAATTCATTTTGCAGCTGAATCTCATGTGGATAATTCAATTAAAGGTCCAAAGAAGTTTATTGATACTAATATCATTGGTACCTTTAATTTATTAGAAATTTTTAAAGGTACTAATATCAAAAAGTTTATTCATGTATCTACAGATGAAGTATTTGGTAGTTTAATTCATAAAGAAGGTCCATTTAACTTGGATAGTCCGTATAGACCAAATAGTCCTTACGCAGCAAGTAAAGCTGCTAGTGATTTATTGGTAAGAAGTTATGTTAAGACTTATAATTTTCCTGGTATAATTACTAATTGTAGTAATAACTTTGGACCAAGACAATTCCCAGAAAAGTTGATTCCTGTATGTATAAACAAATTAATTAAGAAAGAACCTATTCCTTTGTATGGAAAAGGTGATAATGTAAGAGACTGGATATACATTAAAGACCACGTTAATGCCCTAATTAATGTTCTATTAGATGGTATTGTAGGAAAACAATACTTGATTGGTGGAAACAAAGAAATATCTAACTATGATTTAATTCATTTATTGTGTACTACCTATCTTAAAGTCACAAATCAAGAATTATCATGGAAGTTATTTGATTTTGTAGAAGATCGTAAAGGACATGATTACAAATACGCAATTGATACTAAAGATTTTGAAATGGAGTTTCAAAACTTTAAATTAAGTAATTTTGATGATAAAATAGAAGAAACCATCAAAAGTTATTTATAAGGTCTTAAGGTTGTTATGGGAATTATGTCTTGGATATGATCCCCATTTACAATGAAAATATTCAAATCCTGCTTTTTCATTCTTTTTTGTGTTTTCAATCTGTTCTGGTGATTTTGTTCCAATACTTACAAAATGATAGAAATTTAAATTATAATTTCTCTTCAAATTAATCCCACACAAATTACATTTCAAAAAGAACTCCCAATCAACAACGTGTCCACTAGGATACGTTTCATCCCAACCGCCAATTTTTAGAAAATTTATTTTGGACATTAAAAATGGAAGAGTTGATCCTGTATTGTCTACTAATTTTCTTCTAAATTTAACTTCTAAATTCTGAAAATGTGATAGATTGAATTCAATGATTGATTTTCCAAAATCATATTTTATGAATTGTTTGAACATACTATCATATGGTTCAATTTGATTTGGTGTAATTACATCAGTTTGTGAATTATAGTCTTCAAGTAAAATAGAATCCCAATCTTTTGGGAATACATTATCATCATTAACAACTAATATATCTTTATTAGAAGATGAATATACTCCAAAGTTTGTAGCTTTAGTCTGCCCATAATTCTCTTCAAAAATTATAGATGTGATTTTATTCTTATATTTGTCTAATACACTTTGATTAATATCTTTTGTACCGTCAACAACTACAACAATTTCATTTTTATATTTTTGACCTGATAAAATTGATTCAATACATAAATCAAGATATTCTGGTTCTTTATAGGTTGGTATTATAACTGAAATTGTATTTGATGTCATATTAAATCCCACTTTGTAAACGGACTTAACCAAGGTAATTCGCTATGAGTAGATAATCCTGGTATACATGATATCAACGATCTATTTTCTACTTGGATTAATTCACAAAAAGCGTCATAATCTCTTGGGTATGGTGTTAATAAATATTTTTCCCAAATTTGTTTGTCTTTTTTTATTGTTTTTCCTTTGATGCCGAATGTCATTGTTGTAGAATTTGTTAATTTCCAATGAAAATTATTTGTTCTTACAACTCTTGTGATTTCCCCGCCACCTTCTATCTGTGGATTTCCTCCAAATTGTGCATCAATATATTTATCTGGGTGATCATATAATGTTACATAATTTGCTATTTCAAGACCTTCTTTTAAAGCTTCAAGACATCCTTCTTTATACAAATAATCGTCTTCTGCAAAATATACATGTTCATTGTCAGTAGACTCATTACATGCACGATATAAACAATGTTTAAATGAATATGCATTGTTTAATGATGTATTTTCTCTAATGATGTTAGATTTACACTTAGAATCAATGAAACTACTTAATGATGAATCTGTAACATTATCCGCAATAATGTTTATTTGATTGTCAAAAGTATCAAAGTATTTTAGGAAAATTTCTAAACAATGTTCTTTGGTTGCATTTAACAATCTATTTTTTTTATAAGAATTGTTACTAATACGATAATAAATTTTCATATTTTATTATTTAATAATATAACATCCAGTTTCGAATCCCGAATCTGTATTTGTATATTTAGAATATAAATTACATTTTTCATGTGTCAGTGGATGATAAATACATTCTTCTAAATTTCTTTTTTTGAAGAACACTTTTAGAGCATCTATTACTTCATACAGACATGAATCATCAAAAATAATATAACCTCCTGGTTGAACTTTATCATACATTTCATCTAATACTTCTAATGTCGCAGAAAATGCATCCACATCAATTCTAAGTAAAGCTAATTTTTCAATGCCTGATGTAGGTAGTGTCTCTTTGACAAATCCTTTTAAGAATTTAATTCTTGGTTCGTCTTTTAAGCCGTATGTTTCAAAATTTGATTTTACTTCTTCTAAACTAATTCCAATAGGTCCATTTGCACATTGAACATAATTTGGTGTATGTCTTTCTTTGTCATAATTATACTTTGCATTTGTTAATGGTTGAAATCCTTGGAATGAATCACTTACCCAAATATTTCTATCATAAAATAAATGACTTAAAAAGATAGAAACACCACCTCGCCATACTCCACATTCCAATATATCTCCTTCAACTTTAGAAATATTTGGGTAAAAGTTTAAAATTGATTTTATAAAAGCAGGATTTACCATAGTGATATTTTCACTACAAAGATCGTCAATTAATTCATCATAACTATTAATTGTTTTCATTTGTTTTTTATAATTATTTGTTATTTCGAATATATTATCGTGTTTCATATTATTTTATTATATTTTGCATCATCAATCCAATTTTTAATGTATTTTTCCATATTTTTTTCAAATTCAATACGCTGATTCGGAATATCCTTTAAAGATATATATTTTTTATAATGATCTGTATATTTCGTATTATACATTGTTCCATGATTATATTCAGAAACTATTTGATTTTTTAATATATATTGTTGTATGTCTACACCTCTATTTTTAGAAAAATTTGCTAAAATAGATGCATATAAATCGCATGCACCATATCCGGTCCAATTTTTATTGATCATAAATGTTGTCCAAAATGATTTGTTATAGAGATCAAACCATCCAGCAAATTTAAAAGTGTTTATTTTTTTTAAATAGACATCTTTATTATTTGATTTCATGTTAAATCTAACATCATATGGATCAATTTTAGTATATAAATCATATGATAAATTAATATATTCATCATTACAAATTATGTCCCATGTAGAATCCCACAATTTTCTAATTTCCGGTGAAATTAGAAAATATTTATTTTCTATAGTTTTTGAACTAGTAATTAACAAAGATAATAAATGTTCGGAAAAATACATATCTGGATTTAATACTATATAATAATCAATATGTGGTTCTGTTGACTCATACATTGTATTTAATACACCATACAAATAATCTTTATTAAAAATACTAAATTTACAATTATAATTTGTTAATAAAGATTTTAAATTTTCAAATTTATCTATAAAAAAATCAATTGGCATTTTACTATTATCCCAATTAATAATATAACTAGACAAATTTAATGTAACATCTATATAGATAGTATCTTCATCTGAAAGATAATATTTTGATTTTTTTAGTTGTGTGAATGACAACAATGCAAAATCTAATTCCCACGGCATTAAATGACATGTAATTTTATAATTCATTTGATATAAAAATTTTATCTACACCGTATGTCGCTATTAGTTTATAATTCAACGAATTTAAAAGATTATAAATGGCTTGCGAATTAGTATCGTATCTATTTAACCATTTTTCACAAAATTCGATGCATAAAACTGGTTTGAATTTTTCTATTGTTTTTATTGATCCTAACAATGCATTAAGTTCGTATCCTTCAACATCTAATTGTATTAAATTACAATCTGGTAAGTTTAAATTGTCTAATATTATTGTTGGAATAAATCCAGTGCCGTTTACATGTACTCCTCCAGTATCATGTAATCTATCATGTCGAATTAACTGTGATACATTTACAGTATTTAATTCATTTCCAAGACAACATTGCATTTTTATTACATTTTTTGAAGTAACATTTTGATTCAAACAATAAAAATTTACAGGATCGGGTTCAAATGTATAAATTATATTAAAGTGTGAAATGAATGTATTTAATATAAAACCACAATTTCCTCCTGCTTGAACCATTACATTTTTATTTTTAATATATGGTAATATATAAGTTGATAAATCTTTCAATTCATTTTGACCCTTCCAAGAATTTTCATCTATTATAGGCCATACCCATTTTTCATCTTTTAATGTAATTTTGTCTTTCATAAAATTCTATTGTTCTGGTTAATCCTTCTTCAATATCTAGTAATTTATATATGTTTGATAATTTTTTTATTTTTGTATTGTCACCACATAAAAAATTACTATTATCTTTTCTATTCAAATTTTTATCAAATATAATTTCTGATTTACTATTTGTTAATCTATACAATGTATTAATAATATCTTTTAATTTATATTGATTGCCGGAACAAATATTATAAACACCGTGTTCATTAGATAATATTAAGCTATATACAAAATTAACAAAATCATCAATATAAAGATAATCTAATGTTGTATTACATTCGTTTAAATGTATTTTTTCATTTTTTAATAATTTATTTATTAAATTAGGAATCAACCTCGTTGATACATCATTTGGACCGTAAGTATAACATGGACGTATCCACCCCCAATTTATATCATTTTGTTTACATAACATTTCACTATATTGTTTGAATGTGAATTTAGATAATCCATATAAACTATTAGGCCGTTCGAAAAACTCTTCTGTAATTGGAATTGAATAGTTTCCATATTCTATAAAACTTCCTACTCCTATAATTTTTGGTTTGGTTTTAAACTTATTAATTGATTCTATAAATTTTATATAATGTGGCACATTTTTATGATATTGATCTATATGATGTATATCTTTATAACTATTCGCACCGTGCCATCCAAACAATAATACTATATCGGGTGAAAAAGATTCAATGTCATTGATATGAATTTCTATTTCATCAATATAACAACATATAAATTTACATTTATCTGTAATAGATTTAATATTATTATTGTTTTTTGATATAACTAATACATTATGATTTTCTTTTATTAACTTTTTAACAACATTGGATCCTAAGAACCCATTTCCACCGGTAATTAATACATTCATAGTTTCATATATTTTATTGTTTATTGCTTTTATTTATTAATTCTTTTGCGTTTAAAAATGCAAGTTTAATCAATTCATCGTTGTCATAGAAATCGTCTGGTTTGATAAATTCTTCAATTAAATCTCTAGCAAATGTTCCAATTGACACTCCATTGATTCTTACACCAGATTTTTCTGCTAATTCTTTGCTAAATGAATTTGTTCCTCCTGAAATTAGGAGTGGGATATTGTCAACGGCATTTATATCTTTATAGATTTTCATCTGATGAAATTTTTAGTTGACCGAGTTTATCTACACTATCTTCTTTTATTCTACTTCCACCTTCTATTGCGCAATGTATAACTGAATTTATTTTATATTTTAATAAAAAAGATTCTATACTTGATTTGGAATATAAATTTATTGTATTTCTATTTCCTTGAAAGATAGAATGTCCTTTTATGGACTTTATCAAATTAGTCCCAATAAAACCGTTTGATCCTGTAACTAGTATATTCATTTTGATAAATTAATATAAGATGGTTGTGAAGAATTTATTGTAGTTTTAAATAAATCATATAAATCATTTTCTGATAATTCTTTTGATGGTTTTAAACTTTCAATATTGTTAAAGATTGATAATATTGACATATCTTCTTCTGCCCAATGTGTAAATCCTAGATATCCATAATCTTTATCTCTACCTCCACCTGCAATTTTTATTGGCAATTTTTCAATATTCATTAAATTTCTAACAAATTCAAATGGTCTATATATTGCAAATGGAGTAATTGAATAACAGATTGGAATTTTTCCTTCTAACGCAAATCCTCCTGCACATCCTATCATCAATTGTTCAGCAGATCCGACATTATAATACCTATTAGGATATGTATCTTTAACATTATCCCACAACCCATAACCCATATCCGCAGTAATTAATACTATATTAGGATTAACTGACATTTCTTCTAATACGACTTTTGCAAATAACTTTCTCATTTTAATATCTCCATTGCTAATTCATAATCTTTTTCTTTCATTATATGATAATGCGCATTCAAACCTTTTAAGAATGGAAACTCTTCTATAACAGATTGTGCATTATTTATGATTTGTATATTATCATTATTAGAAAACGCATTTAGTCTTTTTTTAAGTTTTTCATAAGATATTTCACAATATGCACCATATCCGTTGTGAATTACATAAATTTTAATATTATTTACAGGATGATCTGATATAAATCTTAAAGATTCCCAAACTACACCTTCTGCACACTCACCATCACTTAACATTACATGAACTGTTCTGTTAACATTTGATAACGCTCTTCCAATTGCAATAGAAATTCCCATCCCTAAACTACCAGTCGAACAGTATATATGATTATCTTCATCTAAATGTGGATGTCCGCCATGTTTATAGAATAATTCTTCGGCGTTACAACTGTAATATTTTTCAAGAACTACATATTGTGCAATAGCTGCATGACCATTTGATAATATAAAAATATCATCTTTTTGTTTGTTATTAAATATGAAATCTATTGTATCTACTGTAGAAATGTAACTTCCTAGATGAGATAGTTTGTTTTTGTATGCAATTTCAATTATACGTCGTTTTAAATCTTTATTTTTCATTCAAATTACATTTTACCAAATAAAATTTTGTTTATAAAATTTTACTATTTCTTTTAATTCAAAATCAAATTGACATTTAGGTATCCAACCTAGATTTCGTAATTTATTATCGTTTAATGCGTATCTTACATCTTGTCCGATCCGTTGGATAGAAAAATCAATATACTTTTCTTTATAATCAAAGGGTAATTCTCCAAAATATTCTTTTACAATTTTTTCTAGAGTAATAATATTAGATTGTTCAAATCCACCTGCAATATTATAAATTTCATTTTCAACTCCTGATTCTATAATAGTTATTATACCTCTTGCAGTATCTTTCGCATGTAACCAATTTCTAATTGGAGTACCGTAATTATGAAGTGGCACTTTTCTTCCTAAAGTAATGTATTTACATGTTTTTGGTATTAATTTTTCTACATATTGTCCAATACCATAATTGTTTGTTGGTCTAACAATTACATATTTTACATTATATGTACGTGACCACGCTAATATTAGTTGATCTGCTGCAGCTTTTGTTGCTGCATAGGGATTACTTGGTTTTAATATATCCGTTTCAATATGTTCACCGTGTTCGATATCACCATAAACTTCATCTGTACTAAAATGTACTAACAGTGGTTTTACGTGTCCTTGTTTATTATAGTTTTTTAACAATTCTAATATATTATGTACGCCATTAATATTAGAATGAACAAAGGCATCACTGTTTCTAATTGAATTGTCTACATGGGATTCTGCGGCAGTATTAATAAAATAATCACAATCTATCAATCTATCTAAGTCATTTATATCAGTCTTATCAAAACTAAAATTTTTATATTTATTAAATTCTTCGAGAAGTTCTGGTTGTGCAGCATAAGTGATTTTATCAATTCCTCTAACATACCATCCTTTGTTTAAACATTCCCTTGTAACATAAGATCCAATAAAACCTAAACATCCGGTAATATATACTATTTTTTGATTTGACATAACAATTTGTACATATACATATATGTATATATGTTAAACAATTTTTTATATTTGTTAAAATTTACAATTGCATTCTGAAGTTAAAAAGTCAATTGTTGATTTATTAAACCACATATTTTTCATTTCATGAATTTGTTCTTCTAATGTTAATTCGTCTTCGTTAGATTTTACACCTAATCCTTCACAATAATGAAAAATTTTTATTTGTTTATTATCACTAGTATATAACTTATTTTCATTTACATAAAATAGTAACGAAGGATATGTATTTGAAATAACAGGACCTCTTCTGCCTGCTAATACTTTACCTTTGATTAGACAATATCCACCGACAACTCCTTTAGATCGTATATTGTATAGTACTTTAGTTTTATAATATGGATAATCTACAATTGATACTTTTAGTCCAACTTCTTTTTGGTTCAAATAACAATAGTTCATTCCGCCTTGTTCATGTTGATCTGTCCAATATTTAACAGAAACATCATGTAATGTTTCTGCGGCTTTTTTATTGTTAATACAAATTACATCGCCATTGATAAACGGTATATCTTTATAAATGGTACCATTTTCATTAAAAGTTTCGGTTGGTGTAGTAAAAAAATCGGTTGTAATAGCATGAAATGCACCAGATGTACAAATTAAATCATCATCGTCATTATCAATAAATTCATCAACTTTTGAACAAGTAAATGTATCTATACCAAGAATTATTACTTTAGTATAATTTAATTCACTGAACAATTGTTTTGCAAAATGAATTCTTATTAAACCTATGTTTTCATAATATTCTTCAATTTTTAATATTTTAAGATATTCGCTTAAATTTTTATCATTGATATAATGAATGTCAATATCTGGATTCCATTTTTTAAAACTGTTAATCGCATTTGGAGTAAAAAAATTATCATTTTCATAATTTTTATATGAAATATTATGACCAGTAAATGATGATAGATTAATAAAAAGACACGCAATTTTTTTCATAAATATTAGACGGTTTTAAAAAATGATTCTACTGTTGATTGTACATAATCTAATTGGTTTGTTGTAATTACTGGACTAGTTCCAAGAAAGAATGTGTCAGTCGTAATTTTTCTAGCAATTGGATATTTTGTAATTACTTCGTTCTTATCAATTAATCCTGTATATGCTGGTTGTAACATGATATTACCTGCAAAATAAGGTCTGGTTTGAATTTTATTTGATTCTAAATGGTTAACGATATCTTTTCTTTTAAACTTAGTATTATCTTTAATTGTTACTGCAAATGCAAACCAACTTGGATCAGACAATTCTGTTGCTTTTGGGAGAATGAAAAATTCTTCATATGGTTTGAAAATATTTACTAATCTTACGTGATTTTCTTTTCTTCTACGATGAATTTCTGGCAACTTTTTCATTTGTTCAAGTCCAATAGATGCTTGAAGTTCAATTGGTTTTAGATTATATCCGATTTCGTCATATACATACTTATGATCAAATACTTCGTCTGGTAATTCTGGCAGCCAATTAGCGAATCTATTACCACAACTACCATTTTTTAGTAGATTTGCCTTTTTGCCTACACAATAACATCCACGACCCCATTCACGAAAACTACGGGTAACAATTTCTTGTATTTTAGTATTACACACAACGAATCCGCCTTCACCCATAGTCATGTGATGCGCTGGATAAAAACTACAACTTGCTAATTCTCCAAAGCTTCCTAATGGTTTGTTGTCATATGTTGACCCGAGTGCATCACAACAGTCTTCTAGAAGAATTAAATTGTATTGTTTAATGATTTCCATCAAACGGTTCATATTTGGTGGGTTACCGAGAACATGTGCGAAAGTAATAATTCTGGCACCTTTTTTTGCTTGTTCTTCAACTTGATCTAGGTTTAGATTTAATGTATCTAAATCAATATCAACGAATACTGGTTCAAATCCAACTTGAAAAATGGGATTTAGTGTAGTAGGAAACCCTGCAATAGGAGTAATTACTTTTGTTCCCTTTGGTAGATTGTATAATCTTTTAGATATCATTGCTAACATCATTAATAAATTAGAACTGCTTCCACTATTTGTTAGAATACCATATTCTTTATTGAATAACTTAGGAAAATTTGTTTCAAACGTAATTGCATCTTGACCCAAAACCAACCATTCATTTAATAATGATGCAATCGCTGCTGTATATTCTTTGTCATCGAAGAATGGTCCTGCATACTGTACCCAATCTTTTCCGGCTTCCCATTTTTTATTTGATTGTTTTTCTAAAATATATGTTTTTACGGATTCAAGTATATTATTCATAAATTTATGTTACATTGTTGTTGATATATTGTCAATTAAATAATCTAATTCAATTAATTTCCACGGATAATTGTTATCATCAACTTGTTTTTCTGATTGAACTAATTCACCAAATCCTTCTACTGTAATTAATGTAGATTTTGTAAAATTTGAAAATTCTTTACATTTTGGAGTTAACCACCAATTCATTTTTGGGTGTTCTAATATTATATGATTAGTTGTTTTATTAGAAAATAATATACCCACTACAGATGCACTTGATTGTTGAACTATCGTTTTATATGACTTAAAAATCTTTATTTTATCTGTCATGTTATAATCCATTAATTCAATTATATCATAGTTTAGTTTAGTTTTAATCTTATCAATTAATTCTAATTCATTTAATAAAACTCTATTGTGATACCATCCTCTTTTAATAGTATCTTGTCTTGATATATACACCCCTTTATTTTTTAAAGACTCATCTGCTGGAATTTTATCTACTACTTTTCTAATCATTGGATATATTACGTCATATCCAGATGGTTGTGGAAAGTTATAAAAAGAATTTGATAATATCAAATTTTTAAATTTGTAACGAGTATTAGTTTTTAAAATATAAATATCAAGATTTTCATAGTATAATGATAGCCATTGTTTTATAAAATCATATTTACCGGAATCTTTATACAACTGTTCTGGTATATATAATTTAATTTTATTATTTTTTGTCAATTGGTCATAATAGTAACATCTACCAAAAAAACAAAAAAAGAAATGAATATAATTTACTGCAGCTGTATCATACAATAAAAAAGAAGGATCTTTTTCATATATGTCAAATAATTCATTTGAATCTGTAATGTTATCATCATAAATTACAGATGTATTTCCTGTCATTTGAAAATGTTTGTCAATTCCAGAAATTACTTTTTTTCTGTTATGAAATGCATCAATAATGCATTCGTCTCCTTCTTTATTATGAATGTAGATATTATTGTATTCAATACAAAATTCTCTATTTTTTCCGGCAGTATGATATGGAATATCAAAATTAATTATTTTATATGACATTTTAAATTAAATAATTGATTAAATTGTAGTAATCTTCACATTTATGGTCATTATGAAGAGGAATTAAAGTAAATAACAAACTGGCAGTTAAACTTTTTAGATGTTTGAGTTGTTCTTCACCATACATTATAACAAATTTTGACTCAAATAATTTGATATACATATCAATGTAGGAAAATGAAATTGATTTATTGTTTAATATAAAATCATAACCAATTAGAGATTGATATAGTTTAGCATAGTCGTAAAATTTATCACCAAATATTGTAACTTGATTTCCAATTTTTCCTCTCATATCAATTAATTTAATTGATTTATCCGCAAGAAGAATATTTGAAAACACAAAGTCTCCGTGAATAACCGATTTACATCCTTTATTAGATTTTTCGTATTCAATTAAATTCTTTAATATAGTATCATATATCAATTTTGAATTTTTAAATCTAGAATAATTATAATTTTCATATCTATTTGTTAATTTAGAAGAATAATTTTCATAAATATTAATATTATTTTTATCATCAATATTTAAATTATGAATTCTATCTAAGGTATTAAAAATAATTTCTAAATGTTTTGTAGTGAATTCTTTATGTGAATACATTATAGACATTACAGTACCGTTGATTTTTTCTATCTCTAAATAAGAATTATCGTTATTAATTAATTTTGGATATAAATCTGAAATTTCATTTGGTATATTTTGGTAATAATAAATTTCACCGGATAAATCTTTTTCTGACGTTTTAATCATAGTAGTTTCAGTTGCTTTTATTGTATTAAAACTTCTTGGTGTAATAGTATTAACATAAAATCCGGTAGATTTTTCTAAATTAGAAAATGAATTTACTGCTAAATCGTCAATATAAAAATCTGCATGAGGTTTACCAAAACACAATTCGTCATATTTAATATTAAACTCATCTAATGTATCAAATGTAATTCTACCGATATCTTTAATAATTTTAGAAATATTTCCTTGATGTGTTTTCATTCTACGTGCAGTGTAGATTATAACATAATGTCCTTGTGATTTTAAATGATTTAAAAAATCAATGTTTTTTTGAATTGGTTCTACTGTAGTATAATCACCTGTTACTTTTGGGTACGTAACTAACGTATTGTCAAGATCAAAACAAAATTTTAATGATGTAGTAACTGCATTGTTTTGACAAAAATCTATCACTTGTAGAGGAGTACCCAAACACACATAGTCAGATTTTAAAATTTCATGACCATATACTACTTCTATTTTTTCCTCTAACATTTTTTTATATACATGGGAAATGTATATTTCATTTAATTTTTGATCACATTTCAATGCATAATTTTTAAAAACATGGGAATTTTTAAATGTATAACATCCTATGTTAGCAAAATTACTAATTTTAACTTTTTCTTTAATGTCAGTAACATAATTATTTTCATCTAATTGAATATAACTGAATATTGGTGTTAGATCCGTATTTACAGTATAGAATATTGTATTTAATTGTTTATTAATATCTTGTACATTGTTATTTTTAATAAAAGAATCGCCATCGTGAATAATAAGGGGTTCATCTAAAATTGAATCATTCAATTTTGAAAGACCATATAAAATAGTTTCAACAGGACCTGATGTTTGAAATGGCAACTTAATAAAATTAAAATTGAAATCATATTCTTTTCTTAGAACGTCTTCAAAATTATATTGGTCTAAGTGATTGTTATAAATTATAGTAAAACAATCGTTTTTGTTTAATTTGAACGATTCAAGAACGAACGATATAATCTTCTTTCCAAAAACAGGTGTAAGTACTTTTGGTAAATTGTAATCTTCATTTTTGAACCGTTCTCCTTTTCCGCCTAATGGTATAACAATATTCATATTCTATAGTATATACATAAACTAATAAAAATACAATATGTTTATTTAAACTTTAAATCCTTTATTTTCTTCTTCGGTAAACATTTTATTGTATTTTATATTTGTTTGTATTTGTTTTTCTATTGTTTTATTATGATGTAATGATAATTCATATACCGCAGGTAAATGGACATATGTTTTTGCACCCTCTACTTTTTCATGTAATCTACGTTTCCATTCAATATAAGATACATTTTTAAACAATCTACCTTGTGGGTCTGGCCAATTAACAATTAATCTATCTTCATACGGTGTTAATCGCCATCCCCACTGTCTTGAATTTTCCGCATTTACTCCTTTAAAGTCATTTAAACGGGGGATCCAGAATAAGTCAATATCATTGTTTAGTTCGATTAATTCATTTAATGATTCCAACAATGTTTCTGATGGCAATTCATCATCATCAATTTGAAAAATATATTCACCTAGACAAAGATTTTTACCATAATTTTTGTGTTCGCTATAATTTCTGTTTAATTCATGTTTATGAACTTTAAAGAAACTGTTGTCAGATATGTTATTTAATACTTGTAAAGTCACTGGATTATCACTGTAATCATCTAAAATAATACATTCATTATTTTGACCATATTTGTATAGTCTTTCTAACAAAAACTGAAGTTCTAAACCTGTGTTTTTACAAGTAACTAGATATGATATAAATGGTTTTTTCATATTAAGATACTTTACTTAGCTTAGGAAGCTCAATTTTTTTCAATTTTGGTAGTACAATTTTCTTCTCAACTGCAAATTCTGGAACGTATTTATCCAAAATTCCCCACAACTTTGTATCCATTGATTGAAGACTAAACTTTTCGACGTTTTCAAGACGAAGTTGTTCTGCTTTATCTGTATAAGATTGGTTATAACTGTGATAGTATTGTTTAAACTTATCTTCTGCCAATCCATAAGCAACATAAAACCAACTAGATTCTTTAATCAACCAATCATTTGCAGATGCTGGGTCAATTTGTTTTAATGAACCTTCAAAGAAAGATGTATACTTTGGATTCAAAAAGTCTAAGTGTCCGCTCCAATTTGATGCCAATACTGGTTTACCACTCAATGATGCTAACAATAATGGATGACCAAATCCTTCACCATGAGTAAAACTAACATGTACTTTTACCTTTTCATGATTTAACAAACCATTCATTTCGGTAGGTGTTAATTCACCATGAAGTAAATATACATTGGGACAGTTTTCACCAACTTCTGTTTGAATCTGTTTGATTTTACTTAAAATTTCATCACGGTCTACAACAGAAAAATTTACTCCACTAGTCTTCAACAATAAACAAGGTCTATTTTCTGGAGATTTGTTTTTAAATGCGTTACTAAATGTTTTGATAAGATTTCCAATATCTTTACGATCATGATATAAGTTTTTGTGAGTCCATTGTCCTACAAATAAGAAAGCAAATTTTTCTGGAATCTTTGATAATTCATTGTCAATAGATTCAACTTTTTCAACAGTTTTCTTATAAATGTTTGTATCGGCTCCCCAAAAGCATACTTCCATTGGTTTTTCACTCTTTAAAAGTTCTTTTCTACCATCTTCATATTGTTTTTGATATTGAGCAGATTCAAATACTTTCTTAACATGATTACTAGTAACAATATTCATGTTCATTTTATTTAGACCTTCTACAAATTGTCCAGATGCCATTGTAGTTTCAATACCTGCGGTAATTCCAATATTATATTTACCTGCTGGTTGAAATTCATTTGGGATACTAATTTGAATAAACAAATCAGGTTGTTTATTCAATTGTTGAGTAAGAAACATTGTTGCCAACTCTTTATCTTCATCAGATGATAAATCTTCAACTGTTGTTTTTGATGGACATCCACCCCATCTAGTAGGATTGATTTTTACATCATATTTACCATATCTAACAATACTCTTTGCTAAATCGGTTGCTAAATCACCATATCCGCTTCTATTGAAGACTGGACCTTGAATTACACATAATGGTTTACTCATAAATTTATCCTAATTGTCTTTCTCTTTCTTTGATTGAATCTACATATTTTTTTGGTGGAGTGGTTATGTTTCCACTAATTTTTTCATATAAATCTGTAATATTTTGCATTTGTTGTTTAGTTTTTTCTCCAGATTTAATATTTGTACTACCAAAACTACCTTCACCTCTGGCAGTAGAATCTAGTTCATCTACCAAAATAAATTCTACATTTTCAACTTTAGTTACTTTGAGTTGACAAACCTTATCATCTTTTTTATAGATTTTTTCAATGTTTAGTTTGCCTCCTATATAGGTGTATAACGGTGAACCATCATTGGATTCATGTGTATATACACCATAGTCTTCTGGTTGCCATTGATATTTAAAACGTAGTAATACTTCTCCACGATAATCAGCGTCAATTAATCCAATACAATTAGCTAATACTAAATTGTATTTACTAACACTACTACGAGGGAATGCTAGAATATCAAAATCTAAATCAGTATAACCAAATGTGCTAAATACTCGTTCTTTTTGAACAGATAATTTAAGATTCGTCTTATATTGAACATAATCTATTCGTTTGTATGTGCCGTTATCGTATTTTTCACCAATAATTTCTGGTTCACTAGTAACAACTACATCAAAACCAGTAGCTCTATCAGTACCTTTCTTAGGTAGATTATCTACCGATTGATATGATTCATTTTTTAAAACTTGAATTTTCATAGTTTAGCTATTGTAGTATTAATTTCATTCTTTAATTTTTCAATATCAATCTTTGGAATTTCTACACCAATAGAATTATGTGGTTGATGATTTCCAACATAATTATTAATAGTAAACAAACCAAATCCTGGTTCTGGAATAAAGTTATTAATAGTGTAATCCATAGCTTTGATGAATTGATCACACATATTCTTAGCATTGATGCCACCTTCATTCATTGCCCAACGACGACCTTCCAAACCACACTTTTCACGTTGTTCTGGTGTCATTAAATACCAATACATGATTGCTTCGGCAGATTCTTCCCATGTACAAATATCATCAAAGATATATGGCGTTGGTACACTTCCTTGAATTGTTTTTACACATGGCCAAATAGGTTTAGCCCATACACCATGATTTTTATACTTTCCGATACTATTAGTACCAAAATTTAAATCAAATTCTAATTGTTTACCGTTATCATCAACTTGACCGATTTGATCTTGTAATCCACCAGTAACATTAACAATTACTGGGGTGCCACACATAATTGATTCTGCGACACTTAGACCAAATCCTTCATTTGAACTTGTAAGAATTGTAACGTCTGCAATATTATATACTGCACACATTTCTTCTGGACTAATTTTATGTTCAACAAACACTACATCATAATTAGGACACAAAGCCTTAATTACTTCTGGTAGATCTGTACCTGCATCTTGTACTTTTTCGGTGTGTAGTACAAATACACACTTAGCCGCTTGTTCAGGTGTTAAATTATCACAAAAAGCTCTAAAAGCTAATATTGCATTACTTGTCTTTTTACGTTGTACATTACGACTATTATAAAACAATACGAATTCATATTGTTTATCACCGAATAATTGTTTCTTTTTATCTTTTACAAGTTTTTCAGTGGAACTCAATGGTTTAAATACATCACTATTGATACCGTGTGGAACTAAATGTAACAAATGTTTTTTATTTTTAAATGGCATAACTTTATATTAAACTGGTTGGTTGTTTACATCTTCTAGTGAGAAACAGTTTTCTGCACCTAATACATGTTTAGCAATATTGTTTGATTGTTTACTAATAGCAAACAACGCATCACAACTCTGATAGAATGGTCTATTCCACATTGGATATGGTAGATCATCCCAAATGTGAAGATATGTAAGTGGAATCTTTGCACGAACTTGTTTTTCAATTGCATATAACCAACCCCAAAAACGTGGATCGGTAAAGTGCATAATTGCATCTGGTTTTTCAGCTTGCATTACAGCAAATAACATTTGATCACTGCCATAACCATCGGTAGGATATAATTTTACATATGCATCTGGTACTTTTACCATATCTTTTGTTGCTTGACTCAAATCAACAATCTTGTTTGCTTCTGGATGTTTAATTGCGCCTGCAATTTGTACCCAATCATAATGATGTACAGTACCTAATACTAGTTCTCTAGACATAGTGGCAATACCACTATGCATGCGCAAATCATCAGACAATAATAGAATTTTCTTTTTACTCATACTTTTTTAGATCCTGAAATGTTTAAAACGGTTTGTTGTGACGCTTCACTTAAAATTGGCAATATTAAATTATAAAGTTTATCTCTAAATTCTTTGTCGTTCATATACAAATACATTGAACGACTCACCAAATCTTGTAGATTGAACTTACTCTTGATATTATCAATTTTAAATGAGTCATATAACTGTTTATTTACTTTTATTGTTGTTATACTATCATATTTCATATGACATATATGTATATGTACAATTATACATATATTAATTTTAATTTAACAATTTATCTTCTTTACCGTTGCAATTTACCTTATGGTGTGAACAGTATTTACAGTTCTTTTTAGCTTTACCAGGAATCTTTGGATATGAACCGTCAACATTATAAGTTCCTTCTGTAGTAAAACATTCAGTTACAAATGTACTAAAATCATTGATAGTAGACACTACTGCTTGTTTATTATGCATTGGTTCAAAGATTTGAATACGACTTTGAGGGAAATCTACATTTTCATATAGTTTTCGTTTTAGGATGAAGAATTCTACTTCTATCTGGTTCAAATCCACATCAAACTTCTTCGCATAAAATGCTTTATATAGTAAGATTTGACTAAACTTCGCTGGATCTTCCTTTTGGTATTTGTTCCATCCATTGGAGCTAGTTTTGAAGTCATAAATCTTGTACTTACCAGTTTCTTTATCTTTGAGAACCAAGTCTAGATATGCAATAAAGTCCACATTGTTTTTAATGGACATATCTAGTGGTACTTCAATACCAATAAATTCATATTTTTGTGATGGAAAGTATTTGAGACGATTCTTTGAACTTAGAAATGTCTTTAAGATGTCTTCACCGTCAAATACAAACTCGGTATATTCATCGTCTGTATAAGTGAACTTGGATTCTGGTTTAGATTTTTCCTTTTGAATTTCTTCTTCAAACTTAATTTTGAAGAGTTCAAATAAATTTATGCTATCAGCCTTTTCAACTGACTCTGTATATAGTGTTTGTAGGAAAGTTTGAACGGAATGATGAATCGCAGTACCAAAAAATATGTTTAAACTTGCGTCATAGATTCGTTTACCTTCTAGATAGTTAAGTTTCCAACTATATGGACACTTCATCCACATTGAATATTGGCTGAAACTAACTTTTTTCTTTTTTATTTCTTGTAATTCCATTTGTATACTTTACACTATAATTAACATAAGTCAATTTATAACAACTATTTATCGTATATGAAAAATATTATAATTATCCTACTAAGCTGTATGTCCTTGTTTGCCAATGAATTATTTTTATATGACGCAAACGAAAAAACCGAACTATCCGAAGTGATTGATAACAAATTAAATGTATTGCCAACTATATCTGGTAAAACATTTGCACTATCAAATGGATTGTCTATTACTACCAAAACAAATGACTATGCAAGTTATATATTTCCACACAAAATTGCAGTAAATCAATTGGAAAATACATCTGTATATTTTAGTCAAACACAAACAGTATATGAAAACGATTTTAAATTGCCAGATATTGTTGAAGTAAAAGACAGTTTGTTTAATTTTACATTTGACGGTGAAATTTATTGCGTCAATGCAACTACAAATATATATAACATTGGTACTGCTATGGGATTCATTAACTTTGGTAAATGTAAGTTCTTTGCTAAATCTGGTACAAAATATACACATCTATATGTAGTAGAAGGTACAATTCTAGTATTGGATGGTAAATCCAGTAAAAAGAAACAACTAAAAGAAGGTGATTATTTGGTTATTACTCCACAAGTGAATTTAAGTCCAAGAAGCAATGTAGGTATTAGTACTGGAAATAGTTTCAGCGTCAAAGAAGTTGAAGATGCAGAAAAAGAAATTCATACCAAAGAATTAGAAAAACTAAAAAATAAACTTGACAATGTTCTGTTTATTAGTTATAGTACTAATATATTTGGCATTAAACTAAAATGACATTAGACCAGTTAAACTCGTTATCGGAAGATGAAGTTACAATGCTTTGGGGTATAATTAATATGGGAAATCCACCCGTATTAACTGTAGAACAATTGGAACCATCACTTTTTCCTTTTATAAAAGAACACAAACTCAAAGACAGAGTGATTCAATTTGACAAATATGTCAAACCAGAGTATATTGAACTCTATAATTCGTTGAAGAGTAAGTTGAGTTACTAATTATGTATCAAAATATATTTATAGATAAGAAAGAAAACATCGTTCATCTTTGGGACGATGAAAAAGGATATGTTACATTTCCATTTAGAAACTATGCTTATCGAAAAAGTCCAAATGGTATTTATCGTTCAATTTACGGCGACAAATTAGAAAAAATCTACAACTTCAATCCAAGAGACCCATCACTATTTGAAAGTGATGTTCCAATGGAAACTCGTATTTTGATTGATGGTTATGAAGACAGTGATGAACCATCAAAAGGTCATCGTGTAGTAACAATTGACATTGAAGTTAGTTCAGAAGGTGGATTTCCTATCATTGAACAAGGTGATAAAGAAATCACTGCTATTGCTATTTACGATGATGTTACAAGTAAATATACAGCATTCATTTTGGATAAAGAAATGAAGTTGAAAGATAGTGTTAGTGATAATGTTGAAATCAAATCATATAATAATGAAGAATCATTGTTGATGCACTTCTTTACCAAATGGGAAGAAATCCAACCAACAATTGTTACTGGTTGGAATATTGATAATTTTGATATGATTTACTTGTATAACCGTGCAAAACGTGTTGTGGGTGAAACTAATGCAAAACGTCTAAGTCCTATTGGTATTTGTTACTTCAACAAGTTCTTGGAACGTATGACTATCGCTGGTGTGTCTTGTTTGGATTATATGATTCTATACAAGAAGTTCAGTGGTAAGAATGAACCAAGTTATGCTCTAGGTGCTATTGGTAAGAAAGTGGTTAATATTGAAAAAATTAGTTATAAAGGTAGTTTGAATGACTTGTATAAGGAAGACATTAACAAGTACATTGAATATAACTTAAACGACGTTAAGATTGTTGTTGCTCTTGATAAGAAATTACAATTTATTGATCTTGCTAGGGGTATTTGTCATACTGGACACGTAGGATATGAAAACTTTGGTATGAGTTCTAGATTTCTAGAAGGTGCTATTCTTATTTATCTACGTAGAAAAAAACAAGTTGCTCCTAATAAATCATTAGAAGGTAGAGCTGAATACGAAAACCAATTGGAACAAAATGAAGAAGGTTTTGAAGGTGCTTATGTTAAAGATCCTATTCCCGGCCGTTATGATTGGGTGTATGATTTGGATCTCACATCGATGTATCCAAATATCATCATCTCACTTAACATCTCACCTGAAACTAAAGTAGGTAAAGTAGATAATTGGAATGTAGAAGAATATTTAAAGAATGGATTGAACAATCTATATATTTCTGGCACTCCATATACTCCATCAGATTTCAAGTTGATGTTAAAAGAAAACAATCTAAGTATTGCTAGTAATGGTGTTCTATATAAAAAACCAAGCGAAAGTGGTGAAATGGGAACTGTTCCTAGTATTCTAGTAAAGTGGTTCGATGAACGTAAGAACTTAAGAAAACTAGCTAAAAAACATGCGGATTTAAAAGAATGGGAAAAATATGAATTTTATGATAACAGACAAAAGATTCAAAAAATATTACTTAACTCTATTTACGGTTGTTTGGGTCTACCTGTATTCCGTTTTTACGATAAGGACAATGCTGAAGCAGTTACACTAACTGGTGTTGATATTATCAAAACTGCAGGTAAATCTATTAACCAATATTATAAAACTACATTAAAGGAAGATGGTGATTATCTTATTTATACTGATACCGATTCTTGTTTTGCTAGCGCTTTACCTATCATTCAAAAGACAATGCCAGAGATTGATCTCAAAGATGAAGAACAGATGACGAAAGCAATCTTGAAAGTTTGTGATGAAGTTCAATCATTCGTAAACCAAATGTTTAACATCATGGCGGATCGAATGTTTAATGTTCAAGTACACAGATTTGATGCTAAACAAGAAGTAATTGCAAAGACAAGTTTTTGGTTAGCAAAAAAACGTTACTGTCAATTCATCATTAATAAAGGTGGTGTAGTATGTGATGAATTAGAAGTAAAGGGAATTGATGTTGTTAGAACATCATTTCCAGCTAAGTTTAGAACATTCATGCATACTTTCTTGATTGATTTATTAAAGAAAGTGGAAAAAGAAACGATTGATAAGAACATCTTAGAGTTCAAAGATAGTATCAAGACATTGAATGTTATTGACATTGCTAAGAACACAAGCGTCAAATTTAGTAGTCAAGATAAGACTAAGAGTTATGATAGCAACAAACGACAACCGTTTAAGTTTGTAAGTGGTACACCTGCGCAAGCTAAAGCTGCATTAGCTTATAATGATTTGTTAGTTAAATGGAATTTGGTTAAGAGTATTCCTAAGATTATGCATGGACAAAAGATCAAGTGGGTATATATGAAACAAAATGAATACGGTATTGATGGATTGGCTATGAAGGCTGATGGAACTGATCCAGATGAAATTGTAGAGTTTATTTTGAAGTATGTTGATCGTGAAGCAATGTATGAACAAGAACTAAAGAGTAAGTTGGAAGACTTTTATAAAGTTCTTGGTTGGGACTATCCTAATGAAAATGATGCTAAAGCCAGTGAATTTTTTGGATTTTAATTGTTATGAGTAAATATAAAGAAATGTTAACCATCCCAATAGAGGATGGATCAAATATACCTCTATATCTAAATGCTCCACATTTTGTTATTTCTAAGGGTTATAACAGAGTGGTTATTGGACAACGGGGACCATATGTGGAATTTGATAAAAATCAAATCCGTTGTAATGCATTGTATATACCAAATAGTCAGTTATATAGATTAAGTGACCCAAAAGTATATTATATTGAATTTAGAACAGCAGATTTTGATGTAAAA
>SXGQ01221018.1_pt1 | contig 31629 bp, 20 predicted proteins | sample 3178371 | NCBI WGS metagenome assembly SXGQ01 (sample SAMN11356859, study PRJNA531348) | freshwater metagenome | isolation source: freshwater sample F1-20 | place: China: Fuxian Lake, Yuxi | collected 2017-12-25
AACTGGGCACGGCGGATGCCGCCGAGTTCGCGTCCCTTTCCGCTGATGATCCCGGCGCTGACGGTCGTCTCGAGTTCGAACGGATTGCCGATGGCGATCACCCAATCGCCGATCTCGAGCTTGTCGGAATCGCCGAGCTTCGCGGTCGGCAGATCCTTGGCATTGGCCAGCCGGATCACCGCCAGGTCGCTCTCGGGATCGGTCTTGATATCGGCCGCCTTGAACTCACGGCCGTCGGCAAGCTCGACCATGACCTCGTCGGCGCCCTGCACGACGTGGTTGTTGGTGATCACGATGCCGCCGGCATCGACGATCACGCCCGAGCCGACGCCCGAGCGGCCGGGTGTCTGCCCGCCTTCCGGCATGTTGAACTCGAAACCCTCGGGCAGCCCATCCGGAAACATCCCCTCGAACGGAGTGCCCTTGAAGGGATTCTCGCCCTCGCGGCGGGGTTTGCCGGCGGCCGCCTGCTTGGGTTTCGAATCGCTCCGCACGACGACCACCGCGGGCGTGGTCATCTCGGCGGCCCGCCGGAACGCGTTGGAGAGGGCGTTGGCGTGGGTGATGTCGTCGGTTACGGTCTCGGCGGCCCGGCCCGCGCTCGGGGCGAGGGCGGCCACGACGGCGGCCGCGGACAGTGCCGCCGCACAAAAGACGCAGAGCGTCCGCGTGGGCCGGACGGTGCGGCGGGGGGCGGGCGAATGTGAGTAACGGGGGAGTGGGTATCGGGAGTTCATGGTTGGAACAACACCTCGGGAGGAGCGGTCGTGCGGTGCATCGTAGGCTTGTCACGTATCAACGGCACCGGCCGGCCCAAAGGCCGGCGGTGGCTGACACGACGTGTTTCCCCTCTCTACGAAGCCGGCCCCGGGGCGGTTCGCGGCGTTTCCCCGGGGGGCGTCCGGTTCGTGCATCGCGTTGACAGGCCCAGGGGAGCGGCCCTATTTTTGCCGGTGAACGGAGAGACTGGATGCCCATGGCCGGACAGGAGCAGCAAGGACCGGCCGACGCCGGGGTCGATGTCGCGGAGTGCCAGCGGCGGATCGGCTACGAGTTTCAGGACCCCGCCCTCCTGGTGGCCTCCCTGACCCACGCCTCCGGGGCCCAGCACCGGCTGGCCTCCAACGAGCGGCTCGAGTTTCTGGGCGACTCGATCCTCGGCTTTCTCGTCTGCGAGACGCTCTACCGGTTGTTTCCCGATCTGCTCGAGGGAGACCTGACGCGGATCAAGTCGGTGGTCGTCAGTCGCGAGACCTGCAGCCGGATCAGCGAGCAGCTGCAACTCATCGATTTTCTGATCGTGGGGAAGGGGCTCTCCGTGAACAACCGGTCGGTGCCGCCATCGGTGCTCTCCGATCTGTTCGAGTCGCTGGTGGCGGCGATCTACCTCGATGGCGGGATCGACGCCGTCCGGCCGCTCGTGGCCCGGATGCTCGAGCCCGAGATCGGGAAGGTCGTCAGCGGCGAGATGGGATCCAACCACAAGTCGCTGTTGCAGCAGTGGGCGCAGCGTGATTTCGGGGTCACGCCCACCTATGAGGTGATCGAGGAGACGGGGCCCGATCACAGCAAGAGCTTCCATGTGTCGGCCCAGATCGGCAGCCGCCGATACACGCCCGCCTGGGGTCGCAACAAAAAGGAGGCGGAGCAGCGGGCCGCGTCGAACGCGCTCGCCGAACTCGAGGCAGCAGCCAGTCGCGGCGGCGACACGCCGCGGTAGCAGGCCGCGGTAGCAGGCCGGGGAGCAACTGCTGCCCGGGCAGGGGGCGGGGATCTTCGGCCGGGGAAGCCCCCGGTGACGGAAAGTGGTCTTCCGCGCGGCCGGTCCCGCGCCTAACCTCCGCCGCTCGTTCTGCAGGCGACCGGCCCGGTCCGGTCGCCGCTTTGGCAGCGGAGGTGCGCATGCAATCCGACGTTCGTTTTTTCGCCGTCCGGGGGTGGCTCCTGGTGGCCATGGTTCTCCCCGCAGGCATGTCTCCCGGACAGCAGCCGTTTTCCGGTCCCACGACGTCGGTCGCCGTCCCTGCCGCCACGATCTGGCCCGCAAAACCGCCGGCCAGGATCTACGTGCTGCCGTTCGCCATGGAGCCGGGGCTCCAGGAACAGCTCGACAGGCAGGCCGAAGCGACGGTGATCCCCCAGGGGCCGGTCCGCAAGCTGCTCTCGGCGAGGCCCCGCGTGGCCGACGTGGTCATGGGAAACGACCGCAGCCTTCCGGTCGGCGACAGCATCTCGAAGCTCGTGGCTGACGAGCTCGCCGGGGCGGGTTGGCCGGCGGTGTTTTGGAACGACCCCAATCCGCCGCCGGCGGACGGCTGGCGGCTCGGCGGACAGGTCGTCGGTCTCGACGACGGCAGTGCCGCCGCCAGGAATGCGATCGGGTTCGGCGTCGGCAACAAAATCATCGGCATCGACGTCGCGATGTCCGAGCCCTCGACGGCCGGCGGCCGGCCATTCTTCGTCCTCGAGACGTCCGACAAGGGGCTCAGGATGCCCGGCACGCTCCCCCTTGCCGCCGTGGCCGGATTCAATCCGTATGTCGTCGCCGGCAAGGTGGCGGCCTCGAGCAGCGGGATCGCCGACATCGCCCAGCAGCGGCGGATGGCCGACGAGATCGCGAGGGCGGTCGCCGAGGCGGTCAGTCTTCACGCCGCGGCTCCGGCACGTTGAAAAGGCATGGTGAACCCGGCGGCTCCGGGTTTGCTTCGATGTCCGGGTTTGCTTCGGTCTTCAGGTTTGCTTCGGTCTTTCAAGGGCTTTCCGCATGATCACCAGACTTCCGGCCTGCTTCGATTTTTTCCTCGCGCTCCCCATGCCGCTGCTGATTTTATTTCTCCTGGCGTACTGGGGCGGTCTGGCGTTGGTCGTCCACTGGTATCTCGTGCCGCGGATCGCGGGGCGTGAAGGCGACCGACTCGGCAGGCTCGAGGCGGAGGTTCCGGCCCAGATCGGGCTCGCCTTCGGCCTGTTGGTGTCGTTCATCGCGATGCCGGTCTGGGAGCAGCACAGCCTCGCCCAGGAGGCGGCCCGCACCGAGGCGGCGGCCTACCGCGAGATGGCCGAATCGATCGAGGAGACCGCCGGTGCCGAGGCGGGGCCCCTTGCTGAATCGTTGCGGAACGCGGTCGGATTCATCGTCGCCACCGAGTGGCCGCAGATGGCCCATCTGGCCAGCCCACGGGTCGCCGCCCCTCCGCTGCGGGAGTTGCGGGGCAGCATTCACGCCTTGCCGGAAGGTGCGCTGCACAGCGAGCTTCGCGACCTCTACCGGCGGGCAGTCGACGCTCGCGAGACGAGGCTGCGGATCGCCTCCACCCGCCCGCCTCCGGCCCGGTGGGCCATCGTGGGGGTGCTGGCCATCCTCACGTTGCTGGGCGTGGGGCTGATTCACGCCGACTCCCGGCGGGCTCGGCGGATGGCGCTGGGCATGGTGGCGGTCGGGATCAGTTGCTGTTTCGTGATCTTGTTCGCGTACACGCGGCCCTACCTCGGCCAGTTCGCCGTCGGGCCGGAGGATCTGCAGATCCTGCTGGTCGATATGGAAGATGAGGCGCAAACGCCCCAGTTCAGCACGTTGTGAGGGGCCCGCGGGCCGGAATTACCTTGCAAAGCAGAGAGGTAGTGCTATAGAAAGCAGGGTTTCAGCGGCTTGGGGTCTTGAACCGAGGAGTCTGGCATGGCGCTCTGGCGGCGGCGGAAGGCGACCCGGGCCCGCGGCGATCGGCGGCGGCTCGTGGCGGAACCGCTCGAGGACCGGCGGATGCTCAGCGTCGGGGCGACCGCTCCCTGGACGCGGTATGAGGCCGAGGCGGGCAATCGGGGCGGCGCCGCCATTCTCCTGAGTGGCAGCCGGGGGATCGGCGATCCCTCCGGCGAGGCCTCGGGGCGGCAGGCCGTGTCGCTGCGGTCCACCGGCGACTTTGTCGAATGGCGGGTCGCGGCTCCGGCCAACGCTCTCGTGATGCGGGTCAGCATCCCGGACGCCGCGTCGGGAGGGGGCATCGACTCCTCGATCGCCATCTACCGCAATGGCGTGTTTCTGCAGTCCCTGCCGGTGACGTCGCGTTATGCCTGGCTCTACGGCAACGACAACGCGGTCACGAACAGCCCGGCGTCGGGGCCGGCCCGCAAGATCTACGACGAGAGCCGTACGCTGCTGAAGACGTCGCTCGTCGCCGGCGACACGATCCGCGTGCAGAAAGACGCGGCAAACTCGGCGGCCTTCTATCACGTGGATCTCGTCGAGCTCGAGCAGGTGGCCGCGGTGGCCCGGCCCGCCAACTCGATTTCCATCACCGACAAGGGAGCCGTCGCCAACGACGGCGGTGACGACACGGCGGCGATCGTCGCGGCGATCGCCGATGCCAAAACGCAGGGCAAGACGGTCTGGATCCCCGCGGGGCAGTTTCGCCAGTCGTCCACGATCGCGGTGGCGGGGGTGACGGTGCAGGGGGCGGGCATGTGGTTCTCGGAGGTGTGGGGCTTCAAGAGCGGGCTCGCGGGGGCCGCGGGCGACAACGCGGTCGGCTTCAACGTCAACGGCGGGGGCACGAAGCTCTCCGACTTCCGGATCGTCGGCGAACGCACCATCCGCCGTCCGCTCGGAAACGCCCTCGGGGGCGTGTTCGGCACCGGTTCGGAGTTTCGCAACCTGTGGATCGAACACACCGAGTGCGGCGCCTGGGTGGGCATGGACTACTCCAACAACCCGGCCACCAACCTCCTCTTCAGCGGGCTGCGGATCCGCAACACGTATGCCGACGGCATCAACCTCTGCAACGGCACCGTCGGATCGACGATCGTCGAGTGCACGGCACGGGGCACGGGCGACGACTCCTTCGCGATGTGGTCGGTGGCCTCGTCGGTCCGGGCCAACAGTGGCAACGTGATTCGCAACTGCACGAGCGAGTGCACGTGGAAGGCGGCCGGGCTCGCGGTCTACGGCGGCAGCGGCGGCCTGCTGGAGAACAACCTCGTCGCCGACACCTTGACCTATTCCGGGATCACCATCGCCGCGAGCTTCAATGCCCTGCCGTTCGCGGGCACGACGACGATCCGCAACAACACGCTCCTGCGGTGCGGCGGGGTCGCATGGAACCAGAAGCACGGCGCGATCTGGGTCTTCTGCGACGACCGGAGCATTGCCGCCGCCATCAACGTGTCCGGCAATCGGATCATCGACGCCACGTACAGCGCCTTCGAGATCAACGCCTCGGCCCGCGGCAACAGGATCGTCGGACCGGTGACGTTCTCCGGCAACGTGATCGATGGCGCGGAGAGCCTGCTGTGGGTGGCCTATAACGCCATCGGAACCGCCACCTGGCAGAACACGGTGGCGTCGCGGGTCACCCGGGGCACGGCCGTGCAAAACGACAGCGCGGGCAAGTTCGTGCCGGTCGGCATCGAGTCGGTCACGCCCACGCCCACGCCGACACCGACACCGACACCCGTGTTCAGTGGCGGTCTGGATATCGGTGCCGTGGGGCGGGTGGGGAGCGACAGCTTTGACGCCGCGCAGCAGACCCATCGCGTCAGCGGCAGCGGAGCCGACATCTGGAATGCCGCCGATTCGTTCCGCTACGTGAGTCGCAGTGTGCAGGGCGACCTCACGCTCGTGGCCCGCGTGGACAGCCAGACCAGCACCGATCCCTGGGCCAAGGCCGGGGTGATGATCCGCGGCGGCACCGCCGCCAACGCCCCGTTCGTTGATCTGGTGCTCACGCCCGGCAACGGGGTCTCGCTGCAATGGCGGACGGCGTCCGGTGCCAATGCCGGGGGATTTCAGGTCGGCGGCGTGACCGGACCGGTCTGGTTGAAGCTCACGCGGTCCGGAAATCGCTTCGCCGGCTTCACGAGCCTCGATGGGGTGGTGTGGCGGCAGGTCGGCTACGCGGTGAATGTCACCATGGCCACGGCGGCCTCGGCCGGGTTGGCGGTGACCGCCCACAACAACAGTCTGCTCTCGACGGCCGTTTTCAGCAGGGTTTCGCTCGCGCAGGCCGTCAACCTCGCGGCCGGCCGTCCGGTCGCGGTTTCCACCACGTCCTCCGGGAGTCCGGCTGCGATCGTTGACGGCAACCCCGGCAGCAACTGGACGAGCGGGCTGGCGGCTTCGCAATCGATCCGGATCGATCTCGGCCGAACCATGGATATCCGCCGGGTGCGGCTCGACTGGGCCGCCAACCGTGCGACCGCCTACCTCGTGGACGTGAGCCACGACGGCATCACCTGGGCCCGGGTCGCCGCCGTGACGAACGGTTCGGGCGGGGTGGACGATCTCAGCGGGTTTGTGGCGTCGGGCCGATTCGTTCGGCTCACGCTCACGGCCCGAAATGTGGCCAGCACCGGCTTTGGGGTCAACGAGGTCGCCATCTACGGGTCGTGACCGTCTGTTTTCCGATCCTTTTGACCCCCACCCGGGCTGTCGAACCAGGCTGTCAAACCCGTCAGGGTGGCGAGGCTCGAAATCGTTGACAGTTCGGGCTGATTCCAATAGCCTTTCCGGAAGGTCGGCGTATAGCGGCTTCGCTCTACGCTCTGTGGGTCTGGCATGAGTCAGGGATTTCCCGGGGGGCTGCCATGAGTTCACTTCTTTTCATCGTGCGCGGACTTCGCAGGTTGCAGAGCCTGCGAGCCCATCGAAGTCTCGCCGTTGTCGGTCGCGCCGCTTTCGGTCGTGCTGTGTGCGGCACGCTGGCCTGGGCGGCGTTGGCCGGTGCGACGGCGTTTGGCCAGACCGCGATCTTCGACTTCGGCAGTGTGCTCACGACCAGTCCGGATTCCAACGGCAACTACTGGAACAACATCCTCACCGGCACGTTCGGCACGGTCACCTCCACGGCGAATGTGTCCACCGGCTACACGTGGGATTTCTCCACGGGCGTGACAACGAACTCCGGTTTTGTGCCGGCCGTGAGCCTGCCGAACCTCGGCAATCTCAATCAGCCGACCGCGACGACCGACGGTGTTTTCCTCTCGTCCGGCACGACGACGTTCCGCCTCCAAAACGTCAACCCCTGGCAGACGTACGACTTCACGCTCTACGGCGGCCGCGAAACCGGGATCACGCGGGTCACGCAGTACGTGATCAACGGCTCCAACTCCGGCACCACCACGACGACCACCTCGGGCTCGGGCGTCGGCACGGTCAGCGGCACGGCCGTCAACTATGCGACCAGCACCGTGGGGATCAACGGCATCACCACGAGCGGCACGGTGTTGGTAAACATCATTCCCGTCTCCGGTGGCTTCGCGTATCTCAATGCCATGCAGATGACGGGCTATGTTCCCTATGCCACCGGCGGGACGATCGACATCACCGAGGCCAGGACCTATCCGGGTGCGACGTCGATCACGAACAACACGACCGTCAACGCCAACGCCGCGGGAGCGCTCGGCAACACGACGCCGACCGACCTCACGATCGCCGCCGGCTCCACGCTCAACCTCGGGGCGTCGCAGACGGTCGCCGCGCTCACGGGGAGCGCCGGCTCGGCGGTCAACGTCAACGCGAACACGCTCACGGTCAACGGGTCGGGCACCACCACTTTCGCCGGTGGCCTCGCCGGAACGGGCGGCCTGACGAAGTCGGGAGCAGGCACGCTCCGGCTCTCGGCCTCGAGTGCCTTCACGGGCGCGGCGACCGTGAGCGGCGGGGTGCTCGCGCTGGCCGACGTCAACGCCCTGCAGAATGCGACCCTCGACACCGGCGTTGCCGGTGCCCAGTCGGTGTCGCTGGCCGTCGCGGGGGCCAACACCTACACCGTCGCCGGTCTGGCCGGCAGTGACGACCTGGCCCTCGGGTCCAACTCCCTGACCGTGTCGGGCAACGCGCGGACGGCAGCCTACGCGGGCGGCCTCTCCGGATCGGCCGTGCTCACCAAGCTGGGCTCCGGCACCCAGACGCTCTCCGGTTCCAACTCCCACTCCGGCGGCACCGTGCTCTCCGGTGGCCGGCTCAACGTCAATCATGCCTCGGCGCTCGGCACGGGCAACTTCACCATCGGCAATGGGGTCGTCTTCGCCAACACCAGCGGCTCGCCGATCGTCAACCAGGGCAACAACGCCCTGACGATCGGGGGCACGGCCACGTTCGCCGCCGGCACCCTCGACCTGGGAACGGGCCCGGCCACGCTCGCCTCGACGTCCCGGCTGATCGTCGAAAGCCCCCTCACGATCGGAGGCGTCGTCAGCGGCTCGTCGGTGCTTGCCAAGGACGGCGGTGGAAGGCTGACGCTCGCCGGTTCCAACGCGATGACGTCGTTCGTGGTCGTGGACTTCGGCGAGCTGCAGCTCGGAAACGTCAACGCCCTCGCCAACGCCCAGCTCTATCTCTACTCCACCGGCCCCACCAGGAAGGCGACCTTCGGCGTGAGCGGCGCCAACACCTACCAGATCGGCGAGGTGATCGGCACGGCCAGCGGGGTGCTCGATCTCGGGGTGAATAGCGTGGCCGTCGGCGGCAACGGTTCCACGGGGGCCAGCTTCCCTGGGCAGTTCACCGGCTCGGGTGGCTTCGTGAAGCAGGGCGGGGGCACCTACACGCTCTCCGGCAGCAACGGCTACACGGGCGCGACGACGGTTTCGGCCGGTCGGCTCGTCGTCGCGGCCACCGGCGCCGTCAACACGTCGTCGGGAGTGTCGATCGCGGGGGGTGACTTCCGCTACAACTCCGCGACGCCGCTCACGGCGCCCGTGACGTTCACAGCCGGGATATTGTCGGGCACGGGCACGATCGGCACCCCCGTCGCGGTCGCAGCGAGCGGCACGCTCTCTCCGGGCAACTCCCCGGGGCAGCAGACGTTTTCCGCCGGCCTTGCCTGGAATCAGGCGGGGGGGTATTCATGGGAGGTCAACTCGCTGAGCGGCACCGCGGGAATCAACTGGGACCTCATCGCCGTGACTTCGGGCACCTTCGACCTGTCCACGCTCGGTTCGGTGGCTCCGCAGAAGTTTTTCCTCGATCTGACGACGCTGGCGGCCGGAAACGTGCCCGGACCCCTCAGTGTCGGATACGTGCCCGGCCAGTCTTACGAGTTTCAAATCGTCGATTTCGCGGGAGCGACCCTGCAGGTGCCCAACGGGTTCTCAACCGCCGCCGGCAGCGACCTGACGTCGCTGTTCACCATCGGCCTCGCCAACTGGCAGGGCACCGCCCCCGCCCTGGGCGACGTGTCGGTGCGGGTGGCGGCGAGCGGCTCGGGCCTGAATGTCGTGGTCGTGCCGGAGCCGTCGGTCACCGTGGCCGCGATGGCCGGCGGAGCCCTGCTCGTCGGTGCGCTGCGGCGGCGCCGGCGAGCACCCACGGGCTGAGCCGTCGGAACAGACCATCAATGCCCAGACGTCGGCGATTCACGAGAGGGTTTACGCTCGTCGAGTTGCTCGTCGTGATCGCGATCATCGCGACCCTGATCGGGCTCTTGTTGCCCGCCGTCCAGTCGGCCCGCGAATCCGCCCGGCGCACCGGCTGCGGCAACAACGTGCGGAGCGTCGCCCTCGGGCTGCTCCTCCACGAGAACGCCAAGAAGGCATTTCCGAAGGCCATTCAGAGAACGCTCGACAACGAGGTCTTCAACGGCTACAGCTTCCACACCTTCATCCTGCCCTTCGTCGAGGAGAAGGACCTGTTCGACAAGCTCAAGCAGGAGGCGGTGCAGGACGGCAAGCCGTGGTGGAAACCGAACCACTACTGGCCCGTCAACCAACGCACCCGCTACACCCGGGTGCCGGCGTTCGTGTGCCCCTCGACCCCGTCGCGAACCGATTACCTGGAGGAGGGCAAGCCGGTGGTGGCCCACTGCAGCTATCCGGGCAGCGTCGGCACCAACCTGGCGTGGACCGATCTATCGGTCAATCAGCAAAACGGCGGCCTGCAGCTCGAGACCGCCACGAGGCTGGCCACGTTCACGGACGGCCAGTCGAAGACGATCCTGATCGGCGAGGTCGTGCTCGGCGACATGCAGCAGGGGGCGGGGCCCTTTGATCTGATGTCGGACGTGGTCTGGGCCGGCGCCTGGCCGGCGGGAGCGCCCGTGTCCACCAGCGACGGGCCGATCACGGCCGATCAGATCCGCACCTTCGGGGAGGGCTGCCGCGGCAAGGCGACCGCGGGCCACACCGGGTTTTCGGGCTACAAGTGGGTGCAGCCGGTCAACATGTGCACGCTCTTCAACACGATCGCGCCGCCCAACTGGCAGTATCCCAGTTGCATGCTCGCCAACGGATTCATGAGCGGCAACACCCGCGGCGTCTACCCGGCCCGCAGCCCGCATGCGGGGGTCGTGATGCACGGATTCGGCGACGGTTCCGTGCGGCCGATCGAGGAGACGATCGACGTCGGCGTGTATCAGGGCCTCGGCACCCGCAATGGCGGCGAGCCGGCCGTCGTTCCGTAGCCGCACGGGGGGCCGATCCCGCCGGGACGCGGAAAGAGCCTTCGTGCTATACTTTTCGAGGGCCGCATGCCCGGCCCGGGCCAGGCACGCCAGCTGGCGCGTGGCTGCAAGTCTTACTGCAACATCCTGCAACTCCAGGGAGACGAACATGGCGACGACAGTGATGGCCCGGTGCGGCGTGATCGTGGCTCTTTTCTTCGCCTGCGTGCCCTCGGCCCGGGCCGCCGACAGCTTCAGCGCGTCGATCAAGGCCGGTGAGAAACTCCAGGCCGATGGCGCCCTTCCCGGTGCGATCGAGGAGTTTCGCGCCGCCGAGAAGCAGGCCGCCAACGACACGGAACGGGCGATCGCCCTCGCCAAGCAGGGCTACGTGCTCGCCGACGGTCGGCAGGACTACGCCGCGGCACGCAAGGTCGCGGAGCAGGCACTGGAACTCGGCGACGTGCGGGCCGTCGGCAAGGTGATGGCGTTGCAGGTGCTCGGCAAGTGCCAGATGAAGAGCGACAAGGACTTCAAGGCGGCGGCCGAGACGTTGGAGAAGGCCCACGCCCTGGAGGGTGTGGAGTGGGCGCAGCCCGGCGTGATGATGTCGCTCGGTGACTGCTACCGATTCACCGGCCGCTTTGACGAAGCCAATGCGTTGTTCACCGAACTGTTGGAGACGTCGGGCGTGCCCGGCGACATGAAAGCCGTCGCGCACCTCAACATGGCCCTGACGTACCAGTATGGTCTCAAGCAGCCCGCCGACGCCCGCCGCCACTACGAGGAGGCGGTGAAACTCAATCCCAAGCTCAAGGGCGAGGTGGACGGCCACCTTTCGAAGCTCTGATTCGCCCGCCGCGGCGGTCGGCCTTCAGCCAGCCGAGATGCATCTGCCGTCGGCCGCGAGCGCGCGTCCGGTGGACTCGCCCTTGTGCAGCCGCGGCGAGTGGGGCGTCACCAGCAGCGGTCCCTGCCAGCCGCTGCCGCCGGCGGCGAACCAGCTGAAACAGCCCTCGAGAAGCGGGCCGATATCGGGCGTCTCGAGGCCGGTCAGTGACGGGCAGAAGTATCGCCCGGTCGGCTCGCAGTTGATCGCGGCGATCGAGATGGCTTCGCCAGCCTTCAGTCCGGCATCGTGGCAGGCCCGGATCGCGCCGACCGCCGCGGGCTGGGTGGTGCAGACCAGGGCCGAGGGCAGCCGGGAGCGGAAGCGTTGAATGAACAGCTGAATCGAGCGATACGCCGCGGCCGTGGGGTCGCCGTAGGCGGCCACGGGGTGGTCGTGCAACGTGCCGGCCAGTGAGTGCCGCGCGAGCCAGTTCCGCCATTCTCCGATGCGCTGCCCGATCTCGTGGCTGTGGCCCTGCACGTTGAGGCAGTCGATCGTGCGGTGGCCGAGTTTCCTGAGGTGGTCGAAGACCCCCACGACGTGTCGCGGGGCGAAGAACCTCACCGACGGGATGCCGTGGCCGGTCATGTCGTCGTCGAGAAACACAACCTTCCGCTCCGGTGCCAGGAATGCCTTGATGACGGCCGCCGGCAGGGGCTCCGTGTTGGGGATCACGAACACGCCGTCCGCCCCGGCCAGGGCGTCGTTCACGCTCGGGTCGTACCAGTGCACGTACTCGACGGGGCGAAACCGAACGCCGTGGTCATTCGCCGCCTGGGCGACCGCATGCCGGCAATGCAGCAGGTGGATCGACGGGTAGGCGGGCGTGAGCAGCACCACCTTCGGCCCCTGACCGGCGGCACCGCCGCCGGCGCCGACCACGAGGGTGCCGTTCGGGCGGCGGGCGAGGACCCCCCGCTCGATCAGGCAGGTCACGGCCTTGCGGGCCGTCATGTAGCTCACGCCCGTCTCCTCGGCCAGCCGCCGCTCGCCCGGCAGATCCTTGAGCATGTAATCGCCCGCGGCGATCCTCCGCTCGAGGGTTGCCATGACGTCGGTGAAGAGGCGCTTTTTTGCCATCGGATGCGGTGCGGAAAACGAGCCGAAACGAGTCCTCATAGAGTATGCTCGCGTCGAATGGGATCCAGCCCCCCGAGGAGTCTTTTGATGCTGCAGCGATCGATCATGGGTGCCGCCATGGGTGCCGCCATGGGTGCTGCGTTCCTCGTCATGGCGGCCGCCGGCGTGCTGGCGGATGATCCGCCGGCCGCGGTGCAGCAACCGGCCGCCGACAAACTCCTGCTCGTGCACTACATGCCCTGGTACCAGACTCCCTCCGTCCGCGGTCAGTGGGGCGGCCACTGGAAGGGTTTTGATTCACCGCACGACCCCGGCCGCACCGACGCCCAGGGCCTGCCCGACATCTGGTCGCACTTTCATCCGCTGATCGGCCCCTACGACTCGACCGATCCCGCGCTCGTCGAATGCCACCTCGGCTGGATGAAGCTGGCCGGCATCGATGGCGTGATCGTGGACTGGTACGGCGTGGCCGAGGCGCTCGACTATCCCGCGATCCATCGCGGAACCGAGGCGATGTTCGGCGGAGTCGGCGGGTTCGGCCTGCAGTTTGCCGCCTGCTACGAGGACCGGGTCGTGGAAATGATGATCGCCCGGGGATCGCTGGCCGCGGACGGCGGGGAGGGCCGGCTCCGGGAAGACATCGCATGGCTCTCGGAGCACTGGTTCGCCACCCCGCAGTACGTGAAAATCGACGAGCGGCCCCTGCTGCTCAACTTCGGCCCGATCCGCATGAAAGACGCCTCTGCCTGGAACGCGGCCTTCGAGGGACTGCCCGCCAGGCCCGCCTTCTTCGCGCTGCACCATCTCTGGCGGAATGCCGGGGCCGACGGCGGGTTCACCTGGATTCACTGGGAGCCGTGGAAGGGCGAGGCCGACGACGCGACCGTGGCGGAGCGACTCCGCCGCGTGTGCGAGATACCTTCCTCCGATCCGAAGCAGGTGATCGTCTCGGCGTTTCCCGGCTATCAGGATGTCTATCGCGAGACGCGGCCGGTGCTCGAGCACCGCGGCGGCAAGACGCTGCGGCAGTCGCTCGCGGCGGCGCTGGATTCGCGGGCGGGGATCGTGCAACTCGTGACCTGGAACGACTACGGCGAGGGCACGATGATCGAACCGACCCACGAGCACGGCTACACCTTTTTGGAGATCGTGCAGGACGCGGCCCGGGAGCGTCGGGGCGGCTCGTTTCCCTACACGTCGGCCGACCTGCGGCTCCCGCAGCGACTCTACGAGGCTCGCAAGGCCGGCCGGGCCCCGCCCGCCAAGCTCGACCTGATCGGTGCCGCGATTCGTCGCGGCGACTGTGAGGCGGCGGCGGCGGCGCTCGACAAACTGCCCTGAAACCCGGCCGGCGGGGGCCGGCCACCTTCCATCGGAGATCGTCATGTTGATCGCATCCCGTGCCGCTCGTCAGATTCCCCGCGCGGTCGCCACCGTGGCCGCCTGCATGCTCGCCATCGCGGCTGCGTGGGCGCAGGATTTCGGAGACCACTCCTCGGCCACGCTCACCGGCAAGGCCTGGAAGGCGCTCGGCGAGGCCGACCCGGAGCAGGCACTCGCCTACACGAAGAAGTGCCGCGAGATGTATCTCGCGGAGGCGGTCAAGCAGCAGAAGGGGCTCACGGGCTACGTGCCCGCCGAGAAGGCCCACGACATGTGGGCCCTCAACGATGTCGGCACGTGCCTGTTCATCGAGGGGCAGCTGCACGAGAAGCAGGGGCGGCCCAAGGAGGCTGTCGCCGCGTATCAGAGCCTCGTGAACGATCTGGGATACTGCCAGTGCTGGGACACCAAGGGCTGGTTCTGGCGGCCGGCCGAAGCCGCCGCCGGCCGACTCAAGCAACTCGAGTTCGATGCAAAACTTGACTAGCAGGCTCCGCACACATTCCTCCACGACGTTCGTCCACTGGATCGAACAGAGGAAAAGCGGGTGGAGAAGCGGGGGGAAAGACCGGGGGTTGCCCCGGTCCGTGATCGCCTCATCGTCCACGGGCCGACTTGGTTCACGGTCTGCTCCGCGGTCGCGTATCCCCGCCATGCTCTGGGCCGCGGTCTGCGGGGGCTGTGTCGCCGCGGCGGGCTCCCCGGCCGCGGAGCCGGCCGCGGGCTCTGTCGCGGGCTCTGTCGCGGGCTCGGTGGTCCGCGTGGAGGGCGACGCCGAAACCGGCTGGCGGCTCGTCCGCAACGGCCGCCCGTTCGTCATCCGCGGCGTGGGAGGCACCGGCCATCTCGACGTGCTCGTCGCCTGCGGCGGTGACGCGATCCGCACGTGGGACGTGGCGTCGGCCCTCGCCGTCGAGGAGGGAAAGCCGCTGATCGAGCGGGCCCACGAGGCCGGCCTCGCGGTGACCGTGGGCCTCTGGCTCGGCCACGAGCGGCATGGCTTCCGCTACGACGATCCGGCGATGGTGGCGAAGCAGCGGGCCGAGGTCGAGTCGGCCGTGCGGAGCGTGCGCGGCCAGCCGGGCCTGCTCTCGTGGGGGCTCGGCAACGAGATGGAGGGCCCCTCCGGCCGCGGTGATTCCGCCGTCGTCTGGCGGGAGGTGGGTCGGCTGGCGGAGCTCGTCAAGTCGCTCGATCCGGACCATCCCGTGATGACGGTCGTCGCCAACGTGAATCCCGACAAGGTGCGGGCGATCCGCGAGCACGCCCCCGCCGTGGACATCCTCGGGGTCAACGCCTACTCGGGCGCCTCCGGCATCGGCGACGCGCTGCGTCGCATGGGTTGGACGAAGCCCTACTGCATCACCGAATACGGCCTGCCCGGGCCGTGGGAGGTTGAGACGACCGCCTGGCAGGCGCCCGTCGAGCCGTCGAGCCGCCGCAAAGCCGCCCTCTACAACGTGACCACCACCGACATCCTCGCCGACACCCGGCAGTGCCTCGGCTGCTACGCCTTTCTGTGGGGCAGCAAGCAGGAGGCGACGGCGAGCTGGTTCGGGATGTTCCTCCCCTCCGGCGAGAAGACGATCGCCGTGGACGCCGTCGCCGAGGCCTGGGCCGGCCGATGGCCGGCCAATCGCGCGCCGGTGCTCGGCGACGTCACCATGCCGCTGGCGGGGCGACGGGTGGCCGGCAAGACCCGCTTCGAGGTCGTTGCCCGCTACCGGGATCCCGAGGGGGATCGGCTCTCGTTCACGTGGGAGGTCCGGCGGGAGAGTTCCGATCGCCGGGAGGGGGGCGACGCGGAACGCGCCCCGGAGGCCGTCCCGGGCTGCGTGGTGCGGGCGGACGACGCGGGCACCGCCGAGATCCTGTCGCCCGCGGAGACAGGACCGTACCGTCTCTTCGTGACCGTCCGCGACGGTCAGGGCTCGGGCTGCACCGACAACTGGCCGTTCTTCGTCGAGCCCTGACCCGCCTCCGGGAGGTCGGTCGCGGCCGGTTGCCGTGAGCCACATGCTCGACATGCTCGACGCCGGGGAGTTTTGCTAGATTGGCGGCCCGCGGCCGTCGAAGGCGACTCGTGTTTCTCGAGGGCCGTGCCGTCACAGGGGGAGACGATGATCATGTCATCTCGATCGCAGCGTGGGCCCGGGCCGGTGTCGCGGCGTCGATTCCTGAAGCGGGGAGTCGCCATCGGCACCGCCGCCGCGGTGGCCCCGGTCGTGATTCCCTCATCGGCGCTCGGGCTCGACGGCGCGGCGCCGCCGAGCGAGCGGATCCGGGTGGCCGGCATCGGCATCGGCCGTCGGGGCGAATACGATCTCGGCTGCTTCCTGCAGCAGCCCGACGTGCAGTTCGTCGCGGTGTGTGACGTGAAGGAGTCGAGGCGGGCCGTCGTGAAGGGCATCGCCGACAAGCATCACGGCACCGCCGACTGCCGCACCTATCGCGACTTCCGCGAACTCCTCGGCCAGCCCGACGTCGATGCCGTGCTGATCGCCACCGGCCCCAACTGGCACGGGCTGATGGCGATGCTCGCGGCGAAGGCCGGCAAGGACGTCTACTGTGAGAAGCCCTGCACCAAGAACATCGCCGAGAGCCTCCTGCTCCGCGACACCATGCGGCGGTGCGGCACCGTTTTTCAGGCCGGCACCCAGCGGCGCAACCTGCCGCACTTCGCGTTCGCCTGCGAACTGGCCCGCACCGGTCGGCTCGGGAGGATCACCCGGGTCTACGCGCACCCGGCCGGGATGCATGCGTCGAGCAGCGGCTGGCTGCCGGCGGAGCCGCTGCCGGATCAGGCGGTGGCCGACTGGGACATGTACCTGGGGCCCGCGGCCTGGCGGCCCTTCAACTCGCAGACGCTGGGAGACGGCTTCAACTTCGAAAAAGGGGGCGGACTCGTCGGCGGGGGCGTGCTCGAGTGGGGGTCGCACTGCGTGGACCTCTGCCAGTGGGCCGTGAACGACTGTCTGCCGCCGGTGGACTACGCGCCGCCGGTCGATGGCCGGCTCGTCTGCCGGTATGCCAACGGCACGGAGCTCGTCTTCCGGGAGAAGGATTGGATTCCCCTCGGCTCGTGCCCCGTGCGTTTCGAGGGGGAGACCGGCTGGGTCGAGGCGGGTGACAGCGGGAAGATGGTGCTCTCGTCGCCCGAACTGATGGCTGGTCGCAAGGTCGAGGAGATCGGCGGCTATCCGGCCACGTTCCACGTCCGCGACTTCCTCGACTGCGTGAAGACCCGCGGCAAGCCCAAGGGCAATGCCGACGCCGCCTGCAACGCCCACATCGCCTGCCACGCGGCCAACGTGTCGCTCTTCCTCGGCCGGCCCGTGCGACTCGACACCGACGCCTGGCGATTTTCGGACGACGACGAGGCGAATCGGCTGCGATCGGAGTCGCTGCGTGAACCCTGGAGACTCTAGACGATGCACCGCAATCAACCCTCCCCGCCGTCCCGTGGCCTGCGTGCGGCGATCGGCCTCTGCGTGGCGGGCATGGCATGTCTGATGGCGGGGCGGGCCCCGGCGGAGGAGCCGGCCGCGAAGACCCGTGAGCAGGCCCTCGTGGCGGTGCTCCGTTCGGAGACGCCCGAGGCCGACAAGGCGCTCGCCTTCAAGGGATTGGCCGTGGTGGGATCGCCTGCCTGCGTGGCCGACGTGGCCAGTTATCTCGGCAACGAGCGGCTCGCGTCGTGGGCGCGGATCACGCTCGAGGCGATTCCGGGCGAAGAGGCGTCCGCCGCGCTCCGCTCCGCGGCCGAGACGCTCTCCGGCGGGCTGCTCGTGGGTGCGATCAACTCGCTCGGTGTCCGCCGCGATGCGGCTGCCCTGGCGGTGCTCGGGAAACTGCTGGGGGATGCCGACGCCGACGTTGCCGCCGCCGCGGCTGCGGCGCTCGGAAAGATCGGCGGCCCCGAGGCCGCCGCGGCGCTCATGCGGGCGTTCGCCGCCGGGAAACCAGACCGCGAGACGGTGGCCGAGGCCTGCGTCGTCTGCGGCGAGCGGCTGCTCGCCGCTGGTGACACGTCGGGGGCGGTCGCCCTCTTCGCGGCCGTGCGGAAGGGGGAGGTGTCCGAGCAGCGCCGGGTGGAGGCGACGAGGGGGGAGATCCTCGCCCGGGGCCGCGACGGGATTCCGCTCCTGGTCGAGCTCGTCCGTTCGCCATCCCGACGGTCGTTCAACATGGGGCTGTCCACGGCCCGGGAGTTCGCGGCCGGTCCTGACCGTGACGCGGCGCTGGCGTATGAGGTCGATCTGGCGGTGCTCGGCACCCTGGCCGGCGTGGGGGAGCGGGCGCTGGGCGGCGAGCGGATGACGCTCGTGATCGACCTGCTGGCCGATCGTCATCCGGAGGGCGCCGGGAAGGCCGTGCTGCAGGCGCTTCTGGAGGCGGCGGGCGGGAGCGACCCGGCGGTGGCGACGAGGGCGATCCGTGCGGTCGGGCGCTGCGGCGATGCGGCCTCCGCCGCAAGGCTCCTCGAGATCGCCGCCGGCGGTGATCCGGCCCTCATGGCGGCCGGTCGCGGTGCGATCGCCGGAATGCGGGCCGAGGGAGTCGATGAACTGATCATCGCGCGGCTGGCCGACAGCGGCGACCCGGTCCTGCCGTTGGCCGTGCAGCTGACCGGAGACCGACGGATCATGGCGGCCAGCGGCAGGGTTCTGCCGCTCGTGGACCATCCCGAGGCGGCGGTGCGGGCGGCCGCCCTGGTGGCGCTGGGATCGATCGTAGACCCCGTGAATCTCGGGGTGGTCGCCCGCAAGGCTGCCGTGCCGAAGGATGACGCCGAGGGGGCGCTGGCCGCGGCGGCCCTCAGGGAGGCGGCCGTTCGCATGGCCGATCGGGACGCCTGCACGGCGACGCTCTGCGAGAGTTTCAAGGGGGCCGACGCCCGCATGGGCGTGCTCATCGAGACGCTGGCCGAGGTCGGCGGCTCGGCGGCCCTGGAGGCCGTGGCTGTGGCGGCGAAGTCGGGTGACGCCCCGCTGGAAGACTCCGCCACGCGGGTGCTCGGCAAGTGGATGACGGCCGACGCGGCTCCCGTGCTCCTCGATCTGGCGACGAGCGACGCGGCGGGGCCGTACCGCGGTCGGGCGCTGAAGGGTTATCTCAGGATCGCGCGGCAGTTCGCGCTGCCGGCGGCCGAGCGGGCGGAGATGTGCCGCAAGGCCATGGCCGTCGCGGATGATCAGGCCGATCGGAAGGCCATCATCGAAATCCTCGTGCGGTATCCGCATGCCGCCACGCTCGCCGTGGCCCGGGAGGCCGAGGCCGTGCCCGCCTTCGCCGACGAGGCGAAGGCTGCCGTCACGGCGATCGAAGCGAAGCTGCCGAAGCCTGCCGGCGCCAACTGAGTCTGCCGTGAGTTCGCCGGCAAGGAGGCCCTGGCTACCAGCGCCTGCAAGGTGGCGGCGCTCCGGGACACGCGGTGACGCTCCCTGACGCCCGGCTGTACCGCCGCGGGCTGTTCCCGAAGGGTGCTCAGGCGGCTTCCGGGAGGAGCCAGCCGTTGGTGAGCACGCGGAGGCGGTGCTCCCGGGCCGCGGCGAGCGTCTGCGGCGAGATCGCGATGACCGCCCTGCTGAAGGCGCTCGGACAGGCGGGGATGTGAGGTCTCGGGGCTGCCCATGCCCGTCGCCGGACGTTCGCGGCGGGCATCATGCCCGCCGCTCACTGCATGTCCGCTGCGCTTCGCCATCCTGCCTGCGCTTGCTCCCATAGCCCGGCTCTCGGGGCACCGGCAGCCCCTCGCGGATGTGCGGCTCGCGCGTCGCTGCGATTACTTCGCGCCGGCCTGCAATGCGTCGAGCTCCTTCGCGGCGGCTTCCGCTTCGGCCTGCCGGGCGGTGATCACGGCCTTCTTCTCCTCGGCGGCTCTGGCCACTTCCGCCACCGCCTTGCCGGCTGCCTCGGCCGCGGCGGTGGCGGCGGGTAGATCACCCTGGAGCTTCGCGAGGTCGGCCTGCTGCTTGGCGATCGTCGCGGCGAGATCCTTGGCCTGCTGCTCGGCCTGCGCCATGGCGGCGGCGAGATCGGCTGCCTGCTTCTGGACGGTATCGCGTGCGGCGGCCGCGGCCGCCGCGGCCTGCTCGTCGGCCCGCCGCCTCCCCTCGACCGCTCCCCACTCCGACTCCGCCGCCTGCACCGCGGCCTGCCGATCTGCCAGGAGCTTTGCCAGCCGTTCGTGCTCCGCCTGAAACGCCACCTCCGCGAGCCACGTGGCGTGCGAGGCGGCGGCACGGGCCACTTGGTTCTTGAGATCGATCACGGCCGCCTCGGCCTTGGACTTCTCGGCGTCGGGTGCGGCCGCGAGGGCCGCAGTGGCTTCGTCGAGTTTTTTCTTGGCATCGGCCATCGCCCGCTCCGTGGCGGCAACCCGGTCCGCGAGTGACGGCGGGTTGGGGTCGAGCGTGCCCACCCGCCCGCCGTCGGCCACGGTGAACACCCGCAGTTCGCCCGTCCAATCGCCCACCACGAGCCGGCCGGTTTCGCCGCACGAGGCGATCGCGAGCCCCGCATCGGCGCATGCCTCGAAGGCCCGCTCCTGCGAGCCGTCGGCCTTCCAGAGTTTCGGTGTCTTGTCGCGGCCCACCGACACGATCCTGCCGTCTCGCGTGAAGCCGAGGGCGAGCACGCCGCCGCCGTGCGCCTGCCAACCTTTCACCTGCGTGCCATTCTCGGGATCCCAGAGGCGGATCTGACCGTCTTCGCAGCCCGTCGCGAGCAGTTTCGAGTCGCCCCTCCACGCCAGGCAGGCCACGGCCGACGGGTGGGCCTGGATCGCGAGGAAGTCGCGGCCGGTGCCGGCCTCCCAGAGCAGCACGTTGCCGGCCCGGTCGGCCGAGGCGAGCAGTCGGCCATCGGGGCTGAAGGCCGTGGCAAGGATCCAGTCGGTGTGCTTGCCGAGATCGTGGAGCTTCGCGCCCGTCTCCACCGACCAGATCCGCACCACCTTCTGCGGCCCACCGAGGGCCACGAGCCGCTGGTCGGGGCTGATATCGGCCGCGAGCACCACGTCGAGCTCGTCGCCGAGCGTGCGGATGCGGCGGCCGCTCGTCACGTTCCATACCGCCACGCGACCACTCTGGGATCCCACACCGCCGCCGGCGATCAAGAGCCCGCCGCCGGCGCTGAACCGCACCACGTGCGGGCGTCCCTCGGGGAAGGGCAGCACGCCGATCAGGTCGAGCGAGTCGGTGCGGTGCAGCAGGATCTGCTTCTGACCGCAGACGGCCGCCAGCGGCGCCCACGGGCTCGCCGCGATCGACGCACAGGCGTCGGGCTTGGCCGTGCGCAGGGCCGGCTCGCGGGGCAGGCGGCCGGGCATCGGCACCACGGCGGGCCGCTCGGTCGCGGGTGTCGCCATCGCCACCTCGACCTTCGCGGTGGCCACGGCCACGCTGCCCGCCGTCTCCAGCACGCCGCCGTCGATCCAGGCCCTGAGCAGCTGCCGCTCCGCCTCCGGGATCGGTGGGGAATCGGGAGGCATCTTCGGCTCGTCGTCGTGGTTGGCGACGCGGTAGAGATAGCTGCCGCTGGCATTGCCTGGCGTGATCACCTCGCCGGAGCCGCCGCCGCGCATGATCGCGGCATAGCTCGTCACGTCGAGACCGCCCGCCTTCTTGTCAGGATTATGGCAGGAGCCGCATCGCTGCCGTAGCACCGGCAAGAGGTTATCGATGTAGGTCACCTTCTCCGCGCCACGCACCGGGGCCGCCGCAACGGCGACCGTCACGGCGAAGCAGCGGAGCAAGCGCGTCTGGAGGCAGGCCCACGGACGCGGGCCGGCTGCTCTGCGAAATGGGAGATTGTGTTCGAGCATCAGTGGTTGAAGACGAACTCGCGGGAGTTGAGGATCGCCCAGAAGCCATCTTCGAGCGCCTCGCGGAGGCCGGCTGGCTTCTCGGCAGCTGGGTCGCCCTTCACGATCTCCATGATCGCGGCGAGTTCCTTGGCGGTCGGCGGGCGGGTGAGCGTGCGGAGGGAGAGCTCTTCGATCACCTGCTCCGGGGTGCGACCGTCGTCGAGCAGCTTTTTGACCACGCCACCCTGGCGGATCTTCTGCTGGATCGTGTCGCCGTTGAGGAGGTGGAGGGCCTGGGAGAGGTTCGGCTCCATCTTCACCTCGCAGGAGCAGGCCGTGGCCCGCGTGGCCCGGCCGAAGGTGGTGAGGAAGTAGGTGCTGGTGTTGCCGTCGGCGATCTGCACGGCCCGGGCGCCGAGCGGCAGGCCGCGGAACTTGTCCTTGGTGCCGGTGGCCCCGGAGACCACGTCGAGCAGCACCTCCGCCCGGATCCGCCGCAGCGTTGCCTTGGAGAAGTTGCGGTCGTCGGTCGCGTTGGTGTCGTTGGGCATCGTCGACCGCTGGTAGGCGTGCGAGGTACAGATCTCCCGCACGAGCTTCTTGAAGTCATAGTTGGATTCCACGAACCGTGTCGCGAGCGTGGCGAGCAGGGCTTCGTTGGCGGGCGGGTTGCTCACGCGAACGTCGTCCACCTCGTCGACGATGCCCCGTCCGAAGAAGTGGGCCCACACGATGTTCACGAGATTGCGGCCGAAGTGCGGGTTGGCCGGCGACGCGAGCCACGCGGCCAGCACCTCGCGGCGGTCCTTGCCGGCGGTGTCGGCCGGGCCGCCGCCGAGGAACGTGGGAGGCACCACCCGGCCACCCACGGGGTGCTTCACGTCGCCGGATCCCGAGTTGAAGACGATCGTCTCCCGCGGGTCCTCCCCGGGCTTACGGCCGATCTGGGCGAAGAAGTTGGCGAAGCCGTAGTAGTCGTCCATCGTCCAGCGGTCGAAGGGATGGTTGTGGCACTGGGCGCACTGGATGCGCATTCCCATGAACACCTGGGCGACGTTCTCCGCCGTCTTCAGCGTGTCGAGTTCGAGCTGGAAGAAGTTGGCGGCGGGGTTCGAGAAGGTGCCTCCACGGGCCGCGAGCAGCTCGCGAACCAGGGCGTCGATCGGGGTGTTGGCCTCGAGCCGGTCCTGGAGCCACTCGGCATACCGGAGCATCGCCTTGTAGCTCACCTGGTTGGGCACGGTACGGATCATCAGCAGTTCCGACCATTTCATGACCCACAGGTCGACGAACTCCTTCCGCTCGAGCAGCTGGTCGACGAGGTGGGCACGCTTGTCGGGGTCGGTGCCGGCCATGAAGGAGCGGTATTCGTCGGACGTCGGCAGCACCCCGCAGATGTCGAGGCTCACCCGCCGCAGGAACTCTTCGTCGCTGCACGGGCCTGACGGGTTGATGCGGAGCGTGCGGAGCTTGGCATTCACGAGGTCGTCGATCACATCTGCCGACGGCGGCGACGCCCATTCGAAGGCGAGGCCCTTGGGCAGCGTGATCACCGGCGTGCCGACGGTGTGGGTGTCGAAGCGGGCCATCACGAAGGCCTCGCCCCGGTCGCCGGCGGTCACGAGGCCTGCGGGGTCGACCTTCGCCGCGGTGTCGTTGTTGGAGAGGAACACCGCCAGAGACGTCACGTCGCGGTCGGTGCCGTCGGCGTACTTCGCGAGCACGGTGAACTGCTGCGTGGCGCCGGGGCCGTCGAGCACCGCCGCCACCGGGTGCAGTTCGAGCGATACCACGGTGGGTGCGGGGCCGGGATCGTCCGGTGCGCCGGCCTCCAGCCAGGCCTTCAACGTGGCGTAGTGCTCGTCGGCGGCGTCGAGCCGCTTCCCGCCGGTGTGCGGCACGGCGGCGGTCGCCTTCGTGAGCAGCAGGCTTTCGGCGGGCAGGGCCAGGTTGATGCGGCGGCCGGGCAGTTCGCGGGTGATCCGGTGATAGTCGGCGGCCGGATCGAAGCCGAAGAGCGAGAGGCGGAAGCCATCCTTGCCACGAGCCGAGCCGTGGCAGCCGCCGGAGTTGCAGCTCTGCCGCATGAATACGGGCATCACGTCGAGGCGGAAGCTCAGCGGCGGGTGGTCGCCGGCCCGTTCCACGTGCACAGGGACGGTCACCTTGCGGTCGCCGAACGTGGCCGTGACCAGCGTATCGCCGTCGGCGAGCGGGTGGAGGGTGCGGCCGTCGAACCGGGCTTTCGTGGGGTCATCGAGGCCAAGCACGGCCTGGGCGGTTACGTCGCGGGTGATGCCGTCGGGCTCCACGAACTGCACCACCAGCGACTGCCGGTCGCGGGCGGTGGAGAGATGCACGGCCGGGGGCACGATGCGGAGCGACACCTCCGGCTCGGCCGCTGCCGCCGATGCTGCGGCGGCGAGGAGGATCGCCCAGACGCCGCCGTGGAGATGGCAGTGGGTCATGACTTTGGACCCTCCGCGGGCTTCACGATCTTCAGCTCGGCGGTGCCGCCTCGCATCCGTGCCTGTTCACCGGCGACGGGCGTGACGATCTCCACGAACACGCTCTTGTGGCTGCCCGGAGGGCTCTTGTCGGTGGTGGTCACGGGGAAGACGAGTTCGGCCGTATCTTTCGTGAATCGCAGTTCTGGGGCCGAGGTCTCCGGAGGGAGGCCTTGCAGCCGGGCGACCGCCTCGCCCTCGAACGGCCGGGGGTGGGAGAGCGTGCAGGCGATGCTCGCCTGTTGGCCTTGTTCGCAGGTGGTGCGTTTGAGGTTCGCCGTCGTGAAGGGCTCGGCCACTTCCAGCGCGACGGGCGGAGACGCGACCCACGCGGTGCCGTTCACGTCGGCCCCGGCGACCACGTGGAGTGGCCACGAGCCGGTCGCCGCCTTGCCGTCGGCGTTGATCTGGTAGACACCCTCGCTCGCTTCGGGCGGGATCGTGATCGACGGAGCCGCCCCCACGCCGCCGGGTCGGAAGGGGAGTTCCACGGTCACCGGCTTGCCGAAGCCTTCGGCCCGCTTCACGACCACCCGGAGGTCGATCGCGCCGTTCTTCACGAGGGGCGCCTTCGGGGGCACGAGCTCCACCGAGAAGGGCACGGCTTCGACGACGGCCACGGCGAGCTTCTCGACGCGTCCGGCGTAGTAGACGGCGTTGTTGGGATCGCCGCTGACGAAGTCGGCGGAGTTTTTGAAGTGTCCACGGACGCCCGCCGCCCCCTCCGGATCCTGTTCGGTGACGTGGCGGGCCTCCCAGCGGATGAGCCGGCCGGCGAGCGGCGCGTCGGCAGTGGCCTCGAACACGACCGGGATCTGCGTCTGGCCCGCCTTGATCGGCGGGGCTGTCATCGTGACGCCGGGCGGCAGTTGGCTGCCATCCACGACGAGATCGCCGTCGAAGTTCGTGCGAGTCACGTTGAGCAGCACCGCGAAGCGGTTGCCACGGGGCACGGCGACGGCCTGCCGGGTCTGCGAGAAGCGGTCGATGCGGGGAATCGACAGCGACAAGGCCGGCGCCGGTGGCGCGAGTTCCACGCGGTAGGTGAAGGCGGGCTGTCCGCGGTCGAGATGATCCTTGACCCGCACGAGATAGTCGCCGTCGGCGGGCGCCTCGAACCGAAGTGCGGAGTCGGGGCCCTTGGCGTCGTCGTCGCCGGCCACTGTGCCGCCGTCGGCCTTGAGCACGTGCACCACCGGATCGAGACCTGACCGCAGCCGGCGGGCGTGGCATTCCACCTCGAACACCTGGCCCTTCGTGGCAGCGAATCGGAAGTGATCGACGTCACCAGGCCGCTCGATCACGCCGTTGAAGGCCAGCGTCGTCGCGGCCGGTGTGGCCGTGCCCGGCTCGTCGTTGGGCTCCTGCTCGAGGGCGTTGGCGAGCCCCGAGATGCGGAAGGGCAGGGGCGTGGGGCAGGTGCCTCCGTCGTCGCCGACGACCAGCCGGTGATTCTCACCGATCGGGCCCGCGGGCACCTCGACCTCCCGCGGGATGGGCCCCGAAGCGTCGCCCAGAAAAGTCACCGTCACCTTCTCGCCCGCCTTGCCCCCGGCCGGATACACCGCTGCAGGCCGCGGAAAGCTGCCGAGGTGGAGACGGTAGCGGGAGGCGTCGTCGCCACCGTACGAAGCCTCACGCACCTTCACCATATAGCGGCCATCGTCGGGGGCGAGGATCGAGAGGATGCCGTCCTGGAGCGTGGCCGGCGAGTCGTCGGCCACGGCGAACTGAAAGCCCTTGGTGTCGAGGATCGACACGTGCGGGTCGAAGCGATGGCTGCCGAGCCGCAGGCCCTCGATCTCCACCGAGAGCCGCTGGCCCTTCTTCAGGTCGACGGCGAAGCAATCGACATCCTCGGCGGTGACGATGCCGTGCACCGTATGGCCGGGCGGGACGGCCTGGGCCGTGTCGGGAGTGGTATTGGGCTCGGCTTCGTCGATAACCGGCAGCAGGCCTACCCAGAACGAGCGGTAGTCGCTGATCCCCGACTTCGTGCGGACTTGAGCGATCTGCTCGCCGGCCGGGCACTGCTCCGGCACGGTCACCACGACCTTGAACGATGTGTCGTTCACCGGCTGGATCGACTTCACCACGATGCCGTCGTCGCCGTAGAGGAGCACCTCCTCTGTGTCGCCGAGCCGCTCCCCCTGGAACACGAGTTCGCGGTCGCCACCCCGCTGCACGCCGCGGGGCAGGATGATTGAGAGCGAGGGTGACGCGGCCAGCGCCGGCACAGCCATGAGCGACACGATCACGAAGATGCCCGGCCGCATGGCGTGTGCCTCAGGTGATCAGTTGCTCGACCACGTTCCCGCCGTCGACGATCTCGACGGGGCGAGGCCCCGGCGCCACCAGCTCCTTGCGGGCGTCGATGCCGAGGCGGTCATAGACCGTGGTGGCCCAGTCTTCGACGGTGAGCGGCGAATCCTCGGGCTCGGCGGCCGTGGCGTTGCTGGAGCCGTGCACGATGCCGGCCTTGATCCCGCCGCCGGCCATCACGATGGAAAACACCTTGGGCCAGTGGTCGCGGCCGGCGGTGGGGTTGATTTTCGGGGTGCGGCCGAACTCGGTGCCCACGCATACGAGCGTGGAGGCAAGCAGTCCGCGGCGATCGAGGTCGCGGATCAGCGTCGCGAAGCCCTGGTCGAAGGCGGGCGTCTGGGCCTTGATGTTTTTCTCGATGGCGTCGTGGTGATCCCAGCCGCCGTAGGTGAGGGTCACGAACCGCACGCCCGATTCGACGAGCCGGCGGGCGAGCAGCATCCGCATGCCAGCCTGGGTGCGGCCGTATTCGTCCTTGATGGCATCGGGCTCCTTCGACATGTCGAAGGCCTCCTGCGCCTTCGCCGAACTGATGAGCCCGTAGGCCCGTTCGTAAAACGTGTCGAGGGCGTCGAGCGAGTCGCTGCGTTCCTTCTCCCGGAAATGCTCGTTGACCACGTCGAGCAGCCGGCGTCGCTTGTCGAATCGCGCATCCGAGATTCCCTCGGGCAGTCCGAGGTCGCGCACCTTGAACTTGCCGTCGGCAGGATCGGAGCCGAGGCTGAAGCCGGAGTAGGCGCTCGAGAGGTATCCCGAGCCGGCGAACTCGTTGGGCTGGTTGGGGATGCAGACGTAGGCGGGGAGGTTCTCGCGGGGGCCGAACTCGTGGGCCACGACCGATCCGAGGCTCGGATACTGGAGCGCGGGGCTCGGCCGGTAGCCCGTGAACATGTTGTGGGTGCCGCGTTCGTGCGCCGCCTCGCCGTGGGTCATCGACCGGCAGATCGCGAGTTTGTCGGCGATCCTCGCCGTGTGGGGCAGCACCTCGCCGAAGCGGACGCCGGGCAGGACCGTGTCGATGCTGCCGAGCGGCCCGCGATATTCAATCGGGGCGAGCGGCTTGGGGTCGAAGGTTTCCTGGTGGGCGAACCCGCCGGGGAGATAGATGTAAATCACCGACTGCGCGGTGGCCTGCTTGGGCGGCCGGCCGGGGTTGGCCTCGCCGCGGGCGGCCTGCATGCGAAAGAAGTCACCGAGGGAGAGCCCGAGCCCTCCGACAGCCCCCACGGTCAGAAACCCGCGTCGATCGACGCCACGCGCGAAGGTCCCCATGAACCGCCCTCCGGGATGACTAGGCTGATGCCCAATATACGAAGACTTCCGCGGCGGAACGCCGCCTCGGTCGGAGGTGGGGGCATGGCTGCTCGGGGGGGCCGTGGCAAAGTCCTTGGCCTGCAAGCCTTTCGGATCGCTGGTGGGCTTTCAAGCATCGTGGGGGCCCCCAAGTCGGCCGGCAAGCCCGCCGGCCAAATGCGAGGGCCGCGGGGTGGGCCGCTTCGAGCGTCTGCGGTGTTGGCCACGATGGCAGTGAGTCATCTTGATTGACACCCGGCCCCCCTGGAATATACTCCATTTTAGTTCAACCAAAATGGAGTGGCTTCCGGAATGGAAGAGCGGTTTCGCAGACTTTTGTCGTTCGATCTTCCGCCTGGGCAGTCCGCCTTTCTGTGGGGGGCTCGCAAGACCGGGAAATCGACCCTGCTGCGGACGGCGTTTCCCCAGAGCCTGTCGTACGACTTTTTGAAGACCGACCTGGCGCTGTCGTTCGGCGCGCGGCCGTCACTGCTTCGTGAACAACTCCTGGCCCGTCCAGCGGCCGAACTGGAGCGGCCGATCATCCTCGACGAAGTCCAGAAGGTTCCGGGCGTTCTCGACGAGGTGCATTGGCTGATCGAGAACCGCGGCCTGCGGTTCATGCTGTGCGGTTCGAGTGCCCGCAAACTCAAGCGCGGTCGCGCGAACCTCCTCGGCGGCCGCGCCTGGCGGTTCGAGATGTATCCGCTGGTGACGGCCGAGTTTCCAGCGGCCGACGGCCTCGCGGGCGGGTTTGATCTGCTCCGCGGGCTGAACCATGGCATGCTGCCGAGCCACTACCTGTCCGCACATCCTCGCCGGTCGCTGGAGGCCTACGTGCGCGACTATCTCAAAGAGGAGGTCTTCGACGAGGGGCTCACCCGCAACGTGCCCGCCTTCTCGCGATTCTTCGAGGCGGTCGGCTACTCGCACGGCGAACTCGTGAACTACGCGAACATCGCCCGCGATTGCGGCGTGGACGCCAAGACGGTGAAGGAATACTTCCAGATCCTCTGCGACACCCTCCTGGGACGCCTGGTGTCGCCCTTCAAGAAACGGCAGGAGCGGCAGGTGATCAGCAAGGCGCCGAAGTTCTATCTCTTCGACGTGGGCGTCGCCGGCATTCTCTCGAAGCGACACGTGGTCGAGCCACGCGGCGAGCAGTTCGGCCGGGCGCTCGAGCACCTCGTCTTCATGGAACTGGCCGCGCACGCCTCGTACCGCGAGTTGGCGTACGACATCTGCTTTTGGCGGACGAAGTCGGGTGCGGAGGTGGATTTCGTGCTCGGTGACGGCGAGGTGGCGGTCGAGGTGAAAGGCACGTCGCGCGTGGATGATCGGGAACTGAGGTCGCTGACGCTGTTCTCGGAGACCCACTCGCCCCGGCTCGCCGTCGTGGTGTGCAACGAGCCCGACGAGCGGCTCGTCCGCGGGATTCGGATCCTGCCCTGGCGGCGTTTCTTCGAGGAGTTGTGGAGCGGCCGCATCATCGGTGGCTGACCTCTCTTCGGGAGAAGCCGCCCCGGCGCGATGTTGGTGATCAAGCCCGGGTGGAAGCCCGGGGAGTCCGCGTGGAAGCGGAGCCTGGTCTGCACGTGGCATGGAAAATCGAATCGCCCGCCACGTTACAAGTATGTGCGGCGGTTGACGGTGGCCTTCCAGCGGCCCGATGCGGCGATCTCGACGAGCTGGGCCTGCGTGAACGAGCGGCCGTGTTCGAGGACGGCGCGGCGGATCACTTCCTTGACGTCGGCGCCCGTGGCGCCGTCGAGCACATGGGCCAGTGCTGCGAGGTCGAGCGGCAGGCTGAGCGGCGCGAGGTGCCGCGCCAGGATTCCCTCGCGCGAGGCTTCGTCGGGCTTGGGCAACGTGATCACGATGTCGAATCGATTCGACCGCTGGGCGGCGGGGTCGAGCGATTTGGGATCGTTCGTGGTGGCGATCGTGAGGATGTCTTCGCGTTGGCGGACCCCGTCGAGCGTGGCCAGGAAGTCGGCGAGGCCGGCGTTGTCGCCGCTGCCATCGCGATGTCCGAGCACGAGGTCGATGTCGTCGAGCACGACGAGCGTCGGGCCGAAGGTGTCGCTCTCGGCGTAGATATCGGCGATCTGGTGCCGCACCGAGTTGGCGTCGGCGAGGATCGTGGTGTAACGCCCGGCGAGCGCCGTCGCGATCACGCGCACGAGATGCGTCTTGCCGACGCCGGGCGGCCCGGCCACGAGCAGCCCGCGGTTGGTGCCGAGGCCCAGTGAGCGAAGAAGCTCGCGGCGCTCGGTCGCCGAGGCGAGAAAAATGTCTACTTCCCGCCACACGTCGGCCGGCAAAATGAGGTCGGCGCGCTCGTTCGCGAGTGCGCGGCTCGCGCCGATCCGCAGGCAGCCGTCATCGACGCGTGCCTCGAGCACCCGGCCACGCAGCGGATTTTCGCTGGTCTTCAGCCGACGCTGGAGGTCGGCGAGCACACGCTCGGCCTCGGCCTTGTGGGCCGTCGAGGAGAGGATGCAAAACTCGCGCTGCCAGCTGCGGTCGTCGATCGCCATGCACAAGGGCACGGAGGCGAGCGTGTCTGCCGGGAAAAACGCCACCAGCCGTCCCGGCACCACGAGCTTCTCGTCGATGCCGAGATCGAGCTGCGTCCAGGTGGGGGGCAGTCCGTCACCCGGCGAGCCGATCACGATCCGCCCGGCATGACGCTGCATCTCGAGACGCATGAGATTGCCCAGGAGCAGGAGTGATGTCGCCGGGCCGGTGGACTTCGTGCTCGCAATCTCGAGGCAATCGATGCCGAGGTGGTGGATCGCGAACTGGGCGGGGGGCATCACGGCCACGGGCTGGTTGCCGAGGAGTTGCCCCAATACCCGGATCGTCTCGCGGGAGTGCTCGCTCGCCGATTGCAGGATCGCGTCGAGCGACCGTTCTCCGGCAGGTGTCGCCGGGGAGAGGTGCTCTCCCTCGTGTTCGATCCGAGCGCTTTCCATCCGCCGCCTCCTGCCGCCATGGGCTCCCCGCCGGCTTCACGAAACCTCTGCCGAGCCTGGCGGCGGTCGTCGGCTACGGGCTCGCCTTCTTCTTCCTGTCGCTCACGCTCGACAAGGTGCCCGTGGGGATCGCCTACGCCGTCTGGAGCGCGGCCGAAGGATAGCCCGGCCAATGGCACATCCGCAACGGTTTTCGGGCTGATGAGCGGCTCGTGAACTGAGGGCCCGGCCTTCCTGACCCAAAAAGGCGTTCCCGAAACACGCGGCTTTCCTCGCTGCAGTGGCGGTTTTTTTACCCTCGGCGCGGAGTCTCTTCGAGTCGGGCCGCGTGGCGGCTGCTTCAGCGCCTGGCGTCCGGCAGCGGTCAGAGGCTGTGAGTATCGATGGCGGGCAGCTCGTCCGGCGACGGCTCAAAGACGTCGCGATCGTCATGGATCTGCACGAATTCGCCCCAGTCGGTGGGCGGCCACCGCCAAAACCCCCGTCGATGGCGTGAAGGTGAACGTCTGACCGAGCGTCAGCGCTCCGGTCGTCCACTCGCCCGTGTGAGATTTTGATGTGGCTCGCGCGGTTGCTTGTGATGCGGCAGGGCCTTCCCTATCGTGGGGAGCCGACGCGGGAAAGCGGCGGAAGAGAAAGCACACGGAGCGCGGCGGAGCATGGAGTTTTACGACGCGATCGAGGCCCTCTCCAACGGCCAGATGCTCCTGCTGATCACCGCCCTGGCAATCGCCTTCGGGTTCGAGTGCGTCAACGGCTTTCACGACACGGCCAACGCCGTCGCGACCGTCATCTACACCAAGTCGCTCAAGCCCACGCCCGCAGTCGTCTGGTCGGGCATCTGGAATTTCATCGGGGTCCACGCCGGCGGAATCGGGGTGGCCTTCAGCATCGTCCACCTGCTGCCGGTCGATCTGCTCGTCAACATCAAGACCGGCAAGGGATTGGCGATGGTGCTGGCGCTGCTGCTGGCGGCCATCATCTGGAA
>SXGQ01776220.1_pt1 | contig 31605 bp, 31 predicted proteins | sample 3178371 | NCBI WGS metagenome assembly SXGQ01 (sample SAMN11356859, study PRJNA531348) | freshwater metagenome | isolation source: freshwater sample F1-20 | place: China: Fuxian Lake, Yuxi | collected 2017-12-25
AAGCACCGCATCGAGGACGCTGTCTCGGCGACTCGCGCGGCGATCGAAGAGGGCGTCGTGCCCGGTGGCGGAACCGCACTCCTGCGGGCCCGCGCGTCGGTCAAGAAGGTTCTCGACACCTTGAGCGGCGACGAAGCCACGGGAGCCCGCACGGTGTGGGATTCACTCGAGGCTCCGGCCCGCAACATCGCCGACAACGCCGGACTCGAGGGTGCCCTCGTCGTTCAGCGGGTGGAAAGCGAAAAGGGTTCGGTCGGACTCAATGCCGCCACGGGCGAGTACATCGACCTCGTGAAGGCCGGCATCATCGACCCGGCCAAGGTGACTCGCGCGGCGTTGCAGAACGCGGCGTCGATCGCCGCCTTGGTCCTCACCACCGAGTGTCTCGTGGCCGATAAGCCCGAGAAGCGCCCGGCCATGCCGGCCGGCGGTGGCGGAGGAATGGGTGGCATGGGCGGAATGCCCGGAATGATGTGACCCACCGCAACCGGTGATCTTCGGGCGTGGCCTTCGGGCCACGCCCGATTCGTTTTGCGCGACCAGTCGAGCCCGAATGATCAGGCCCGCATGATCAGGCCCGCATGATCAGGCCCGCATGATCGGGCCCGATGTTCAGGCGTAGTCGACGGACGCGAACTCGCCGAGTTTGTCGAGGCGGTGACGGGCCTCGATGAAGCGCACGGTCCCCGAATGCGAACGCATCACGAGACTCGCCGTGCTCGCGCCACCCGGGTGGAAGCGAACGCCCTTCAGGAGTTCACCGTCGGTCACGCCGGTGGCGGCGAAGAAGCAGTTGTCACCCTGCACCAGATCGTCGGTCGTGAGCACACGATCGAGGTCGTAGCCAGCGGCGAGGGCGGCTGACTTCTCACCGTCGTTGCGCGGCCACAACCGACCTTGGATCTCGCCGCCCATGCACTTGAGTGCGGCGGCCGCGATCACACCTTCGGGGGTGCCACCAATTCCGAACAACACGTCGACTCCAGCCTCGGGCCAGGCGGCGGCCAGAGCGCCGAAGATGTCGCCGTCGCCGATGAGTTTGATGCGCGCACCGGTGCTGCGGATCTCGTCGATGATCCCGTTGTGTCGCTCGCGGTCGAGGATCACGACGGTGAGGTCGCGCACGCTCTCGCCTTTGGCCTTGGCGATCCACTTCAGGTTCTGCGAGGGCGTGGCCGTGATGTCGATGTGGCCCACGGCCGACGGTCCGACGGCGATCTTCTCCATGTACATGCACGGACCCGGGTTGAACATGGTGCCGCGCTCGGAGACCGCGATCACCGACAGCGCGTTGCCCCGGCCGAGTGCAGTGAGCGTGGTGCCGTCGATGGGATCGACGGCGACGTCGGTCTTGGTGCTCGAACCGTCACCCACGATCTCTCCGTTGAAGAGCATCGGCGCGTCGTCCTTTTCGCCTTCGCCGATCACGACGAGGCCGTCCATCGGGACCGAAGCGAGGACGGTGCGCATGGCGTCGACGGCGGCCCCATCGACACCGTTCTTGTCGCCACGACCGACCCAGCGGGCCGCGGCCATGGCGGCCGATTCGGTGACGCGGACGAGCTCCATCGCCAGATTTCGTGACGGCTTCTCGGGCATGGATCACACCGTAGTCGTCGGGCCCCTCGACCCATAGGTGTCGACCCGAAGGTGCCCTACGCTCGGTTCGTGACCGAATCCAACCCGCGCGTGGCGGTTGCTTTCGAGGCCGTGGTGGCAGGGCCCGAAGTCGGTGAACCCCGACTCAGTCCCGACGGCCGATGGGTGGCGGCGATCGTGGCCGGACGGGACGCGACTGCACCCGACAGCCGATTGCTGGTGACTGCGGTCGATGACACCGAATGGCGCGAACCGGCCGACTTCGCGGTGCGGTCGGTGCGCGGCCTGGGCGGAGGCACCTTCGACTGGTTGGCCGATTCTTCGGGCTGGATCGTGATCGACCGTGAGGGGGCGTTGCGCATCCTCCGTCGCGACGGTGAGTCGCGCATGCTCCATTCCGAGACCGATCGGGTGATCTCGTCGCCGTGCGTGTCGCCCGATGGCGACAAGGTGGCCTTCGTCGTGGATCAGGCCGAGATCCGGGTGATCGAGATCGACCGACCGGGTGTGGCCGAACGAGTCGATCACGGTGACTTCGACTTCGTGATCGATCCGGTGTGGTGGAACGGTCGGGTGATCTGGCAAGCGTGGCGGGTTCCGTTCATGCCCTGGGACGAGAGCGCGATCGTGTCGACCGATGGAGTGGTGATGGCCGCTCCACAACGGCAGATCCAGCAGTGGCGCCTCGCGCCGGGTGGGTCGGAGTTCGCGTGGCTCGACGACGCCTCGGGTTGGCTGAACGTGGTGGTGGGTTCGGGCGTTCGGGTCGGCGAGGCCGCCGAACACGGGGGACCGCAGTGGGGTGAGCGTCAGCGATCGTGGTGCTGGAGTCCGGACGGCCGGACGATCGCCTTCACCCGCAACGAAGAAGGTTTCGGTCGCCTGTGCACCTTCGACCTCGCGAGTGGTCGGGTAGTGGAGCGAGCCAAGGCGGTGCACGGGCAAGTGAGTTGGGTCGGTGATCGTCTGTGCGCATTGCGGACCGGAGGCAAGACCCCGACGCAGATCGTCGTGTACGACACCTCGACCGACGATTGGACGCGTCGCTCGCTGTTGGTGTCGTCGAGTGTGGAATGGGCCGATCACTGGTCGCTCGTCGAGCCCCGACTCGTGCGCGTCACCGCGGCTGATGGCGCCACGTTGTTCGCCCGGCTCTTCGAGTCGCCGATCGAGTCGCGTGGACTCCTGTGCTGGGTGCACGGCGGACCGACCGATCAGACGCCCGTGTCGTTCCAACCACGCTTCAACTATTGGATCAGTCGCGGTTATTCGATCCTGGTCCCCGATCACCGGGGCAGCACTGGTCATGGGCGGGCATTCACGACCGCAATGCGCGGAGAATGGGGCGCACTCGACTCCCGAGACGTGATCGAGATCCTGCGGGACGTGCAGCGGAACTACGGGTTCGCGCCGGATGCCACGGCGGTGCTCGGCGCATCGGCCGGAGGTCTCACGGCTCTGAACGTCGCCGCCACGGAACCGACACTCGTTGCTGCGTGCCTCGTGTCGTATCCGGTGGCCGACATCGCCGCCCTCGACGGCGCGACACATCGTTTCGAGGCGCACTACAACCGCACCCTGATGGGATCCGAGGCCGAGACCGCAGAGCGATCGCGACTTCGTTCACCCATCCACCGAGCCGAGGAACTCTCGCGAACACCGGTTCTGTTGCTCCACGGCGATGCCGATCCGGTTGTTTCGGTGACTCAAAGTCGTGATCTCGTGTCGGCGCTACGTGGTGCGGGTGGAGTCGTGGAGTACGTGGAGTTCGCGGGGGAGGGTCACGGTTTTCGTGGACTCGATGCCAAGCGAGACGAATACCACGCCATGGAACGATTCCTGTCTGGTCACCTCCGGAACCGACCGGTAGCGTCGTCGTCGTGACCGATTGGAACCCGCTCGATCCGGATGCGCCGAACGTCTATTACGACTTGTCGTCGTGGACTTCCGATCAACAGGCCGAACTCACCGCTTTACTCGCCAATGCCGACATCGCCCACGCGTGGGTGGAGAGCGAACTCGTGGTGTCGGAAGAGTACGAAGACGTGGTCGACCAACTCTTCGATCGTCTCGAGCGCGAACTCGGCATCGGATCCACGGCCGTGGCCGGCGGGGTGGACGAAGACGACGAGACCATCGAGTTCGAACTCGACGAGTACTCGATCGGTGAACGACGGGAGATCACCGAGAGTCTGGTGGCGGCTCGCGTGACGCACCGTTGGGTGGAGACCACGCTCGTCGTGCCGGCGGCGGCCGAAGAGATCGTCGATGAGATCCTCGACGAGTTCGACGACTCGGGCGACGGCTTCGCCGACGAGATCATCGACGACTGACCGATGGACCCGCTTCTCGCCGAGTTGGAGGTGTGGCACACGCGGCCACTCACCCCGACGCGGCGCGTGTCGCTCGGCCACATGGTTCTGCCCTGCGACCCGGCACCCGGATTCGGAGGGTTGTTGCTGGGAGCGGTGGTGGCGCGTCACATCATCGACGTCGATGACGAACTCGTGCCCGATGTGCATCGTCTGCTCATGCAAGTGCAACGCGGCGAGCGCGTGGCCCAACCACGACTTCGACATCGATTCCAGGTCGACCGCCATGGAATGGCGCGAAGTCTCCATCGGTTGTGGGGCAAAGGTGACGAGATCGAGTTCGAGTTCGACACGCAGGGGAGCGCGCTCCAACAGGTGCTCGGCTCGATCTACGCCCTCGAACGACTCGACACGTCGACGCGTCGTCTGTTGGAGCCCGTGTTGATGAAAGCCCTTCAATGGCGCGGCCCACTCGGCGCGGCGTTCGTGAACCACTTGGCCGGATCGAAGACCTCGACCTTGCGCTCGCTCGCCGATCCCCGAGCGTGGGCCCTCGAGATCCTCGGTTTTCCGGCCGGAACCACCCGCCCGTCGAATCGGGAAGTCGCCAAGCGTTTCCGTTCGCGCTTGCGTGAAGTGCATCCCGATCACGGTGGCGACGAGTCGGTCGCGAGTTCGGTGATCGGCGATCTGAGCGAAGCCCGCCGCATCCTGACCGACTGATTCCCTCACGAAGAGAGGGTCGTGTCCTCCGGGTTGATGTCTTCCAACTCGCGGTGCGCGGTCTCCGGATAGGTGCGCCACACGATCGCGGCCACCATGGCCGGTCCGATCACGAGCGACATCATCACCGGACCGTGCGAGACATCGCGGTCGAGCAGCGCGCCCACGAGAAGGAGCGACAGACTTCCCCCCACGAGAGCACTGGCCAGGATGAGGAAGGCCGCCCGTCCGCGTCGTCCGGTCGGGAACATCTCGGTGCGATACACGGCGAGTGATGGATAGGCGGTCGCGGCCATCACCGCGCCGCTGATCGCCGCGATCCACAGCAACGGTCCACCGAAGAAGAACGACGAGGCGATGAGCGTCGCGCCGATGGGTACGCACGTGACGGCGAGGCGTCGCCGACCCCGCTGATCGGCAACTCGTCCACCCACCACCAGTCCGATCACGGCCGGCGTGGAGGTCACGAGAGTGAAGACGGCCACCATGGCCGCCGAGAAACCGCGCTCGTCCTTCAAGTAGCCGTTCTGGAAGAACGATGCCGGGGCGAGAAGCAGATTGCCGAAGAACGACACCGACATCTGCACCGCCAATCGCCGTCGTTGCATGGGGACGGCGGCTCGCGTGTCGGCACGTCGAACGAGAAAACGTTCGGTCTCGGGTAATCGACGGGTGAGATCGACGGCCACGATGAGCCAGACGAGCGACATCGCGTAAATCACACGCCACCCGCTGTCGCCCACATCGGCAAGTGGAAGGAGGATCACAGCCACCCCCGCGCCGAGGCCGTTGGCCATGGCCAGGATGCTCACCGCGTACGCACGCGAATTGCGGGGCATCTCCTCGGCAGCGATCACCGCCACGAGAAGATCGAGCGCGAGTCCGAGGGGTCGGCTCACAGCCTGTGTGGCCACCAGCGCAGTGAAGTTCGGGGCGAGTGAGCCGAGCGCGGCAACGATCGGAGCCGTCCACGCGAGGAACACCACGACGCGGCGACGCCCGATGCGATCGGCCACGAGTGCGGCCGGGAGTCCGAGGATGATCCCGAGTCGTACGATCATGCCGCCCACTCCGCGACCCCAGTCACCGACTCCGAAGTCGTCACCGGCGTAGGCGACGGTCTGGGTGAAGAGGGTGTTGCTGAAAGCGGAGAGCAAACTTGCGGCGGCGAGCAGGCCGAGCACGTTCACCTGGCGCGTCGTGAGTCGATCGGGCGGCGCCCACACGGGGTCCGATCGCTCGGGTCGACGCAATTGCCGACGCACGAGTGGGCCGAACAACCATCCGAACCACGGGACATCGAGTCGATACGTGGTCCGCTCCGTTACGACGAGTGTCGACTGATCGCGACTCACGGTACGTCGGTAGCCACCGAACGGGCCTTCTCGTTGTTCGAAGCGCGCGAGTTCACTCTTCTCGGGTCGAACGGCGATTTCGAGAACCACGTCCTCGCGCGGCTGCATGATGTCAGCGGGTTGGTCGTGATCAGCCGGCCACGTCCGCACCACATGCCTACTCGTGCGGGCCACGTGGCGAGCATACTGGGGGTTCTATGGACCGCATCGTGGCGCATCAGAGCGGTCCACTCGCCGGTGAGGTGATCGTTCCCGGAGCCAAGAATTCGGTACTGAAGTTGATGGTCGCCTCGCTCTATGCCGAAGGTGAGCATCGACTCACGAACGTCCCGGGAATCTCCGACGTCCTCACCATGGGTGCGTTGCTCGGTTCTCTCGGTGTGCAGGTGGGTTTCGCCGAAGGTCGACACGACGAACTCGTTCTCTCGAACTCCGGTGACATCGCCTGGAACCCGCCGCCGGAGAACGTCGAGAGCATCCGCGCTTCCATCAACGTTCTCGGTCCACTCATTGCTCGTTGCCGACGGGTTCGTCTCGACATGCCCGGCGGTGACGACTTCGGCGATCGTCCGATCGACATGCACATCGCCGGCCTCACCGCGATGGGAGTCGAGTTCGACACCGACGCCACGCACATCGAGGCGCGAGCCGAAAATCTGCACGGTGCCGAGATCGCTCTCGACTTCCCGTCGGTGGGGGCCACCGAGAACATCGTCTGCGCAGCGGTGCACGCCGACGGCCGAACCGTGCTTCGCAACGCGGCCCGCGAACCCGAAGTCGCCGATCTTTGCCAACTCTTGGTGGAGATGGGTGCACGAATCGACGGCATCGGTACGTCGGTGCTCACCATCGACGGGGTCGAGGCCGGATCACTGCATCCGGTCAGCCACGCGGTGGTCAATGACCGAATCCAGGCCGCCACCTACATGTCGGCGGTGGCCATGGTCGGCGGCGACGTGTTCGTGCGCGGTGCTCGCGCCGATCACATGGAGATGTTCTTACGGAAGTTGTCGGAGATGGGCGTCGACGTGGGGGCCGATCCAACGGGTGTGCGCGTTCGCTGCAACGGTCGTCTGCGCGCGGTCGACGTACAGACCTTGCCGTATCCCGGTGTGGCCACCGACTACAAGCCCCTCATGGTCACCCTTCTCGCCATGGCCGATGGCATCGGTGTAATGACCGAAAACCTCTACCCGGGCCGATTCCGCTACGTGGAAGAACTCTCCAAACTCGGCGCCGACATCCGCACCGACGGTCATCACGCGGTCGTGCACGGGGTCGATCGACTGCGCGGGGCTGCGGTCGTGGCCCCCGACATCCGGGCCGGCGCGGCCCTGGTGGTGGCCGGGCTCGCCGCCGAAGGACGCACGATCATCAGCGGGGTCGAACACATCGATCGTGGATACGACGATCTCGTCGGTCGCTTGGCGGCCATCGGTGCCACCATCGAACGCAGCGCCTAGCGAGCGCGGGTTCTCGGACTCAGCGATCGAGTCGGCGCTTGACGAGTGCGAGCAGACCCACGATCACGAGAATGGGTCCGGCAACGAGAAGGATCTCGTCCCAGCCACCCTGGTGTGCGATCAGGCCGTTCAGAACCGGAATCACGGTCATGACATCGGGCTCCCGTCGGAGGTTCTCACCGCTTCCCACTCTACGATTTGGGGTGTCCTGGTCAGCGGTCGTCCGACCGTCCCGGGCCCGATCAACGATGACCACGACGATGCGCCAACAGGTCGAAGAGACCATCGAAGCGATCCGCCCCGCGCTGCAAGCCGATGGCGGAGACGTCGAGTTGAAAGACGTCGACGAAACGACCGGAGTCGTGTCGGTCACTCTCGTCGGCGCTTGTGGAACGTGCCCCGCGTCCACCCAGACCCTGAAGGCCGGGATCGAACGCATCATGCGCGACCGGGTCGATGGCGTCACCGAAGTGGTGAACGTGTGAGTCGGCGCGACCGCAATCCCGAAACCCTCTTCGAATCGGCCCTCCAAGGAGACCGCAGTTCGCTCGCCCGACTTCTGTCGTTGATCGAACAAGGTGGTGACGCGGCGCGAGTGATCGGCCGTCTGTCGTATCCGCGTGGAGGTACCGCCTACACCGTCGGTCTCACCGGTGCACCCGGGGCCGGCAAGAGCACGCTCACGTCGTCGATCATCGGTCATCTGCGTCGTCAACAGCTCGAGGTCGCCGTCCTCGCCATCGATCCGTCGTCGCCATTCACTGGTGGTGCGATCCTCGGCGACCGAGTACGCATGCAAGATCACGCCACCGACGAAGGAGTGTTCATCCGGTCGATGGCCACCCGTGGTCACCTCGGAGGACTGTCGCTCGCGGCACCGGAGGCCATCCGACTCCTGGATGCCATCGGTCGTCTGTGGGTTCTCGTCGAGACCGTGGGCGTGGGTCAGGTCGAAGTCGAGATCGCCGGCAAGGCCGACACAACGGTGGTCGTCGTGAACCCCGGCTGGGGCGATTCGGTTCAGGCCAACAAAGCCGGGCTCATGGAGATCGCCGACATCTTCGTGATCAACAAGGCCGATCGCAAAGGTGTGGACGAAACCCGGCGCGATCTCGAGCAGATGCTCGATCTCTCCGACATCCCCGACGGCGAATGGCGTCCGCCGATCGTGCCGACCATCGGATCGACCGGCGAGGGAGTGCCGGCATTGTGGGACAAGGTGCACGAGCACCGCGACTTCATCACCGCGTCGGGTGAACTCGATCGTCGTCGCCGGTTCCGGTTGCGCGAAGAACTCCGTGAGATCGTGGCCCGCCGGCTCGAACAGCGAGCGCGTGAGATCTGCACCGGCGACCGCTGGGATGCGCTCACCGATGGCGTCGTCGGACGCACCGTCGATCCGTGGACGGCGGCCGACGAGATGCTGAAATCCGTCGGCGCCTGAACCAGACCAGAACCGAATCACAAGAAGGGGGAGTCATGTCCGATCCGGAACTCGTACGGGTGGAGCGATTCGCCGACGGCGTCGCGGTGGTGACCCTCGACAACCCCAAGGTGAACGCACTGAGCCAAGCGGTGCTCGCGCGACTCGCCGACGTCGCGGCCGATCTCACGGCCGATCCGCCGGGCGCGGTCGTGATCACCGGTGGTGAGCGACTCTTCGCCGCCGGGGCCGACATCTCCGAGTTCGGTGGACCCGAGGAGGCCGACCGCATCGGCGCCGGTTTTCACAGTGCGCTCGACGCCGTCGCCGCCATTCCGCGTTTCGTGATCGCAGCCGTGAGTGGATACGCGCTCGGTGGGGGATGTGAACTCGCGCTGGCGTGCGATTACCGCATCGCCGGCGAGAAGGCGGTGTTCGGCCAACCCGAGGTTTTGCTCGGCATCATCCCCGGTGGTGGCGGAACGCAGCGGTTACCGCGAACGGTGGGGGTGAGTCGGGCCAAGGAGATGATGATCACCGGTCGTCAGGTGAAAGCCGATGAGGCGTTGCGCATCGGCCTGGCCGATGAAGTCGTGCCGAACGATCAGTTGCACGAGCGCGCCCGCGCGCTCGCCGCCGACATCGCACGCGGTGCGGTGGTCGCGCAGGGACTCGTGAAGAAGGCGGTCGACGACGGAGCATCACTCCCGCTGGCCGACGCCTTGCGACTCGAGAAGAAGCTCTTCACCGAATCGTTCCGCTCCGACGACAGTCGAATCGGTGTGGCGAGTTTTCTGGCCAACGGCCCGGGCAAAGCCGAGTTCACCGGGCGTTAGCCCACTTCGCCGTACACGCCGATCGTCTGCTCGGCGATGGCGTCCCACGAATAGCGATCCTCGAGAAGGTCGCGGGCCCGAGCGCGAAGCGATCGCGATGTCTCGGTGTCGATCAGAACTCGCTCGATCGCCTCGGCGAGTCGCGCCGCGTTTCCGGGTTCGAACAGCAATGCCGCTCCCGATCCCTGCATGATCTCGGCCAAGCCACCGGTGTCGGCCGAGACCACGGGAGCATCGGCGGCGAGAGCTTCGAGGGCCACGACCCCGAACGGTTCGTAGAGCGACGGAATCACCACGCAACCGGCGCGATGCAGAAGTGCGCGGAGATCATCACGCGGAACGTAACCGGCGAGTTGTACGAGGTCGCCCACGCCTTCGATATCGACCTGACTCTGGAGTTCGGGCAGATAGGGCCCGCGTCCGGCGATCAGACACGAGACACCCGGTACCCGACCGCGCAGTCGGGCCATCGCTTGGGCCAGTACCTGGAAACCTTTCTCGTACTGCACACGACCCCACGCGAGTACCAAGGGTTCGCGCGCGGCTCCGAACGACGGTGGCGCCCATTCGGCGGTATCGACGCCGTTGGGGACGAGGCGAACGGTGTCGGGGGTGAGTTCGAATCCTTCGAGAACTTCGCGCATCATGAAGCGCGAACAGCAGATGACCCGGGCGGCTTGCCACGAGAGCCACCACTCCACCGAGTGGATCGCCGACGGATCACCTTGGGGTACGTGACCACCGTGGCGTCCTCGTTCGGTCGAGTGAATGGTGGCCACGAGGGGAGCATCGTTCAGAGTCGCGAGTGTGTTGCCGGCCCACGCGAAGTTCCAGTCGTGCACATGGACCACGTCCGGTCGCCAGTCGCCGAGGCGCGAGAGCGACGAGATCAGATGGCTGTTGGCGGCCGCGGTGTGAGCTACGACGAAGTCGTCGGGCAGCCACGGAAGGTCGATGTCGGTGCGCAGGACGCGCACACCATCGGCCGACGAATCGTCACGCGAGTCCTCGTCGGTACTCGTCAGCACCACCACGTCGTGACCGGCGCGAACGAGTGCCCGTGAGAGTCCGTGCACGTGGGCCGCGATAGCCGTCGCGCCACGGGGCGGGAACTCGGGCGCGAGCATCAGGATCCGCATGAACCCGACGGTACCAATGGCGCGCTCGTAGCCTGACGGCATGGCCAAGCGGGACGGAGGCGACCACGTCACGTGGTGGCGGGATCCCGACCTGCGCCCGATGATCCTTGCGTGCCTCACCTTGAGCGCTGCCGTCGGGGTGTTCGGATTCTCGTTCGGCGTCGGTTCGGTGGCCGCCGGCTCTTCGGTTGCGCAAACCTGTGCTTTGTCGCTCTTCGTCTTCACGGGAGCATCGCAATTCTCGGCGGTGAGCGTGATCGGTGCCGGGGGATCGTTCGGCTCGGCACTCGGGGGCGCGTTGCTCCTCGCGGCTCGCAACGGGGTCTACGGACTCGCCATGTCGCGTCGACTCGACGGATCACTCGGCCGTCGACTTCTCGCGGCGCAACTCACGATCGACGAAACCACCGCGATGTCGGTGGCGCAATCCGATCGGCGTCACGGACAGATCGCGTTCTGGTTCACCGGTGTGACGCTCTATCTGTTCTGGAACACCGGCACGCTCATCGGGGCCCTCACCGGAAGTGCGATCGATCCGCAGACCTTCGGTCTCGATGCCGCTTTCCCGGCTGGATTCGTGGCCATGGTCTGGCCGTTGTTGAGTGATCGACGGGCCCGCCTCGCCGCAGCCCTCGGCGCGCTCATCTGTCTCGCATCGGTCTCGATCACGCCCGTCGGCGTGCCGATCCTGTTGTCGGCGCTGGCCGTGCTGGTGGGTCTGCAACGTCCGGTCGATGGCGCAGTGGTGGCGCGATGACCTGGGCCCTCGTGATCGTTCTGGCTTTAGGGGCCTACGCGTTCAAGGTGACCGGCCTCGTCTTCCTCGGCGGCCGTTCACTTCCGCCGATCCTCGAACGCTGTCTCGCACTCATCCCGGCGGCCGTGATCAGCGCGCTCGTCGTGAAGGACACCCTCACCGCTGGTCAGGACATCGTGTTCGATGCGCGCGCCGCCGGAATTGCCGCGGCTGCTCTCGCCGCTTGGCGACGTTGGCCACTGATCGTGGTGATCGTGCTCGGCGCGGTGGTCACTGCGCTCGTGCGTCGATTCGGCTGAGCGCTCTCGCGCCGGATCAGGAGACTTCGACGAGGCTCTTCAAGCGAGTGAGATTTCGCCGCCAGATCGCCTTCATCACGAGGCCACCGCCGACGATCTCGCCCAGGCGACCGCCGAGCCACCAAGGGAATCGGAGTTGTTCGCTCCAGGTGAAGCGCGTGCGACGACCTTCGTCGAGCGGAGCGATGGTGAAGATGCCCGAACCCGTCACGAGCCCGGTGTGCTTCACACCCATCGCTTCACCGGGAATCCACTCGGTGATCTCCATGTGATCGGTGAGTTTGATGGGCCCGACTTTGGTGTCGCACAGGAACTTCGTGCCCACACCGCGGGTCTGCTCACCCTCGAAGCGAATCGCCACGGCGTCGGCCATCCAGTCGATGTGGCGTTCGATCGGTTCGACGATCTCCCAGACCCGAGTCGGCGAGGCGTTGAGATCGATGGCGACGGTGATGCGACTCATGCGCGAACGCCGATACGCCGCAGCTCTTGGGCGGCATTCTCCGGCGGAACGATGTTGATCATGACCCCGGTTCCCTTCTCGAAACCGGCCACCGTCGTGAGCTTGGGCCACAAGTGTGCGTGCCAGTGGAACGGACCGTCGTGCTGATGCGGGGCCGTGTGGAACACGAGATTGAAAGCGACATCGGGGAACACGCCGTTCAGGTGGGCGAGGGCATCACGGATCGCGCGTCCGACACCGGCCAGTGACTCGTCGGATGCGTCGGGCAGATGCTGATGGTGCGCCTTGGGCATGATGAGCATCTCGTAGGGCCCACCGCTCCAGAAGGGGCACACCACGATGGCGTCGTCGTTCTCCACCACGACCCGTTCGTCGGCCGACGATTCGGCCTCGACGGTCGTGCACAGAATGCAGCCACCTTCGAAGCGGACGAAAGCGCGCTCTTCGTCGAGGATCTCACCGGGAACGAAGGGAAGTCCGAGCAACTGACCATGCGGATGCGAGAGCGAGGCACCGGCTTCGCGACCGTGGTTCACGATCGCCTGTGTGTAGCGGATGTGCCCGGTTTCGGCATGGTGCGACAAGCGCTGCTTGAGCATCACCATGATCTCGGAGCACGCATCATCGGCGAAGGTGTCGATGCCACCGCGGTGATTCGGAGTGAACACGAAGACCTCGTGAGTGCCACTCGCTTCGGCCATCACATGAACCGGACCGAGGTTGCGAACGGCGAGCGAATCGTCACCGTCGAAGGCCGGGTAGAGATTGGGCACCACGCGCATACGCCAGTTGCCCTCGGGGCCCACGGTTGCCAGCGGGAGGCTGGCCGGATCTTCGTTGCCGGGGCAGAACGGGCACGGACGACTCGGGTCCGATTCGACGGTCTGCACTCGGGTGGCGAAATCGGTGGGGCGCATGGCGCGCTCGGCAACGATGGTAACCCACCGGCCGGTGAGGGGATTGAGGCGAAGCTGGCTCACGGTGAGTTCAGGATACGGAATCAGACTCGGCAATACACGGAGACGTGTGCAGGTGAATCGTCATCGAACGGTGCTCCGGCCATGTCTTCGGTTCGGGATCGCAGTTCGAGACCGGCGAGTGTGGCCATTCGATCGAGTTCGGACGTCGTGGAGTAGCGGATGCGATACGGACGCAGGCGCACCCGCTCGTCATCGGTGAATTCGACGAACTGACCCTCCACGATCTGTCGACCCGGATCGTGCACGTCGGCGAGCAGAACGAGTCGATCGGCGGCCATCGTTCGCACGGTGACGGTACTCCCGGCCGGACGTTGGGGATCCGGGACGAATGCCTCCACCACGAAGTGGCCGCCGATTTCGAGTCGAGAGGCCACCGAGCAGAAGAGAGCAGCCTGGCGATCGGGGTCGGCGAGATTGAAGAGAGTGTTGTAGGCCACGAACACGACGGCGAAGGGTCCGACGGGGAGTTCGTCCACCATGTCTCCGAGTACGGCGGTCACCGATCCGGAAGGGTCCTTCTCGGCCAACTTCGAGAGCATCGCTTCGCTGCTGTCGACACCCGTGACCGAAGCACCGGTGGCGGCGAGGGGTATCGCGAGTCGGCCGGTGCCGACGCCGAGTTCGAGAAACGGTCCGTCACCGCCGATGGCGCGCAGTCGATCGACTGTTGCGTCGATTCGGCTCACGTTGCGGTACCACTCGTCGTAGACATCGGCGAACGAATCCCCGTAGGTCGATTCGTCGTAGCCACGCACGAAGTCAGTTCACCATGTGGGAATCGTCACCGCCAATGCCGGCCACCGGCGCGGGCGGTTACCCTTCTTTTCGTGGCTGAACGACTGATCTATCTCGACCATGCGGCCACCACGCCCATGCGGGCCGAGGCCGTCGAGGCCATGCGACCATTCCTGACCGAGGTCTTCGCCAATCCATCGGGCTCGCATCGCTTCGCCCGACGAGCACGCCAGGCGGTCGACGAGGCGCGTGAATCGATCGCGGCGACGATCGGTTGCGACCTCGGTGAGATCGTCTTCACGAGTGGCGGAACCGAGAGCGACAACATGGCAGTGCGCGGTTCGGCCGAGTCGCGGGCGGGTCGACCCGTCTGTACGGCCACCGAACATCACGCGGTTCTGCACGCCGTGGAACGACTCGAGGGCGGGGTGGTGCGCGTCGGGGCCACTGGTGAAGTCGATCTCGACCACCTCGAGAGCGTGCTCGCCGAGGCACCCGTATCGAGTGTCTCGGTGATGGCGGTCAACAACGAGACCGGCGTGATCGCCGACCTCGCGGCCGTGAGTCGGATCGTGCGCCGCCGGGCACCAGGTGCCGTGCTGCACACCGACGCGGTGCAAGCCGCGTGCTGGATCGATCTCCGCACGATCTGGCCGCATGTCGACACCCTCGCCCTCAGTGCTCACAAGTTCGGTGGACCCAAGGGTGTGGGTGTGCTCGCCATTCGTGCCGGGAGCAATCTGGCTCCACTCATCCTCGGTGGCGGACAAGAGCGCGATCGGCGAAGTGGCACGCACAACGTCGCCGGCATCGTGTCGACAGCCGCCGCCCTCGCCCTCACCGATCATGAGCGCGTCGCCGAGGTCGCACGCGTGTCGGCCATCCGGGAAGATCTCTTCGCCCGACTCGCCGACATCGAAGGTCTACGACGGACCGTGCCCTCGGCGCTCAGTGTCCCCGGTGTCGCTCACCTGTGCATCACCGGAATCGAGAGCGAGGCACTTCTCTATCTGCTCGACGAAGAAGGGGTGTGCGCTTCTTCGGCATCGGCGTGTGCGAGCGGGGCCATGGAGCCGTCGCACGTTCTGGCCGCCATGGGCGTGAGCGCCGACCTCGCCCGCGGGTCGCTGCGACTTTCGTTCGGGCACACCACCACATCGGCCGAGGTCGCCGAGGCGGCCGACGTGATCGGTCGGGCCGTCGAGCGGGTCCGCGAAGCCACGCGGCGTCTCGGATCGTCGCGCAACTGACGCCGTAGCCTTGCCGTAGGAGGCGCACAGTGAAGGTTCTCGTCGCGATGTCGGGTGGAGTCGATTCCTCGGTGGCTGCCGCGCTTCTGTGCGAGCAGGGGCACGAGGTCGTCGGGGTGACTCTTCGTCTGTGGGGCGGCGAGAGCGACACCGGATGCTGCAGCGTGAGCGACGTCGACGACGCGCGCCGGGTCGCCCAGCAACTCGGTATCGACCACCTCGTCTTCAATTTCACCGACGACTTCCACCGTGACGTGGTCGAGCCCTACGTGGCCGATCACGCAGCGGGTGTCACCCCGAATCCCTGCATCGAGTGCAATCGTCATCTCAAGTTCGATCGCTTGTTCGACCGCGCCGAGATCCTCGGATTCGACGCGGTCGCGACGGGTCATCACGCGCGGATCTCGGCCGATGGCCCGCTATTGCGGGTCGAGCGCGGTGCCGATCCGGCCAAGGACCAGAGTTACGTGGTCCACATGCTCGATCAGAGTCGACTGGCCCGCACCCTCTTCCCCGTCGGGCACATGACCAAGTCCGATGTCCGACACCACGCGACCCGACTCGGGCTGCGCACTGCGTCGAAACCCGACAGCCAGGACGTGTGTTTCATCACTTCCACCAAGAACGAAGCCGGTGAGACCGGTCGGTCGGCGTTCCTGCGCCGACGGATCGAGCTCCATGCGGCCGAGGTCGTGGACGAAAGTGGTCAACGACTCGGTTCGGTCGATTCGGTCGAACTCGTGACCCTCGGTCAGCGGCGCGGGGTGGCGGGCGGCGGGGGCACGAAGCGCTTCGTGGTCGATGTCGACGTCATGGGTCGGCGGGTCACCGTCGGCCCCGAGGAATCACTTCTCGTCGATCACGAGGTCGGCACCGCACCCACGTGGTCGGACGGTCCGTATTCGGGTTCGGTGTTGGTGCAGTGCAGCGCGCATGGTGCGCCGCGTGCGGCCACGATCGTCGCCGACGACTCGAACAACGTGCGCGTCGTCTGGACCCATCCCGAACGACGGATCTCACCAGGGCAGAGCCTCGTGTTCTACGACCCGACCGATCGATTCGTGTTGGGTGGCGCGACGACGGTCGCCCGCACCATCAGTTCTGCAACGCCCTGAGCGCGCGTCCCGGCCGACTCGGTCGGATGCGGAACGAACGGACATGAATGGCCCGACCTCCGGGATGACCGGCCGACGCGGCCATGACCACGGTGTCGAAGTCGTGCAGGGTGATCCGGAGTCCGGGGGTCCGGCCACCACCGGCCAGGTCGGCATCGTCGCCGATGGGACCCCGCGTCATCTCGACGGCAGCCAACGCGTTGCGCGCGAACATCGCCGTCTCGGCGAGCAACACGTGGTCGTGCACGACGATGCCGGCCGGCACCTTCACCAGCCAACGGCGGGAGAGGCGATGAAAGCGTTGGGGGAGGAGCACCAGGCCGCCGATGGCCAACGCAACCAGAACACCGCCGGCCACCCAGGCCTCGTTCACGAGGGCGAGCGCGCCGACGATCGCCGAACTCACCCATAGTGCCCACATCAGGATCTGCACGGTCGCCATCGGTGTGGGGCACCGCAGAAGGAATCGTTGTTCGTCGCCGTACGCCGAACGCTGCACGAAGTACGAACCGGTTTCGGCCATGAAGGCGACCGATGTGGTGGCGGCGGTGAGTACCACCGCGATCGCCGACCCTGCATCGAGTTCGGTCGTCGCCGTGACGATCACGATCGCGGCGTGGGCCGGTGCCGCGAGACGCAATGCAGTCAGAGTGATCGAGCTGGGAATCGCCACACTCGTGAGCAGGACGGCCCACAGCGCCCACAACGAAATCGACGCGATGACTTTCGTGCCACCGTCCACGTCGTCGAGTGCATTGGTCACGAGCGGCACGGTTCCGCCGACGAACACGACGAGTAGGAAAAGGATTCGGTGGTAAATCGAATTCGTTCGGGGAGTGATCGTAGGTTCGGTCATGGGCATCCGTTCGCTTCCTCCAATTGTGCCTCGGCGAGGTGTGCCTGCTACGAAAGACTGCTGGGGGGAATGGAAATGGTCGCCGAGTTGCAGTCAGTGCTCGCCAAGAGCGGCATCGCCACAGGAGTCGGCAGCCTTCCGCACCGTGACTCCCGTGAGGCCGTCGCCTTCGCGTTGGCGAACTCACCCGAACTGCCGTGCATTCCCACTCTGCCGCGCCGCTCGCCGGCCGAGGGAATGATCGCCCAGGCGGTCGTGGGGATCCAGGGGATCAGCCTCGGTCAGTACGGATCGCTGCTCGTCGACACCCGTATGGTCGATCCACTCGCTCCGGTTCGCACTTCACTCGACGACGATGCATTCGGAGCGCTCCGCACGTTTCTCGACGTCGCGCGCGATCACGTGGGTCCGGTCAAGTGGCAGTTCACCGGCCCGATCACCCTCGGTTGGGCGCTGACCCGCGCCGGGGTGGCCCCGCATCTGGCTTTCGACGTCGCGGTGCGCGCGGTTCGCGAACACATCCGGGTGATCTGTGACCACATCGGCTCGGCGTTGCCGGCGAACCCGCAGATCGTGATCCTCGACGAACCCGAACTGGGTGATCTGCTCGACGAGAATCATCCGCTCGCGCTCGACAGCGCGATCGACATCCTGTCGGGGGCCATGGCGGCCGTCGAACGCGACGCCGTGGTGGGTCTGCACAGTTGCGGCACCACATCGCTCGCACCGCTCATCGCCGCCGGACCGCGCATCCTGAGCGTTCCGGCCTCCGAGCATCTCGTCGAGTCGGCGACGACGATCAGCGCGTTCCTCGAGTCGGGTGGCTGGATCGCATGGGGGGTCGTGCCCACCGATGGTCCGCTCGGCACATCGGTCGATCGCTGGTGGCGTCGACTCTCGTCGGTGTGGTGCGGACTCGTCCAGGCCGGCTGCGATGCCATGCGCCTGCGTCAACAGAGTTTGGTCACCCCCGACTGCGGACTCGCCTTGCACGATGCGGGAACCGCGCACCGAGTGTTCGATCAGGTGCGGGAGATCGGCGAGAAGGTCCGGACTCAGGCCTTGGCGACTCGCCTCACCGTCGGCGCCTGATCACCGACCTCACCCCAGTCGTACAATCGGTTCATGCCCAAACGTCCGGCGGCCGACGATTCAGCCACGATCGCCCGACGTATCGCCGAGCTCCGCGAGACCATCAATCACCATCGGCGGCTGTATCACACGCTCGCTGAGCCCGAGATCGCCGATGCCGAATACGACGAACTGATCCGCGAACTCGAAGATCTCGAACGCGCCCATCCGGCCGAAGCCGCCGCCGATTCACCCACTCAATTGATCGGTGGCGAGATCAGCGAAGCCTTCGCTCCCGTGGAGCATCGGGTGCCCATGACCAGCCTCGACAACGCGATGGATCGCACCGAACTCGATGCGTGGGGAGAGCGAGTCCTGAAAGGACTGGGCGACGTCGAGGTGCACTACTGCTGCGAACTCAAGATCGACGGACTCGCGGTGAGCCTTCGCTACGAGAACGGCCGACTCGTCCAGGCCGCCACGCGCGGAGATGGCCGGATCGGCGAAGACGTCACCGCGAACGTCGCCACGATCGCGGTGGTTCCCAAGGTTCTGAAATCGACCAAGAACGTCACCGTGCCCGAAGTTCTCGAAGTTCGCGGTGAGGTGTACCTGCCGATCGATGCCTTCGAACGACTCAAGGCGGCCAAGGAAGCCGAGAACGCCGAGCGGGTGGCCGCCGGTCGTAAGCCCGAGCCGGTGCCGGTGAATCCGCGCAACGCGGGCGCGGGCAGTTTGCGTCAGAAGGATTCCACCGTGACCGCCGGACGAGGGCTCGCGTTCTGGGCGTACCAAGTGGGTGAAGTGGTGGGCGGGCCCGAGTTCGCGTCGCATCACGACACACTCGCGTTTCTCTCCGCGCTCGGCTTTCCCGTGAACCCCAGTATCCGGGTGGTCGCGAGCCTCGCCGAAGTGGGGGACTACTGCGACGAGTGGCAGAGCAAGCGCCATCAGATCCCGTACGAGATCGACGGCGTGGTCGTGAAGGTCGACGACCTCGCGCAGCGTGAAGCACTCGGTTTCACGGCGCGCGCTCCGCGTTGGGCGATCGCGTTCAAGTTCCCACCCGAGGAGCGCACCACGTTGTTGCGCGACATCCAGGTGTCCATCGGTCGCACCGGTCGGGCCACTCCATTCGCGGTTCTCGAACCGGTCTTCGTGGGCGGATCCACGGTCGGCATGGCTACCTTGCACAACGAGGACCAAGTGCGCCTCAAGGACGTCCGGCCGGGCGACACCGTGGTGGTGCGCAAAGCCGGTGACGTCATTCCCGAAGTCGTGGGTCCGGTTCTGTCGTTGCGCCCCGAAGGTTTGGCGGCCTGGAAGTTCCCCACCACGTGTCCGTGTCCGATCGGTAGCACGCTCGCGCGCAACGAGGGAGAGTCCGACACCCGTTGTGTCGAACCCAACTGCCCTCATCAGCGCGATCAGCGCATCATCTACTTCGCGTCACGCGGAGCGATGGACATCGAGGGTCTCGGTGAGCGCACGGTCTTCCAATTGTCCGATGCCGGCCTCGTGGCCGATCCGGGCGACATCTATTCGCTCACCATCGAGCAACTCCTGACCCTCGAGGGTTTCGGGCGCCTGAGTGCCGAAAAGTTGCTGGCCGCCATCGAAGGATCGAAATCACGACCGTTGCCCAAGATCCTCACTGCACTCGGTGTGAAGCACCTCGGTCCGTCGGCGGCCGAGGCTCTTGCGTCGGCCTTCGGCAACCTCGACGGTGTGATGGCGGCGTCGATCGACGATCTCGCCACCGTGGACGGTGTGGGAGAGGTCATCGCGCAATCGATCACCTCGTGGTTCGCCGTTCCCGACAACCGAGAATTCGTCGAGAAGTTGCGACGAGCCGGCGTCGACTTCGGCAACGTGGAAGTGTCGCGTCTGCCTCAGGTTCTGGTGGGCAAGGCCATCGTGGTCACCGGCACGCTCGACGGATTCGATCGCGACGGCGCCGAAAAGGCGATCAAGGACCGAGGGGGCAAGAGTCCGGGATCGGTGTCGAAGAAGACGTTCGCAGTGGTGATCGGTCGTGAACCCGGTGCGAGCAAGGTCAGCAAAGCCGAAGAACTCGGCGTGCCGATGATCGACGAGGAAACCTTCCGACGCGTCCTCGAAACCGGCGAACTCGACTGATCAGAGGACTTCGAACGACCACGAGTAGCTGCGCGCGGTCCCGCGGCCCTCTTCGATCTTCCAGAACACGACGGTCACCTGATGTTCGCCCACCGAGTACTTCTCGATCGGTGCGCCTTCGGTCGGCTCGAAGCGAATCAACGAGTTGCCCTGGTCGTAGATCGCAGTCGGCGGAAGTTCGATCATCTGGCCGGGTTTGGCCAGAACACCGGCGACGTCTTCGAGACGGGTCGTCGGAAGTTCGATGCCATCGAGGGTGAGCGTCGCCTCGAAGCCGTCCTGCAGGTCGACGGAGATCTCGGTCTGTGACAGGACCTGCCGGTCGTTCGGGGCGGGTGAGATGTCGACGATGGCGTCGGGGTAGCCGAGCGAATCACGACCCGTCGTGGCCGACATCAGTCCCCAGATCACGAACGTGAGTCCGAGGCCGAGTCCGGCACTGACCACGAGGAGCTCGCGTCGGGCCCGGGCGGGCTTGCCCTCCGAACGGCGTCTCCAGCGGCTCACACCGTCAGTCTTGCCCTTGCGCAGGGCTTATGCACGATCCATGGCCCCATGACGGGCGCCCGACGGACGGACATCGGTCACCCACCACTAGTTTGGTCGCCCATGGTCGAAGCCGGTGCCGTCGATCCCGACGACCTGATCGGAACCCTCGTCGCCGGGCGTTTTCGCCTCGAGCGGCTCGTCTCGCTCTCGTCGTCGTCGTCGACCTTCTTGAGCACCGACGAATCGGTGGGTGGGTCGGCCGTGATCCGGCTCTTCACCCCCGAGGCATCGGGGACCCTGGGGGCCGAGATTCTCGAGCAGGCGGCCCGCGTGGAGGCCATCGAGCACCCGACGATCACCTCGGTGATCGCTCACGGTCGCTGGAACTCATCCGCTGGCGAGCAGGTGTTCGTCGCGACCGCCCGCCCGGGTGGCGGAACTCTCCAAGACATGATCGACCGCGGGCGCCTGCTGACGCCGTCGCAGGCCGTGGTCGTCGGGGTGGAGGTGTGTCGCGCGCTCGATCGCGCGCATCGTCGCGGTCTCGTTCATCACGACCTGCGCCCGTCGGCGATCATGTTCTCGGATCAGCAGGTCGTGTCGGTCACCGACATCGGTGTGGCATCGGTCGTGGCCGACCGGGCCTGGGCGGATCTCTCGACGATCTCGCTCGAACGCGCACGTTATTCATCGCCGGAGCAGGCGACCGGCCAGGCGTTCGACGAGAAGTCCGACGTGTATTCACTCGCGCTGGTTCTCGTCGAGGCCATGACGGGCGTGGTTCCCTTCCTCGCCGATTCGGCGGTGGCGACTCTGAGCGCGCGAGTCGACCGACTGTTCCCGGTGTCGGCCGATCTCGGACCACTGGCCGCCGTGCTCGAACGCGCCGGTCGCGCCGATCCGGCCGATCGATCGAGCGCAGCCGAGATGGGACGCGCGCTCGTGCAGGCTGCATCGACGATGTCGCGCCCGACACCGCTGCCGATCGTGCTCGCCGATGCGACCGGTGAAGTCGTGGTGACCGCGCAACAACTCGATGCCACGGTCGATGTGTCGCGTCCGGCCGATTACTCGTCGATGGAGCGCACTTGGTCCGCTCCGCCGACGATCGAAGGCGGGCTCGTGATCCGCACCGAGGACGAACCCGAGACTCAAGAGTCGGTCACCGAAGAGGATCGTCCGCTCGTGGGGCGCTGGATCGTGGTCGCCGTGGCCGTCCTCGCGTTGATCGTGGGCGGACTCTTCGCCTATCGCGCCCTGAGCGACGACTCGGAACCGGTTCCCGATCTCGCCGGACTCGACGAGGGTTCGGCCACCAATGCCGTCACCGAATTCGGCTGGCGGGTGGAGACCATCGAGGAATTCAGCGAAGCGCGCGAAGCCGGCCAAGTCGTACGCACCGAACCGGTGGCGGGGAAGAAGCTCGAATCGGGTGACGTTCTGACACTCGTGATCTCGAGTGGACCACCTCCGGTACCGCTGCCCGATCTGTCGGGAATCGAGTCGACCGACGCCGTCACGTTCCTCGCCAACGCCGGACTCGAGGCCAATCTCCTCGACGACTACAGCGAGGACATCGCAATCGGATTCGTCGTTCGCTGGGAAGTGCCCGAGCAGCCGAATCTCACGACCGGAGACGAAGTGGTGAAGGGCACCACGGTCGACGTGTACATCTCGCAGGGTCCCGAGCCCCGCGTGTTGCCCGATCTGCGTGGTCAGGCGTTCGAGTCGGCGCAGTCGACCCTCGAAGGAATGCGACTCACCATCGCGCGTGACGAAGACCAGTTCTTCATCGACGTACCCGCGGGGGCGATCGGCTCGCAGACTCCGGCCGCGGGGGAGAAGGTCGAGCGCGATTCCGAGGTGCGCGTGGTCGTGTCGAAGGGTCCCGACGTCGTGGCCGTGCCCTCGATCAGGCGGATGAACGTCGATCAGATCAAACGTGCGCTCACCGATGCCGGTCTGGTGGTCGCCCGGGTGAGTGGCAATCCACGCGGAACGCCGGTCGCCCTGCTGGTGAACGGACAGGCCGTCACCGCTGGTCAGCTCGTACCACGGGGCTCGGCAGTCGAGATCGCGTATTACGGGTAGTCGGCTTCTCGTCTCGCCGAGTGGTTGCCTAAGGTCTCGTGGTCGTCGCGGCACGAGCCGCCCGGATTTCACGGAGGCCCATCATGGGTGCACTGCAGGGTCGAGTAGCCATCATCACCGGAGCCGGTCGCGGTCTCGGTCGCGAACACGCGCTTCTCTTCGCCGCTGAAGGCGCGAAAGTCGTCGTCAACGATCTCGGTGGTGCCAATGACGGCTCGGGAAGCGACATGACCCCGGCCCAGCAAACGGTGGCCGACATCAAGGCCATGGGTGGCGAAGCGATCGTCAACACCGACAACGTCGCCGACTGGGACGGAGCCAAGCGGATGATCGATCAGGCCGTGGAGACCTTCGGCGATCTCGACATCCTCGTGAACAACGCGGGCATCCTGCGCGACCGAGTTCTCGTGAACATGACCGAGGCCGAATGGGATGCCGTCATCACCGTCCACCTGAAGGGTCACTTCGCACCCACGCATCACGCGGCGGCCTACTGGCGCGAGCAGTCGAAGAACGGTTCCAAGAAGGTCCGCAATCTCGTGCACACGTCGAGCACCTCGGGCCTCTTCTCCAATCCGGGCCAGGCCAACTACGGCGCCGCCAAGTCGGGAATCGCAACGTTCAGCCAGATCTGCGCGAAGGAACTCTCGCGCTACAACGTGAAGAGCAACTCCATCGCTCCGGCGGCGCGCACGCGACTGACGCTTGCGACCCCGGGCCTCGAAGACGTCATGGCTCCCAAGGAAGGCGCCTTCGACATGTGGGATCCGGCCAACGTGAGTCCGCTGGTGGCTTACTTGTCGTCGGAGGCCTGTGAATTCAGCGGTGAGACCTTCTACGTGCAGGGTGGTCAGGTCACCCGTGTGCAGACTTGGGCCATGGCCGAGGAGATCAAGCAGAACGACCGCTGGACGGTCGCCGACTTGGCCAAGGCCATGTCGGGTCTCGCTCCCAAGTCCTGACCCGTGGGCGACGGAGCCCACCAGCCGCGCACGCTCAACGTCGACTCGGCCGGAGTCGACGAGGTCGGAGTCGTTCCGTGGCCGATCCTGCTTCGGCGTTGGCTCGGTCGTCGCGTTCCCATCGATCGCCATTGGGCGATGCTCTCGGTCGTCCTGACGGCGCTGTTCACCGTCGGCTTCACGATCACGATCCTCGTCGTCTCGCTCGAATCGATCGCCGACGAATTCGATTCGACGGTGTCGACCGTGGCGTGGAGCATCACCGGACCGATGCTCGCCTTCGGAGTGGTCGGACCCGCCTACGGAAAGGCGGGTGACCTCTGGGGGCACAAGCGGGTGTTCACCCTCGGACTTCTCGGTGCGGGCATCTTCGCCGGACTCACCGCCATCGCGTGGAATGCCGCGTCGATGGTTGCCTTCCGCATCCTTTCGGCCACGGCGGGTGCGGCCACCGGGCCGGCGACGATGGCCTACATCAATCGGCTTTTCCCGCCCGAGGATCGCGTGCGGCCCCTGTCGTATTGGAGTTTCGTGAACGCCGGTGCACCGGTGCTCGGCGTGGTGGCCGGCGCGCCACTCGTCGACGCCTTCGGTTGGCGGATCATCTTCGCGGTGCAAGCCCCGCTGTGCATCGTCGGCGTCGTGATCGCTCTCTGGCTGTTGCCCGACACCGAGAAGACCCCGGACGTACGCTTCGACGTGCGGGGTTCGATCACGCTCGGTGTCGGGGCCACGATGATCCTCGCCGGCATCAATCAGGGTCCCAAGTGGGGCTGGTCGAGTCCACCGACCATCGCGCTCCTCGTGGCGGGCGCGATACTCCTCGTGTCGTTCGTGCGGATCGAGCGAACCACGTCGGATCCGCTCATGCCTCTGCAATGGGCTCGAACACGCAACATCGCACTTCCGGTGGCGTCGCAGGCCCTGTCGAACTTCGCCTACATGGGTGGTTTTCTCATGGCTCCGCGCATCATGCACGACGTCCTTCGCTGGGACACCTCGCAGGTCTCGTTCGTCGTCATCACCCGGCCGCTCACCTTCGCGCTCATCGCTCCGCTCGCGAGTCTGGTCACGATTCGGATCGGGGAACGTGCGACCGGTGTGTTCGGGGCGCTGTGCGTGAGCACGTCGATGCTGCTCTTCTCGTTGGTCTCACCCTCGACCGGGCTCGTGTTGGTGATGTTCGCTCTCGGACTCTCGGGAGCCGGAATCGGGATCGCCAATCCGGCCCTCACATCGCTGGTCGCCAACGCGGTCGACGAACGCGACCTCGGGGTGGCCGGTGCGATGCAGCAACTCCTCAATCAGATCGGCGCCGTGCTCGGCTCGGTGGTCCTGGCCACGGTGCACGAGTCGATGGTCGACGACGGAGTGGACGGTTCGTACCGAGCGGCATTCCTCGTGGCCATGGGCGTGGCCCTGTGTTCGTCACTCGTGGCGTCGTACGTGAAGTCGACCCCGCGCGACGTTTCTACTTCGTGATCGCCTTGATCTCTTCGGCGATCTTCAAGGTGATGTCGGTCTGAGGAACCGCGGTCTGCATCGACATGATCTTCATCATGTCGCCTTGAACCTTGATCTTGCCGCTCATGAAAGCCTGCATCGCGGCGGCCTGATCGCCCAGTGCGAACATGGCCCGTGCCGTGGCCCAGTCGGTGGTCACGGTGGCGTCGGGATTCTCGAGTTCACCGAGATCCATCTGCATGTCACCCGACGACGTGTCGACGAACGACTTGATCTCTCCGGCTCCGAAGGGAACCTCGGTGATGACCTGATTGATGCGGATGACCGCCGGAATCTTGGGCGCCTGGCCCTCGTACTTCGCGCGAATCTCGCGGGCGGCTTGCATCCATTCGTCGGAGAGGAACTCGTGAGTCATGTGCCTGACGCTAGTTGGCTCACCAAGAAATCGTCACGGCGGAGGTGGTGACACTCTGGAGGAAGTCGCGGTCGATCTCGACTCCGGTGCCCGCTCCCGAGGGGAGGTGCACGTGGCCGGCGTCGAGGCGCACGGGGGAGGTGACGACGTCGTGCTTCCAGAAGCGATCGGAGGCCGAGACGTCGCCGGTGATGGTGAAATTGGGAAGGGCCGCCAGGGCGAGGTTCATGGCCCGTCCGATACCCGTTTCGAGCATGCCGCCGCACCAGACCGGGACCCCGCGTTCGGCACACGCGTCGTGCACCGCGACCGCTTCGAGGTAGCCGCCGACCCGACCGGCCTTGATGTTGATGATCGAACAGGCACCGCGTTCGATGGCGTCGATCGCCGCGTGACGCGAGACGATCGATTCGTCGAGACAGATCGGTGTGCGGACTTCACGGGCGATGAGGGCGTGGCCGGTCACGTCGTCCTCGGGAAGTGGCTGCTCGATGAGGAGGAGTCCGAATTCGTCGAGGCGGGCCAGATGCGCGCCGTCATCGCGCGTGTACGCGGTGTTGGCATCGACCTGCAGGGGCACGTGGGGTCCGAAGACACGACGCACCATGCCCACGGGTTCGAGATCCCAACCCGGCTCGATCTTGAGCTTGATCCGCACGTAGCCGTCGGCGAGGTAGCCACCGACCACGCGCTCGAGTTCGTCGAGCGAGTTCATGATCCCCACCGAGACGCCCGAGGGAACGCGATCTCGGACGGCACCGAGATGCTCGCCGAGGTTGACACCCGCGCCGCGCAACTGTGCGTCGAGCACGGCGGCCTCGAGTGCCCCCTTGGCCATGCGGTGGTCCTTGACCGGTTCGAGGATCGACGCGATCTCGTGGGCGTCGAGGCATGAACGGTGGGCGGCGAGACGGGGGATCAGGTGATGACGCAGGACGTGCTCGGCGGCTTCCACGTATTCACTCGAATACAGCGGATCGTTACCGGCCACGCATTCGCCCCATCCTTCACCGTGGGCCGTGATGGCCCGGACCAACAAGATGTCGCGGGCGGTCTCGGTGCCGAACGATGTCCGGAAAGGTGAAACGAGTGGCAACGCGATGCGTCGGAGTTCGATCGCTTCGAGCGTGATCGGCGCGATGGTTTCGAGACTCATCGATTCACTTCCGTAGAACGAGGGGTGAGTACATACTGCCCCGATTCGGTCATGTCGCGCACGAGGTGGGTCGCGAGGAGGGGCACGAGCCGATCGCGCATCTCGCGCCGCCAGGCCCAGGCCCGATCCGGGTCGGATCGTCGTAAGGCCACGATGTCGTCGGGCGTCTCGACCACGATGTCGTCGGCGGTCGGAGTGGCGGGTGGGATCGTCGATTTCTCGGCGGCCACCGCACGTGGCGAGCGAACGTCCCATCGCGCGAGCAGACGATCGGAGTCGTCGTCGCCGTTGATCTCGTCGCGGAGCGGACCGTAGAAGTTCACGTGGTACTCCACCGCCTGGGCACCGAGCGCGTGGAGGTTGAACCAGCCGTTTCGTCGCACGAGTGGATCGAACGTCCACGTGATCGACGTCAGGTCGCGCTCGATCGCCCACCGGCGTTGGTGTTGCTTCAGTCGTCGACCGAGTCCGGAGTTCTGGAGTTCGGGGATCACACCGGTGATGTGCGAGTGCAGACACCACTCGGAGTCGTGTCGACCGAGAACCCCGAACGACGCGCCCACCATCCGCGCGCCATCGAATGCACCCACCACGTAGCCGTCGGCATGAGCGAGTGCCATGAGGAAGTCGGGGCCGACGAGTCCGCCGGGGGCGATACCCCAGACCCGTTCGGCGACCACGACCAGTTCCTCCATCTCGGGGAGTCGGTGAAGGTGGCGGATCTCGATGCTCACGGCGCCTCCGACGCTACAAGTCGCCGAACCGCGCGTCCCCGGGCGCATGTGGTGCCCACCGCGGCCGAACTCCGCCGAATGTCACGCCCTTTGAACGAAATGTCAATCGGGTTCTTCGAGGACGATGCCGACCGACAACGATAGGAACTTGTCTATGGCTCGAATCCTGGTGTCCGAAGAGATCGCCGATGGTGGACTCGACCGTCTGCGGGCGGCCGGTCATGAGGTGATCGTCGACCTCTCCTTGACTCCCGAAACCTTGCCGGCGGCCCTCGCCGGTGTCCAGGCGCTCATCATCCGTTCGGCCACTCAGGTCACCGCCGACGTGTTGGCCGCGGCGACCGACCTCATCGTCGTCGGCCGGGCCGGCATCGGTCTCGACAACGTCGACGTGGAAGCCGCCACCAAGCGCGGCGTGATGGTGGTCAATGCCCCGCAGAGCAACATCGTCTCGGCGGCCGAACACACGATGGCTCTTCTCCTCGCGTCGGCCCGCAACGTCGCCCAAGCCCATGCCGCGTTGAAGGCCGGTCGTTGGGAGCGCAGTCGGTGGGAAGGTGTGGAACTCGCCGACAAGACCCTCGGCATCATCGGACTCGGACGCATCGGCAAGCTCGTCGCCCAACGCGCCGCTGGGTTCGGAATGCGTCTCGTCGCCTACGACCCCTTCGTGACCCCCGATCGGGCGCGTCAGATGAACGTCGATCTTCTGCAACTCGACGACCTCGTGGCCCAGAGCGACTTCATCACGGTGCACCTGCCCAAGACGAAAGAGACCAAGGGGATCATCGGGCGCGACATCCTCGCCAAGGCCAAACCCGACCTCCGAGTGATCAACGTCGCGCGCGGTGGAATCGTCGACGAAGAAGCGTTGGCCGAAGCGGTGCGTTCGGGTCAGATCGCCGGTGCGGCACTCGACGTGTTCGACGTGGAGCCGTGCACCGACAGCCCGCTCTTCGAACTCGATCAGATCGTCGTGACGCCACATCTCGGTGCGAGCACTCGTGAAGCTCAGGACAAGGCCGGTGACACCATCGCCGACATGGTTCAACTCGCGCTAGCCGGCGATTTCGTTCCCTTCGCCGTGAACGTCTCGGCAGCCGAGGCCAACGAGACTCTGCGTCCGTTCCTACCGCTCGCCGAACGACTCGGCCGACTCTTCGCCACCCTCGTGGGTCAGATGCCCGAGCAGCTCGAGATCTCGGCCGAAGGTGAAATCGCGGCGTACGACAACCGCATCCTGACGCTCAGCGTTCTGAAGGGTTTCTTCGGCGCCGTGTCGGACGAACCGGTGACCTACGTGAACGCACCGCAACTCGCCAAGGCCGCTGGTGTGGAAGTTCGCGAGACCTCGTCCCGCGATTCGCACGACTACGTGAACCTCGTGACCCTTCGAGGTGGTGGCCACAGCATCGCCGGCACGCTCACGGGGCGGCGGCTCGAGCCGCGTCTCGTGATGATCGAGGACCACACGACCGACGTTCCGCCGGCCGAGAACATGCTCGTCGTTCGCAACGACGACCGCCCGGGTGTGATCGGTCTGGTCGGAACGGTTCTGGGCGATGCCGGTGTGAACATCAACGACATGGACGTCGGTCGTTCGCACGAGCCGGGTTCTGCTCTCATGGTGATTGCGCCGTCGGGCCCGGTTCCCGACACGGTGCTCGATGCGCTGCGTCAGTCAGCGGGCATCGTGAGCGTGCACGTACTTCACGCCTGAACGGCGCGGATCTCGTCGCGGGTTCGTTCGGCGGCTCGCTGAGCGGCTGCTACCCAGTCGTCGTTCGACGACGCGTAGAGGATCGCGCGCGACGAGTTGATCATCATGCCGTAGCCGTTCGTGGTGCGTCCGGCTCGAACGGTGGCTTCCACGTCGCCGCCTTGCGCGCCGATGCCGGGCACCAGCAGGGGAAGATCGCCCACGATCGAGCGCACCCGGGCCAACTCGGCCGGATAGGTGGCGCCCACCACGAGCGCGACCTCACCCAGCGACGACCAGCGGTCAACTGCGAGGTGGGCGACCCGTTCGTAGAGCGGACGTCCTTCGGTGTCGAGCGACTGGAGATCGCCGCTGCCCGGGTTGGACGTGCGGCAGAGAACGATCACACCTTTGCCCGCACGAGCGAAGAAGGGTTGGAGTGAATCGGTTCCGAGGTACGGGTTCACGGTGACGGCATCGGCTCCGTAGCGCTCGAAGGCCTCCGATGCGTAGCGCTCGGCAGTGGGTCCGATGTCGCCACGCTTGGCGTCGAGGATCAGAACCGTGTTCGGGTGGGTGGCGCGGATGTGCGCGCAGAGTTGTTCGAGTTCGCGTTCGGCACCGATGGCCGCGAAGTAGGCGATCTGGGGTTTGAAGGCGCACGCGGTGTGCGCGGTCGCATCGACGATCTCCCGACAGAATCGCAGGACGGCCGATGGTTCACGGCCGAGTGATCGGGGCATCTTGCCGAGGTCGGGATCGAGTCCGACACACAGCATCGAGTCGGTCGCCCGCCAGGCGGACGCCAACTTGTCGTGGAAACCCACGACGAAGTACTCAGCCCTCGACCGTGATGGCCGCAGTGGGGCAGAGGTCGGCGGCTTGCTCGACCTTGTCGCGGAGTTCTTCGCCCGGTTCTTCCTGCAGGACGTAGAGGTAGCCGTCGCTACGAACCTCGAACACCTCGGGGCAGACCTGCACGCACGAACCAGTGGAAGCGCAGATGTCGTAATCAACCTTGACCCGCATGGATCACTCCTCTCCGTGCGGCCGAAGCGGCCCGCTGTCGCGAAACGATAGCCCTCAGCGAGCGGACTGGTGGCGTTCGTGAGCCGACAGAACCGCACGGAGGGCGGCCGTCACCGTGTTCTCGTCGGTGCCGACTCCCCACAGAACTTCGCCATCACCGTCGATGGTCTCCACGTAGGCCACGGCCTTGGCCTCCGAGCCCTTGCCGATCGCGTGCTCGGTGTAATCGACCACGTCGATACTCGCGTCGAGTCCGGTACGCATGGCGGAGACGAATGCGTCGATCGGTCCGTTGCCTTCACCGGTGATCGTGCAATGACGTCCATCGATCGTGAGTTGGGCGGTGATCGACGTCTTGCCGCCGTTCGACGACTGACTCCGCATCTCGTGGCTGTCGAGAACGAAGCGCGGTGCCTCGGGCAGATACTCCGTGCGGAAGGCGTCCCACATCGTGAGCGGACTGATCTCGGTACCGAGGTCCTCGGTGATGTGCTGGATGCTCTTGGAGAACTCGATCTGCAGACGCCGTGGCAGGTCGAAGCCGTGCTCGGTCTTCATCACGTAGGCCACGCCACCCTTGCCGCTCTGGCTGTTCACGCGAATCACGGCCTCGTAGGTGCGACCGAGGTGCTTGGGATCGAGCGGCAGATATGGAACGCCCCACTGGTCGTAGGTACCGGCCGGACGACCGGCGGCCGCCGCCTTGTTGTCGATCGCCTCGAAACCCTTCTTGATGGCGTCCTGGTGGCTGCCGCTGAACGCGGTGTACACGAGGTCGCCGACGTACGGGTGGCGCGGATGAACCGGAAGACGGTTGCAGTACTCGGCGGTGCGGCGCAGCGCGTCGATGTCGGAGATGTCAAGTTCGGGATCGACGCCGTTCACGAAGAGGTTCATGGCAAGATTCACGATGTCGACGTTGCCCGTGCGCTCACCGTTGCCGAAGAGCGTTCCCTCCACGCGGTCGGCGCCGGCCATGATGCCGAACTCGGCGGCGGCGGTGGCACAGCCCCGGTCGTTGTGCGGGTGCAGCGAGACGATGATGCAGTCG
>SXGQ01126616.1_pt1 | contig 31577 bp, 28 predicted proteins | sample 3178371 | NCBI WGS metagenome assembly SXGQ01 (sample SAMN11356859, study PRJNA531348) | freshwater metagenome | isolation source: freshwater sample F1-20 | place: China: Fuxian Lake, Yuxi | collected 2017-12-25
CAGGCGCCCACCAATTTCTTTCGCCAAATAATCTCATCAGGGCAGGAACTAACAAACCACGCACTAGGGTCGCATCTAGAATAATTGCGAATGCCACACCAAAACCCAACATTTTTATAGAAGTAACACCGCTTAGAATAAATGAAGCAAAAACTATTGCCAGTAATCCTGCTGCTGCTGTAATGATACGAGCTGATCGCTGTAATCCAATAGCTACAGATTCAACATTTGATTTACCAGCATCATGCTCTTCTTTGATTCTTGATAATAGAAATAGCTCGTAATCCATGGATAAACCAAATGCCACAACAGCAACTAAGATGATTGATCCAGTATCAACTGCATTTACAACAGTAAACTCTCCAACAAGCCACCTTAGATTTCCATCTACAAATATCCAGGTGATCACACCAAGTGTTGCTCCTAGGGATAAAATATTTAGAATTACCGCTTTTATTGGCAGAATTATCGATCCAGTAAAGATGAACAGAAGAATCAATACGCCTAGAGTGATCCATAGCAATGCCCATGGCATGGTTCGAGCAATTCCATTTTGTGTATCAGCGTAATCTGCCGCTACTCCTCCAATTAATGTGCCTTGAGGAGCCGGTAATTTCCTAATATCTTGAATTAATCGTTCAGCATCTGGCGTTCTTGGCCCCATTGAATGAATTGCAGTAACTCGAACATCATCTCCAAAAACTTGAGACTGTCCAATTCGAACTACACCATCAATTTTTGCTATTTCTGTAGTGTATTGATTTATCTGAGTGCCCATCGTTGCACCTTTTGGAATAACGATTTCAATTGGGTTACCTTCTTGGCCTGGAAAACGTTCTGAAATTATCTTGGATGCAGCAGCAGCCGGGTTACTTGCTGGCAAAACTCTTGAATCAACCTGAGTAAAGACAATATCTTTAATAGGAGCCGCTAATATTGTTAATAAGATTAAAGAAAGTGTTACAACTGCTACTGGCCTTCTCATAACAAATCTTGCAGTTTGTGCCCATCTACCATCTTCCTTAGGTGTGATTGCACCCTTACGGACAACAGCTTTATTGATTCGTGTTCCTAGTATGGCAAGTAGTGCTGGAAGTGCGACCAATGAGCCAAGTACTGCCATGATCACAACTGTTACACCTGCATATCCAAATGATTTTAGGAACATCAAAGGAAACAGCATCAGCGAAGCTAATGTAATAACAATTGTTAGACCAGAGTAAAAAACAGTTTTGCCAGCAGTGCTTACTGTTTTACGAATCGCCTCATCAACTGATTTACCAGCGTGCAGCTCTTCCCTAAAGCGGTTAACCATAAGAAGTGAATAATCAATACCTAGTCCTAGCCCTAAGCCAGTGATTAGGTTTAATGCAAAAATACTTACGCCAGTAAATAAAGTGAGCAAGTACATAATTAATAGTGAGCCTAAAATTGCTGATACTCCTACAAGTAGTGGCATCGCACTTGCAACTAGACTTCCAAAAACGAAAATTAAGAATATAAAAGTAAGTGGAATTGAGATAATTTCAGATAACTTTAAATCATCTGCAATTTTAGTGTTTATCGCATGGGCAAATACACCAGTACCACTTGCGTAAACTTTTAAGCCCTCGTAGTTACCCTCGTATTTTGCTTGCATTCTCTTGCCTAAGTCCTGAACGCCATCCCATTCAATACTGTCACTATATATAAAAAGAAATGCAGAATTTCCATCACTACTTTTTAATGATGGGGCTCCACCTGAACTCCAAAATGAAAGTGTCGACTCAACGCCGGGTTCGGTCTTTATTAGCCCCTCAAGTTTTATAGCTGAAGCTGATGATGTAGGTGAGATAACACCATCTTTTGTCTCAACAACTAAAACTACTGCTGGGTCTTTAACTTTAAACACATCAGTTAAGTATTCAAATACTTTTGCTGAATCACTCTTCGGGTCTGAGTACCCACCGCTATCTAATTTTCCGAATACAGATGAGCCAATTGCACCAGCGGCCAATATCAAGGCAATAAATAATGAAAAAATAAATTTCTTTCGATTTACAATCAATGTACCTAATTTTTCAAACATTTGTTCCTTAATTACTGATTAATTCGGATTTAGAGTAGAATTATATTCTAATGAATGATCAACAAGATTCTCAAAATAACAGTACTCCAGTTAAGAAGAATACCGGTGAAGTTAGTCACCTCTTACCTAAAATAACCAGTGATGAAATCGATCTAGAAATAGATGTGAATCGAGATGCAGAAATTAATGCTGAAAAGCCTCCGCACCACTTTTAGTCAGGTTTATTTGTTTTATTCTCAGATTTAGTTTCAGTTTTGGCCTCTGGCTTACTCTCAGTTTTACTAGGCGTGGAAGATCTTGAATCAGTTTTATAAAATCCACTACCCTTAAAAACGACTCCAACATTGTTATAAACCTTACGAACGCCTCCTTGGCATTTAGGGCACTGCTCTATGGCTGGATCGGTAAATGATTGAACCACCTCAAATGCGTGTTCACATTTATTACACAGGTATTCATAGGTAGGCATAGGGGATAATCTTAAGCAAGTGGGAAGATAAGGGCTAACCAGAAAGGTTATTGGACCTATGAAGCGCTTAGTTCAGGTTATTAGCTTGTCCATGTTCGTATTTCTTGGAACAAATATTGCTGCAGCGACTTCAATTGTTTCTACATCCCCAACAGCTGGATCGATTTTAAGTATCTCACCTAGCGCAGTTTCAATAAAAGCAAATGCTGATTTAGTAGAAGGTGCCAACTCAATAGAGGTTACCAATCCAAGTGGCGTTCGAGTAGATGATGGTTCAGTCCAAGTTCAGGGTTCAGTTTTGTTAGTAGGGCTAAAACAATTAGAGACATCTGGAACTTATACCGTCTCATATTCATTAATGGTGATAGATGAAGAATCAACCTCTGGAACATTTACTTTCATTTATAACTCACCGGGTGAAGTAACCATGGCAACTCCAGAACCAACTATTAGCGAAGATCCACTTTCAACAAATAATCCCAACCGCCTTACCGATTTATTTGTAGTTGGTTTATTGATATTTGCTTTTATCGTTCTAGTCTTCTTATCCAGATATGCAAAACAAACTTTTAATACACCAAGTAAGCCTAAAGTGCAAAGAAAAAATCCAAGCACAAGTAAGAAATTTTTAAAGTAAATTTCTAAATGATAGAAGTACTTGCACCCTTATCAAAAGGCTTAGTTCAATTATTTGGAGTTCTAAGTATAGGTTTACTGATAGCTATTGCTTTTTTAGATAAAGATATAAAGGGAGCAGTAAGTAACTTAGGATTAATCAAAAAAATTAAATTATTTCTTATCTTTTGGTTTGTCTCACTTGTACTTTTTATATTAATTCAAATTGCTTATTTACTAGAACAACCCATATTTACGTCTTTTGATTTAACAGTTGTAAGATCGTATTTAACTCAAACATCAATTGGGAAAAGCTATCTAATCCAATTCGCTGGAATTTTACTTCTTTTAGTACTTCCACTACGAAAAATTATCATTTCATACTTAGCGATATTTATTGCACTTGGATCATTAATCTCTCCGGTCTTCCAAAGCCATGGCAGTGCATCAGGAAATCATGGCCTTGCAATTGGAGCAATAGTTATTCACGTAATTGCAATTAGTTTTTGGGTAGGAGGCCTTTTCGGGTTAACCCAATTAAGTAAGGAACAGAAGATCATTGCACTGCCAAGATTCAGTGAGATTGCACTCTGGAGTGCAATTGCTGTCGCGCTAAGTGGTGCTGCAACTGCATTTACAAGATTAGATAGTTTTTCAGCTTGGCAGAGCAAGTATGGTGCAGTCACTATTTTAAAGATTTTTTTAACGGTAATTCTTATTGGGTTTGGTGCAATTCACAGGCGATGGATCATTGCCTCAGATCTACCATCTGTTTTTAGATTAATTACAGCAGAAATAGCGATTATGTTTGGAACAATTTTTGTTGGCAGTTGGCTTTCAACAATTTCACCACCTGAAAGAGAAATAGTTTTAACACCAGGATTATTAGTAACTGGAATCGAACTGCCACCAGAGCCAACTCTTTCTAGAATCTTATTCTCTTACGAGATTGATGGGCTAATGCTTGGCTTATTAATTTTTGTAGTTGCCTTATATATAAAGGGTGTAATTATTTTAAGTAGACGTGGCGTTAAGTGGCCAATTGGTAGGACACTTGCATTTGCAGCTGGAATTAGTGCTGTCGATTTTGCAACTAGCGGTGGTTTAGGTTTGTACTCACACTTTTCATTCTCAGCACATATGTCCGCGCATATGGTAATTGGAATGATTGCACCTATCGGAATAGTTTTAGGGGCACCAATTACTTTAGCGCTTAGGACGTTACCAATTGGCCGAGATACTCAAGAGCGAGGAGTTAGAGGCTCATTTATTGCATTACTGCATTCAAAACTTGGTAGATTTTATACAAACCCAATAGTTGCACTAGCAATATTTGATGGTTCGTTATTTGCACTTTACTTCACGCCACTTTTTGGCAACTTAATGCAAGGCCATACTGGTCACTTTGTTATGTCAATACATTTCCTACTTGCTGGAATATTGTTTTTCCAGATTCTTATTGGAATTGACCCAATGCCACAAAAAGTTCCTCATTTAGTTAAGATAATAATTATTTTTGCAGCAATGAGTATTCATGCATTCTTTTCAATTTCGATCATGTCTGCATCAACTTTGATTGATGGCGGCTACTTTGCCCAGCTTGAGCGACCTTGGGCAACTGATTTATTGGCTGATCAAAAATTAGGTGGATCAATTGGCTGGGCAATGGGTGAGATACCTATTCTCCTTGCGTTACTAGCCACATTTATTCAGTGGAGTCGAGCAGATAAAAAGGAGGCTAATCGGATAGATCGAGCCTCTGATCGCGCTGCGGCTATGGGTGAAGATGATGAACTGGCTCAATACAACAGGTATTTGTCTGAGTTAAATAAAAAAGACTTAAGAGAATAGAATTATCCCATGTCGACTAACTCAGATATGCCTGCATTATTTGGTCAGGAGTATCAGGATCTAAGAGAAAGCGTTGCCGCACTTTCGGCAAAGAAAATTGCACCTTATGCTCAAGATGTTGATGAGAAATCACGTTACCCGCAAGAAGCAGCTGATGCTTTGCAATCTGCTGGTTTAGCAGCAGCTCATGTTCCAACAGAATTTGGTGGACAAGGTGCAGATGCACTGGCAGCAGTAATAATTATTGAAGAGGTAGCTAGAGTTTGTGGTTCATCATCATTAATTCCTGCAGTAAACAAATTAGGTTCAGTACCATTAATGATTGCTGGAAATAATGAACAGAAAAAGAAGTATTTAACTCAATTAGCATCAGGTAAGGGATTTTCATATTGCTTATCTGAATCAGAGGCTGGCTCAGATGCTGCAGCGATGAAGACAAAAGCGGTAAAAGAGGGAAATGATTGGATATTATCTGGAAGTAAAAAGTGGATTTCAAATGCTGGGGTATCTGAGTTTTACACCGTCTTAGCTAGTACTGATCCAAGTAAGGGTGCAAAAGGTATTTCTGCATTTATCGTTGAAAAATCCGATGCTGGAGTTTCATTTGGAGCTCATGAGAAGAAGATGGGCTTTAGAGGTTCACCAACCAGAGAAGTTTATTTTGATAATGTAAAAATTAGTGACGATCGCAGACTTGGTGAGATCGGTACTGGATTCTCACTTGCAATGAAAACTTTAGATCACACTCGAATTACTATTGCTGCTCAAGCCCTAGGAATTGCTCAAGGCGCATTTGATGTTGCTAAAAAGTACTCACATGAGCGCCAACAATTTGGAAAGCCAATATTTGATTTTCAAGCAATTCAATTCATGCTGGCTGATATGGCTATGCAAATTGAAGCAGCTCGCCAATTGACATACGCTGCTGCGGTAAAAAGTGAAAGAGGCGAGAGTGATTTAACCTTTTTCTCTGCTGCTAGTAAATGTTTTGCAACTGATGTTGCTATGAAAGTAACAACCGATGCAGTTCAAATTCTTGGCGGATATGGGTATGTAAGCGATTATCCAGTTGAAAGAATGATGCGGGATGCTAAGTTAACTCAGATTTATGAAGGTACAAATCAAATTCAAAGAATAGTTATGGCTAGAAACTTAGATAATTTAAGTATTTAAAACCGAACAATAATTTCCGGGGTGGCTGCAGCGCTAACCTTTTGATCGTGCGGTTCAAGTGGTAGAGGTTCATTAGTAATTTCACCGTGGTGCAGTAATGCAATCTTCCAAGCCTTACTCTTTTCCAAGACTCGATCATAAGATCCACCACCTTGGCCCAGTCTGTTTCCTTGCCTATCAATATGAAGGGCAGGAACAATGATTACTTCAAAGTTGGTATTTTCTTCTGCAGCACCAGTCGGCTCTTGTATTTTTCCATTCATTCTTAAAGATTCTTGTGAACCATCCCAAATTACCCATTCAATATCGCTATTTTCTTTCAATCTGGGTAGGTAAAGGTTTTTACCTAATTCAAGCAGCGCAGTATTTATATCACCGGTCTTAGGTTCATACCCATATGACAGATATGTGGCAATATTTTTTGCGCCCTGAATTTCATTAGCTGAAATGATGTGAATCCAACTATCTTCAGTAAATCTATCTACTCGCTCTTTACGAAACCTATTGCGCAGTTGAGATTTATTTTCTCTAATCACCATGGCCCTTACCTTAATTTATACTCAAGGCAAAGTAGGGTTTAGGTATGGATCAGACCGTGCCCGTTGCGCAGATGTATGAACGCTTACTCGAACTAGCCGTGCCACTTGCACCATTAGATCTACCACTTTTGGATGCGCACGGGGCAACTATGGCCAGTGATCTACTACTTGATGAGAAGGTAGTTATCAAAAGTGGCGCCAAAATTAATTCAACTCAGATTGCCCTGGCTGCCTCCCTTGGGTTAGATCGCCTACCTGCTCGACCGCACCCACGAGTTGTAATAATAAGTGCAGGTGATGATTTAGTAGAGCCCGGAAGTAAGTTGGCAGATGAAGATGATGAATTTGAAAGTAACTCCTGGTTTTTAACTACCTTTGTTCGCGAGGCTGGGGCTCATGCATTTCGAGTTCATACAATTCCTGAAACAAGCGAAGAGCTTAAATTAATTATTGAAGATCAATTAGTACGGGCTGATTTGATTGTAATAAGTGGTGAATCCCAAGATGAATCCTTTGAATTAATAAATTCAGTTTTATCACAATTAGGGGATATAACAACTGTAATTCCTAATTTAGCCGAGAGTGGCAAACATAGTTATGGAACTATTGGTCCAGATAAGACTCCGATAGTTACTTTACCCGGTGATCATATTGGCAATTATCTATCTGCTGAAATCTTTATTCGCCCAATGATATTAAAAATGCTCGCAAACAATGAGATAAAAAGACCAAGTAAAAAAGCTAAGCTAAGTAAATCAGTAAATATTGAAGCAGATAAAGCCAACTATATTCGAGGTAGATTAAAAGATGATGGCAGTGTTGAACCTCTAGAAAATCAGGGATCTATTGCAACACTTTCACTAGCCGATTGCTTAATAACCTTAGGAGAAAAGGATAAAAAAGTGAGTTCTGGTGATTTAGTAAATATCATTATGATTGATTAGGAAAATTTGAAAACTTTAATTGACCACGAGTTATTGCTAAAGCCAATAAAATTTAGAGATAAGAGTAAGTGGGATGAAGTTAGAGCAATAAACCAAGAGTGGTTATCACCTTGGGAGGCAACTAGGCCATTAATAGATCGTAAATCTCCACTTCCTTCTTATTATGGAATGGTTATGCAACTAAACAAGGAAATGAGAGCGATGCGATCAGTTTCTTTAGGGATTTGGTTAAAGGAAAACAAAAACTTACAGCTAATCGGTCAGATCACATTAGGTGGAATCATTTTTGGCGCTATGCGAGGTGCGCATATTGGTTATTGGATTGATCAGAGATATTCAAATAGAGGGTATACAACCAGAGCCGTGAAGTTACTTACTAAATTTGGGTTTGAACAACTAAAGCTTCACCGTATTGAGATTAATTTACGACCTGAGAATGAACCATCCAAAAAGGTTGCATTAAAAGCTGGATATTTATTAGAGGGCTCTCGTAATAAGTATCTTCATATTGCAGGTGACTGGCGAGATCACATAACTTTTGTTAGAGAGAACCCAGAAGTTAAATAAAATATAAATAGGACATACCCACCTAATTGCCATAAAATCCTCAACCTGACATTTATTGTTGTCCTTCATGGGTTCAGGATTTATCTACCTAGTCATTATTGGCATGTGGGCTGCCTATTTCTTGCCGCAATGGATAAGTAGACATGAAGATACCTCAGGAAGAGCAATTGAACGATACAAAAATGCAATGCAGGTAGTTGCTGAAAATAATAAAAGTATTAAGCACGAAGTTAAAATTGAAGAGAAGAATAAGATATTTCTTCGGCGAAGATTAATTTTTAGTTCATTGTTTTCTATTTACTTTTTATCAAATATTTTTGCAGCACTAGGATTATTAGCATTTAGTACAACAATGATCCCGCTGACAGCAATACTTATATATGTTATAAATGTTCGAAAACAAGTTGTTGCATCACAATTACGAGCTAGAAGATTGGCAGCACTTGAAAAGATAACAAATACTAAAATACCTTCTATAGATATTACGGAAATAAAGAAAGAAAAAGTATCAACAGAGCATTGGGTGCCATTCTCAGAGCGACCAGAGATAACTGGCGTAATAGTTGTGCCAAAAGATCGTAAAGGTTGGCAGCCAACTAAAGTACCTAAGCCGGTTTATACGACTGCACCAAAAGCAATACCAAGTAAAAGAATTATTGATCTTACAACTACAGGTCAGTGGAGTGCAGAACAAGAAAGAGTTAGGGCGTTATCCGGTCGCGATGATGATTTGTTTGATCAGTCTCTGATACCTGAAATAATTGAAGAGGATAGAGCAGTAAACGAGTAGTTAGATCCAGCTTTCAAACCACATTCTAGATAGCCATTGGGAATAAGGAATACTAATTCCTAGATAAATTGGTAAAAAGTAGATGAAGTTTATAGCTACTAATATTACAAAGGAAATAATGTATTTCCTATAAATCGCACTATTTAATAGCTGATTAAAGCAATAAATAAGAGCAAATATTAAAAATGGAAGAGTGCTAATTGAATAAAAATAGAATGTTGTTCTGCTTTGAATAAAGAACCAAGGCAGATAAGTGCCTGCAAATCCAAGTAAAATTATTGCTGCTGCCCGCTCTAATTTAGTCACTAAAAATCCAAAAGTAATCGCAACTGCAAAAATACTTATCCACCAAAGTAGTGGTGTCCCAATAGCCAAGATTTCCTGTGCACACTTTTCTGCACCACAATCACTAGGGCTTTCATAATAAAATGAGGTTGGTCTTCCAAGAACCAACCAGCTCCATGGATTTGCCTGGTAGGCATGTTTATCATCTAGACCTTGGTGAAAATCTAAAATTTGTAAGTGGTAGTTCCAAAGTGAGGCAAAGACATTAGATTCAGATTGCCTAGCCCAACCCTGGCTGCTAAATATCCAGCCGCTCCATGAGGCAAAATAAATTGAAATTGGCAGTAGCGTGAACTGACCCATTACCTTAAATAAATTTCTAAAAGTAACTTTGTTGTAAACAACTACAAATAATATGACTAAAGGAATCAAGAAAGCTGCGCTCCACTTTATTGATAAGGCTAAACCAATTGCAGATCCACTTAACCAGAGATTATTTATAATTAAGAAGTAAATAGAGAGTAAAATGAAAAACATAAGAAAAATATCTAATAAAGCTACTCTTGACATCACAAGATTTAATCCATCAAAAGCCATAAGTAGTGCTGCAGTAATACTTAAAAATTCGGAGTTGAAAAGTTTCTTAACTATTAAATAAATCAATAGAATTGAAAGTGTTCCAAAAATTACGGAAGCAAATCGCCACCCGAATTCTTCGTTACCAAACAACCTAATTCCAATTGCAATTAGCCACTTACCAAAAGGAGGATGAACTACAAACTCTGCTTGTCCTTGTTCATCTAACTCAACAGCTGATGAAAGTAGTGAGTTAGCATTTTTAGCGTAATAAACTTCATCAAAAATATATCCCGTAGGCAAACTAAGCCGCCAGAGCCTTATCGATAGAGCAAAAGTCAGTATTGCAGCAATTGGCCATGCGCGAAGGAGTCGATCCATACTCATGGGAACAGCCTAGGACCTACTGAAAGCAACTTCGAAAATAACCTGAGAGAATTATCAGATGTTAATTTTGGCCTGCCTACCTATCGGGGATGCGCGCGATGCATCTGCCCACCTGATTCAGGCAATCACAGAGGCAAAAATTATTGCAGCAGAAGATTCACGAAAATTTTCCAGGCTCTGCCAAGAGTTAAACGTTAGGCATAATGCAAAAGTAATTTCTTTTTTTGAAGGTAATGAAAGTGAAAGAATTGATGAACTAACTTTATTACTTAATTCAAACAAAGATGTTCTAGTTGTAACAGATGCTGGGGCACCTGGTATTTCAGATCCGGGTTACAGATTGATTAGAGCAGCTTTAACTTCCAATGTTCAAGTTAAGGTACTACCGGGTCCAAGTGCTGTTACCACTGCGCTCTTGCTATCTGGCTTACCAACTGATCGTTTCTGTTTTGAAGGATTTCCACCTAGAACAAAAGGCGCCAGAAGTAATTGGTTTAAAGATTTAGCAACTGAAGAGCGAACTATTATTTTCTTTGAAGCACCACACAGAATTACTGAATCCCTAGAAGATGCTCAAACCGCATTTGGCTCAGATCGTAATGCTGCAGTCTGTCGTGAGATGAGTAAACATTATGAAGAGGTTATGCGCGGTAGTATTTCTGAATTAATTGATTGGGCAAAATCAAAAGATATTCTTGGTGAGATTACTGTCGTAGTTGAAGGTTTTAATCCTGGAACTAGACAATTTTCAGTTGAGGATTTAGTTAAGTTAGTTATTAAGCAAGAAGAGGCTGGCGAGAGCCGTAAAGAGGCAATTGCTCAGGTTGCAAAGGCAAATAAAGTATCTAAACGGGTGGTTTTTGATGCAATGGTGGCCCATAAGAGTGGCGATAAGATCTGATCATGGCTGATAAATCTTTTTATCTAACTACACCTATTTACTATGTAAATGATGCGCCTCATATTGGCCATGCCTATACAACTGTGGCAGGTGATGTTTTAACCCGTTGGCATAGACAACGTGGTGAATCAGTTTGGTTTCTTACTGGAACAGATGAGCATGGGCAAAAAGTCTTAAACACTGCAGAAAGTAATAACACTGCTCCACAGGATTGGTGTGACAATTTAGTAGAAGCTGCGTGGAAGCCTGTTTGGAAAGATTTGAATATTGTAAATGATGACTTTATTAGAACAACTGAAAAACGACATACCCAACGCGTACAAAAATTTTTACAAGGACTTAAGGATGCCGGCCATATCTATGCAGGAAAATTTGAAGGCCCATACTGCATCGGATGTGAAGAATTTAAACTACCTGGTGATTTAATTGAAGGTAAGTGCAAGATACATTCCAAGCCAGTAGAGATGCTTAGTGAAGATAATTGGTTCTTTAAACTTTCAGCTTTTCGCCAGCCACTGTTAGACCATTACAAAAACAACCCAAGTGCCTGTGAGCCCGCAAGTGCTAGAAATGAAGTTATTTCATTCCTTGAAGGTGAAGTTCGTGACTTATCTATTTCTAGATCGACATTTGATTGGGGAATACCAGTTCCCTGGGATACAAAACAAGTAATTTATGTTTGGTTTGATGCATTATTAAATTATGCAACTGCAGTTGGACTTGGAGATGATCCTGCATCTAAGGGTGGAGAAAAGTTTAAAAAGACTTGGCCAGCCGATGTGCACTTAGTTGGAAAAGATATTTTACGTTTTCATGCGGTTATCTGGCCAGCAATGTTAATGGCAGCAGGAGTTCCAGTTCCAAAGAAAGTTTTCGCTCATGGCTGGCTACTTGTTGGTGGCGAGAAAATGTCTAAAAGTAAGTTAACCGGTATAGCACCAAGTGATATCACTAAAGATTTTGGTGTAGATGCATTTCGATATTACTTTTTAAGAGCAATTCCATTTGGAACCGACGGGTCATTTTCTTGGGAAGATATGGCTGCTAGATACACCAGTGAACTAGCTAATGACTTTGGAAATTTAGCATCTAGATTAATCGCTATGGTTGAAAAGTATTGTGATAACAAAGTGCCAGCAGTTGCTACAGATAAAGGCTTAGTACAGCTACTTTCTGAAACCGTAAAAATTGCTGATGACAGAATTTGTGCACTTGATTTTCAAGGTGGAATAAATGCAATCATGGATTTTTGTAAGCGAGTAAATGGTTACGTCACTGAAAAACAGCCTTGGGTAGTTGCTAAAGAATCAGCAAATAATGCTGAGCTGGCGGAGATTTTATATAACACTGCTGAATCACTTCGAGCTCTTGCTGTTTTATTGCATCCAGTAATGCCAGAGGTCACTGAAAAACTTTGGCGCAGTCTTGGTGCAGATAAGTCAATTGGCGATATTAAGTCTCAAAAAATTTCTGAAGTAGCAAACTGGGGACAACTACCTGCCGGAAGCACAGTTACTAAAACTGAGGTTCTATTTCCAAGATTAGAAGAGGCTAAATAATTTATGGCAGATCGTCATAATCGCGATCTAGATAGAAAGCCTGGTCCACTTCCAACTCCACTTAATAGTAAAACTGTTGATTCACATGCCCACCTCGAGTTAATTCACAATAGCGAGCCAGATTCACCACTTATAAAAGAAACTTTAGATGAAGCTGCTAGCGTTGGAATAGATCGAGTTGTTCAGGTTGGATATTCAGCAGAGCAATCTATTTGGTCGGTCAAGTGTGCTGAAGCTTTTGTAGGAAGAGTTTTGGCTGCAGTAGCCCTTCATCCAAATGAAGCACCTGTTGTTGATGATTTAGAGAAAGATTTACAAGTAATTCAAGAGTTAGCTAAGAATCCACGAGTTAGAGCAATTGGTGAAACCGGATTAGATTTTTTTAGAACTCCACCAGAGCTACAAGAGAAGCAAAAGTACTCATTTCGCCGTCATATAAAGATTGCCAAAGAAAATGACAAAGCTTTAGTAATTCATGATCGGGATGCACATAGAGCAGTACTTGATTTATTAATGGAAGAACAAGCACCAGAAAAAACTATCTTCCACTGCTTTTCAGGAGATCTTGATATGGCTAAAGAGTGTGTATCAAATGGGTATTTCCTCTCCTTTGCTGGCACAGTTACATTTAAAAACGCACCAGAATTAAGGCAAGCAGCAGAGTTTATACCAATCGAATTAATGCTAGTTGAGACAGATTCACCATTTCTTTGCCCGATGCCAAATCGTGGTGCTTTAAATACCCCAGCCCAAATTCCAAATACTTTAAGAGTTATTGCAGATGTTAGAGGTATCTCAGCTGATTACTTAGCTGCCGCAATCTCTGAAAACTCTGAGCGGATCTTTGGAAAGTTTTAAATGACAAATCTATTAGGTGCAGTTGAGATTAGATCTTTAGCACAAGCACTTAATCTAAAACCAACAAAAAAATTAGGGCAAAATTTTGTAGTAGATGCTAATACTTGTCGAAAAATAGTTAAGTTAGCCGAAGTTAACTCATCTGATGTTGCTTTAGAAATTGGCCCAGGTTTAGGATCTTTAACATTAGCGCTCTTAGATGAAGCTAAACAGGTAATCGCAATTGAAATTGATGACCGGCTAGCCAATCAGTTGCCAATAACAACTAAAGATCGTGGGTTTAATAGTGATAATTTAATCGTTATAAATCAGGACGCTATGGTGGTTACTGAACTACCAATTGAGCCAACAGTATTAGTTGCAAATCTTCCTTATAACGTTTCAGTACCAGTTTTATTAAATGTGTTAGAAAATTTCCCATCAATTACTAGAGGAGTTGTGATGGTGCAAAGTGAGGTTGCAGATCGGCTAGCGGCCTCAGCAAATAACAAAGATTATGGATCGCCAACGGTCAAGGCTAATTGGTGGGCAACTCTTAAATTAGCTGGAACAGTTAGTAGATCAGTTTTTTGGCCAGTGCCTAATGTTGATTCATCCCTTGTTCGCTTTGATCGACACAAACCACTTGGTAGTCAAACCGAAAAAGAAGCAACTTTCTTAGTTATCGATCAGGCATTTGCAAAGCGACGGAAAATGCTAAGGAGTGCCCTTTCGCAGCTATTCGGATCTAATGCAGAGCAAACTCTAATCTCTGCTGGGATTGACCCAACTGTTCGAGGAGAGGTTTTAACCGTAGAAGAGTTTCTTCAGATTGGTATGCAATTAGTTAACGGCAATTCCACCAAGTAAGTTGTTAAAGCAATACGCTTTGGCATCATGAGATCTAGAGGTGTTATTGCCAGAGTGCCTGCAAAGGTAAATCTGCAATTATCTGTTGGCCCACTTGGTAGCGATGGCTACCATGAAGTGATAACAGTATTTCAAGCAATCTCACTTTTCGATGATGTAAGTGTGGCAACTGCCCCAGTTGGAAATGGTTTAACAATTGATATTTCAGGTCAAACTTCTAGCGGTGTGCCGGCAGATAGCAGTAACTTAGCTATTCGTGCAGCTGAACTAATGATTAAAACTTATGACCTACCAACAGATTTAGTAATTAAGTTGAAAAAAGAGATTCCAGTTGCTGGTGGCATGGCGGGTGGAAGTGCAGATGCTGCTGGTGTAATAGTTGGGTTAGATTCATTATTTGAATTAGGACTTTCTCGAGATGAAATGGAATCTGTTGGTAGCAAAATTGGTAGCGATGTACCATTTTCAATTTGCGGTGGCGTAGCAATTGGATCAGGCAGGGGAGATCAAATAACTCCAGCACTTGCGAAAGGAAATTATTTTTGGGTACTTGCATTATCTGGTCAGGGACTGGCAACACCATCGGTTTATCAAGAGTGTGATCGATTACGTGAAGGCTTATCAATTGCTACTCCACAAGTTAGTGAGCCATTAATGCAAGCACTTCGAGCAGGTGATGCTAAAGCATTAGGTAAATCTCTAAGTAATGATTTGCAATCAGCGGCATGTTCTTTAAGACCAGCGCTTAGATTAGTTTTAGATGTAGGAGTTGATTACGGAGCACTTGGCGGTATTGTCTCTGGTTCAGGACCTACTGTTGCTTTCTTGGTATCAAGTGATGAGCACGCGATGGATTTAACTGTTGCATTAAGTGCTAGTGGGGTTGTTTCATCAGTTGTAAGAGCAACTGGACCAGTACCTGGCGCACGAATAATTGAAAGTTTTTAATTTATCCAGTTATAAGGGATAATTCAGGTTCCGCCATTGTGTAGTGGCTAGCACATGAGCCTTTGAAGCTCAGGGTCCAGGATCGATACCTGGTGGCGGAGCCACCAAAAGAAAGGGGCTAGTGATGAGTAAGTTAGATCTTGTCATTGTCCTCGCAGCAGGTGATGGCACCAGAATGAAATCAAGTAAGGCAAAAGTCCTTCATGAAATTGCCGGTCGAAGCATAATTGAGAATGTTTTAGCAGCTGTTGCGCCGATTTCAGCAAAAAATACAACAGTTGTTGTTGGCGCCGATAAAGATGCTGTTGTTGAGCATTTATCTACGATCTCTTCAAAAATTAAAACTGTTGAACAAAAAAAGCGTAATGGCACTGGGGGTGCAACCCAAGTTGCTTTAGCAGAACATAGCGGTGAAGGCACAGTATTAATTCTGGCTGGAGATACTCCACTTTTAACTACACAGACTTTGCAGGAATTTTTAGATGCCCACCATAACGATAAAAATCAAGCCTCGGTCTTAACCGCACTACTTCCAGATCCAACTGGGTATGGTCGCATTATTCGGGCAGATAATGGTTTAATTTCTAAAATTATTGAGGAAAAAGATGCGACCGATTCCCAAAAAGAAATTGATGAGATCAACACCGGGGTCTATTTATTTGATTTAAAAACCCTTCGCCAGGTGATAAATGATTTACAAAGTGATAATGCCCAAAAAGAACTATATCTAACCGACACAATTGAACTAATTAATAAGAGTGGTGCAAATGCTTTTGCAATTCTTTCTAATGATTACACCGAAACCCTAGGAATTAATGATCGCACGCAGTTAGCTGAGTGTGCAGCTATTATGCGAGATCGAATTAATAATCAGCATATGTTAAATGGTGTCACTATTATCGACCCAACAACTACTTGGATTGATGCTGAAGTTAGAATTGAATCAGATGTAGTTATCTATCCTTCAAGTGCAATTAGCGGAAAATCAATAATCAAATCAGCAGCCATAATCGGACCTCGCACTACCTTGGTAGATTGTGAAGTAGCAGAAGAGGCAAGTGTTATTGAAAGCTTTGCAACAAAATCTAAAATTGGAGAAGGCGCAAAGGTTGGTCCATATGCCTATCTACGCAAAGGATCATTGCTAGATAATGAGAGCAAGGTTGGCGCCTTTGTTGAGATAAAGAATTCAACAATTGGTAAAGGCTCAAAGGTTGCCCACCTGTCATATGTAGGAGATGCGCAGATTGGCCAAGAGAGCAATATTGGGGCCGCTACTGTATTTGTGAATTATGATGGTGAAAACAAACATCAAACCAAAATTGGTGATCAGGTTCGAATTGGCAGTGACACCATGCTGGTAGCACCAGTAACGGTCGGCGATGGTGCCTATACCGCTGCTGGCTCGGTTATAAATGAAGATGTCCCAGCAGGGGCGATGGGAATTGGCCGCGCTCGACAAGTAAATATCTTAGGTTGGGTTCTAAAAAAGCGAAAAGATAGTAAATCTGCTGCGGCTGCTAAAAAAGCTGGTGCAAAAGAGTAAGGAATTACTAGTAGAGTTAACCTAGGTTCACCACAGTGAGGGGGAAGCTAAACTGAACGAATTGCGCTTATCCTCCGAAAAACGTTTGCGGTTATTTACCGGAAGAGCATATCCAGAGCTAGCAGATGAAGTTGCATCTGAACTTGGCATTCCAATTACACCAACATCTGCATATGACTTTGCAAATGGTGAAATATTTGTCAGATTTGAAGAAAGCGTTCGAGGCAGTGATGCCTTTGTAATTCAAAGCCATAGCGCTCCAGTAAATAAACAAATCGTGGAGCAATTGATTATGGTTGATGCTTTAAAGCGGGCATCAGCAAAACGAATAACAGTAGTAGCACCTTTCTATGGTTATGCCCGTCAAGATAAAAAACATCGTGGACGTGAACCGATCTCAGCAAGATTAATGGCAGATCTTTTTAAGACTGCAGGTGCTGATCGATTAATGTGTGTTGATTTACACACATCTCAAATTCAAGGATTTTTTGATGGTCCAGTTGATCACTTATTTGCTCTGCCACTTCTTACAAATTATGTTGGCAGTAAGGTCGATCGAAATAATTTAGTAATTGTCTCACCAGACTCAGGTCGAGTAAGGGTGGCAGAAAGATGGAGCGACTTACTAGGTGGGTGCAGTATTGCCTTTATTCATAAGACACGTGATCCAAGAATTCCCAATGAATCAGTTACCGGCAAGGTTGTTGGTGATGTTAAGGGTATGACCTGCGTAGTTATTGATGACATGATTGATACAGCTGGCACGATCACAAAAGCAGTTGATGCCTTAATTGAGGCTGGGGCTAAAGATGTCATTATTGCCGCAACACATGCTGTTTTATCAGGACCTGCAGTCGACCGCTTAAAGAAATCTCGAGTATCTGAGGTAGTAGTTACTAATACCTTACCGATACCTGAAGAAAGTAGATTTGATAATTTAACAGTACTTTCAATCGCACCTTTACTTGCAAGGGCGATTAAAGAGGTCTTTGAAGATGGCTCAGTAACTAGTCTCTTTGACGGCCATAGTTAATTGCCAATTCCTGCGCTAGTTTTTTTAGGATTTGTCCTTTTGCCTAAGGATTCGCTAATCTTGCCCCACGTTCCGGCGAGGGTTTATCCGTAATCGACGGCTCTCTCTAGGGAACGTATGCAACAAAAAATAGTTCCAAATAGAAGAGAGAGATGCAATGGCTGAGATTTCAATCAAAGGCGCTCGCCGCACTGAGTTTGGTAAAGGTGCTGCTCGCCGTTCTCGTCGTGATGGATTAATTCCAGCTGTTATTTATGGCCACGGTGAAAAGCCACAACATGTTGCACTTCCTTCAAGAGAACTTGGTGTTGCCCTTAAGACTTCAAACGTTTTGATTGATGTTGTATTAGATGATCACACCGAGTTAACACTTCCAAAATCTGTTAGCCGAGATCCATTAACTGGTTTGCTAGAGCACATTGATTTAGTAATTGTTCGCCGCGGTGAGCGAGTTGTTGTTTCTGTTCCAGTTCACACTGAAGGTAAGTATGACCAAGATGGTATTTTGGAACACACAAATAACTCAATTGAGGTTGAAGTAGATGTAACAAATATTCCTGCCTTCTTAATTCTTAATATGGAAGGAATGATGGCTGGTGAGTCAAAGACTGCATCAGATGTAATTCTGCCTGAGGGTGTTAAGTTAGTCAGCGATTCAAAGATGACAGTTGTACATTTATCTGTGAAATCAGCTGAGGTGGAAGAGGTTGCAGTTGTTGCCACACCTGCTGAGGGTGAAGCTGCTGCTACTGCCGCTGCACCTGCTGAGGGCGAAGCTGCTGCCGAAGGTGATGATAAGAAGGATAAGAAGAGCAAGTAAGGACTAGCCTTAACTTATGGCTAATCGTTGGCTAGTAGTCGGTCTTGGTAATCCAGGAGCTGAGTATGAAAAAACTCGACATAATATTGGTCAATTAGTTGTTGATTTAATTTCTGATTCAAATAAATTTTCAAAACATAGATCTGGCATGGATATTTCAGAGGTTAAGTGCGCCGATCAGATATTAGTTTTAGCCAAATCTCGCGGCTATATGAATGAATCTGGTGGACCTACTAAATCTTTAGCAGATTTTTATAAAATCTTACCTAATCAAATAATTGTGATCCATGATGAATTAGATCTGCCATTTGATAATTTAAGACTAAAGCTTGGCGGTGGAGATAACGGCCATAATGGATTGAAATCGATATCAGCCTCACTGAATTCATCTGAGTACTTTCGAATTCGAATGGGAATTGGTAGACCAATCGGACAGCAAGATCCAGCAGATTTTGTCTTGAAGCCATTTTCAAAAGAGGAGCGAGGAAATTTAGCAACCTTTATACAACGGGGAGCAGATGCGATTGAAAGTCTGGTGTTAAACGGTTTAGATAAGGCGCAAACTAGTTTTAACGATTGATCAGCCAGTATTCCTTAAACCAGCTGCAACTCCATTTATAGTTAACAAAAGCGCTCTACTTAAAACTGGATCAACCTGCTGCTGGGATCTAACTCTTGCTAACAGGGATACCTGTAGCAATTGAATTGGAGCAAGATAGGTATCTCTGACTTGCAAGGTCCTTGCTAAAATTGGCTGATTTCCAAGAATTTCAGTTTCACCAGTCATAAGGATAAGTTCTTTAACAGTTAATTCGAACTCGGTTTTTATTTGATTAAAAATACTATGAAGATTTGGATCAACCAGACTCTTCACATATCTTTCGGCAATCTTTAGATCGGTTTTTGCAAGTGTCATTTCCACATTACTAATGAAGGTTTTAAAGAAGTGCCACTCTTTAAGTAAAGTTTGAAGCAGTTCAGTTTTACCTGCCTCTCTTGCTGCTTTTAAGCCAGAGCCAACCCCATACCAACCAGGAACAATTTGTCGAGATTGGGTCCAACCAAATACCCACGGGATTGCTCGCAGTGAATCTAAACCTGCCGAGGCATCTGGTCTGCGAGATGGCCTTGAACCTAAAAATAGATTTCCTAATTGCTCAACTGGTGTGGATTGATAAAAGTATGCCGGCAAATCTGGGTTATCAACTAATTTTCGATATGTAGCAAAGGCGCTATCACTAATCAAATCCATACACTCATTCCAACTATTTAAATCTCCTACCGACTGCCGAGGCTTTCTATTTAAGACTGTTGCCTCAAGGGCAGCAGCAAGAGTTAACTCTAAGTTTTCTTTTGCTAATGCAGGTAGGCCGTACTTATCTGAAATTACTTCACCTTGTTCTGTCATCTTGATGTGACCATCAATTGATCCCCAAGGTAGCGCGATGAGTGCGTCATAAGTTGGACCACCACCACGACCAACCGAACCACCTCGACCATGGAATAGACGCAACTTAACACCATGTTTAATTGCAATATCTCTTAACTTACGTTGTGCTTTATGAATCTCCCATTGGCTAGTTGTAATACCAGCATCTTTATTTGAATCAGAGTAACCCAGCATTACCTCTTGCAGATCACCACGAAGTGAAACAATCTGTCGGTAATTCTTATCACTCAATAAAGTATCAAGAATTTCACCAGCCGCCCTTAGCTCTGCAACTGTCTCCAGTAATGGCACAAATCCAATTTTTGCAAAAGCTTTTTTATCATCAAGCGATAGTAAGCCGGCATGCTTTGCGATTAGAGCAGCAATTAGTACATCATCTGCTGATTTAGTCATTGAGATGATATAACTTTCAATAACCTCTGAACCAAATCGATCAATTAGCTCATTTACAGTTACAAAAGTATCAAAACACTTTTTACCGACCTCATCTAAATTCTTAATCTCTTTTTTACCTTGAGATTTTAACTCTTCAGATATTTGGCTACTACTTAATTCACCATAGATTTGGGTTAGTAGATTGCGGTGTACTCCGGAGTGCTCTCTAATATCCATTGTGGCATGAGTTAATCCAAAGGCACTTATTGTTCTATAAATTCGATTCAGTAAGCCGTTAGCAATTAATTCACCATTATTTGCAAGCAAGGATGCGTGCATAATCTCAAAATCTTGTAGGAGTTCAGAGGTATTTTTATAATCTCGACCAGAAAAGTGAGGTAAGCCAGATGCATGACGGGCTTGTGTAAGTAGTAATTTATGCCCAATTGCAGTTGCTTTTAGCCGGTATGGCTCTTCGACATTAATTCTGCGATACCTAGCCTCAATTTCTGGAAGCTTTTCTAAGTCTTGAGCTAGTGATGCCTCTAATTCTTTGGTTACACCAATTAATTTTGTTGAGATCGATAATGTCTGGCGTAGTTCATCTAAGTGTCTGTTGATTGCCCTAGTAAAGTGAGAATTTTGTAACAGAATCGCTGACTTGGTTACATCTGCTGTGATATTTGGATTTCCATCCCTATCGCCACCAATCCAAGTACCAAATGAAAGTGGTTTGGCATCAGGAGAGAGTTCAACCCCAAGGCGTCTAACCTCATTTGCAAAACTAGCCAAAACTTCGGGAACAGTTTCCTGCAGTAACTCATCTAAATAATAAATTGAGTTCACTGCCTCATCTAGTGGCTCTGGCCTACCAAGTCTTAATTCATCTGTTTGCCAAAGTAAATCAATTGTTTCTGCTAGTCGCTCACTCTTTGTTGGAGAATCAGGCTGCTCTAGTAACTGGGCAATAGTTGTCATCTTACTTAAAACAGATCTGCGTGCTGCTTCAGTTGGGTGAGCAGTAAAAACTGGTCGGACTGAGAAATTATCTAACCATTCTTGTAGTTCTTTTTTATCAAAATCCTTAGTTGCTTCCTGAACCTTTAATATGCGATCAATAGTTCTACTAATCCATGATCCAATTGTTTCACGTTGTTCAGCTAATACCTTAGTTCGATCAACCTGTTCAGCTACATTTGCTAGGTTAAAGTAGTTGCTAAAAGCTCGAACCAATGAAACAGTTTGAGAATCTGTTAATTTACTTAGTACCTCATCTTGCTTACCTTCGCGAACACTAAGTCGAACTGCTTCAACTAATGAGAGTAACTCCTCACCTTCCTGACGGGCCAAAGTCTGGCCAAGCAGATCTGCCAACTTACGAACATCATTACGCAGACTGGTGTTTTCGGTAGTTGAACTCATGGCTTAATCATTACAGGTAATTATTTATCAAGCACACCAATTGGCAGTTAGCGCCGAAAATAGGCCTTAGAATTAACCATCACCCCCCTTCATTTTAGAAGTGGGGGTATCTGGCGTTTACGAGAAGGGGTCAAATGTGATAACTCTGTTTAATTCACTTTCTGAACCCATCGGTGAGTATTTAAGAAATAATGAGAACTTAATCGCCCCATCATCTGTGCATAGTTTATTAGTTGCGAATTCTCCTTCACCACTCTTAGTTGTGACAACTTCAAATCGACAGGCAGTAGAGCTTGCATCTGAAATATCATCCTGGATCGGTGCCGATAATGTAATTAACTTTCCTGCTTGGGAAACTTTGCCGCATGAAAGATTAAGTCCTAAGCCAGATACAGTGACCGCCCGATTTAAGGCACTATATAAAATAAATGAAGGTAAAACTAAAGTAGTAGTTTGTTCAGTCAGAGCACTTTTACAGCCAATAATTTCAAATGATCTAAGTTCTACAAGAATAACAATTAGCAGTAAGAGTAATTTTATTATGTCAGAGTTAGTGAAATTACTTATAAAGTTTGGATACTCTCGATCTGATTTAGTTGAGCGAAGAGGTGATTTTGCAGTCCGAGGTGGAATTTTAGATTTATTTCCAGCAGATAAAGAGCACCCAATTCGCATCGACTTTTTTGGCGATGAAATAGATGACCTAAGCTATTTTTCTATTTCTGATCAACGCTCAATTAATAAAATAGAGGGTGAATTAATAATTTATCCATGTCGCGAGTTATTGATTGATGATAATTTAAAACAAAAAGCTAAATCGCTAGGTGATGAGTTTCCAGAAATACGTGAGTTAACCGATAAAGTAGCTGAAGGAATTTATTTTGAGGGCATAGAGTCATTAGCAGCTGGCTTAGTCGAAAACTTTAAAATGCTTTTGGATTACTTACCTAATTCAAGTCAGATCTGGCTAGTAGATGAACCTAGAATTAGTAGCAGGTCAATTGATCTTGTCGAAACAAATAAGGAATTTCTTGAGGCGACATGGTCAAATATTGGCTGGTCTGAACGGCAAGAGGTGCAGGCGCCAATTGAATTAAGCAACAAATTAGGTGTAGGCGGCTTTTATCAGCTAATTGATGTTAAAGAACGTGCAGCTATAAAGGGAATTAATCTACGAAGCTTAAATCAATACTCAAGCACTCCAGAAGATTCCATTCTTAGCTTCTTTGAGAACATAGAAAGCTACGGTAGTAAGTATGAGGTAGCCATTAAAGAGATAAGTGATTGGCAAAAGCAGGGCTTTATAGTGATATTTACAGCATCAGGTACTGGAACCTTAAAAAGATTTAGTGAATTACTAAATTCAGCTGACATAGCTAATCAGATTTATACTAATCTAGATAAACAATCTGAAAAAAACCTTGTTCAATTAATTAAATCAGATATCCAGCACGGATTTATCAGTCAGAAATATAAGGTAGTACTAATTTCTGATAAAGATATATCAGGACAAAAAAGTACCGATAAAGATTTAGCAAGAATGCCTTCAAAGCGAAGAAAAGCAATCGATCCACTTCAACTAAATACAGGTGATTATGTAGTGCATGAGCAACATGGAGTAGGGCGTTATCTAGAACTTATTACTAGAACAAGTAACGGGGCTTCGCGCGAATACTTAGTAATTGAATACGCACCATCAAAGCGTGGGCTACCAGCAGATCGAATATTTGTACCCACAGATACCTTAGAACAAGTTACTAAGTATGTAGGAGGAGAATCTCCATCATTAAATAGAATAGGTGGCACAGATTGGCAAACAAGTAAACGAAAAGCTAGAAAAGCTGTAAAACAAATTGCAGCTGAGCTAATTCGATTATATGCAGCCCGAATGAGTTCACCTGGTTTTGCCTTTTCGCCAGATACTGCCTGGCAAAAAGAATTAGAAGATAGTTTCCCATTTGTTGAGACTATTGATCAGCAGGCAACAATTGATGAAGTTAAACAAGATATGGAAAAACCTAACCCAATGGATCGTATTGTCTGTGGTGATGTTGGCTATGGTAAAACTGAAATTGCAGTTCGTGCTGCATTTAAGGCAGTACAAGATTCAAAGCAAGTTGCAATCTTGGTACCTACAACGCTTTTAGTACAGCAACATTTCAAAACATTTTCGGCAAGATATTCAGGATTTCCAATTAAACTTGCTGCACTATCTAGATTCAACACAGCTGCTGAATCAAAAGAAATTATTTCTCAACTTAAGTCAGGCATAGTAGATGTAGTGATTGGAACCCACCGACTACTCTCAAAAGATATTGAGTTTCTTAATTTGGGATTATTAGTAGTTGATGAGGAGCAAAGGTTTGGAGTTGAACATAAAGAGGAATTAAAAAAAGCCAGAACTAATGTCGATGTTCTTTCTATGTCTGCTACTCCAATACCGAGAACCCTAGAGATGGCAATTACAGGGATAAGGGAGATGTCTAACATCACTACCCCTCCCGAAGATCGACATCCTGTACTTACATATGTTGGTCCATATGATGATAAACAGGTCGCAGCGGCAATACATCGAGAGTTGTTAAGAGATGGACAAGTATTTTATATCCATAACAGAGTAGAGAGTATTGAATTAGTCTCTGAAAAAATTAAATCCCTAATTCCTGGAATTAGAATCGGAATTGCACATGGTCAAATGAACGAAAAAGTTCTAGAGGATGTAATCCTTTCCTTTTGGAATAGAGAGTTTGACTTACTGCTTTGCACAACAATTATTGAAAGTGGTATAGATATTCCTAACGCAAATACATTAATTGTTGACCGGTCAGATCTTTTTGGCTTATCGCAACTTCATCAACTTCGAGGTCGAGTTGGCCGAAGTAGGGAAAGGGCGTATGCGTATTTTTTATATCCAACTGATCAACCAATATCAGAGTTAGCGCATGATCGCCTTACAACTATTGCTACCAATACCGACTTGGGTGCCGGTATGCAGGTGGCTTTAAAAGATTTAGAGATTAGGGGAGCTGGTAACTTACTTGGCGGGCAACAATCTGGACATATTGCAGAGGTGGGCTTTGATTTATATATGCGCATGGTGGCTGATGCAGTTGATGAATTCAAGAGCGGATACTTTGAGGATAAACCAAAGAAAATTGAATGCAAGATAGAGCTACCTTTAAATGCTAATTTACCGGTTGAGTATGTAAACTCTGAAAGATTGCGTTTGGACATATATCGTCGACTTGCAGAAGCACAAGATATTGAATCTATATCTGAAATTAAAGCAGAACTACTCGATAGATTTGGAGCCATACCTCAAGCAACTGAAGAATTAATGAAGGTTGCAAACCTAAGGTTATTTGCTAGATCTTTGGGGATAACAGATATTTCTATTTCTGGAAAGCACTTACGCCTATCACCTGTTAATTTGGCTGAATCAAATCAAGTGAAGTTACTTAGAATTTATCCAGGGTCAATCTATAAACAAGCATCTCAAACCCTCTTAGTTACTAGACCCATAACAGCAAATTGGTTAGATACGGCTAAAGTAGGGAATACTTCACCCCTGGAATGGGTAGATGAAGTTATAAAAAATTTGATCCAGCCCAAAATAGCTAGTGTTCACGATTAGAGATGAGGAAAGTGGTGTTTAAAAAAATTGTAGTAGTGATTACATCACTTTTTATTCTTACTGGCTGTAGCAATATGAGCTCAGGAATTAGTGTTGGTGATCAGTCTTTAAAATCTAGTGAGATACAAAGAGCTGTCGATGAAATTTTAGAGGCTCGAAAAACTTTAGCTGATCCCCAAATGCAACTAGTTGATACCCAAAAACTTCTAAGAAATCAGGCTCAGTTCGCTGTTATCACAATTCTATTTAACGAAATTGCTAAAGAGTTAAATATTTCGGTAACACCTTCTGATGTAAATCAACGACGAATAGAGGTTGTTGCTCAAATAGGTGGAGAGGATCGAGTCCCAACAGCGCTGGTGAATTCAAACCTAGCCGAATCATCATTTGATGACTATCTGCGGTTATTAATTATTATAGATATTCTAAACAATAGTCTTATTGCAAATGGTGCTACTGAAGAGCAAGCAAGCATAGAAGTTTCCAAACTATTAGTTGTAACTGCAGAAAAGCTAGGAGTAAAAGTAAATCCTAAGTATGGTAAGTGGAATCCAGCATCTGCTGTTATTGAAGATGGCGATGTTACTGGTGGCGCAGTAATTCCAATTCCTTAGATATTGCTATGAGTTCTGAGCTACTTAGACTTCGCGAAGTTATGGATAAACTTCGATCACCTGGCGGATGTCCTTGGGATGCAGAACAAAGCCATTCATCACTTTTAAAATATCTTCTTGAAGAGTCATATGAATTTATTGAAGCCGTAGAAGATAATGATAGAGCTGCTATGCAAGAAGAGTTGGGCGATATTCTGCTTCAAGTCTATTTTCATTCACGAATGGCGGAGGAAGACAAAAGCAACCCATTTACAATTGAAGATGTTGCAAATGGAGTAGTAGAAAAATTAATTAGAAGACACCCTCATGTTTTTAGTGATGTAAAGAGCACAAGTAGTGCTGAGGTTCTTGAAAATTGGGAGGCACAAAAGGCTGTAGAGAAAGGAAGAACTTCTGTTATTGACGGAGTACCACTTGCTCAGCCATCTCTGCCGCTGGCAACTAAGATTCTCTATCGGATCAAAAAGTTAGGCTCTCAACTTCCAGTCAATAAACCAATCTCAATTCCAGATGACATTACTCAAGACCAATTCGGAGAGCTGCTGATTGGACTGATTGCTCAAGCAGTTGAAAAGGATATAGATCCTGATGCGGCGCTTCGTAGTGCTGCCAAGTCACTTATTGAGCGAATTAAAGCTCATGAAGCAAGGTAGAATTCATCTATTAATTTCAAATCTAATTAGTGGGAGAAACCTGTGCCGATTATAAAAGAAGTTGCTGCTAGAGAAATATTAGATTCTCGAGGAAATCCAACTGTTGAGGTAGAAGTAAGACTTGATAATGGTTTTATTGGTAGAGCAGCAGTACCAAGTGGTGCCTCCACTGGCGCATTCGAAGCAGTAGAACTACGTGATGGCGGTAAAAGATACTTAGGTAAAGGCGTAGAGATAGCCGTTAAAAATATCAATGAGAAAATTTCTAAAGTAGTAATTGGCTTAAAAGCTGAAGAGCAAAGAGTTTTAGATGAAAAAATGATTTCATTAGATGGTACAAAAAATAAATCAGTACTTGGAGCAAACGCAATTTTGGGTGTTTCACTAGCAACTGCAAGAGCAGCATCGCTTAGTGCAAATCAATCATTATTTAAGTTTCTGGGCGGAAATGAAGCGAAAATTCTGCCAGTTCCAATGATGAATATTCTAAATGGTGGCTCTCACGCAGATACCAATGTAGATATCCAAGAATTTATGGTTGCACCAATCGGGGCCGATACATTTAAAGAATCTTTGCGATGGGGTGCTGAGATTTATCACAGCCTAAAATCTGTCTTAAAGAAAAAGGGATTAGTAACTAGCATTGGCGATGAGGGTGGCTTTGCTCCAAATCTTGCAAGTAATAGAGCAGCACTAGATTTAATCTTAGAAGCAGTTGAAATCGCAGGCTTTAAAGCGGGCTCTGATATAGCACTTGCTATGGATGTTGCTGCAACTGAATTTTATGAAGACGGTTCTTACAATTTTGAGGGTAAGAAACTAACTTCAGATCAAATGATTAGTTATTACAGCGAATTAGTTTCTGCTTATCCATTAGTTTCAATTGAAGATCCATTAGATGAAGATGATTGGGCAGGATGGGCAAAACTAACCACTGAGCTAGGTCAAAAAGTTCAAATTGTTGGCGATGATTTATTCGTAACAAATCCAGAGCGACTACAAAGAGGTATTGATAGCAATACGGCAAATGCATTACTGGTAAAAGTAAATCAAATCGGTAGCTTGACTGAGACTATAGATGCCGTAAACCTTGCGCATAAAAACGGTTATCGATCAATGATGAGTCATAGATCAGGTGAGACTGAGGATACGACAATTGCGGATCTATCTGTTGCTTTAAATTGTGGTCAGATCAAAACTGGTGCACCAGCGCGCTCAGAAAGAGTTGCAAAGTATAATCAATTACTAAGAATTGAAGAGGAGCTTGGATCTAAAGCTACTTATGCCGGTAAATCAGCTTTCCCAAGGTTTAAGTAAGTAAGAACATGGCCCGCCGTAGATTTATCGCTGCAGGAATTATCGCTAAGTCTCGCAAAGGAATTCAGTCAAACTTAAAAAAACGTGGCTTATCTAATCGGGCTTTAATTGCAGGAATAATTTTATTTGCAGTTGCGGTAACTTTGGCACCACCACTTCAACATTACTTTACGCAAAAAGCTCAAATTAATTCACTTGAGAACCAATTAGCAGATAACCAGGCGATGCTTGATAAGGCCAAAAAAGAATTATTACTTTGGGATGATCCAGAGTATGTAGCAAGCCAGGCACGGGCACGGCTGTATTTTGTATTTCCTGGAGAGCGGCAATACATTGTTGTTGGCAATGAAGAAATAACTAATAATAATTCAGAACCAAAAGTTTCTGAGCAATTACCAGTAGGAATTCCCTGGTATTCAAGATTAATCTCATCCATTACAAGCACAAATGTAAATCAATAAATATGGTAAATCCCGGTGACGAATTTAAAAGGGAAGAACCTACTCAATCTGACTTAGAAATAGTTCAAGCACAGCTTGGTAGAACCCCAAGAGATGTATCTGCTATCGCACACCGTTGTCCATGTGGTGCACCTGATGTAGTAGAAACTCCTCCTCGCCTTACTGATGGCACCCCATTTCCAACTTTTTATTATGCAACATGCCCAAAACTAACTGGCGCAATTTCTACTCTTGAAAGTTCAGGAATTATGGCCAAGATGAATGAAAGATTGATAACTGATCCAGAATTAGCTGGCAAATATCAAGCAGCACATATTGATTATGAAGCTGCTCGATGTGCAGTTGCAAAGGAGCTGAATATCGAAGTTCCTGAGATCGAAGGTGTGACTGCCGGTGGCATGCCTGATCGAGTTAAATGCCTTCACTCTTTAGTTGCACATTCATTAGCTGCAGGTGTTGGGGTTAATCCTTTAGGCGATGAAGCGTTAGAAGAGTTAAGTCAATGGTGGCAAAATAAACCATGCAGCGTGATTGATAACCTTATTGAACGGAATAATTAATGAGCCGAGTGGCGGCAATTGATTGTGGTACAAACTCTATTCGCTTACTAATTGCTGATATTAGTAACGGAATCTTCAAGGAAGTCGTAAGAAGTATGGAAGTAGTCAGGTTAGGTCAAGGAGTAGATAAAAATAAATCTTTTCACCCTGATGCAATTAAGCGAACACTTGATGCAGTTGAAATGTTTAGTGAAGTAATTGCAAGCAAAGGTGTTGAAAGAATTAGATTTTGCGCAACATCTGCAACTCGTGATGCAACAAACCGTAGTTTATTTACTGATGGCGTTAGAGGAATTTTAGGAGTTGAGGTTGAAGTTATTCCTGGCGAAGAAGAGGCAATGCTTTCATTTAATGGCGCCACTAAAGAGCTTTTGCAAAGTGATGCACCATATTTAGTAGTAGATATTGGTGGTGGCTCAACAGAGTTTGTATTCGGAAGTAATAAAGTTGAAAATGCTAAAAGTGTAGATATTGGTTGTGTAAGAATGAGTGAGCGTCACTTTACTTCTCAGCCTACGACTATGGATCAAGTCGCTAGAGCCATAATTGATATCGATAGTGCAATTTCACAAGCAGCATCAGTTGTACCAATTTCCAATGCTAAAACTTTAGTTGCAGTAGCAGGAACAGCAACAACTGTTGCAGCTGCAGCCCTTGAGTTAAAAGAATATGATCATCACTTAATTCACTTAGCTAGGATTTCAGCCGATAAGGTTCATAAAGTTTCAGCTATGTTTCAATCAATGAATAAAGATGAGATTGCAAATTTAGGGTATATGCATCCAGGTAGAGTCGATGTTATTACCGCCGGGTCATTAGTACTTTCTCGAATTATGGCTGCAACTAGCGCAAGTGAGTTTGTTGCTTCTGAGTCAGATATTTTGGATGGAATGGCTTGGTCTCTAATAAATTAAGCGAAGAATGGCTTGGATTTAGAAAGTAAAAAATACGGGTAGATTTACCCCCTGAAGATTCGCCCCTGTAGCCCAATGGCAGAGGCATGCGACTTAAAATCGCACAAGTGTGGGTTCGACCCCCACCGGGGGCACGCTCAATAAATCGAATCTTCAGCAAAGTTTAAGTATCCACTGCCAAGTTTAAATAGCGGCGGGAATCAAGAAAGATTAACATTTGTTCACTACCTAAGGAACTGGCTAAAAATTGTCAGTTACTTCTATAGAAGGAGAAGAATGAAGAGCTCAAACCCTGTACTTGGCAAGGCGTTTAATCAACCTGCAACTATGCAAGTTGATGAAGTAGAGCAGAGTTATAACGCTCCAGCAGCCTCATCAATGCGCACAGGTCGCATGACAATGGAAGATGTCGTTGCGAAAACTGGATTTTTATTTGCAGTACTACTAGTAGTTGGTGCATTTGCATGGACAGCAAATCTTGGAACGGGTGCACTTCTACTTGGATTTTTAGGTGGCTTTGTATTAGCAATGATTATTAGCTTTAGTAAGAATATTAAGCCAGGCTTAGTAGTTACTTATGCCGCCTTTCAAGGATTAGCACTTGGAACACTAAGTAGCTATTACGAAAGTTTCTACCCTGGAATTGTTAGCCAAGCAGTAATTGGAACAATGGCAGCATTTACCGGCGTATTGATTATGTATCGCAATGGCACACTTCGCGCTACCCCTCAATTTACTCGCGCATTAATTGGTGCTGCGATTGGCTACTTTATTCTTGCAATTGTTTCTCTAATCTCATCATTCTTCGGAGTAGGACAGGGATACGGCTTCTACGGAGTTTCAGGATTAGGTTTACTGTTAGCAGTAGCTGGTGTTGCATTAGCAAGCTTGTTCTTAGTACTTGATTTTGATCAAATTCAAAAAGGTGTTGCAGCAGGAGCTCCAGAAAAGGAATCTTGGCGTGCAGGTTTTGGATTGATGGTCACAATTGTTTGGTTGTATCTAGAAATACTTCGTTTAATTTCAATTCTACGTCGTCAATAAGTTAAATCTACTAACAGGAGCTATGAGAAATCATAGCTCCTGTTTATTTTTGTCTGGAATTAAATCATTGTTTAGGTGTGAAGCCCGAGTCTCTGGTAGTGCTGCTGATAAAACAAGTGCTATTAACCAGATAACTGATGAGAACAAGAAAGCCGCCTGATAACTAAAGTAATCAGTTAATAGTCCTACCAAGATTGGTCCAACAATCATTCCGGCATCACCTGCCATTTGCCATGCTGCAATTACCTGTCCACCACGGCCTTTAATAATGTCACCAACCACACTTCCTGGCGCTGTTCCAACGTATGCACTTCCTAGCCCGAAAAGTGCCATGGAGATAAAGTACAAAGTTGCA
>SXGQ01243005.1_pt1 | contig 31560 bp, 29 predicted proteins | sample 3178371 | NCBI WGS metagenome assembly SXGQ01 (sample SAMN11356859, study PRJNA531348) | freshwater metagenome | isolation source: freshwater sample F1-20 | place: China: Fuxian Lake, Yuxi | collected 2017-12-25
AACATGATGCGGTTTTTCAGGTGTTTTTGTGGGGTGGTCCAGAAACGCCAGTTCAGTTTCTTGCTGTGCATGAGCGCAGCGACACCGGCGGGCATGTGGATGAAGGGGCTGCTGTCTTCCGGCCCGGCCTCCAGCAGCAGTACGCGGTATTGGCCGCAGGCTGTCAGGCGGTTGGCCAAAACGCAGCCGGCCGAGCCTGCGCCGATGATGATGTAGTCAAATGCATCCATGGCCTCTGTCCTGTCAGTTCACTGATCGATGGAATACGTGCCTGAATGCTAGAGATGCAAGTGCCTCATCGGGTGTCAAATCAAGCCTGTCGACTTGATGATTGTTGCCATGTTGCCGACGCCCCGTGCTTTCAGTCGTGGGCTATCCGCTTGATATCATGTTGATCGTCCGACCATCGTGATTGAGTACCCCATGAAAGCGCGCAAACCCGTCCTGCTGATTGTCTGGCACTCTGCCACCGGCGGGGCGCAGGCCATGGCCGCAGCGTTCGCGCAGGGCGCGGCAACGGAAGCAGGCATTGAGGTATGGTTGATGAATGCACAGCACGCAGGTCCGGACGATGTGCTGGCAGCGGATGGGTATGCCTTTGTGAGCCCCGAGATGCTGGGCAGCATGTCGGGCCTCATGAAAGACTTCTTCGAACGAACCTATTACCCCGTGTTGGACCGCATACAGGGGCGGCCTTCCATGCTGATGGTGTGCGCCGGCAGTGACGGCAGTGGGGCCGTGCGGCAGATACAGCGCATTCTCACCGGGTGGCGCCTGCGTGAAGTGGCTCCACCTCTGGTGATCTGCACCCATGCCCAAACGCCGGAACGCATTCTGGCGCCCAAGGTGCTGACTGCCGCAGATATTCAAAAGTGCAGGGAAAGCGGGCAGGCCTTGGCGGCCGGTCTTGGCATGGGCCTGTTTTGACGCTGGGTGGCTATTCTGACGGGGGAATAGAGAACGCCCTCAATCACCGTCTGAATCTGTCTGCATCATCAGACAGGTATAACCGACAATACCCATTACCAGCGGCGGTTCTCATGCAGTCTTTCATCCGTGTCGGTGTCATGTCAGTTGTGCTGGCATCTCTTGTGTCCTCGCTCACCGCCTGTAACGGCACGTCCGATTCTCCGTTGTCGTCTGCCGCATCAGGTGCGAACAGCGCTGTCAGAACGTCTGCGTCCTCTGCCGATTTCGGTTGGCCTGCGTCCAAACCGGGTGAAGACCCGCCTGCCTCGCCCCTGCCCACGGCAGACGGTGCTGCCCAGTTGAAAGCCGCTGCCGCTGCCATTCCGATTGCGCCCGCCATTGAAGCCACCAACTATGTGGCGTTTGGCTACACGGTGCGCGATATCAGCGACCCTACGCTGATGGAATTTCAGGCGCGCGCCATGGCAGCGCAATTGCAGGACGGGTCCCGCATTCAACACGCCTATCACTGGTATGGTCACCCCGAGCATAATGCCGCAGTGGCGCTGGTGCCCGTCAAATTCAAAAACCGCTACGGTACCGACCTGTATGGTGAAGTGGTGCTGCCCAAGCGCGGGCAGATCCAGGCCGTCAACGGCGCCTTCCCGGTGATTCTGGCGCTGGAGGGTCTGAACACCAATACCTCCGTGTACCGCTGGTGGCACCAGTTGTTTGCGGATGCAGGTTATCTGGTGTTTGCATTCGACTTTTCGGGGCAGGGTCGTTCGGCTGATGAGTCGGCGGGCGACCCTGGCAACAACGTAGAAGAAGCGCAGGATGCGCTGACGTATTTGTTGAACCAGTCACCGGTGAAGCAGTTCATCGATACCCAGCGCATTGGCGTGATTGGTCATAGCATGGGTGCGATTACCACCATGGGTTTGCAGGCGGTGGAACCGCGCATCAAGGCAGCGGTGGCCGCTGCGCCCATCAGTGAGATTCAATCGGTTTTCGACAAGAACCCGATTCCGGTGATGATCCAAACCGGCGACCATGACGGCCCGGTTGCCCCCATTCCGTTTGTGAACCCCGCAGTGGTCAAGCGCGTGTACGACAAACTGACATCTGACCGTGCTTTCATCGTGGCCAATGCGGCCACACATGCCCAGCACACCAACTATCCTTTGCTGCCCACCTCCACCTGGGGGCGCGAGATTGCAGCGCAGTATTCACTGGCGTGGATGGATTTTTACCTGCGCGGACAAGCCGATGCGCTGAAGGTGCTGCAGACGGCTCACCCAAAGCTGTCCATCCTGTTTGACAGCGAGTCGGTCATCAAGGGGCAGGCCACCGTGCTCAAAGGGCAGGTTGCTCCGTGAAATCCCCCATCGGGTTGATACCTACGGTGGTATAAGTCCGACTTAATTTTGTCTTAATGTAAACGTTTGACACTCAGGTCGCTTTGCAATCAGTCAAGTGCAAAGCGTCCGTACAGGGATGCGTAGTTGGAAAAAGCATGCGCAGCGACCCGGTCGCCCGCCTCGCCGAAAACCGCGTGTTCAATGTCCGGAGATGAATAACACCTGTCCGATAACGCCACACAAAAAGGCAACTTCCATACATGTCTGATGCCATGCTGTCACGCCACTTTCGCTGGCTGACACCCCGCGTTGCCCGTTTGCTGGGTCTTTCGGTTTTCATCATGATCACCGGCAATGGCATGTTGATGGGCAAGTTGCTCAAGGCCTATCCGCTGCAATGGGGCAACGTCGGGTTTATAACGTCTGTATTTGTGTTGTTTGGAGCGGCAACCGCTTTGTTGCTGCTGTGTGTTGTAGCGGGGCGTCGCCTGTATCCCCTGCTGGCGGGCTGGTTTCTGGTCAGCAGTGCCGTCTGCGCTTATTTCATGGACCGATACGGCACGGTGATTGATATCACCATGCTGGAAAGCACGTTGCAGACCGATGTGGCCGAAGCAGGCGATCTGCTCGACTGGCCGTTTCTGGCGCGTGTCGTTGCCTTGGGCATTGCACCCGCCGTCTGGTTGTATCGCAGGCCAGCGGCGTCCATGGGTTTTGCTGCGGAGATGAAAAGCCGTTTGCTGACCGGCTTGCTGTTGATCGTGCTCATGCTGCTGTGCATCGCACCCTACACCTCACGCTACGCCACGTTCATCCGCGAGCACAAACCTGTTCGCTACTATGCCAATCCGACGTATCCCACCTGGTCTCTGGTCAGCCTGATTCGCAAGCAGTTGGAATTGCCTGCCTCTACAGAACTTCAGTCCATTGCACAGGATGCGCGACTGACGGATGCCCGTCACGACATTGAACGCAAGGAATTGATCATTCTGGTGGTGGGCGAGACGGCGCGCGCGGACCGGTTTGCCGTAAATGGATATCACCGTGACACCAACCCCGAATTGATGCGGGAGGGCGTGTCATCGTTTCGCAAGGTGACGTCCTGTGGCACCTCCACAGCCGTCAGCGTGCCCTGCATGTTCTCGGGGATGGAGGCAGATGCGTTCTCGCTGGCCGATGCCGGTAAACGTGAGAATGTGCTGGACGTGCTCAAGCGCAACGGCGTCGAAATACTGTGGCGGGACAATAACTCCGACAGCAAGGGCGTTGCGCTGCGCGTTCCGTTTGAAGATTTCAAGTCGCCGCAGGTCAATCCGGTGTGTGATACGGAATGCCGCGATGGGGGTATGTTGCCGGGTCTGGACGAATGGATCGCACGACACAAGGACAAGGACTTGTTGATCGTGCTGCACCAGATGGGCAATCACGGTCCGGCTTATTACAAGCGCTACCCGCAGGCATTCGAGTTTTTCAAGCCGGTGTGCAAGACCAGCGAACTGTCGGCCTGTACCAAAGAAGAACTGGACAATGCCTACGACAATGCGATTCGGTACACCGACCATTTTTTGGGTCAGGTGATCCGTCTGCTCAAACGCCATGATGAGACCCATGCCACCGCCATGCTGTATGTCAGCGACCATGGCGAGTCGCTCGGAGAAAATGGACTTTACCTGCACGGCGCCCCCAAGGTGATTGCGCCAAAGGAGCAGACGCATGTGGCGGCTATCGCGTGGACAGGCAAGTATTTCGATTGGCCTGTTGCGGCCCTGCGTACTTTCATCAACGAACCGCTGTCGCACAGCGACCTGTTCTGCACCTTGCTGGCAGGCTTTGAAGTGGAAGCGAGCCAGTGCAAGGGCAAGCGATGAACAGCCCCGTGAGCAGTACTTACAGGGGATGCTCGGAAAGGTACTGTTTGAGGGCCGCGTCGATACGGGTTTGCCAACCGTCGCCTGTGCGGCGAAAGGCCTCTACCACCTCTTGCGACAAGCGGATGGTGATGCGCTGTTTGGGGTGATCGCTCAGGGGGCGCCCCCTTGGTCGGAGCATTTCCCGGGCGGTGGTTTCTCCCAGCAGTTCCGTCAGCACTTCAGCAGCCGGTTTGGCGGCTTCCAACCGTTCACGAGTCCATTCCGGGTTGTCCGGGTCGATCGCTTTAGCGTGAAGGCGTTTTGTGAGTTTTTTCAGCATATCCTCTGCACTCCCGTACGTTGGCTTTTCTGAGACTGATGACACGGATTCCGCTGATTTGCGGCGTGAAGACCACAGAAAAAAGCCTGTTTTCAATAAATCCTAAAGCCTGGAATCGACGTTCCGGGTACGGGCGGCGGTTGTCTTCAATGACAAACGCGGTTGTCCAATTGAAAAATTCAACCAACGTAAATGGCAAGCCGCGCTCATTCTCGTTGCGGCAGCTCTTGTGCGGGTCGAAATGTATTCTCATTTATTGTATGTACAAAAAATAGAATGTCAATCCCCGGAACTACAAAATCGTCAAGCCACGGGGGTGGATTTTCAGAGGCGTACTCATGTTCTTTATGAGTGATAATTTCCGCGCGCGAGTTCCAGCGCCAATCGCCCGCGCGCGCAACGAGGCCGTCTGCAGATTGCCTCCGCAGTCCAACAGCGCAAAAACGGTTACAGTGCCGCCATGACATCCGCTGCTGCTCCGTCCATGCCAAGTCCGCACGCCTGCCGCCCGGGGTGTGCGGCCTGTTGCATCGCACCCTCCATTTCCACGCCCATACCAGGCATGCCGCAGGGCAAACCGGCCGGAGTGCCCTGTGTGCAACTGACAGAAGATTTGAACTGCAAACTGTTTGGAGACCCGAGGCGCCCGGCATGCTGTTCGGGCTTGCAGCCTTCAGAGGAGATGTGCGGCGCAGACCGCGCCCATGCGCTGCGCTGGTTGACGGCGTTGGAGGCGGCTACCCGGCCCGTGCGCTGACAAAGCATGCCGGTTTGCCCGGCCTAGCGGAGGGGGCTCAACTCATGTCGTCGTCGGTGAGCGAGCGGGGGTCTTCCACCGGTTCGATGTGCGTGCTGACATGGCAGCCGGGGATGGCTGCGCGAAGTTGTCCCTCGATCTGCTCTGCCCAGTCATGCGCATGTTGCACGGTCCAGGCACCGGGCATCAGCAGATGCACGCTCACAAATGAGCGGCGACCCGCCTGCCGGGTTCGCAGCGCATGGTAGGTGATGCCGTCGGGCGCATGGCTGTCGAGCAAGGTGCGGATGCGCTCCAGATCGTCTGCCGGCATGGCGGCATCCATGAGGCCGGAGGCCGACTGCTGCATCAATTGCAGACCGGTCCGGACAATGTTGACCGCAACGGCGAGCGCAATGACCGGGTCCAGCCAGGCCCAACCCGTTGCAGCAACGAGTGCCACACCGATGACCACGCCAACGGAGGTCCAGACGTCCGTCATCAGGTGGTGGGCATCGGCTTGAAGGGTGATCGACCGGTGTTCCTGGCCCGCTTTGAACAGCCAACGGGCCACCAGCAGGTTGATGCCGGAGGCCAACGCAGAGACGAGCAGGCCCACGCCGACGTCTTCCAGCGCTTGCGGGTTGAGCAGCTGGCGGATGGCCGCATAGCCGATGCTCAGCGCAGCCCACAGGATGAGGAAGCCCTCAAACGCACTGGAGAAATATTCTGCCTTGGTGTGTCCGTGCGGGTGGCGCTCATTGGCCGGTCGTTCTGCCAGCCACAGCATCCACAGTGCCATGATGGCAGCGGCCAGATTGACCACCGACTCAATGGCATCGGAGAGCAGGCCCACAGATCCGGTCATGTGCCATGCGAGGGTTTTAAGGCCTATGGTCAGCGCAGCGGCCGCAATGGAGGCCCACGCGAAGCGTTGCAGACTGGGGCCAGGATTGGAACCCTGCGGGGTGTCGGGGGTGGCTGTCATGCGCTTATTTTCGCACGTTTGAGTGACAAACCTGCTTTGTTCGGCAACGCGCGTGTTGTTCAGATGCCGCCGGTTTTTCCGCTGGACGGTTCAGTCTTAAACTAGGGAGTTTGAGCACCGTGCGAATGACCATGCCCCGTTTTGCTGCCAATCTGTCCATGCTGTTTACCGAGCACGCCAGCCTGCTGGATCGTATTGATGCGGCTGCGAAAGCCGGTTTCAAAGCGATTGAATTCCAGTTTCCGTATGCGTGCAAGGCCGCAGACATCCGCGCCCGCATGAATGCCCATGGTCTGGTCTGCGTGCTGCACAACCTGCCGGCAGGCGATTGGGATGCGGGTGAGCGGGGCATTGCCTGCCATCCTGACCGGGTGGATGAGTTTCGTGCGGGGATTGATGTGGCCCTGCAATACGCCCGTGTGTTGGGGGTTTCACAGTTAAACTGCCTTGCCGGTTTGGCACCGGCAGGGGTACCCGATGCAACCCTGCGCCGCACGCTGGTTGATAACTTGCGCCATGCCTCTGACCGTTTGCGGACTGAGGGTGTGAATTTACTGCTCGAGCCCATCAATACCTTTGATATGCCCGGTTTTTATGTGAGTGCCGCCGCGCAGGCGATCTCCATTCTGGATGAAGCCGGGGCTGACAATGCCTTTGTCCAGTTTGATGTCTACCATGCCCAGCGCATGCGGGGTGAGTTGGCGGGTAGCCTGCGGCAGTATGCCCACCGCATCGCCCATGTGCAGATTGCGGACAACCCGGGGCGCCATGAGCCGGGGACGGGAGAAATCAATTTCCCGTTTCTATTCGATGTGCTGAATGGGATCGGCTATACCGGTTGGGTGGGCTGTGAATACAGGCCGATGGGCGACACCGTGGCGGGCTTGGGCTGGATGAAACCTTCAAGCCTGTGAATCAGTCGGTCTATGGGTATAAACGCATATTCCGGTTTCATGTGCTTTGACGCATATTGCAGGCTGACCAATGGTGCGGTTTTTGAAGATCCCGCAAAAAACGACTGACACAGCAATGATTGCATTCAAATTGACGTTGCGACGGTTCCCCGTAGCCCGTTTGTCTTCTGCGTTAATCTGCGCAATGGCACCCACTGCGGCTGCGCTGTTGCTGTCCTCATGTACCTCGCGCGGTATCCTGACAACGCTTGGCCCCGATGCCCCCGCCCCGGAAAAACCTGCCGCCACGGTATGGCAGGCGCCCCCCGTGCAGCAGACCGCGCAGCCCTTGGAGGCAAGTGGACAGTCCGTCGCCAAAACTGCAACTGTTCTCGATTTCAAAGACCCCGTGCTGGCGGAGCTGATTGATCGCGCGGTCGCAGTCTCCGGCGACATCGCACAGACCAGCTCACGTTTCGCGCAAGCGCGCACTGCGCTGGCAGCCAGCGATTCTCAGGCGCTTCCATCACTGACCGGCATTGCAGAATTTACCCGTACGGCGTTTACCTTTGGCGGCCCGGTGTTGTACCGCTCGCAGGTATCCGCCGGTGCACAAGCATCATGGGAAATTGATCTGTTCGGTGGCTTGGCGCGCGCACGTCAGGCTGCACAGGCTCGTTTGCAGGCAGCCGCTTTGCGGGTGTCGGCTGTGAAAGTATCGGTGACAGCCGAAACAGCCAATGCCTATGTGATGTTGCGATTGTGCGAACAGGAAGCACAGGCACTGTCTGGCTCTGTAACGTCATTGAAACGCTCCGATGCAGCCGTGCGTGCCGCCGCTGCGGTGGGTGTGATCAATCAGGTGGATGTGACCCGCATCGGCATACAGATGCTGGATGCGCAAACTGCAGCGGAACAAAAAAGCGCACAGTGCGGAAAGTTGCTCAAAACGCTGGTGGCCCTCACGGGTTTTACAGAGTCGGAACTGCGGACACGTTTGCAAGAGCGACATGCAATCGTTCCGGTGCCACAGGCGTTTGCCATCGATGGCATACCGGCGCGTGTGCTGGAAAACCGCGCTGACATTGCAGCTGCGCAATACGATGTAGCCGCTGCCAGTGCAGATGTGGGTGTGGCACTGGCCGAGCGTTATCCAACGCTCAGTCTCACCGGTAACTTGCTGCCTTCGCGTGTCAGCATCAATAGCGGTCCTACCTTGTCAGTGACCACATGGGCCATCAGCCCCGCGCTGCGTTTGCCCATTTTTGATGCGGGGCGCAGGCGTATGGCGGCGCAAGCTGCACAGATTGAATACGAATCGGCTGCCGTTCAATTGCGCGAGCGTGTTCGTGTGGCAGTGAGCGAAGTGGAGCAATCGCTGGTGGATATTAATGCGCTGGCGCAGACGGTGCAGCAGCAAGGCGATGCATTGAAGCTGGCTCAGGAGCAATTGCGATTGATGAGTCTGCGGCGTCAGCAGGGTTTTTCCAGCGGGCTGGATGAAGAAACGTCGCGCCGGCAAGTACTGTCGACTCAAACCCAATCTGCGCAGCAGACGGCGCAATATGCTATGGCCTGGGTGGGACTTTATCGCGCTGCGGGCGGTGACTGGAATGCAAATGCAAAAGCAGAAAGATAGAGCAGAAAGATAGAGCAGAAAAATAGAGTCGAATGAGAAAGCTGCATCAAAAAGCGGAATGAAAAAGCAATGAAGATGGCGATGAAACAAACGGAGCAAACGAAGCAAGCAGGGCAAGCGACACACGCGATGCAAGCCCCGCAGTCCAATCGAACAACGCCGGGCCGGTGTTCGCTGTTGCCTGTGCTGATGTGGGTTGTGATGCTGGCATATACCAGCGTTCATTCGCAATATGCAAACGCGCAGGAACCTGCTGCATCCCAAGGCAAACGCGGCAAACCCGCACTCACGGTGAAACTCACCACCGCGCAGACAGCCACGCTGCCCGCATTCCTCAACCTGAACGGTAATGTGGCGGCATGGCAGGACATGGTGGTGGGCAGCGAATTGTCAGGTGTTCGTTTGCAGGAGTTGCATGCACAGGTAGGCGACCGGGTGCGCAAAGGACAACTGCTTGCGCAGCACAATACTGACACGATTGAAGTGGACATTGCGCTGGCACAAGCAGCGCTGGCTGAAGCGCAAGCCGCGCAGGCTGAAGCCGCCCGCAACGCAGACGCTTTGCGGGCACTCACCGACATAGCCGCAGTGAGCGGACTGCAACAGAATCAGGTGCTGACTCAGGAATTGATGACCCGCGCGCGTGCGCAGAGTGCCAAGGCCCAGTTGGACATGCAGCGCCTGCGTTTGAAACAGGCTCAGGTACTGGCGCCAGACGATGGCGTTGTGACGGCCAGAACCGCTGTGGTGGGTGCTGTTCCGATGGTTGGGCAGGAACTGTTCCGCTTGGTGCGCAAAGGGCGCCTGGAATGGCGGGGTGAATTGACCGCACAGGAAATGCCGTTGGTGAAGCCCGGCATGAAAGTGATGCTGACGGCCCCCGACGGAAGAGAACTATTGGCCCGTGTGCGCATGATATCGCCCGTGGTGGACACCACCAGCCGTACGGCGCTGGTGTATGCCGATCTGCCGGATGCAGCCCCCGTGAATGCCGGTACGTATTTGCGTGGCCGCATTCAATTGGCAGAAAGCAAAGCCACACTGCTGCCTGAAACAGCGGTGGTTCAACGCGATGGATTCCGTTATGTGTTCGTGCTCAATGATGACCAGACCGTGCGTCAGGTGAAAGTGGAAACCGGACGTCGCGATGCGCAACGCGTAGAGATACGTTCAGGCTTGCCCGAGGGTGCGCAGATTGTGAGCACCGGTGCAGGATTTCTGGCTGACGGTGACGTGGTGCGGGTGGCGCCATGAGCATCAATGTATCGGCATGGTCCATCCGTAACCCGGTCGCCAGCATCCTGTTTTTTGTGATGCTGTCGTTTGCCGGTGTTGTGGGTTTCATGGGCATGAAGGTGCAGCAGTTTCCGGATATTGATTTGCCCACCGTGTCGGTCACTGCCAATTTGCCGGGTGCATCGCCCAGCCAACTGGAAGGCGATGTGGCGCGCAAACTGGAAAACGCGCTGGCTAACTTGCAGGGTATCAAGCACATCACCACCCGCATACTCGATGGTACGGTGAACATCACAGCCGAGTTCCGGCTGGAGAAAGACACGCAAGCGGCGGTGGATGATGTGCGTTCTGCGGTGCAGCGTATCCGCGCGGATCTCCCGCAGGATCTGCGCGACCCCATCATTGCCAAGCTGGAATTGGCCGGAGCACCGGTGCTGGCCTTCACCGTCAGTTCCGATGCGCTGGATGAAGAAGCGCTGTCCTGGTTTGTGGACGACACCATCACGCGGCGATTGCTGTCGGTCAAGGGTGTGGGGGCGGTGACACGCGTGGGCGGTGTGACCCGAGAGGTTCGCATTGAGTTGGATCCGCTGCGCTTGCAGGCGCTGGGCATCAGTGCAGCCGATGTATCGCGGCAGCTGAAAATCACACAGCAGGAGAGTGCAGGCGGGCGTGCAGAGTTGTCCGGACGCGAGCAATCCATCCGTACGCTGGCCACTGTCAGCAGTGCTGATGAACTCACAACATTTTCCATTTCATTGCCCGGCGGACGCCGTGTGGCCCTGTCCGAACTGGCGCGCATTGAAGACACGGTGGCTGAACGCCGGTCGGCCGCGTTTCTCGATGGCAAGCCGGTGGTGGGTTTTGAAGTAACGCGCAGTCGCGGTGCGAGTGAACTGGAGGTGGGGGCGGGTGTTCAGAAGGCACTGACTGAATTGCGTGCGGCAAGGCCCGACCTGCAGGTAACCGAGGCATTTGATTTCGTCACGCCGGTACAAAGCGAGTTCGACAGTTCGCTGGCCATGCTGCTGGAAGGCGCCCTGTTGGCCGTGATTGTGGTGTGGCTGTTTTTGCGCGATATTCGGGCGACGTTTGTATCGGCGGTGGCATTACCGCTGTCGGTATTGCCGGCTTTCATCGGCATGTATTATCTGGGCTTCACGCTCAATGTGGTGTCGCTGCTCGCACTGTCGCTGGTGGTGGGCATTCTGGTGGATGATGCCATTGTGGAGGTGGAAAATATTGTCCGCCATTTGCGCATGGGCAAGTCGCCGCTTCAGGCGGCCATGGAAGCAGCAGATGAAATCGGTCTGGCTGTGATTGCCACGACGTTTACGCTGGTGGCCGTGTTTCTGCCCACCGCTTTCATGAGCGGCATTGCGGGTAAATTTTTCAAGCAATTTGGCTGGACAGCAGCGCTGGCCGTGTTTGCATCGCTGGTGGTGGCACGCATGCTCACCCCCATGATGTCCGCTTACATGTTGCGTGCATCCGATCATGTTGGCAGCGATCATGACAAAGATGGCCGCGTGATGCAGGCCTATATGCGCACCGTGGCATGGGCGCTTAAAAACCGTTTGCTCACCTGCCTGGCTGCCGCCGCATTTTTTGTTGCATCACTTGCGCTGATTCCATTGCTGCCCACCGGTTTCATTCCGCCGGACGACCTGTCGCAAACGCAGGTGTATCTGGAATTGCAGCCTGGCTCCACTGTTGAAGAATCTGCGCAGATAGCCGAGCAGGCGCGCTTGCTGATCAAGGATGTGAAGTACGTCAAACGGGTTTACACAACGATTGGCGCGGGCTCTGCCGGTGTGGATCCGTTGGCGCCGAGTGCCGGCAATGAAGTGCGCAAAGCTACGCTCACGGTATTGTTGACTGAGCGGGAGAACCGACCCGTGCACAAGCAGTCGGTGGAGCGCGATATTCGCACTGCATTGCAGGCTTTGCCCGGTGCACGCTACAAGGTGGGCTTGGGTGGCTCAGGAGAGAAATATGTGCTGGTGCTGGCCGGTGAAGATCCACAGGCACTGGCCGCTGCTGCGCGCGATGTGGAACGCGATCTGCGAACGCTGCCTGATATCGGCAGCATCAATTCAACGGCCGCCTTGGTGCGTCCTGAAATCTGGGTCAAGCCCGACTCGGCGCGTGCAGCAGATTTGGGCATCAGCACCGCTGCCATCAGCGAGACGCTGCGCATCGCAACCGTCGGCGACTATGATGCCAATCTGCCCAAGATGAATCTGACACAGCGTCAGATTCCCATCGTGGTGCGATTGCCGCAGTCAGCGCGGGCGGATCTGGATTTGCTCGGCCGTTTGACAGTACCCTCTGCAAAGCCCGATGGCATGCCGGTTCCCTTGGCGGTGGTGGCAGAGGTCGGTGTCCAGTCCGGCCCTGCAGTGGTAGACCGCTACGATCGCACCCGCAATGTCAATTTTGAAATTGAATTGTCAGGTGCTGCCTTGGGCGATGTGACGGCCGCCGTGCAGGCCTTGCCCAGCATCCGCAATTTGCCCCCCGGTGTGGCGCAGCGCGACATCGGCGATGCAGAGGTGATGGCGGAACTGTTTGCCAGTTTCGGACTTGCCATGCTGACTGGCATTCTGTGCATTCTGGTGGTGCTCATTCTGCTGTTCAAGGATGTACTGCAGCCTATCACCATTCTGGCTGCGTTGCCGCTGTCGATCGGTGGTGCATTTGTGGGTTTGCTGTTGGCAGGCAAAAGCTTTTCCATGCCCTCATTGATTGGATTGATCATGCTGATGGGCATTGCCACCAAGAACTCCATTCTCTTGGTGGAATATGCGATTGTAGCCCGCGAGGAACGGGGCATTAGCCGGTTCGATGCCCTACTGGACGCCTGCCACAAGCGGGCGCGCCCCATCATCATGACCACCATTGCCATGGCAGCAGGCATGCTTCCCATCGCAGTGGGAGCGGGCAGTGCAGACCCCAGTTTCAGAAGCCCGATGGCGGTTGCCGTGATTGGCGGATTGATGACGTCCACATTCCTGAGCCTGTTGGTCATTCCGGTGGTCTACACGCTGATGGACGATATCGAGCATCTGATGCAGCGCCTGTTCGGACGCAAGAAGGGTGTTGATGCAAACACAGCAAGCTCCGGTAACTCTACCTCTTCTTCCACATGAATCGATGATGTCATGCCTTTATCCATCCGCCACCCCGTTTTGATTGCCTGTGCATTGTCGCTCGGTGTGGCCATTTCACTGGGCATGGCGCGGTTTTCATTTGGACTGTTGTTGCCCTTGATGCGCAACGATTTGCAGTGGTCGTATACGCTGGCGGGCAGTCTGAACACGGCCAACGCATTGGGTTATCTGATTGGCGCACTGATAACACCCGTGTTGCTCAAGCGTATCGGTTCTCAAGCCACGCTGAATGCGGGTGCTGTGCTCACATCGCTGTGGATGGTGGGCAGTGGTTACACCCTTGAAGCGCAATCGCTGTTGTTGCTGCGTTTGCTGGCGGGCATGAGCAGTGCCATGGTGTTTGTATCCGGTGGCTTGCTGGTGGCACGGCTGGGGCAGGCCGCGCCACAGAAATCCGGTTTGTTGCTGGGTATCTATTATGGCGGGGCAGGTTTTGGAATTGTGTTGTCGTCACTTGCAGTGCCGTGGTCGCTTATGTTGGCACAGGCCAGTGAGAGACCCCATGCATGGCAACCCGCCTGGATATGGCTGGGTGCAATCTGCGCATTATGCAGCGTGGTGCTGTATGCAGGCAGCAAGCCCTTGGGCAATTGCCAGTCGCCACCGGCAGGAGAGGCGCGTGTGAGTGCATGGCGTCTGCGTCATGGGTTGGCGGGATATTTCATGTTCGGTGTGGGCTATATCGGCTACATGACCTTCATCATTGCGTTGCTGCGCGAACAGAAAGTACCCGCCGATCAGATCACCGCTTTTTATGTGGCCTTGGGTGTGGCTTGCATGGCGTCATCACGTCTGTGGGCACGCATGCTGGACCGATTCCGGGGCGGAGAGTCGCTGGCCATACTGAACGGCTTGCTGGGTCTTGCGGCGCTTGCACCTGCTTGCAGCTCGCATCCGGCGGTGTTGCTGACCTCCGGCATTGCATTTGGTGCGGTATTTTTGTCGGTGGTGGCATCCACCACTGCGATGGTGAAGCACAACCTGCCGCCGTCTCAGTGGGCGCGCGGCATCGGATTGTTCACCAGCATTTTTGCGGTGGGGCAGGTCATCGGCCCTGCCATCACCGGTTTCATTTCCGATAGTAAGGCCGGGCTGGCCGGCGGCTTGATGTTTTCTGGCGCTGCATTGCTGCTAGGTGCCCTGATTGCCATACGGCAGCGGGCGCTGGTGCACTAGTGGCGCCTGCCCCATTACTACGCGTCCCCTGCGGGCACCAGCAACACCGGAACGGTGCTTTTTGAACTGACGCGTTGTGCGACAGAGCCGATCAGGATGTCGGCCAAACCGCTGCGTCCTTTGTTGCCCATGACCACCAGATCGGGTTTCTGCTTGTCGATGACAGCCAGAATCGTTTCGCCCACATGCCCGGTCTTGAACAGGGTTTTGGGTGTGATCCCGGCTTTCGCAGCCCATTTGAGCGACTTGGCCAGTTCCTTGTCCGCCATCTCTTTCAGGTAGGCATTGACCTCGCCTTTGCCCACAAATCCTTTGACCATGCGCAGTCCGCTGTCGTCATGCACCACCAGCAGGGTGAACTGGCTGGGTTCATTGAGTTTGCCAGCCAGCGCAACGGCATGTTGAAAGGCTTTCAAGGCGGCGTCGGAACCATCGGAGGGCAAGAGGAAGTGCATGTGGGGCTCACGGAAACAGGTGGTTGATATCAGTGCCTACGTTAGCGCAGATGACTGGGTTGTGTCTGTTCCAGATCAAGGGTGGGCAATTGCGTGCCTGAGTTGATTGCGAAATAATCTCCGCATATTTTGCGGAGATTAAGGGGTTTATTCTCCGCACGGTATTCCGACCTGAACCAGTCGCCGTTGGGCATCCATGGCCGACTGCTCTGCCGATACGGCGCTGCGCGACATCAACGATCTGATTGCGCTGGGTATCCTGCAAAAGGTACCCGGCGGGGGGCGCAGTACAGCCTATGAACTGCGCGCCCTGTGATTGTCAGAACTGGAACAGCAGGGTGGTGGCGCTGCCTTCAATTCCGAGCATCTGCAGGAATTTCTGACGCTCTTTGTCGTTGAAGTTCAGTTGGTCGCACACGGCGTAGAACTGCTCAACGGTCAGGTCGGCGGTCAGTTGGCGGCTGGAGGCGGTGTTCAGTTCGATAAACATGGTGTTCTCCTGGTATGGTGTTAGCTCCGCTAGGCTGCTGTCTTGCTGCTTTCGCTGTCAGGCGGGGCGCTGTGTTTGTGTTGTCGATGGGTGTACTTTAGTCCGTAAATTACCGACAAATACCCCCTCGGATGGCATCCCCCTCGGGAGGGTAGGCTTGGTCAAACTCCATGTTTGCTGTACAACGCCTGCTGTGTCAGGGTTGGCACGTTTTCAGGTCAAAAGATTGCGAAAGTTTTGTTTTTAGGTGATTATCGTAGTATGACTACGATAAGTCGAAACAAATTAAACAATTTGCTATTTTCAACGCCAGCAGGCAGCGTGTTTGACTCAGGTTATCTGGCGTCCTTGGGGATCTCTGCGGATCTGGCCGTCTATTACGTTAAAGCGAATTGGTTGACCCGCTTGTCCAGAGGCGTTTTTTGCCGTGCGAACGACGCGCTTGACCTGTACGCCTGTTTGCAGTTCTTGCAGTCGCGCGTCAGTGGCTTGCACGTGGCAGGCATGTCAGCGCTGAGTTGGCATGGTTTGCGCCAATATGTGTCCCCCAAGCCGGTTGTTCATCTATTCGGACATGAGTCGGCAAAGATGCCTGACTGGTTTGTTCAGCGATTTCCATCCGTCTACCGACGAAAGCGGCTTTTTGACGAAAGTCCAAGGTCTTTGATGGCGGTCAGCACATTTGGACAACAGGCATTTGCCCCTCTGGTTTCAGAGCCAGAGAGAGCTTTTCTTGAAATGCTCAGCGAGGTCGGCGGCAAGCAAGCGCTTCAGGAGGCTCGCGAGATAGCCGAGAGTGCATATGCTCTTCGATCGGAAACGCTGTTGGTGCTTTTGAAAGCCTGTACGAATGTCAAAACCATTCGGATATGCATGCAACTCGGACGCGAAGTCCAATTACCCTGGTACACAAAGATCGCTCCGGAGTTGCAGGCTCATCTGAGTTCCAGTCCGTGAGTTTCGCAAACTTCAGATGGAATTTTAGTTTTCAAATAATGGATTCTTTTTATCTCGATACTGCGCGTCTCATGACGCTGATCGCACCAGTCGTATTTGCTGACGATACTTTTGCATTGAAAGGAGGTACAGCCATCAACCTTTTTTATCGCAACATGCCGAGGTTATCTGTCGATTTGGATCTGGTTTTCTGTGATCATGCGTGCCCTCGGGGTGTTGCATTGAACAGAATAAGTCAGGCGCTGAAAGATGCAACATCACGGCTGTCTGGTATGGGCTTCCAAACACGCGCGGTTACTACCTCTGTCGGCGAAACAAAGCTGCTGGTACGACGTGGGTTGATCGAAGTAAAAGTCGAGGTCAATATCGTCATGCGTGGGACTGTGTATCCGGTCCGGGTTGCTCGGATGGTGGAAGCCGCCAGAAGCGCTCTTCTCGCAGACATGGAGATTCCATTGCTTGCAATGGAAGATGTTTACGGGGGGAAATTGGTTGCCGCGCTTGACCGACAGCATCCGAGGGATCTGTTTGACGTCCTGCAGTTGTTTGCTTTTGATGGCCTTACGTCCGGAGTTATTCGGGCCTTTGTCGTTTATCTTGCGAGCAGCAACAGACCTTTGCATGAAGTGCTTTCGCCTTCGCTCAATGATCTGCAGCGGGAGTATCAAAACAACTTTCAGGGTATGACAGTCGACGAAGTCACCATACAGGCATTGATGTCAGCCCGGCAGCGCCTCATATCTGAATTGCCAGCGGCGGTCGGCGCCGCCGAGCGTCATTTTCTGAGAACCTTGGTCAGACTTGAACCTGATTGGGATGCGCTGGAAATCCCACACATCCGGGATTTACCGGCCATTCAGTGGAAGTTGCAGAATTTGATCAAGCTGAACAAAACCAACAAGCGCAAATATCAGTTTCAAGTTGATGCGCTAGACTCCTTATTACAAGCGGCCTGATATCAACATACCCAAATCCGGAGACCCCATGAGCACATCCCCCACTGCCTGCATCCTTTGCTCACGCAACTGCGGGCTTACGGTTGAAATCGAGGGGCGAACGCTCACAAAAATCAAGGGTGATCCGCATCATCCGCTGACGCAGGGTTACATCTGCCAGAAAGCGGCACGTCTGAACCATTATCAAAACCATGCAGATCGTTTGACAGCACCGCTCAAGCGGCAGTCTGATGGCAGTTTCAAAGCCATCAGTTGGGAGCAGGCGCTGACTGAAATTGCAGCGCAACTGGTGGTGATGCGTGATGTGCACGGCGGCGATGCATTTGCATTTGCCGGTGGGGGCGGGCAGGGCAACCATCTCGGTGCGGCTTACAGTCGGCAATTATTGGCCGCCATGAAAAGCCGGTTCAGCTACAACTCGCTGGGGCAGGAGAAGACCGGTGATTTCTGGCTCAATGGGCGATTGTTCGGCAAGCAGAGTTGTCACACCACAGAAGACGTGGAGCATGCAGACTATGTGCTGTTTATCGGTTGCAATCCGTACCATGCACACGGTATTCCCAATGCGCGCGACACGCTCAAGCACATCAAGCAGGATGCGCAACGCACCATGGTCGTGATTGATCCGCGCCGCACAGAGACTGCGGAGATGGCAGATATCCATCTGCAGTTGAAGCCGGGGACTGATGCGTTTTTGATGAGTGCCATCATCGGCATTATCGTGCAGGAAAAACTTTACGATGAAGCGTTCCTCAAACAGCATACGCATCAGTACGCAGAGGTGCTGGCTACCTTCAACACCATTCCCGTCAAGCAATATGTGGCTATCGCCGATGTGCCGCTGGAACAGGTTCAGCAAGTAGCGCGCGGGTTTGCGAAAGCCAAACGCGGCTGCGTGCGTGTGGATCTGGGCATACAGCACACACCGAACACCACGCTGAACGGTTATCTGGAAAAACTGCTGTATCTGCTGTGCGGTCAATTCGGGCGCGAAGGCACCAACAACCTGCACACCATGTTCCTGCCCATCCTGGGCCATACTGATGAGCGGCGTGTGGTCAAGGTCAAGTCACTCAAGCGTACGGCACATCACAAAATGATGCCGATTGCCGGTATCTATCCGCCCAATATTTTGCCGGATGAAATTCTGAAAGCCGGCGATAAACGTATTCGCGGTGTGTTTGTGGACAGCTGCAATCCGGTGGCCACGTGGGCCAACACCGATGCATATGAAAAGGCATTCAAGTCGCTGGATTTGCTGGTAGTGGTGGATGTGGCCATGACAGAGACTGCGCGCCTGGCCCATTATGTGTTGCCCGCTGCAACCCAATTTGAAAAGTGGGAATGCACCGGCTTCAATCTGGAGTTTCCGGCCAATGCCTTCCATCTGCGCAGACCTGTGTTGCCGGTTGAAGGCGACTGTCTGCCGGAAGCAGAAATCTACACGCGCCTGCTGGAAAAAATGGGCGCGATTGAAACGGCTTATCCCGCGCTGGAAACTGTGGCAGCGTATCAACCCAGGCGTGCGCGCTATTTGCCTTTCATGGCCGCCTTGGGCGTGTTGCTGGCTCGCAAGCCCAAAGCACTTCCGTATGCTGCGTCCATTCTGTATCGCACCTTGGGGCTGCATCTCCAGACGGATGATGGCGCAAACGCAGCGGAGGCTGCTTTCATTCTGCCGCTGGCTATCGACTATGCGCGCCGATATGGCAAAGCCGTGCGCAGGGCAGGGTACACGGGCAATCTGCTCACCTTGGGGGTCAGCCTCTTTGAAAACATCATCAACAGCCCCAGTGGTGTGATCCTGAGTCGCCATACGTACGATGAAGTGTGGCAGCTCATGGGGCATCGCGATCGCAAGGTTACTCTACTCATTCCGGAAATGATGGACGAGTTGAAGGCGCTCAAGCCCGTGGCTGCAGATGCGCAGGTGTATCCATTCATCCTCATGGCGGGCGAGCGTCGCATTTACAACGCGAACCAGATTTACCGCGACCCGGCGTGGCGCAAATCTGACCGCGATGGCGCCATGCGATTACATCCACAGGATGCGGCTTCGCTGGATGTGCAGTCGGGCGATACGGTGGAAGTGCGATCGGCCAGCGGTACGCTCAAAGCGCGTGTATCGCTTGACGATACGGTTCGCAGGGGCATGGTGACCTTGCCGCACGGCTATGGGCAGGAATTTGCGGGGCAGGGCGCTGATGGCCCGCAGTTGAACCGGCTGGCCGCTTCTGACTGGTGCGATCCGATGACGCGAACGCCGTGGCACAAGCACATTCCGGTGGCAGTGGTGAAGGTGGCTCAGCTTGCTGCGCAGCCGCTTGAGGAAACTGCCGGGGCTTGATTGTCTCTTTTTGGCGTTTGGATTCGCTCCGGCGGTGCTGTGGTTTTTGGAGGCTGCCCAGTGAGGGCACTGTCTCGGACGACACCTCGCTTTTTCCGGTCTCAACTCTTCCAAACTCGCCCAAGTCGTCGTCAAGCGACAACTTGGCCCCTTGCACTCGCGTTCGCATGCGAACGCAGGAGTGCAGCGGTGTCGTTTGGTGCGAGGTCGTCCGGGCTCGGCGTCTGACTGTCCGAACAGTGCCCTCACTCGGCAGCCTCCTGTAAGTAGCTCAGGCGCGCCCGCAGTGCGGCGCAAACAGGTGCCTTCGCATCAGAAGGGTGTTCGGAAGTTGACTCCGCCGGATCGCATCCGGGCATTTTACTGCGCGACTGCGATGCGACCGTACCCGAGGCCCCGCGCAGTCGGGGCGAGGAGGGCGCGAGTACAAAGACGCAGAAAATGAGCCGGGAGAACCGCCGGAGCAACAACGGACACCCAAGATGTGCAGGCAACGATGGACACCCAAGATGTGCAGGCAACGATGGACACCCAAAACGCACCGCTCTGTCCGCCGGAGCAACGCCGGACGCCAAAATCGCACCGCACTCCCCGCATGAGGGGCAAAGTTCGGGCTCACAAAAGCCGTATACCGCGACTCCATCGAATACTGGTCAAAAATCGTAACTCTTCGCAGACGACTCCACACACAGGGTATCCGAAAATAATGAACATGTTGGAAACGAAAACCGCCCAAAAACGCGGATTTCAAAAAACCGGATACACCATGACACACGCAGCACTGACCACCGCCGATCGCACCCGGATTGCACAGTTGAACCGGGCATACCTGCAAACTGCGTTAGGCCTCCATCGTGCTGGACACGACTCCTGGCTGCTCTCCCGCTTCGATCTCTCCGCAGAAATGCTGGAAGACCTGGCATCCCTGTCGCCAGAGGCGCTTGAAAACATGCATGCGGACATGAGCACCACCCTGTTTGCCATCGACGTGAGCGAAGAAGCCCTTCAATGTGTCAAAACAGCTGATCCGCTGGCTGGCGTGAAATGGATTAACGAAGCTGAAACGCTGGTGGCGCCCGGTACCTGGCTGATGGCCACCGTGCTGCAGGAACTGGCTGCCTGCAATGTGTACAGCGATTCAGCAGCGTACCGCTTCAACTGCGAACAGTCGCTGGCTGATGAACTGACCAACGTGCATCCACTGTTGCTGGCATCGCTGGCCGCACATGGCGGTACCGTTCTGAAAGCTCGCTTCACGCGCAATCATGTCATGGCCGCTGACGTGGCCGGCGCTTTTCCGGTCGGTCTGCTGATGTCGCTTCACTGATCGACATATCAGCTTTTACTTATACATAAGTCTTTACTTATACATCACGCATCCAATATCAGGAGTTTCACATGAACGAACTGAAAAAAGTCGCAGGCCACCACGCAGAAGCTGTCATTACTGACCAGTGGTTGATCGATCGTTTGTTCAGCCATGATCTTCGCGTGATCGAAGTCAAGAATACAGCCAATTTTTTCATGGGCGTTGCAGATGACAAGCGCATGCAATCCTACATCGCCAAAAACAAGAACCCCAACAAGCGCGGCAGTGGCGGCATTGCGTACCTGAACCCGGTGCGCTCAGGTCGCGATGCCGGTATTTTCTACGCTGTACTCGCACATCATGTTGAAAAAATGCATGCCAGCTTCAAGGCCCAGATTTCAGCCGAGTCAGGTTTGCACCTGCAGCATCGTCTGCTGTTGCTCGCCACACTGAACGTGTGGGAAAGCTTTCAGCATCACGACATCGTGGCACGCCGCAAGACCCGTCTCATCGACCTTATTTCCGTTATGCGTTACCGCGTGATGAACGATTGGGAAGTGGTGAGCTGCAAGGTGTGCAACACACCACTGCCCAGGTATGACAATGTGGCGTGTGCGTGCCCTGTGTGCTCGGCTGCAGCCGCAAAGCGCAGCCTGATGCGTCAGACCGAAGCGTGAGAATATGGCTGCGCCCAAGCCAGGCGCAACAAGAAAAAAGGCAGGTTCCTTGAATCGGAAACCTGCCTTTTTTGTCTGAAGAATCAGCGCAAATCAGATCAAATCAAACAGGCTGTTCTTCGTGATCTGCGAATAGGTCACCTGCAGGGCGCGCAATTGAGCGTCTGTCTGCGTCAGTTCAGTGATCGTGGATGACAAGTCGGCACCCACAGAATTTTCTTTTGTTTCGGATGCCTGAACAATCTGGTTCAGGTTGAAGTTTTCTGCATCATCCAACTGGCGACCGCGGGTTCCCGCTTCGACGCGTGCCTTCAGCAGCACATTGCTGCTGGTGTCCAGATTGGCAGTCAGTCTGTCAACGGCTGGTATGTTTCCCTGCTCGATGGCATCAGCCAGATCGCGCATCACTTCAAGGATGGATGCGGGTACTGCGGTCGCAGTGCCCGACGCAACGGCGCCGGACGTGATCGACGGATCGGATGGATCTGCAAAAATCAGGTTGGGATTGAATCCGGTCTTCACTTCGCGACCGGCTGCAATATCAACGGATATGGCCTTGCCGGCTGACGCATCGCGCAAGCGATATTGTTGATCCGCAACCGGTGGTGTGGCGGTGGATGTATCGCGGAACGGTGATTGCGACTGATCTCCCGATCCAAAAATATACAGGCCGTCAATATCGCGCGTGTTCAGCACGCCGCGCATCTCATCGACACGCAGACGGATGTCCTGTGCAAGTACGCTACGGTCAAACGTACTGGCTGTGCCATTCTTGGCCTGTAAAGCTGCATCGCGCACCGCATTTATGATGTCGCCGGCGCTGGCCAGTGACTCTTCCTGCTGGGTGAAGCGCAATCGTACCAGTGTGATGTTGCGGTTGTATTGCTCGGCTTCGTTAATGACGTCCTGTGCTTTCAGTGCCGTGATAAAGGCCTCCGGATCCTTGGATGCCTGATCCACCGCAATGCCGCTGGCAACCTGCTTTTGCAGTTCAAGCAGACGAGCTTCCGCATTGTTGAAAGTTCGCAGATTCTGCTGAAAAAATTGCTGGCTTGAAATTCTCATGTCTGTCTCATCAAATCCGAGGTGGCTTCCTTGCAAGTGAAGGAATCAACACCGTATGCCGCTACTCGTCACTCGTCACTTCAATCACCGCCCCGCAATATCCAGCAGTTCCTGAAACAGATCCTTGGAGATGGCGATCACTTTGCCGGATGCCGAGTAGGCCTGTTGATAGCGCAGCAGGTTGGCTGCTTCCTCATCGAGGTTCACACCGGAAAAGCCGGAGCGGTCTGCCTCAATCTGGTCGCGTATGACCTGTCTGGCTTCAATGTCACCCTTTGCGCCTGCAGCGCTGTTGGCCACGGTGGTGGTCAGGTTGCGATATTCCTGGCGAATAGAAACGGCGCTATCACCGGAGGTGGTGAACAGGTCTGCCATTCGGGCTATGAGGTCGTTGCCGTTCGTGCCGCTCTTGATTGCAATCTGGTCCATCGTCGCACCGGGCCCCATCTTGAACGTTTTCGGTGTTCCCTCGAACGTGAAGAGAGCGGGTTTACCGCCTGCTGTCTGAATGGTGGTCGACTCTGCTGCAATGCGTCCGGCAAGCTTGTTCAGACCGTTCACATAATTGCGCAGGTCACCGTCACGGAACTGGATCAGGCCGCCCAGTTTGGCCTTGCCAAACTCGCGGTCCGGCACCGGGATTTCAATGGTTTCCTGTATCGAGTTGCCAGTTGCCACGCCATTGACCTTTTCTGCTTTTTCAATGGTCAGCTTGCGGATGATGGTCAGGCCTTGCCCGTTGGGACCGGGTTTGGTTTCCAGCGGAAATGATTTGCCTTCGCTGACCAGGGGTACGCCCAGTTTGGTGCTGATGTTCAAGCGACCGTTTTCCAGGGGATTGATCTGCAGCTCGATCTCGGAAGACAGTTGCTTGATCAGCGCGTCGCGCCTGTCGATCAGATCATTTGGCTCAAGTCTTACATCGCCCACAAAATTGGTACTGTCCGAAATCTGGATGTTCAGTTCCGCGATCTGCTCACTCAGGGTGTTGACGCTGTCGATCGAGGCTTGGATGTCCAGATTGGTCTCTTGTGCGAGCGTGGCTGCATTGCCGAACAGACCGTTCAGGCGTGTGCTGATTTCTTCTGCAGCAAACAGGAAGTTCTGTTTCAGCGATTCGTCGGACGGGCGGACAGAGAGATCCTGTGCCGCCTGAAAGAAGGCCTGCATGGCGCCTTCCAGCGATGTGTCGCTGCTGCTGGAGATGCGGTCCAGATTGTCCAGTCGCCCCGCGCGTGCCTCGGAAAACGAGAGTTGCGAAGCGAGTTGGTTGAGACGGTCTGTCAGAAACTCATTGTCAAGTCGACGTACGTTCTGAACGTTGACACCGCGGCCAATTGCACCACTGCCCGAGGTCACGCCTTCAACGGACGTGACGAGCACTTCCTGACGTGTGTAGCTCGGGTTGTTGGCATTCGCAATATTGTGCGACGTGGTGTTGAGCGCCTGCTTGGCTGCGTTCAGTCCACTCAATGCGATATTGAACATGGACATCAGCGTTTCTCCCCGGTCGTCTTGCCCAGCAACTGCTGTTCGATCATCTTGGCAAGTCCTGCACCGCGCCGGCCTGCATTCATCGAGACCTGGCTTTCGAACATGTCCTGAAAACTGTTCATGGCTGCGCTGCCGAACAGTCCTTCGCGGTTGCCTTCCATCGGCTTGGCCGATTTCATCATCATCTGGAAGAACATGCCTTCAAAGTACTGTGCCGCCTCGCGGGCGGCTTGTGTTCTGGTCTCAGGGCTGTCGTTTTGACTGAGCAGTTTGAGCTTGGACAGCGAAGAGCTGTCCCAGAACGGTGTATTGCCAGCCGCATCGCGCATCAGATTACCTCGATTTCCGCATACAGGCTGCCTGCCATCTTGATGGCCTGCAGGATGGATACGAGATCCTGTGGCGATGCACCCATGGAGTTGAGTGCCTTCACCAGATCGGTCAGATTGCCGGCACCCTGAAGCTGGATCAGCTCACCGCCATCTGTCTTGATATCGATGTCGGTGCGGTTGGCAACCACGGTGCTGCCGCCTGACAAAGGGGCAGGCTGGCTGATGATCGGTGTGTTGCGGATCTGTACGGTGAGGTTGCCGTGTGCCACTGCACAGGGCTCAAGCCGCACGTTGTCGTTCATGGCCACAGAGCCGGTGCGCGCATTGATGATGATGCGCGCCATTTCCTTGTTGGGTGTGACCGGGATTTCCTGCACCATGGCGAGGAAGCCGACACGTTCATCCGGATTGCGCGGTGCATTGAGTTCAACCACGCGACCGTCACGTGCGAATGCGGTTTGAGCCCCCATTTTCTGATTGATCAGGTCGGCCACACGGCGTGCATCACCAAAGTCGGAACGTGTCAGCTCCAGACGGATGGACCCGTCATCGGTGAACACATTGCCGACAGACCGTTCCACGATGGCTCCGCTCGGTACACGACCGGTACTCAGGCTGTTGATGACTTTGCGGTTGCCACCCGATTCACCACCCGCACCACCGACAATCAAAGAGCCTTGTGCCAGTGCATACACCTGTCCGTCAACGCCTTTCAGGGGTGTGATCAGCAAGGTACCGCCACGCAATGAACGGCTGTTGCCGATGGATGAAACGGTGATGTCGATTTGTTGGCCGGGTTGCGCAAAGGGAGGCAGCATGGCGGTGACCATGACGGCTGCAATGTTGCGCGTCTGCATGTTGGTGCCGGGAGGCAGATTGATACCTTGCTGTGCCAGCATGCTGGCGGTGGCCTGCGCTGTGAATGGTGTCTGAGTGACCTGGTCGCCCGTGCCGTCAAGACCGACAACCAATCCGTAGCCGAACAACTGGTTGGCGCGCACGCCCGACACGCTCGTCAGGTCTTTTACACGCGAGGCCGAGTGTGCCGGCGAGGCCAGCAGGAAGGTGCCCAGCAGGGCGCAGGCCAGCATCGTGAGGCTCAGCAGTTGTCTCAGGTAATGTGTACCTGCAGCTGCAATGGAGTGTGTCGGGATGGTATTCATGTTCGCGATGGTCTCATGACACGGGGGGGCAAACCCCCCCTCAGAAAGGCAGTGCACTCAAGAAAAACCGCGACAGCCAACCCATCACCTGAGCCGAGTCGATGCTGCCGTTACCTACGTATTCAATGCGCGCGTCGGCTACCTGCGAGGACTGCACCCGATTGCCGTTGCGGATGGTGACCGGTGCCACCACGCCGTAAAAGCGCAGGCGCTCCACTTCGCGGTTGGTTCCGATCTGCTTTTCTCCGGCAATGCGCAAATTGCCGTTGGGCAGCACTTCCATCACCGTGGTGGTGATGGTGCCGCTCATCAGATTGTCGGCGGAGGTGGTTCCTCCGCTCTTGAAGTCTTTTTTGCTGTTGGCTGAACCCGTGATTTCCGGGATACCGATCGCACCGCTGATGCCGATTTTCGGGGTGCTGATGGTGGCAGAGTCTGAGCGGTTGACGTTGGTCGTGTTGTTCTGTCGGGCGTTGATACGCTCGGAAATTTCAACGGTGATGATGTCGCCCACCTGTGTGGCACGAACGTCTGCATACGGTGAGCGGAACTGTGTGGGTGAATACAGCGAACCGGCCATGGGTGCGCGCATGCTGGCTTGCATCTGCGCAGCCACTGCGCTGCGCGGAGTTTTGCCATCAGCGCTGATATCGCTGCTGCTGTTGGTGCCCAGGGGGCTGTCGGCAGGAAACTCCACCTGGCGCGGAGCCGGGCTGCTTGCGCAGGCGGCCAGCGCGAGCACTGAGGCAGGCAGAACGATGCGGACCAGGGATGTGCGTAGGGTTGTCATGTCAGTTCTCGCCCGTTTTACAGCTGGCTCAGCTTGGCCAGCATCTGGTCGGCCGTGCTGATGGCTTTGGAGTTGATCTCGTATGCGCGCTGGGTTTGAATCAGCCCCACCAATTCTTCCACTACATTCACGTTGGATGTTTCCACCGTGTTTTGTGACAGGGCACCGGAACCGTCCAGACCGGGAGTCACCAGGTTCGGCGTGCCAGATGCGGCAGACTCTTCGTACAAGTTCTGTCCGCGGCCCACGAGACCAGCCGGATTGATGAAGGTGGCCAGTTGTATGGTGCCGATGTTCTGCGGCAAGGGTTCATTGGGTATCTTGGCGCTGACCACACCATCGTCGGAAATGATGATGCGTTCTGCATTGGGCGGCACCGTGATGTTGCCCACCAGCGGAAAGCCGTTGGAGGTGACGATCACGCCTTGGCTGTTTAACTGGAAACTGCCGTCGCGGGTATAGCCGATGGTGTCATCCGGTCTTTGCACCTGGAAGAAGCCGGCGCCGTTGATGGCCACATCCAGCTGGTTGCCGGTCTGCTGCAGGTTGCCCTGCGTAAAGTTGCGCACGGTGGCCACGGGTTTGACACCGGTACCCACCTGCAAGCCGGTTGGTACCTGAGTCTTCTCGGAGCTTTGCGCACCGGGTTGGCGCAGCGTTTGGTACAGGAGATCCTCAAACACCGCACGGGAGCGTTTGAAGCCCGTTGTGGCGGTATTGGAGAGGTTGTTGGATATCACATCCAGCTGCATCTGCTGGGCATCCAGACCGGTTTTGGCTATGTGCAGGGCGCGCATCATGGTGGCGTTTCCTTCTCATCAATCAGTTCAGGGTAAACAGCGACCGGGCGGCCTGAGCATTCTGCTCGGACGTGCTGATCACCTTGAGGTTGGCTTCATACTGGCGGGCAGCGGAGATCATCTGCACCATGGTTTCTGCCGCGTTCACGTTGCTGGTCTCCAGCGCACCGCTGCTCACGCGCACGGTTTCAATCCGTGGCGCGTCCTGACCGTTGCGCAAGCGGAAAAGACCGTCATCACCGCGGGTCAGATCGCGTGTTTCCGGGTTGACCAGCTTGATGCGGCCCAGTGCCTGCACTGCTTTGTTCTTGGGGTCCAGCGGCAGGGCGGTGACAGAGCCATCACCTTCGATCTGAACGCGGTGTGCGGCAGGCACTTCCAGCGGGGCGCCTGCATCGCTGCGCAGGGGGCGGCCTTCCGCCGTGGTCAGGATGCCGTCCGCATTGACCTGCAGTGAACCCGAACGGCTGTAGGCTTCGCGTCCGTCGCCACCTTGTACGGCAAACCAGCCTGCGCCTTCGATGGCGATATCCAGGTCCCGTCCGGTGGTGTTGATGCTGCCGCCGCTGGCATTGAAACCGGTGACGGTCTCTGCTGCAAATTCGCGCACGTTGGTACCCGGCCCCTGGATGGGGGCGGATCGCAGTGCCATCATCTGGGCCCGAAAGCCCGGCGTGCTGACGTTGGCAAGGTTGTTGGACACATTGTCCTGCCGCGCCATCAGTGATTTGGCTGCCTGTCCGGCCAGATAGACGACCTTGTCCATCAGAACACCTGTTTCACATCAGACAGCGACAGCGTGCCGCCGTTTTGCGTGGTGATGCGGATGCCTTCACTGCCAAGGTTCTCAAGGCTCTTGACCACATTGAGCTGGAAGGGCGTGGTGTTCACGCGCTGCGCGTTGCTGCTGGCCTGAACTGCAAATGTGTAGGTGCCTGCGGGCAATGTCTTGCCGTTGTCATCCTTGCCGTCCCATGTACCACTTTGCAGGCCGGCGCGCTGTGCGCCCAAGTCGCGTGTGGCAACGGTTTGCCCCAGACCGTTGAGGATGTTGACGTTGACGGTATCGGCTGAGCTGGCAAAGTCGACGCCGAAACTTACGGGCTGTCCGTTGAAGTTCAGCGTGTTGCCCTGCGTCAGTACTGACTTGCCCAGCAGTGCAGTTGACTGCACCACCTGCGCGCTGCCCAACGCCTGACCGATGGCCTGCATGGATTTGTTGAGGTCCTGAATGCCGGTCACCGTGTTCAATTGCGCGATCTGTGTGGTGACCTGCGCATTGTCCATTGGCGAGAGCGGATCCTGGTTTTTCAGCTGCGTGACAAGCAGTTTGAGGAACTTGTCCTGCGCGGCCTTGGGGTCGCTGTCGGTCAGTGCCGTGGCGCTGCTGCGTGACTCTGCCACCGCGTTGGGGACGCCGAGGGCTGCGGGGCTCAGGGCGTTACTGCTCAGTGCATCAATTGCCATTTCGTTCTTCCTTACTGACCGATCTGCAGGGTCTTGAGCATCAGTGTTTTCATGGTGTTCATCACGTCTGCATTGGTCTGGTAGCTGCGCGAAGCGGCGATGAGGTCCACCATTTCTTCGGCTGCATTCACGTTGCTGGCAAATACAAAGCCGTCTGCGTTGGCCAGCGGATTGGACGGCTCATACATCTGGCGCGGCGCGCTTTTGTCCTCTGTCAATTCCTTGATGCGCACATCGGCCGCCAGACCCTGTCCGTTTGCGCCTGCGGGGCCTGATGCCTTTGCAGCTTCAAACACCACCTTGCGGGCCTTGTAGGCATCTTCTGCTGTTGAGGAAACGGTATCGGCATTGGCCATGTTGCTGGCCACTGCGTTCAGGCGAACGCTCTGTGCCTGAAGGCCGGTGCTGCTGATGCGGAATGCATTGAGTAGTGACATGGTTCAGATCCTTATCCTTACTGGCCCGAAATGGCGCTCTGCATGGTTTTGATGGAACCAGTCAACGCACGGCTTGCTGCCTCGTACTTCAGTGTGTTGGCTGCAAATTGGGTGCGCTCCACTTCCATGTCCACCGTGTTGTTGTCCAACGCTGTCTTGCCGCCCGTGCGGTAGCGCGTGGCCAATTCCAGTGAGCTGATGCCGTTGCTGGCGGGTCCGCCCGGGGTTCCGAAATGTCCGGGCTTCGTTCCCTGCAAGGCCAGTTCAGATCCACCAGCGCGGCTGCCAAGTGCCTGCTGGAAGGCCTTGGAAAACTCGAAATCCACTGCCTTGTAGTTCGGCGTATCTGCATTGGCGATATTCGACGCAATCGTCTCCTGACGCTTGGCGCGCAGTTGCAGGGCTGTTCCCTGCGCAGACAGTTGGGAGGCAATTCGATCAAACATGGCGGGTCCTGCAAAAGTTCTTCATGCCATTTAACGATGTCCGGTCCTTGGAAACCGCAGTCAATACAAACGGGATTTCATGCGTGTTTGCCTGTGTTGCGTACTTTCCCCTCCGGATGGGGAGTGTTTTGAAGCAATCCGGACGCCTGCATCTGGGTTGCGAGATTGGCAAAGCGTCCGCGCAGATTGTTCAGTAGGTTTTCGCGGCTGGCTGCATCCACAGAAATAGGTGCGGTGCGTGATGTCTGTTGTGCGGGGTCGCGCATCAACAGGTCCAGAACGGCCAGACGCTCGATCAGATACGCACTGATTTGCATTGCGCCGGTTTCATCTGCATGCGTTGACTGTGACAAAGCGGCCAGTGTCTGAAGCAGTTGCAGACCTGCAGGGACATGCGGCCAGGCGATCGTGTTGAAAGTAGGCAAGCGTGTGGGGTTGTGTTTGAAAAATTCGTGAACCGACAGCAAGCCATTGCCTTTACCATCTAGGCTGGCTGTCACCGTGCATTCCAGCAGGCGATACAGCGAAGCCGATGCGGCCTGACCATGCTGCGCCAGCCATGCGTCAGCCTGTGCAGCATGGTGCATGGCTTCCAAGGGTTCAAGATGCGGGCACTGTGCCTGCAAATGGGCGGAGAGTCGACGCATCTGTACCAACGTGCGCTGAGCCTGCTGCTGCATGTGCAGCAGTTCGGCCTGAACAAAGGTTTCGATGGGGCTCACACCTGTGTCGCATTCAAGCCCGTCTTCTGTGAACCAGCCGTTGAACGCAACATCTTCCATGCTGCGCTGGCGCAGAGGGTGTGCGGCTGTCAGGCTGTCAATGGACTGGCGACTGGCGCCATCGACTGTCAGGCTGCGGCTGTTGTCGGTTTCGGTGAGACGATGCGTTGTCAGCCCAACCGGCTTGATGAACAGATCTGCACCACCAGCGCAGTAGTCAAACTGGCTGGCATCGCTAAAGTGCAGCGTCAGGGCTTTGTTGCTGTCGCTCTCGCACAGATATGCGCCGATGACGGTGGCGAGATTTTCATGTGAGCGTGTCAGGCAGAAACGGTTTCGGGCAGCCTGCTGCAGGTGTTCTGCGGTGAGGGCGGCGTTCAACAGGGCCGCATTTGCGAGTGCCTGTGCTTGTGCCTGAATCTGTTGCTGTGCCTGCCCGTCCGCGCTTGCTGTTCGGGATTGTGAAATGTGCGTGAAAGAGGCTGACGCGTTGTCAGCAAGCACAAATCCGTTGTTGAGCAGGCTGCGGATGGGACTGATGTGAGACGATGCTGCATCCAATGCAGACAATTTGATGCGCTTGCCCACGGCGCTTGCTTTTGCATTCGATGCGAAGGGCAGGGTGACTGCGTCTTGTCTTTCAATACTGATGCGGTCTTTGAACAGTTGCATGCGGCTGGGTTTCGCCACAGCTGCATTCGCTTTAGCAGGTGTTGTGATATCACGTTCTTGTGTGGGTACCGTCGGGGAGACCTGAGCCTGTGGAGTATCTGTTGCCTGCTTGGCTGCTTCTTCCCGCTTCATATCCAGGAACTTCAATGTGCTGAAGTGTTCCTCGGGGATTTCGTCGAGCATGACCTTGCCGTCCATCAGTGGATCCACCGCTTTGGCAGAAGGGCTTGCAGTGTTGTCGGTTTTGCCGTTGCGTTTGAAAGAAAGCAGTGCGTTCATGTAAATCTCGTGCGCCTTTGCAGGCATCTATAAGGTACGTACCCTTATGTTAGGTGCGTAAAGGACGCTTCTGAAAAACGAAACCGGGGCTTTCAGGGGGGTATCTGGACGGGTAGGTGGGATGAGGGGGAAAGATTTCCCCCCATCGAGCCTCCCCGCTGAAAGGCGCATGAAAGCTAAAGGTTGGGGGTTTGTGTTCCGTATGAAGATACAAGGGCAGACGAAATAACGAATGATTCGTCAGCCCAGAAAAAGTAAGTGAACCCATTCCCATCCAGGAGCCAATCATGCAATCGATCAACACCAACTTCGCCGGCCTCGTTGCACAACGTAACCTGTCCAAGTCAGCATCCAATCTGACCACAACAATTGAGCGTCTGTCTTCCGGTCTGCGCGTCAAC
>SXGQ01021515.1_pt1 | contig 31554 bp, 24 predicted proteins | sample 3178371 | NCBI WGS metagenome assembly SXGQ01 (sample SAMN11356859, study PRJNA531348) | freshwater metagenome | isolation source: freshwater sample F1-20 | place: China: Fuxian Lake, Yuxi | collected 2017-12-25
AATCGGGCACGAACTCCTTCAATTTGCCGTCTGGAGTCTGCCCCATGCGGTCGCCTGCTGTTCCCATTTCGGCGAGCGAACCCGGGGAGCAGATCAGCAGGTTGTGTTCGAGCGCATCGGGATTCTTCAGTGTCAGGTGTACGAGGGTCCCCGCCGCGACGGTGAACTCCTTCTTGTCGTAGGCCATGCCACTTGGAACGGCGGCGATCTCGACCTCGAGCAGGCGAATGGGCGGGGTGCCGTCGGGGCGCCGATCGGCGGGGATCGCGGCGAGCGCGCGGAGCGCAACAGTTCGTGCGCTCGCTGCGGTCTCCGGAGACTTCATCAACTTGACGAGTCGCTGCGCAACCTCCGGCTTGGCGAGTTCAGCTTGGTCCCACGACGCAAGGAGATCTCCGTAGCCCTCTGCGCGCTGGTCCACCGCCATGAGTTTTCCCGTGCGATTGATGAGGTGATCGAGCGGCGATTCCGCGGTCGCCGCTGCGCATGCACGCAGCGCCGTCAATCGTTCCTCGCGGCTGCTCGTTGGGATGTCAAGCGCGCCGCAGTCCCCCGTCCCTGCAGCTTGATGGGTGCTCATCAAGAACGCAACCAGGAGCGGTGCGAACATCGTCACTCGATGGTACACACGCCCGCATGTCATCCCCTGCTGCCGTGCGAGTCGTCATTCATGGTGCAGCCGGCGAGGTGACGGGTTCGTGCACGGAGATCATCACGCCGAGTGCTCGGCTGTTGATTGATTTCGGGATGTTCCAGGGCGGACCCGAGCAGGAACCGCGCAACACCATATTGCCGCCGCTGGACTTTGCGTCGCTCAATGCCGTGGTCGTGACACATGCGCATGTCGATCACTGTGGGCGGCTTGGCATGCTTGCGAAGCTCGGGTTCCACGGTCCAGTGCTCTGCACCGAGCCGACTGCAGCGTTGCTGCCGCGTGTGATGCTCTCCTCAGCGACGCTGCAGCAGACGCGCGTTCATGAGCACCGCGATGGCACCGCGCCGACATCGCGCATTCTCGCACCAGAGCACCTCGTGACTTCCATCCCGATTCGCAGTGCGCCGCCGATCGTGCTGTTCACTCACCGCCATGCGGAAGCGGTGGTGCGTCTGCTGCGAGCCGTGCCGTATCAGTCTTGGGAACGCATTGCCGATGGGGTGGACTGTCGCTTTCACTTTGCATCGCATGTAATCGGCGCTGCAAGTGTTGAAGTGCGCGTGCAGATTCCTGGCCGCGCGAGACCCGCGCACCTGCTGTTTTCAGGCGATTTGGGTCCAATCGTGAACCCGCTTCTCGCGCCGCACCAATGGCCGGATGATGCGCCCGACCTCGTTGTGATGGAGTCGACAAATGGAGCGCGTCGTTTCAGCGCCGCTGATCGAACGGAAGCGTTCTTCGACATCATGGCGCAGGCGCGCCGCGGGCAGCAGCGTGTGCTCGTGCCCACCTTCGCGCTTGGCCGTGCACAGACGCTCCTGCAACTGCTCGCAAGTGCATCGCGTGCGGGCGTCCTCGATGGAATGCCGGTGTATCTCGACTCGGCGATGGCTGTTCGTGCGACCGAGTTGTATGCGCGAAATCCCACGGAGCTTGCGGCGAGCGCTCATGCAGACTGCATGCGTGGCGTGAATCCGCTTCACTTCCCCGAACTGCATTCGCTGCTGTCGCGCCGCGAGTCGGAGGCGATTGACCAAGTGCGCAGCGGATGCGTTGTGCTGGCTGGTTCGGGCTTCTGTGATGCGGGGCCGATCTTGCGGCACCTTCGCTTGTCCATTGACCAGCACGATGCGCGCGTGTTGCTGACGGGGCATCAACTTGACGGTTTGTTGGGTCATGGGTTGTTGCATGGCGCAACTCGAGTCGAGATCAATGGTGCGGTGCTCGATGTGAAGGCGCGAGTGGACCGCATCGAAGGCGTGTCGGGGCACGCTGATGCCGACGATTTGCTTGAGTGGCTTCGTCGAATGCCTGCGCTGCCAAAGACGGTTGTGCTCAATCATGGCGCCGAGCAAGGGCGCGCAGCGATTGCTGCGGATGTCCGCAGTCTCGGCGTCGCGAATGTGCTGTTGCCCGGCATTGGGCAGCAGATCGAAGTGATCTGAGAGCCTGGGACCGCTAGGCGCGCTCACGCGCGCGCCATCAGCTTGCGGCAGGTCACTCGCTGATGCCGAGCAGCCGAAGGAATCCCATGCGGGCAAGCAGTCGATGGAAGGTCGGCTGAAGTTGCGACACGGTGAGTTTCATCTTGCGTGATTCGCACGCGCGCCGAAGTGCGAGTAGCGCCTCGAATCCCCCGCTGCTCATGCCGAGCACTTCTGCGACATCGAGGTGAACTGTGGTGATGGACGGCGGGAGTGCTGCGATGGCTCGATCGAATCCATCGCTGAGCAGCTCCGCGTGATCTGCCGTGATGACAGGCTGGGCAATCGAGATCACGGCAGTGGTGCCCTGCTGGACTACAGAGATGATCGGCGAGTCAGCCACAGGGCAAAGTCTAGGCGTCGACCAATAGTCCTATAACTACCAAAGCTGATAATGTTTGGTCATATCGCTCGTGTTCCAATCGATGACTGGTAAACTCGGCGGTGTTCCACGGGGAACACTCATTCAAATCTATCTGAAAGGACTCAGAAAATGGCTGAAAGCACTAAGGCAGGAAGTGGCTCGTCAACAGATGCGAAAGCGAGTCAGCAGAAGTCGAGTGTGGTGTCTCGGCTAGGGCGAGGATTGGGAGCGCTTATTCCGGCTGCGCCTGTGACTCAGCCCCCGCCGCAGCAACGCAGTGGGAGTGGCATTCGCGCAAGCGGAAACACTGGATCACTGAGTGCTGATGGAGTTGCCGCTTCGACGAAGCTTGACATCCCTGCCGAAACAAGAGGCACTGCTCGCGTTGTTCAGATGGGACGCCCTTTGGAGCCTCATGAGGAGCGTTCCACGGGGAACACTGCAACGGCTGATCTTGGCGATGGGGCGGCTGTGGTTGAGATTCCGATTTCGCTGATTGCTCGAAACAGCCGCCAGCCTCGAGAGCGATTTGATGAGCGCGCAATTGCGCAGCTCGCCGATTCGATCAGGTTGCACGGTCTGCTTCAGCCAATCACGGTTCGACGGCTCTCGGCTCCCCGAGGAGGGAAGACCTTTGAACTCATTGCGGGTGAGCGGCGACTTCGCGCATTCGAGTCCTTGCAGCGCACAGCTATCCCGGCTATCGGGCGAGTTGCCGACGACTCTCAGAGCGCCACCATGGCATTGATCGAGAACATCCAGCGAGAAGATCTCAATCCAATGGAACGCGCCAAGGGGCTTGAGAGGTTGATCGGCGAGTTTGGTTGGACACAACAACAAGCTGGTGAGCGAGTCGGGCTCGACAGGGCAACCATTGCCAACCTCCTGCGCCTCAATGAGCTAGATCAATTCACATCGGCATGTGTTCGCGACGGCAGGCTCACCCAGGGACACGCCAAGGCCCTGTTGTCGATTGACACGCCGCAACTTCGCCGATCCTTGGCGGAACGCGCGCTTCATGACGAGTGGTCTGTTCGGCAACTCGAACGAGAAGTGCAGCGAGCCAAGAGCGCCGCGGGTGCCCCGATCAGTTCGGCTCCGTCAACGACTCGAAAGGCCTCGGTTCCTATCTCCGATCTTGAGCGCAGACTCGGGGTGTTTTTGGGAACCAAGGTTGCCATCCGAAAGGGTCGAAAATCTGGAAGCGGGTCAATGACCATCCAGTTCTTCTCGCTCGATCAGTTTGACGGACTTCTCAATCGGTTGGGCTTTGATCCGAATAGTTTATCGGACTAACAGTTATAGGACAGTCAATCCGCCGTGGCCTTCCACTGCGGATTGCGAAATCCTGCGCGCCTACTGATAGGGTGCGCGTAGATCGAGTTGTGTCATCAACCAAGCACCACAAAGAGGAGAGCCTTCATGTCCTGCCCACTGTGCCGCCTTTCACGCTTCGCACTTCCGCTCTTCGCGGTCATCGGACTCGCGGCAGCACTTGCTCTCAATGCCCCACAGAAGGCAGCCGAGCCGAAGTCGTCCGCGTCTGCCGCGGCATCGGTCTTCGTTATCGATGATGTGCACTCGATGGCACTGTTTCGCGTGCAGCACATGGGTGCGGGGCAGTTTTGGGGACGGTTCAACGATGTCTCTGGCGAAGTGAAGTACGAGGAAGGCAAGATGCTTTCCTTCGATGTGTCGGTTGATGTGGGTACCGTCGACAGTGGCAACGACAAGTTGAACGCGCATCTCAAGAGTCCCGACTTCTTCAATGCAGTCGAGTTTCCGAAGATGTCGTTCAAGTCGACACATGCCAAGTCGATCGGTGGTGGGCGATTCGAGGTCGGCGGCAAACTTTCCATTCACGGAGTCACGAAGGAGGTCACCGTCACGATTGATGCGTCGAAGATCGCGACGATGGGAGGCAAGACGCGCGCTGGATTTGAAGGCACCTTCGACATCAAGCGATCGGACTACGGCATGACATACGGAGTCGAGCAAGGATCGATCGGCGATCAGGTGAGGATCATCATCGCAGTTGAAGCGATTGCTGCATCCAACTGAGTGCGGTGACTGTTCGATGTTCGATGTGTCATCGAACATCGAGCAGTCAACTGGAAGTCGAAGCCCTCGGCGCATAGTGCGGGGACTCTTGGCAGCTTGGTTGCCTTGTGCGGCGCTGTGCGTTGTCTGCACCGCACAGGATGCACAGAATGCACAGAATGCACAGAATGCACAGAATGCACAGGATGCGCGGGATGCGCAGAACCCAAAGGCTGCGGCACAGCCTGCCGCGATGCAGACAACAGCCGAGCAGATCCGAGCGGAGCCCACTCCATCGGCAACTGCGGCGGGCGCATTCCTGATCGATGATCGATACTCGATGGCGCTGTTCCGCGCGGATCGTTCATCGTGTTCGCAGTTCTGGGGGACCTTTCACAGCGTGGAAGGCGCATTCGAGTTTGATGAGAAACTCGGCGTCACCATCGACGCATCCATCCGCGTCAAGACCATCGACTGCAACAACAAGGAACTCGAGGAGGCGCTGCTCGATGCGAGCTCGCTGAATGCGGCTGCGTTCCCGTTCATCCGCATCGAGGGGAAGTCGGAGGCAGCCGCGAAGGATGGGTCATTCTTGGTCAAGTCGACGACGCTCTCCATCGGCGGCAAGCAGATCTCGGTGCCGATGACCATCCGATTCATGGGCGAGGAGAACGCGCGCGTCGGGCTGGTGGGCGAAGTCGAGGTGGATCTCACCACTGCGGGGCTCGCTGCCGATCTCGGTGATGCAGCGGGAACAGGTGTCATGCGGATCGTTCTTGCGGTGGAGGGAAGGGTGCCCAAGGAAGTCGTGGCTGGCGAGAGGCGCTCCGGCGATCCGAATCAGGTCAGTCGCGCCACGCGCCCTCGTCTGGGGTTGACGCCGCCAGGGGAGATTCCGCCCGAGCCGACCGATCGACCGGCGCTGACGAGTTCACGCGGTCCTCGAAAGAAAGAGAAGACGAGTGTCGGAGGCGCAGAGTTTCTCGGCGTGAAGACAAAGGCGAACTCGATCGTCTATTTGCTGGACTTCTCGGGAAGCATGAGCCCAGACAAGATGGCGCAGTTGATTGCGGAAGTGCGCATGAGCATTCAGGCGCTCGATGATGATGCGAAGTTCTTCGTCATCTTCTTCAACTCGGGGCCCTTTCCGATGAACGGGAGTTCCATGATCAAGGCCACCCCGCGGGCGAAGAAGGAGGCATGCGACTGGGTGCTGCGCACCGCGTTTGGACCAAACTCTCGTGGCGGCACGGATCCAAGTGGTGCGCTGGACATCGCGCTGCAGCGGTTGAAGCCGGAGGCCATCTTCCTGATGACGGATGGAGTGTTCGATCCTGCGACCTCTGGCGCGGTCATTGCGGCAGGCAATCCAACCAAGAAAGTCGAGATCAACACCATTTGCTTCCATGACCAGATCGGGGAGCAAATCTGCAAGCAGATCGCAGCCGACAACAACGGGAGCTATCGCTATGTGCCGCCGCCGAGTGGACTGCAACACTTCGACATCGATGACATGTACAGCGCTGCATTCGTTGGCGTGCACCATGCGAAGGCGGGCCAGTACTGGGCAGCGTTTCACGATGTTTCAGGTTCCTTCGTCCTGACACAGGGAAACTGGCCGCAACTGACAGTGCGCGTGGGTGCGAAGTCGCTGGACTGCGACGGCGAGGACTTTGCCCGCGTTCACATGGGATCTGCATTCTTGAACACCAGCAAGAACCCAGAGTTCGTGCTGACAACAACATCCCTTTCTGGATCGACGGCATCAGCGGACTCGTTTGGGCTCGACGGGGACTTGACGATCGCTGGCAAGACACGCCCCATCAAGGTGCGAGCAACACGAACGGGGCAGTCGCGCACCGCGCTCGGCAATTGTGCTGGGTTCGAGGTGCGATTCGAGGTGAACCCACCCGACTTCGGCTTGAAGTTCCCACCCGACAGCGAGTTTGGCGGGAAGGTCGAAGTGCTTCTCGACATCGAGGGAATCGCCAAGGCGGCGCAGCAGTTGGTGAACGCTGGCTACTCGCCGACGGGAACGGGAGGGCCGCCGGGGTCTGGAGGAGCGATTCCGCAAGTCGGCGCGAAAGCGGCTGCGGGAGCTGGGCAGAAGGGACAAGGGACTGGTCAAAGTGCTGGTCAAGGCAGTGGACAAGCACCGAGTCAGGGCGCGGCGTCGAGCGGAAGCGCCGCGAGTCAAGGTGGAGCGAAGGGCAGCGGGCAGTCTGCAGCCCAAGGCACATCGAGCGGAAACCAGTCGGCTGGCGGGGCGTCGCAGTCGGGCAGTGCAACTGGATCGCCAAGCGGCAGTCCAAGTGGCAGCCCAAGTGGCAGTCCAAGCGGCGCAGCGCAGTCTGGTGGTGCGCAGCAGTCCCTAGGTGCGAGCGGCGGTGGCAGTGGCGGCGGTGGAGGCGGTAGTGGCAGCGGTAGTGGGAGCAGCAGTGGCGGGGGTGGCGGTAGCGGTTCATGCGGAGGCGGTTCGTGCAACTGCAGCGGAATTCCAGCTCCCGATGATGCCCAGAAGATCCTCTTCGTGATCGAAGCTGGGGCGAGCATGAAAAGCACTGCGGGTCCGCAACTGCGTCGAATGGATCATGCGCTGCTCGAAGTCAAGAAGGCGATTCACCACATGGACCCGAGTCTTGAGTTTGCCATCGTCTTCTTTGACGCGAAGGTGGAGTCACCGCCGGGCAAGCAAGCGGTCAAGGCGAATGACGCCAACAAGCGGCAGATGTTCGCTTGGGCCGATCGACAAGGCGATGCGGCGCTTGTGGCGGGTCCGCCAATCCTGTTCGACGCGCTTCGGTATTCGCTGCAAACCTTCAAGCCCAACACCATCTTCTTGCTGACAGCAGGCGATGTGCCGAAGATGACGCATAACCTCAAAGCTCTCGGGCAGATGCTCGGCTCGAATGGCGAGACGATTCATGTGATCAACTTTGGGGGGCTCCTGTCGGAGTCCTACCTGCGCCAATTCGCCATGGTGTCGGGCGGGCAGTACCAGTTCGTTCCCGACATTGTTCCTTGACCTGGCTGCGGGAATATCACGCGGTCACGAGAACGGTGTGGAAGGCTGTTGCAACGGCGATGACGCACGAAGCAGTGGTCGCGGCGATGACGATGCGGCGAGGGCGCGCTTGAGGTGAAGGACCCGAACGGTTCAGTGGCACCAAGCAAATGAACACGCCACCGCCTGCAATCGCGGCCCAGTTCACCCACCGTATCGCAGGGCTTCCGTGGTACGCCGCGCCGTACCACGCGAGCGAAAACAGCACCACCATGGCGGAAGCGGCGAAGGCACCGCCTGGCAACAGGGTTGGCACCCGCAGCGTCACGAACAGCGCAGCTCCGCTGGCACAGGCGATGGATGCGGCAATCAGCCCAGCCTTCAATGAGCCCGCTGCAAGCAGCATCACGGTGATGGCCGTCATGCTCGTGGCAATGACGAGAGTGCTCGTCCGCGGCAACTGCTCGGCGACGGCCGCAACGCGTCCCGCGAAAAGTGCGCCGACGACAGCCAGCAGGATGCGCACAGTCCATGAATCAAGGTTCGGAAGGCGGAGCATCAACAGCGCCAGCGCGGCGGACAACCCAAGCAGGAAGGGTTGGTTGCGCGGCATGTGAAGAGGAAACGCGGCGGGAGTTGCAGTCACCGCAAAGACCAGTGCTGCGAGCCACACGGCGTGCCAGCGCTGCGTCAAGGCAAGTGCGGGCGCACCCTCGATCAAGTAGACGGCAATCAGGATCGCAGATGGAAGAGCGAACCCCGCTGTCCATGGAGCGACCTGCGCTGGAGCGCGCTCGATGCACCATGAACCGCGTGGCAGCAGCAGCAGCGCGACGGCAACGATTGCGGGCAGAAGGACGGTCTGGGCAAGCGAGAGTTCCATCGTGAGAGTCGCCTCGCACACCTTACACTTCGTTGGTCGGGCCCCGTTGGTGAAACAGAGCAGTTCGTTTCACTTCAAGGGACTCCTCGGGACGCATGCGACGCGCACTCCTCCGAAAGATCCGCTGCCCGCACTGTTGGCATCAGTTTCCCGCAGAAGACATCTGTTGGGTCTCGAGCCACCCAGACCTTCGCAACGATCCAGTGCTCGCGGCGGATGCCCAGTTGCGCTTTGTGCCATCGCGTTACACAGCGGCTGGGGAGGGGATCGATGCCATGGGGTCAACCTGTCGTCGGCTGGCATGTCCGCGTTGCCACTTGCTGATCCCATCGGTGATGCTCGAGCATCGTGCACGGATCTTGTCGATCGTCGGAACGCCGAGCAGCGGCAAGACATTCTTCCTGACTGCGGCCGCTTGGATGCTTCGGCAGCGGCTTGAGGAGTGCTTCGCACTCACGCTGGCGGACGCAGATCCGCAGTCGAATCAGGCGCTGACGCGAAATGAGCAGTTGCTCTTTCTCCCAGACAACGCAGACGGCTTGGTCGCACTCGACAAGACGCAGTTGGAAGGCGATCAGTACAGCACCGTGCAGATCGAACCTGGGCAGACCACCACCCTGCCCGAGCCCTATCTCTTTTCGGTGCGTCCGACTGCGGCGCACGCGTTCGCAGCCGAAGCGCAGGAGCGGACCGAGGTGCTGTGCTTGTACGACAACGCGGGTGAGCACTTCCTGCCAGGGGGCGACCTCGCGACATCACCGACGACCCAGCATCTTGCTCGCGCAAAGATGCTGTACTTCCTCTTTGATCCAACGCAGGATGTGCGTTTTCGCCGCCTGTTGGAGGGGCAGAGCAGCGACCCGCAATTGACGCAAGCGTCGCGTCCATTTCGGCAGGACACGGTTGTGCAGGAGATGGCTGCGCGAATCCGACGCATGACGAGTCTGTCGTCGAGCGATCGGCTGCAGCAGCCACTCGTCGTCGTTGTCACCAAGAGCGATGTGTGGCGTTCGCTTGTGCCTGGCATGGACATCGAGTCGGACCCGTATGTGCTGGACAGCCGACCAGGCGGGCTCAAACTCGGCGGCCTCGATTTGGAGCGCATCTCGCGGGTCAGCGATGAGGTCGAGGCATTGCTCCGCAAGTCCGTGCCGGAATTCGTTTCCGCTGTCCGCGGACTGGTGAGCGAAGTGATGTTCGTGCCAGTGAGCGCCACTGGATGTTCACCAGTGTTGAGCAATGGGCTGCTTCGGGTCCGCGCATCAAAGGTCAATCCATGGTGGGTGACGGTGCCGTTCCTCTTGGATCTCGCAAGGCTCGGCACGATTGTTGGCGTCCGGCGGGCAAGCGGCGCACCAACGGGCTGACAGCATGGCGTACGAACTGTTCTACACATCGGCACCGCGTGGACTTCGTCCGCAGACGAGCGGCATCTGCACCGTCGGTCTGACGCAAGGGTTTCCTGCGCCGTTCATTCCGCGCATCGAAGCACTCTCGGGCTACCGAAAGCCAAACGATGCGGCGGATCCCGCTGCATGCCCAGTTGCGTTTTCACATTGGATCGTCGAGGGTGGAGGCGTCACCAGGCATGTGCTGTCCGCGGTTCGCTTGGCACCGCCCGACCATACGGGACGCAGCAACAAGTTCGCACATCATCTCTTGCTGCGCGAGGAGGAGTGTGGTGCGGCGGGACCCGCATGGTTGCTGCAGCAGGAGGGGGTCGTCGTTGATTCATGGACCGGCGAGCCGCGCGAGTTGCCGCATGAGAAGCGAATGCCAAGCGCGGGGCGCGTGATGGCTGGAGTGTGCACGGCATGGCAGCGTGCAAGCGGCGATGCGGGTTGGGCTGGCGTGCTGGCGAACGCCGCCATGCTGGACCCGACGAAGGCTTGTTCGGTGATCGTCGCTCCGCGTACGAATGCGCTCGCCTTGATCGCGGAGGCGCTGCTGCTGCTGCCCGCAGAACTTCGTTGGCGTGTGACCTTCACTTCGTACTTCATGGAGCCCATTGCGGGCGTGCGCTGTTCGTGGCGATTCTGTTTGGATGGAACGCCCGCCGCGCAGGCAGCGAGGGCGGGCGGTGGCACTTGCATCGACCTCTGCGCCGGCGCGCCCTGCACGCGCACGGGTCGTTTCATCGATTTCGCGAGGACTGGAACGATGCCGACGACGCGGGTGCCAGCCGCGGAGCCGAGTGTTGGTGCGGAAGGCGGCACGGGTGCCTGCATCGAATTGTCCCCCGACAAGCCCGCGGATCTCGATGCCGTGCTCGGGCGCTCGCTCGAGCGAGGCTCGCCGCAGCGTGTGGCCATCAACGAAACCGCGTCGGGTTCGGAGCATCAGCGCAAGGTGACTGTGCTTCTCGCTGCGTGCGCTGCATTCTTCGCCCTGCTGAGTGGCGTGCTGTTGCTGCTGATGATGCAGCAGGGGACAGCGGGCAATGCGTCCCCAGCGCCGATGAGCACTGCGCCCGCGGTCCCAGCCAAGATCCCTGATTCGACCACCGCGCCGATCCAAGTTGTCGCCCAGCCAGGGGTCACGCAAGTGGAGGCGGAAGTACGCAGCGAACTCCTTGCTGCGAAGGATCGAATCAGCGAACTTGAGCGTGACTTGGCGGACGCAAGGGCAAGCCGCGATCAGCTTGCTGCGCAGCAGGCTGCGGCCGATTCGGCGTCCGCGCTGCCATCGCCAAGTCCGCAGCAAGTCTCTCCGACGCAGCCAAACAGCCGCGAGCGCTTGAAGCCAATGCTGTCTGCCGCAGCACCGAAGGCCGCGATGCAGGATGGCATGCCTCGCATGCCGACTGACTCGGGTGGGTGGATTGTGAAGTCCGTGCCGGCTGCGCAGAAGGACTCGTTCGGTCACTGGCATGGCTTCGACAATCTCATCGAGTGTCCCGAGGGCGCGAGTTGGAAGTGGGTCGGCCCTGCGGAGCGCGGCGGATTCGGCTTCGACGCAGAGGGGATCACGCTGCGCTCGACACGCCCTGGCGCTGCCCCAGATCGCATCGCAAAGATGGAGTGTGTGAATGGATCGCTGAAGCTGACCTGGGTAGTGACCAGCACTATTGATGCATCGAACGGCGGGTGGTTCGAACGGTTGAAGAAGGAGATCGAGCACATGGGCCTCGCGACATGGCCGACAGGGCCGACAGGGCCGACAGGGCCGACAGGGCAGACTGCTGCTCGCGACGCAAAGTGGATTCGGTTTTCCAAGGTGACAAGCGTTACCGTCGACGGGGAAAGCATCAGGGAGGTTCCGATGCAAGGGGTGTGGCAGTGCGCTGCTGCCGGCGGGGCATGGACGGACCTTTCTTCGAGCATGTCATCAGGCATGTCGGTCAGTGTTCCGAAATGTGCGCAGGGAGGAGGGATCATCGTTCGTGAATCAAGCCGCGGCAGTACGAACAACCGTCTCTGGGAGGTGTTGTTCGATTGGCCCGCCAACCTGTCCGATGACGAACTCGCGAGAGTCAAGGAAGCAATCCTGGAGGTGAAGGGCGAGATCACCAGTAACGAGCAAGCACTGAAGATGCTTGGGACCCCAACGGATCCCGACACGAAGAAGCGAGCGAATGCGCTCAGCAAGGAGATTGCGGCGGCTCAGAAACGTCTCGATGCACAAGAGAGTGTTCGGCAGGGGATTGAACAGCAACGGGACGAGATCGCGAATTGCGTTCAGGGGAAGACATTCTTGTTCGGACCGAAGGATGAGGTCCCTGAGCTTGAACTGGTGGTGCGCCTCAAGACAACCAGGGAGGGACGCAAGTGAAGTCGTTCGTGCTGACTGGGATGGTCGGATGGTGCGTTGTTGCCTCGCTGTGCGCGGCGCAATCGGCGGAAGTGCAACGCCTCGGATATCGCTTCCTTCCAGAGGCATGCCTTGAACTGACGGTTGATGCCTTCGAACAGCTTCAAGGGCGCCGTGAGCGTGTGTGCACGCTCACCGAGACGATCCACTCGATTCGAGCGTTGCCTGATTCTGGGTCATCGCAGGCACTGCAGTTCCACTCGGGTGGCGATTGGATCGAAGTGCGCGGGTTTTCCGCACAACTTGGAAAGCCGATTGCGTTCTTCCGCATCGAGGCGAAGGAGTTGGAAGTGTTCTGCGCGTCGCTGACCGTTCCAAGGAAGGATGTGGAAGGGGCGCTGGTGGAATTCCGCGAGTGGCTGAAGCGCGGCGTGTTCGAGTACACAACGAAGGGCGGCGAGAATGTGCGACTGACGCCGCCGGTACCGTTCGAAAGTGTGACGCTCGGTGTTGGAAAGGCTGGCGGCGCTGCCGTGGTGATCCAGACAAAGCCTTGCGAGCCCGCGGACACGGAGATCGTCGTCTTGCCGCAGGCAGCGTCGACTTGGGTGGAGACCGCGAGCGCAGCGGGCGAGGTCGAAGGAATGCTTGGTGGAGTGGAGATGTCCATTGCAGTCGAGTCAGGCGTGTGCCGACTGCAGCAGGCCGATGCCCCATTCGAGGAACTCAAGGAGCAGCGCGAGAGGCTCCGACAGATGAAGTCCCTCGAACCATTCCTCAATGCCGCGCAGCGGAAGATCTACGACCTCCAAGTGAACCCGCAAGAGCAGCTGGTGCAGGCTATGGAGGCGAAGGTCGCGGCTGCCCATGGCGGCGGAATCAGCGGCAGCTGGCTGCTCTTGATCAAGAATCGGATCAGCGGTCACCTCTATGCATCGGCGGTCATTCGCGGTGGGAAGGACTGAGCGATGAGACGAATGCAGCAGATCACTGGTCAAGTGCGCGAGGTGCTGGCGGGCACGATTCGCGATGGGGCAGCGCCCGAACAGGTGGCGATCCAGTACTCCGAGGAAGTGCGAGCGGTGAGCATGCGGTTGAGTCACGCACTGGAGTTGGCGCGGCGGGGGCTTTGGATGGAACTCCGAAGCGTGGTTGATGCACAGCCGCCACTCCTCCAAGCGGTGGATGTGCTGCAGTTCGAGACGGATGTCTCGGCACTTCCCGTTGGCGGCGGATCGACTGACTCACCCGAAGTCGATCTGCAGGCTGAGGAGGATCAACTCTCGGCGACGATGACCCCCGATGACTTCGACACCGCACAGTTGGGGGCTCAGTTTGGCGGTGGCGCAGATCTCGAAGACCAGACTCCTGCAAGCGAGATCAACTCGGTCCTTGCGGCGGCGGCGAGGCCGCCGAGCCTCTTCGCCGAACAGTGGCGCACCTTCTGCCGCGACAACGGGCTTGAGGTGGCTCCAGAGATTGCAACCTCGCTGGTGGATGAGGTGCGCGGCGCGCTTCGCCGCGCATCAAAGCCGCGCTTCGAACTGCTGCATCGCCACTACCGCAGGCAGTGTCTCGGCTTGGCCTCGCTGGAGTCCCGAATGGAAACGCTGCGGCTCATCACTCGGCGCGACAAGGGAAACGCGATCTGGGGAGAGGAATTGCAGCGACTTGAGGTAGCGCGGATCGACGAGTTGAGGCGAGACCTCGATGCCGCCCTTTCGGCTGGGAAGTTGGCAGATGCAGATGAAATCCTTGATCATCTGCACGGCACGGAGTGGCGCGACCCGCACGCTGCACGCCGCGTTGTCGTGGAATCGGAGGCGCGCCTGAATCAGGCGTGGGGGCACTTCGCATCGCAGCATGCGAAGGCGACAGCCGATGCGATGTACGCGCACTACATGGCGGAGGCGGTCGAGCAGGTCGAGTCACAGTCGCGGCAGTGGTCGCGCCTGTGTGAACGCCTTCAGCGAGTGGGCATGCAGGTCCCTGAGGGACCCGCTGCCACGGTCGCACCGATCCTGGATTGGCTGCGGCGCCGTCAGGATGAAGAGCAGTTGCAGCGGGAGCGGCGGGCGGCGCGCGAGTCGCTTGAACGGCTCGCGGTGGATTCATCTTGTTCTCCGTCACAACTGAACGATGCGCTCATCGCAGCGGAAGCCGTTGGGTGTGATGTGCCGCCCACGCTCCGCGATGTCGCGCAGAGTCGACTGCGCGCCCACTCGCTGCAGCGGCGAAACTGGCGGCGGCTCAAGGTCGCGCTCATCGGCGCAACAGCGACTGCCGTGCTTGCCGCGGGCGTGTGGGGCGCGCTTGCGCTCGTGGAGCAGAAGCAGCGGAACGAGCACTTGACGCAACTGGAGGGAGCGATCGAGCGCCGTGATGCGCAGGAGGTCGAGCGCCTCAGCGCAGATGCCGATGCGCTGCGCCGCGGTTTCATGGCACACGAGCGCGCCGTTGCCGCGCTGGCACTTCACAAGCAGTTGTCCGATGAGGAGTCCGTGCGCGATGCGCAGTTCGAGGAGGCCTTGGCGTCTGCCGGGGACCCAGAGAACGCGAGCGTGTCGCGGACCGCGGTGGAGACAGCAGCATCACTCGCGCGTACCGACGAACAGCGCGAGCGTGTTGCGCGTTGGCGGCAGGTGCAGTTGGGCGCAGAGTCGCGCGAGCAGGCACGCAAGACGGCGGCGTTCATCGCGGAGCTGCGCGCCCTGTCGTCGCGCATCGATGAACTTGAGCGGCAAGATCTCGCGACTCCGCAGGCGCGCAAGGCACTTGAGGATGTCGAGGGTGCGCTTGGCAGGCTGGGATCGGTGAGCGGGGTTTCTGCCGATGCAAGCAGTGCGTTCACGGCGCAGCGCAAGCGAGTCGGCACGATGCGAACCGATGCCGATTCATTGGTTCGTGCGGACCAGGAGCGCCGCGACGAGGCGGCACAGATCGCGGCACTCGAGGGTGCGGTCAACGATCCCGATCGCTTGTGTCGTCTCCTCGGGGAGTTCGCGGCGCGCTTCCCACAGTCGCCGTATGCGGCGCAGTTCGCCGAAGTCGCAGGGCAGTGCGGTCCGACCACCGCCCTTGTTCGTTGGAATGAGACCGCCGCGCAGATCTCGTCCGATCCATTTCCAGCGGGCGAGGCGGAGCGCACGCGCATCCGCGGCATCCTGCAGCGCTACCGTGCCGCAAACCCGTCAAGCCCCGTGGGGGAAGCGGTCCGCCGTTACGAGGATCTGCTCGCCGACAGCAGCGCTTGGACGCAGTGGTTGCTGAACACGCTGCGCACCTGGACACCGCTTGAGACCAATCAAGTGACGCTGAAGTCGGGCGTGCGACTCTTCTATGACATGAAGGATCGTCCGATCACGCGAGGGACGGAATCATCGATCTACATGGTGTGGAAGAACTGGAAGGCGGGGGACAAACAGTCGCAGGTGATTTCGTTGAAGGAGATTTCCAGCGACGGCGCGAGTCCGCAGTTCGCGCTTCGCGAGCGCATCGAGAAGATCATCGGCGGCCGCGCAGCGCGAACCGATGGCATGGCTGCGCTGCAAGTCGTGCAGGCGATCCGTGATGACGCCAAGGTTGATCCGATCGCTCGCGCCACCTTGATCGAAGGACTGCTTCCGCATGTGCTGGTGGCGCTGCCGACCTTGAAGCAGCAGATCGATCGCAGCCTCGAACTTCTCGGGCAACTCAATCTGGCGGCAGTGGACTGGATGACTCCGTGCGTGCCTGAGAGCCGCAGGGAACATGGCAAGGTGGTCGATGCATTGCGCCTCGATGTGCCGGTGGAATCGTGGATCGCCGATCGGAAACTGGCGATGGACGCGGTGCGAGACTGGCTCAAGGGCAAGTTGCGTCCGGTTGGGATCGTCGACACCGTCGATCCCAACCGTCCACTGCGTCTTGCCGTTGGCGCTCGAGTGCAGCCGGGCGAAGGACTGTTCACGGTGAACGCTTCCGCCTCGCTGCTGCAGATCGGGAAGGTCGGGGCGAACGGCGCTCCCGTGCTCGATGGACTGCCGCGAACGCAACCTTCCGGATCGCTTGTGTTTGCCGGTGCCGATCGAATTCCCCGTCCATCCAAAGGAGCAAAATGACAACGACCCAGAGCAACGCGTCCAAGGCGACTCCCTTGCTGGACTCCGCAGATGGCGATCTCGAATGCGCACTTGGATTTTCGTCAGGCCGATACACGCGTGCGCACGGGACATTCTGGTTCGCCGTCGCGCTCGTGCTGACGGTGCTGTCGTGGCTGGCGCTCATTCCGTTCCGCGAGACATACTTTGGCGTCATCATCGAGAGCGGCTGGCAGACCAACTGGTTCTGCATCCTCTTCACATGGTGGTGCCTCTGCATCCTGCTGACGAAGCTGCAGAAGGTGCGCGTGCAGCGGCGGGCACTCGAGTTGTCGGGCATCTTCCCGACGCGGGGCGACTTCGTGTTGTCGCCAGGGACTTCCGAAGGGATCCTCGAACGGATCACCCAGCGCGTGGCGCGCCCGCGTGAGTTCCTCCTCTTCAATCGCGTCTGGATGGCGCTCTCAAATCTCGGGAACATCGGGGAGGTGCGCGATGTCGGCGCAGTGCTGGATTCACAGGCCGACAACGATGCCAGCACGATCGATTCGTCCTACACCGCCCTTCGCGCGCTCATTTGGACCATTCCAGTCCTCGGGTTCATCGGGACGGTGATCGGCTTGGGCACTGCGATTGGAAGTTTCACGGATGTCATTGCATCAGGCGGGGGCACCGAGGCTGCGGGCAACATCCGCGAGAAGTTGTCTCCCGTCGTCGGCGGCCTTGCCACGGCGTTCAACACCACGCTTGTCGCGCTGGTCGCGGCGGTTGGTATCCAACTCTTCAGCACCTATGTCTACAAGCTTGAAGAGGATCTGCTCGATGACTGTTCGAAGTACTGCACGGATCACATCACGAGCCGGCTGAAACTGACGGACTGGTAGACGCGCGGAGCACGCCATGGGACGCAAGCAAGAGTCATCGCCCATGTCGTTCTTCTCGTTCCAGGACATCATGGCGTGCGTCACGGGGATCATGATCCTGGTCACCCTGATCCTCGCGCTCGATCCGCTGAGCAATGCTCCCATGACCAGTTCGACGCCGTCGCCGCCGAGCGATCTCGTGGAACGCCTGCGCGCTGCCCAGCAGCGTGCAGGGGGCGCCTCCGAGGACCTCGCCAAGGCACGGCAACTGCTGCAGCAGTCGAGCGCGGATGAACGAGTGACGGGGCGTCAACTCGAGAATCTGCAGCAGCTGCAGCAGTCGGAGGAGACGAAGCTGAACGCAGCCAAGCGTCAACTCGAGACAGGTGCCGCGAAGCTGCAGAAGGCGCGCAGCGAGGTGCAACTGGTCACACAAGAACTGCAACTCGCAGCGGAGCGAGCCAAGGGACTTCGGAAGGAAGTCGTCGAACTCGACATGCAGTCGCGCGTGAAGCGGCAGACAGGCCCGCAGGAACCGCTCCAACCTCTGGTCATCGAGGTGCAGCCCGACGGCATCGCCGTGGGCACGCTTGATGAAAGGGGAACGCCCTCACTCAAGATGGTTGTTCCGAATGCGCTGTCGATCAGTGCGCCGGCCATCTGGGCTTCACTCATCAATCAGTTGCTCGACGACCATCCGCCAGCGAAGGATGGGCGGAGCGATGGTTGGTACGGACTGTTCATCATCCGCAGCGATGCGGTGCCGGACGGACTGAGCATGTACTCCAACCTGCATTCTGCATCATGGGAAGCCGGGTGCCAGCTTTGGGATGCGTCGGAGGGTGGGTTCTTCGAGCCAACCGATTTTGGGGATCGCAAGTGAGACGCCGCCGCCGCCGAAGTTCCCGCCGCGGCACGACCGCATCATCGGATTCGTTCGATCTCTTCCTTGATGCGCTCTGCAACGCCCTCGGTGTCGTGATGTTCATCATGCTGATGATCGTCATCTTCACCCAATCGGCGGGGACATCGGATGCAGTCATGGACGCGAAGTCGATGGAGGAGGCGATCGAATCGGCGGATGCGCAGGCGCGCGCGTCGGAGGCGCAGTTGCAGGAAGTGCTCCAGGCGATCGCAGCGCTCCCGCCGCGCGGCGATCCGCAGTTGCTCGAGCAGTGGCGGGTGGGACAAGCGCAGTTGGCGAGGACGGCCGAGCAACTCCGCGGTGCGGGGGATGCGCTTGCCGCGCAGCGGAAGGAACTGTCCGCGAGCATGGCAGCGCTGGCAGAAGTGCGACGCACGATGACATCGACGCAGCAGGAGATCAAGGAACTGGAACTCGCACGCGCGCGTCGGACGGAGCCAAGGCAGTTCATTCGGCTCGCCAAGCTCCGCCCCGATGTGCGGCCGCAGACCGTTCAACTGCTGTGTGCCGATGGGCGATTGTGCAGCGCCAACTTCACGGATCGACTGCAGCGCATCAGCGAACCCAAGGGACAAGGCGAACTGGTGAACAATGCGGCGCAGGCGAAGGAAGCGATGCTTCGCTACCTGGCGGGGAAGGATCCGACAAAGGTGCGCGTGGAGATCGCGGTGTGGCCGAGCGGGTTCGGCGCGTACAAGTTGCTCGAGCCCGAGTTGATTGGCGGTCGATTCGCGTTCAACCCGATCCCGGTGGCGACGGGCCAGACGATTGGCGAGGAGGGTCCGTACCGCGGGGTGCAGTGACCGTGGCAACCAGCGCGCCGATGAGCATCAGCGCCGCACCGATCCACTTCCGCCCATCGAACGACTCGTGAAGCCACAGCGCGCCGGAGAGTTCAGCGAACACCGACTCGAGTGACAGCAGCACGGCCGCGTGCGCCGCGGGTGCGGAGGACTGCGCAACCACTTGCAGCGTGAACGCCAGCGCGATCGAGAAGACCGCGGAGAAGAGGATCGGTCCCGCGCCCGCGCTGAGCATCTCCCCCGAAACGGGTTCGCTCGCGCCGGCAATCATCGCGGACAGGGCGCCTGTCACCAAGAGCTGCACGAGCGAGATGCCAAGCGCATCCTCGCGCGACGCACACCATCCGATGACATGAACATGGACCGCCCACATGCACGCACAACCGATCAGGTAGAGATCGCCCGTCGCAATCTCCGGCTGTCCGTGAATGCTCATCACCCAGAGTCCCGCCACGCACAGCAGGGCACCGATCCAGATTCGCGCCGACACGCGCAGACCCCACAGCAGCCCGAGCAGCGGCGTCCACACCACATAGGTCCCCGTGATGAAGCCCGCGGTGCCGGGCGCGACGGTGGCCATCGCCTTCTGTTGCAACGATGCAGCGATGACCATGACCAGGCCGGCAATCGCACCGCCGCGCCATGTGGACCATCGGCGCAGCGCAGGGCGCGTGACGACGAACGGCAGCAGCAACAGCGCGCCGATCAGGAAGCGAGCGGCATTGAAGGTGAACGGCGTATCACCCATCTGCTGCGCAGCGAGACGCTGCGCAACGAATCCCGTTCCCCAGAAGATCGCACACAAGAGGAGTGCCCCGTTCGCCGTCCACACTGGCAACTTCAACGCCATCGGGGCACGCGTTGGTCAGCGGATGAAACGAACTCGACCGAAGTCGGGGATGATCGATCGCCCGCCGGGTGACAGCGAGATTGGCGCGGGGAAGTAGACGGACCACGCCTTGCCGATCACCATCTCGCGCGGCACGACGAAGGGGCTGGAGACACCAAGTTCCTCGGTCACGAGCGGATGCGGCAAACCCCACACGCGCGAATCCTTGCTCGCGGCACTGTTGTCGCCGAACATGACATAGGTGTCGCTCCCAGTCTGCGCGGGCTTCAGTGGGTTCGCGCCGAATGAGAGTCCCGCGAGCGGTTCGCCATTCGTCGGGAACTGATTGGCGGCGCTGAGGAAGTCAGGGCGGTAGTAGAGATCGCGCTTCACCTGGACGCGGCGCAGCCGAAACGGCGAGCCCTCGAACATCCACTCCAGCTGTGTTGGCGGCGGGCGCTGCGCAACGGGATTCGCGATCACCTGCTCGGCTGTCCGCCCGAAGTGCGAAGCCTCGGTTCGCGCGCGTGGACCGCCAATGGTGTATGGAAGAACGGCGACTGCGGCACCATCGAGCCAGAAGGTCAGTTGCTCGTCCACATGCCACATCTCCGCCCAGTGCGTGCGGTTGGACGCGAGTGGACAGCGGGCAACCGTGCGCGCCAACTCGCGCCGCGACTCGGTCTCCGTGACCGTCAGCACGACTTCACCGCGCGCGAGCGCAAACGCGATCTCGAGTCCGCGGGTACGGATGACCAGGCGCGACTGAAATGAAGCGCCGTCGGCAGCTTCGAGGGCGGCGGCGATGCACACATCGCCCATGGGAAACAACGGCATCTCGCGGCGGTAGCAGTTGTATGCGTTCCAATCATCAATCGCGATGACCTGGTTCGACCATGTCAGGCTCGCAGGCGCGGTGGAATCCCACTGCCATGCACGCTTCGCCCGAATGTCCCAGCCCGCGCTTGCTGTCCACGGCACTCCCTGCCACGGACGCTTCATCGCCGACTCGAGCCGCGGCACATCGACGGGCTCGAAGTCGCTGTCGTGCACGGGTTGCCACACTGCACGCTGGACATGCTCGGGCTTGCGTTCGATGCGCAGCTGTTCGGGATCGGCGTCGGTCGGGCCCGTGTAGATATCGCCATCGACGACCGCGAATGACTCATTGGGCAGTCCAACGACCCGCTTGATGTAGTACACCGAATCGCCGACGGGATCGGTCGGGTTCTTGAAGACCGCGACATCCCAGCGCTGAGGCGCGGTGAATGGCGTGAGGTACTTCACCACCATCACACGATCACCGAGCCGCCCCTCGCGCGCCAGAACATCATTGGGTGTCGTTGCGATGGGCTGCTGGTGGCTGATCATCGGATCGAGGATCGGGCGTTCGCCGCGCATGCCGGCCATGGCGGTCATCACCACTTCCTGGTTGTCCGCGGCGAACTCGTAACCCGTCGCAGGGCTGCGCAACCGCACATGCGATCCCATGAGTGTGGGAGCCATCGACCCCGTTGGGATGACATATCCCTCGACGATGAATCCACGGAAGATCATCGCGAACACGAAGGACACGATGAGCGACTGCACCGTATCGATCATGCTCGTCGGCGCAGCCGGAGCGGGCGATGCTTCACGGGCACTCATCGCGCGCGAGTCTACCGATGCGCATCAGCCTGTCGGCTTGGTCCCGGGGTTCGCGCCAGGACTTGGACCACTCGTGGGGATCACCTGCAGGTCTTCGACCGGATACGCATGCTCCTGTCCGTAATCGAGTCGCACGAGCGCAAGCTGAACGAGCGTCCGCGACTCGAGTACGGTGCCGACACCATCTGGCGTCTGCACGCGAGCCTTCACCTTCGGCATCCGCCGACTGAGTGTCTCGTAGGTTTCGTCCTCGTAGCGCAGGCAGCACATCAATCGTCCGCACCTGCCGCTGATCTTCATCGGGTCAAGCGTCGCCTTCTGCAGTTTCGCCTGTTTCATCGAGATGGGTTTCAGCACCTTCAGGAAGTTGCGGCAGCAGCAATGCTGGCCGCACTTTTCGTAGTCCGCCACCAGCCGCGCCTCGTCGCGCGCGCCGATCTGCCGCAGTTCGATTCGGGTGGCGAAGTTCGCGGCAAGGGTCTTGAGCAGTTCACGGAAGTCGACGCGGTCCTCGCTCAGGAAGTAGATCGTGAGCACCTCGCGTCCGAGGATCATCTCCGCCTGCACGAACTTCATCGGCAATCCGCTCTCGGCGAGCAGGCGCTTCGCCGTGGGTGCAACCGTCGCCGCTTCAGCCTGCACGGCCGTCCACTGCGAAAGATCCTCGGGCGTTGCAACACGGAGGATCTGCCCCTCGTGGTGGAACGGGAACTCCTTGCCGCCCGATTGTTCGATGTAGGCAAGCATCTCTTGGCGCGAGACGCTCTTGGCGCACCCTGAATTCGAGCAGGTCGTCGTGAGCATCTCCACCAGTTCAGTGCCGCGGTGCGTGCGAGCGACCAGCCTGCTGCCGCACCCCGGCTTCGCATCGCCGTCGTAGGGGTACTCGGCGATCCATCGCATCACGCCCGCGCGCACCACGATCGACGAAGGCGGCTTCAGTCGCGCGTATGCGGCGGCATCATCGGCCGCGTCGCGGAACGATGGGTCCGCATCGCGCTCGAAGATCGGCAATGGATGGATCGACATGGCTCGGTCAACCGCGCGGCGCAGGCTTCTTGCGCGCGGCCAGCTTGCCGCGCGAACTGCTCCGCCTCTGCGGTGCCGCGGCAGGGTCGCGCTTGCGGGCGCTGAACAGCAACTTGATGGGGACCTCGGAGAACGGCACCTCGTCGCGCATGCGATTCAGGAGGAACCGTTCATAGCTGCCCTCGAACAGCGTTGGCTTGTTGACCACCATCGCAATGGTCGGCGGATTCGTCTCGACCTGCGCGATGTAGAAGACCTTCGCCACCGTGCCCAGCTTCGATGATGGACCGCGTTCCGTCAGGATGCGCTGCACCAGTGCGTTCAACTTGCCGGTCGTCTCGCGATGGCGTGCCTGCGTGAGCAGGTTGAACGCCATCGCAATGGCATCGTTGGCGCCCTTGCCCTCGCGTGCGCTGGTGAACACCATCGGCGCAAAGTCGAACATCGGCAGTTCCTGCGTGATGTACTCGAGGTAGTCCTTTGGAACGCGCGCGCGCTCCACGAGGTCCCACTTGTTGATCACGAGCACCGTCGGCTTGAACGCAGCAGCGAGCTCGCCCGCGAGGTGCTTCTCAACCTGCGAAATCGGCTCCGTTGCATCGAGCAGCAGCAGTGCGACATCCGCGCGGCGGATCGCTTCCTGCGTGCGGTGGTTCGAGTAGTACTCGACATCATCCGCCCAACTCTTGCGCTTTCGGATGCCCGCCGTGTCAATCGCCACGAACACGCGCCCGTCCTGTTCGAATCGCACATCCACCGAATCGCGCGTGGTGCCCGCGATCTCGCTGACGATGACGCGTGGCTCGCCCGCGAGCGCATTCACGAAGCTGCTCTTGCCGGCATTGCGCCGACCCACGATCGCCACCTTCATTTCCTCGGACTGCGGTTGGTCGTCGTGGCGCCCCTCGAGTCGACGCCACAGCGCCTCGCGCAGGAGCCGCAGTCCAGACCCAGCCTTCGTCGACACGGGAATGACCTCACCGAACCCGAGCGCAGCGGCTTCGAGCGCGTGCGCTTCCCACGACGGCCCGTCCACCTTGTTGGCGACCGTCATCACGCGCGCCGTGTTGCCGCCCTTACGAATGAGCGATGCGATCCGCTCATCAAGCGCGGTGATGCCATCCTGGGCATCGATGGTGAAGAGCACGATCGCCGCGCTGGAGATCGCGCCGAGTATCTGCCCCTCGATGTCCGGCGCGAGCGCGGCGAGGTCCTTGCCCGCGTCATCGAAGCGCGCCCCCTCCGCCATGTAGATGCCGTACCCGCCCGTGTCGCAGACCTCCGCAGCGCGCGGCAGCGATTCGTCGTCGGCATCCGATGGCGGACCGAAAGTGACCACCGCGCTGATGCGATCGCGTGTGACCCCCGGCGTCGGATCGACGATGGAAATGCGTTCACCGACGAGACGGTTGAAGAGGCTGGACTTGCCGACATTCGGCCGTCCGACAATGGCGATCAATGGCAGCATTGGCTTCGCTGGAGGATATCGCCGCGGGCGCGTGCGCCCGCGTGGATCACGCGCGAACACGCATGGTGAAGCCGAACTTCCTGCACAGCGCACCCTGCTCGCGCCGCATCAGCCGAATGGCGCTGCGCACACCCGACTTCGTTCGTGCCTCGTAGTGCAGTTGTGTGATCCAGTACAACTCGAAGACCGTTGCCTCCAACCAAGGGACTTCCTCGGTGAATCCGCTGACGCACAGGGCGCGGGTGCGACGCATGAACTGGTCGATGCGGCGCCGAGGCAGGCGCAGGAACTGACAGCCAGAGAAGTGCACGACGCGGTCTCCGCACTTCCCGTCAAGCAAGTGTTCGAGGGCGTCGATCGTGACGCGTTCATGCGGGACCCGCATGTCGCCGGGCAGCAGTTCGCCGGGGCGAGAGTGGATGGCAAACCAGAGGAGCTTGAAGGCCCGATAGCGCGCTTGCAGTGAACGGCGCAGGTAGATCTCGACTTCGGAGCGCGTTGCCACATCGCGGAGCACATAGGGGATCTTGGCATCGCTCCCATGCAAGAGGTCGAGCGCGGGCTTCATCGACATCGGCCGCACGAGCCCAAACCAGTCCGCCTCTAGGCAGAAGACACCAGGCGTTTTCGCCATGGAGGGATGCTACGAAGGCAGCAGCAGGGTGCGCCCCGTCATCGCGGGTGGCTGCGGAAGTCCCATCATGTCCAGAAGCGTCGGTGCGATGTCCGCGAGCCGTCCGTCCTCGCGCAGTCTGCGTCCGGCGAATGCGCGCCCGACCACCAGCAGCGGCACGGTGTAGTTCGTGTGGGCGGTGTGCGGAGCGCCAGTCGTCGGATCGCGCATCTGTTCGACATTGCCGTGATCTGCAGTGACGATCAGCGATCCCCCGCGCGCGAGGACCGCGTCCACGATTGCGCCGACGCACGCATCGGTTACCTCCACCGCCTTGATCGCGGCGGGCAGGCTGCCCGTGTGACCGACCATGTCGCAGTTGGCGAAGTTGACGATGAGCAGGTCCTCGCAGTCAGGCGCGGCGATTCGGGCGAGCACGGCATCGCGAACGCCCGCAGCACTCATCTCCGGCTTCAGGTCGTATGTCGCGACATCGCGAGGGCTCGGGATGATCGTGCGCACCTCTCCCGCGAACGGCTCCTCCCGATAGTCGTTGAAGAAGTAGGTGACATGGGGGAACTTCTCCGTCTCCGCGCAGCGGAACTGCCGAAGTCCCTGCGCAGAAATCCATGCGCCGAGGATGTCGGGCATCTTGTCGGGGCGATCGAACGCGACATGCACGGGCAGTCCGCTTTCGTACGCCGCCATCGTGACGAAGAAGAGGTCGCGCGGACGGTCGCCGCGCGGAAACCCTCCGCGCGGAAGCAGGTCGAAGGCCGCATCATCGAAGAGGAACGTCTTCACAAGTTCACGCGGGCGATCACCGCGGAAGTTGAAGAAGATCACGCTGTCGCCATCGCGGATCGCGCCATCGACTGCACGGATGCACGTCGGCGGAAGGAACTCGTCGCTGTCACCGCCCTCGCGCCCACTCGATGCGTGATGCGCGGACACCGCGTCGAGCGCCGACGCGCACTGTTCGCCGCCTCGCCCAAGCAGGCACTCCCAGGCGCGTGCGACGCGTTCCCATCGATGATCTCGGTCCATCGACCAGAAGCGCCCGATCACGCTGGCGATCCGTCCGCCGCGCGCCGCGAGATGCTGCTCGAGTTCAGCGATGAAACGCGCCGCGGAATGCGGCGGCGTGTCGCGCCCGTCCGTGAACGCATGAATGAAGAGGCGCTCGGGTGGCAACCCGCGCGCAGACGCGAGATCGATCAGCGCACACAGGTGCGACAGATCGCTGTGCACCTTGCCGTCGCTCACCAATCCCATGACATGGAGCGATCGTCCAGCATCGCGCGCGCGGTCGATGGCTTGGCACAGCGCGGGATTGGTGGCGAAGCGTCCATCGTGGATCGCACGCGTGATGCGCATCAATTCCTGATCCACGATCCGCCCCGCACCGATGTTCTGATGCCCCACCTCGGAGTTGCCCATGACGGGTCCGTGCGCATCGTTCGGCAGCCCGACATCCTCACCGCTCGTGCGGATCAGCGTGAACGGCCAGTCGCGCCGAAGCCGCGCGTCGACAGCGGGATGCGCCTGAACAATCGCATTGAAGGGATCATGACTCCGATGCGGATTCTCCCCCCATCCATCGCGGACGATGAGCACGCAGGGCACATTGCGAACGGGCGTCGCCACGGGCAAGAGCGTAGCGGCGGCATGGGGAAACCCATGGGAAACACCGTGCTTGGGCAGTGCGGCTCGGGTACCCTTGACCCCACGCGACCATGCAGGAGGCAGGAGAACGAGCGCTGACCATGGAAGGTTCACTCCGCGAGCGATATGAATCCGTTCAAGCGCGTGTGGCGAACGCCGCGCGCCGAAGTGGTCGACGCCCCGAGCAGGTCAAGCTGGTGGTGGTCACCAAGTCTGCAACGATCGAGCAGATCCGCGAGTTGATCGCGCTCGGCCATCAGGACTTCGGCGAGAACCGCGTGCAGCAACTGGTGCAGCGCACGGCACAGATCGACGAGCACTGCGCACGGCTGCGCGAGTTGCGCGGGTCCGCGCCAGAGATCCGTTGGCACATGATCGGATCGGTCCAACGCAACAAGGTCCGAAAGATGGTCGAGCTGGTGCGGCTTGTCCACTCCGTCGACAGCCTGCGGCTCGCCGAGGAGATTCATGTGCAGGCGGCTCGCCGACCGCAGCCCATGGATGTGCTCATCGAGGTGAATGTCTCTGGGGAAATCTCGAAGCATGGCATCACGGGCGCCGCGGTTCGTCATGTGGTCCAACAGATGGACACGATGGTGAACATCCGAACGCGCGGACTGATGGTGATGGCACCGCTTGAGGGCGGACTCGACGCGGCGCGCGAAACATTCCGCCGCGGTGCCGAACTCTTCCATGATGTGCGCGGCGCGCTCGGTGCAGGTGTCGGCGCGGGGGGCGGTCCTGGCGACGCATTCGACCTGCTTTCCATGGGAATGTCCGGCGACTTCGAAGCGGCCATCGAAGCGGGGGCGAATCTCGTGCGCGTGGGCTCTGCCGTGATCGGCGCATCGAGCAGCGAATCCGACACGCCGTCGAGCGCCGACGCCTGCGACGAGGCGAGCACCGAACCCAGCGCGGGCTGAGCAGCGGACGATGCTGATTCGTGCGCGGCTAGACTCGGGTGCGATGAACACTCGCGCGGCTTGGGCATCACTGCTGCCTGGTCGATTTCTCGTGTTTGACGGCCCCGACGGCAGCGGGAAGAGCACGCAGTTCCGTGCGATGGCAGATGCGGCGACGGCTGCCGGCGTCGAAACGGTGGAAGTGCGCGAGCCAGGGGGCACGCCGATCGGTGAGCGGATCCGCGATGTGCTGCTCGACCCCACGCTCGGCGAGATGGTCAGTCGCTGTGAGATGCTGCTGTACATGGCAAGCCGCGCACAGTTGATGGAAGAGCGCGTGCTGCCGGCGCTCGCGCGCGGCGCCTTCGTCCTTGCGGACCGCTTCATCTCATCGACTCTTGCCTACCAAGGAAGCGCGGGCGGCGTGCCGGAAGATCAGATCCGCACCGTTGGCGGCATCGCGATCGGCGGTCGCTGGCCGGACCTCGTGGTGATCTTCGATGTCGACTGGCAGACCGCGCAGGGTCGCATGAAGCCAACGCTCGATCGGGTGGAACGCAAGGGCGAGGCGTACCACGCGCGCGTTCGTGCGGGCTATCTCGATCAGGCGCGACGCGAGCCGCTGCGGTATCTCGTTGTTGATTCGTGCCAAGGGCCCGAGGCGATCTTCGAACAGGTCAGTCGCGGCATTGCGGAGCGCCTCGCGCGCTGAGGGGCGTGCGTGCAGTGCGCGCCGCGCGCCGCAACACACGAATCCAATCGCTCAGCCCATCATGAATGTCGAACAGGGACAATCGCGCGTGACACGGCTCGCGCCGAGCCCGACGGGCCGCATGCATCTGGGGCATGCATGGAGTTTCCTGATCGCCTGGGCGGTCGCGCGCCAGTGCGGCTGGCGCATCGTGCTTCGCCTCGAGGACCTCGACGCGCAGCGCGCTCACCGTGAGGCAGAAGCGGATGCGCGGTGGATGCTCGAGTGGCTCGGGATCGACTGGGACGGTGAACCCGTTCGGCAGTCAGAACGCATCGACTGGCATGTGGAGTGCATGCGCATGCTCGAGTCCCAAGGCGCAGTGTTCGAGGCACCGCACTCGCGCATGGAACTGCGCGCATTCCGCACCGATGCGAACGATGCGCTCCAAGCCGAACCCGCCGCTCCGACGAGCGGACTGTCCGATGGATCCGATGCGCCGCACGAAGGCGATGATGTGCTTCGCTTTCCGCCGTCGCTGCGTCCGCCACGAGAGCGCTGGCGTTTCATCGATCGAACGGTGAATCATCGTCTCGCACTCGACGCAGGCGAGGAGCGCGTTCACGACGAGGTGTTCGGCGCGCGTTCCTTCGATCCGGCAGCCATCTGGGGTGATCCATTGGTGTGGCTGAAGGCTGGATCCGCGAGCTACCAATTGGCGGTCGTGGCCGACGATATCGCGCAAGGGGTGACGGAGGTGATCCGCGGCTGCGATCTCCTGCCGAGCGCGGCGCTGCAGCAGAGGTTGTTCGCGCTGCTCCTTGCGCAGGCGAGTGCAACGGCGCGCACGCCACCGCGTTGGTGGCACCTGCCGCTCGTGCGCGATGCGGCGGGGAAGCGGCTCGCGAAGCGGCACGATGCGCTCTCGGTTGCGTCCCTCGCGGCGCGCGGGGCGACCGCCGATCGCGTGCGGGGTGTGGTTGCGTGTTGGCTTGGCGCGAGTGCAGTGCCTCGCGAGATGTCGCGCGATGCGTTCCTGCAATGCGACATGGAGCGGCTCGTGCGTGGGCTGCGCGCGCGGCATGCGGAATGCCGCGTCGATGGTGCGATCGAGGCGTGGCTAGTGGCGGGTTGAAGCGGCACCCGCACCGAGCCGACTGACCAACAGTTCGCAAACCTTCTCGATGCACCGCCCGAGGTCGTCGTTGACGACAAACGCGTCGAAGGTCCCGTCGCTGCGCGCGCGTGCGATTTCGTGCGTGCTTTCCGCAAGGCGGCGCTCGATCGCTGCCTCATCCTCGCGCGCTCGCGCACGCAGGCGCACGAGCAGGTCCTCCTCCGATGGCGGCAGGATGAAGATGCCGAACATGCCGGGGTGACTCGCGCGCACCTGCTCGGCACCTTGGACATCGATGTCGAGCACGATCACGCGACCTGCAGCGAGCGCGGCGAGCACGGGTGCGCGAGGTGTGCCGTACCAAGAGCGCCCGAAGACCTGCGCGTACTCAAGGAACTCGTGTGCGTCGATCATCCGTTGGAAGCGCGCTTGATCGATGAAGTGATAGTCGCGCCCATCGACTTCGCCGGGACCTGCGGCGCGCGTGGTTGCCGACACGCTGAACTCGCCGCGAAACCTGCGCACCACTTCATGCACGATGGATGTCTTGCCGACGCCGGAAGGTCCGCTCACGACAAGCAGGAGACCTGGAGACGACTGTTCCATCGCGTCAGTGTAGGGAGTGTGTTTTCGGTAATGCTGCACGAATCGTGTCCCTTCTTCCCCGTGCATGGTGGCGGATGCAGGACCCGAAGTCCTGCCGAAAGTGGGGCCTCGATGTCGCGTGATGATGTTCGGCGCGATCGACTTGAGCAGTTCGTCGATCTCGCGAGGATCTACCGTCGGTGGACCAAGCAGCAGGTGGCGCAGGCGCTTGGGCGGGAACCTTCCAAGATGGTTCCAGAAAGCGGAAACCCGAAGCTCGATCTGGTGATCGGCCTCGCGGATGTGCTGGACTGGGATGTGGGTGATGTCGCCGAGGGCGTGTGGCGCGAAGACCCCGAGGAGAAAGCGCAGATCGAGATGCTCGCCCAGCGCGGATTCTTCGCGCTCGATCGCGAGGCGATCGAGGCGCACCGTGCGGGCGACTATCGGCGCATGACGACGCTCGCGCGCGCGCTGACGCTCGCCGCGCAGACGGGGGTGGAACGCGCCACCGCATGCAACCGACTGGCAGGCGCTCAAGACGGGCTCGGGCGCTACACCAAGGCGCTGACGGCGCTGCAGCAAGGGCTCGCCGAGCCGGCAGTCCCGCCGCATGTGCGCATGATGCTCGAGGTGAACCTGGCCAACGCGCACTACGCGCTCTGGCACCTCATCGAGTCGCATGCTGTCGCGAGCGGGCTGGTTGATCGGTGGATCACCGACGAGCCGCGCAGTCGCGTGGAGCGGGTGGTGCATGCGTTTGGCCACTATGTACGCGGGCATTCGCGGCGGCGCATGATGGAAAGCGATCCGCAGGGCGCGAACACCCACGCGAAGGCGGCGCATGCCGATCTGCTGCGGGCGCAGGCGCTGTACGACGACCTCGCGGTCGAGTTTGACGACCCGTCGTACGCGGGCGTTGCGAACACCTGTCGAGGTGCAGTGATGGAGTGCGCAGCGGCGCTTGGCACGATGGACACGCACACCGCGATCGAAGCGCTCATGCAGGGCCTCGAGCAGGTGGTGGATGTGACGGCGTATCCGCCGGGCGATTGGCTCGAGAGCTATGGGTGGTGGGCAGTGTTCGGCTGCAACATTGCCCTGCGCGGATCGAGCGGGCCCGAACTGCACCGAGCGATGGCTGTCTTCTCGAACAAGGCATCGGAGATCGCCGAGCGGTTGGAGAACTGGTCGATGCGCGAACGCGCGTTCACCTTCGAGCATCTCCGACGGCAGCGGCAGTTCGAAGCGATTGGATCTGCGGACCATTGGCTGCTCGATGACGAGGACATCCGAATCGTGGCTGGCACGATGGGACGGTTCCCCGCGTTCCGCGAAACCGGTTGGCGAATCCTGGAGAGCGCACGAGCGCTCGAGTCCGCCTAAGAAGTACACAGGAGACACCCATGAACGACCCCCTCAACACACGCCGCCTTTCACGCTCCCGCGCGAGGCACCGCAACGCACTCAACATCGCTGGCGCTGCGCTCCTGCTTGCGCTGTGGATGCCAGCATCGCCAGGCAGCAGCGCACTCGCCGTTCCGCCGCTGCACGGGACGCGCAGCACGCCGTATCCAGCCGCATTCTGTGCATTCATGGAGGTTCGCTACGGCGAGTACTGGATGCACACGGTGCAGGAGCGAATCGTTCGCCGCGCCTACGTCGAATGGTGTCAGAAGCAGAGCAAGGAGAAGCCGAAGCCACCAGAGCGCAGGCGCTGAACCCAGCACAACTCAACCCAGCACAATTCATCCAGTCGGCGGCGTTCACTCACCATGCCGCGCGCCGGCGTCGACGACCCTCGTGCACCGAACTCCGGTGCGACGAGGGTCGATCGTTGTTGGGCCTGCCGGCGTGCGCGGGCAGGTGCGCGACGATCAGCCGTGGATGACGCGCCCCTCGGTCGCGAGCGCCGCCTCGTGCAGCGACTCGTGCATCGTTGGATGCGCGTGAACGGTCGAAATGATGTCCTCCGCCGTTGCTTCGAGGCGCTTGGCAAGCCCCATCTCACCGATCAGCTCGATAGCATCCTCGCCGAAGATGTGGGCGCCGAGGATCTCGCCGTAGGGCTTGCTCGTGATGATCTTGACGAGGCCCTCGGTCGCGCCGACCGCGATGGCCTTGCCGTGGCTCTTGAGCTGGTAGGTGCCGACCTTGT
>SXGQ01131084.1_pt1 | contig 31554 bp, 17 predicted proteins | sample 3178371 | NCBI WGS metagenome assembly SXGQ01 (sample SAMN11356859, study PRJNA531348) | freshwater metagenome | isolation source: freshwater sample F1-20 | place: China: Fuxian Lake, Yuxi | collected 2017-12-25
ATCCTGAAGTCTGAGAAGTTCCAGACGATCCTGAAGATCCTGAAGTCTGAGAAGTTCCAGACGATCCAGACGATCCTGAAGTCTGAGAAGTGCCAGACGATCCTGAAGATCCTGAAGTTCCAGACGATCCTGAAGATCCTGAAGTCTGAGAAGTTCCAGACGATCCAGACGATCCTGAAGTCTGAGAAGTGCCAGACGATCCTGAAGATCCTGAAGTTCCAGACGATCCTGAAGATCCTGAAGTTCCAGACGATCCTGAAGATCCTGAAGTCTGAGAAGTTCCAGACGATCCAGACGATCCTGAAGTTCCAGATGATCCAGACGATCCTGAAGTTCCAGATGTACCAGATGATCCAGAACTACTAAAAGATCCAGTTAAAGAAACTTTAACAACTCCACTCGTTAAATCTGTAATATTAAAACCAGCTTCACTATCAAATCGTAAAGCACTAACATTATTTATAATAGCAGAAACGGTTGATCCACTTATATAACTTACTTCTAAAGGAGAAGAAACGCCAGTAGCGGGATCGTAAACTCCAGTTGTAACATTGTTAATTCCACTTTGAGAGAATCTAACAATATCAGAAAAATCAGTATAAACACCTTCAGCAACAATGCCTCTCGCTTTAACTTCATAATTAGCAGCAACTGAAATGGGTATATAAAAACATGGTTCATTCTGAGCAACAACGATAGAACCGCTTGGAAATGTAAAATCAAGCCTTTGAGCTACTAAAACTCCAGTATAATCAGTAAAGAAACTGACTCCAGTTCCGCTTACCCCAGTTCCAGTAACATATCCATTAAAATACCCAGAATCATAAGAGCAATTTTCTGAGGAAATATTGGGTAAAGAAAAAACAAAAGAACCTGAACCAGTATCATAATAATAATTCAAATATATTTTATTTGAATTAATTGATCCACTATTAAATGTAAATTTATCTAACCCATCTAACGCTCCAGTTGGATATACTCCTTGAGGAAAAGAACCTCTATCGTCAGTAAAAAGAGTATGAGGAATCCATTGAATACCGCTTTCACCAGAAGGAGAAAAAACTGGAATATAATTATTTCCAGAATAATAAGGATTAATACCTACTTGAGAATAAGAAATTAAATTAGCGCCGGTATTTTGTATTATGTAATCAATATTACTGATTTTAGGAGCATGATAGAAAAAAACATTAGACGGTTGAGAAACGCCGCTTTTATTTAAATAAATCTCATAATCAACCCCAGCGTTAGATAGGTTTTTAGCCCATTTTACGAATAAAAATCTTTCAAAAGTATCAGATACTGTATCATAATTAACAATAATCGCTCCAGTAATATTTTTTGGCTTTAAATCGAAAAGATCCGTATTTAACGGATCTAACTTTATTTGACCTAAATTATAAAACCCACCTGTATTATAATAATCAGTGGTTACTAAACGATAAAATTTCTTTTCTTCTGTATTGGCGGGATAACTAATCGAAGATCCATTTTCAATAGAGATTTCGTCTTGAATATTATCAAAAGTATCAAATACGCTTTTTTGTATTGCGATTGAAGAAATAGAATCTCTATTATCTAATTCATAACTTACAAAAATACTCCCACCTAAACGAATTTCAACATTAGAAAAATTAGGTATTTTATATTCTAAAATAAAAACCGCTTTTGAAATTTTACCGTCATAAGTATACGAAGTAACAGCTATTCTACAATTTCTTAAATAATTAACATCATTATAAAGTCCAACAGATAAAGAATACAAAGAAGAATCATCAAAATAAAAAAATGGCTGCTTTAAAGATGGATTTAATACCCGAACAAGATTATTATTTTGATCTAATAGTTCAACTTTAAAATAAGCAAAAATTCCATCATTTAAATCAGCCTGTTCTGTAGAATTTGGTTTTAATACTTGCCAACTTAAATCAATATTATCTTGATTTACATTTATATAAATCATCTTGACATCGGTTGTGAAACCATATGTCTGTTGATTATTTATTTCAGAAAAGTTCAAATTACAAGATAAATTAGTTATCTTGTAGGAGCCATTACTAATTACTTGAATAGGCTGGAACATTTAATTTAAAAATTCGTTATTGATACCTATTTTATACACTCTTAAATTTTCGAAAGAAACAGATACCTCATTGATGGGTCTGGCAATAGTTGTAGAAGTAGCATCACCCACCCTCCATACATAAGATATTTTTTTTGAATTTAAAACATATTCAATAACCAAACCAACACAAGCTGTTGACCCTGTATTATTAACATCTTTAAAATCATTAAAAAGCTTACCATTTTTAATCTCTAAAACAGAAACAATAGAATTATATTGATTATCAGAATAATCGAATGAAGGAATTATATAATCATATCGATCATCAATATTAAATGTTTGTGATGTAACAGAAACGTATGGCGATTGAGGATTTAATACATCAATATTAGCAACTTGATTTTTAGGAATTATTTGAGTTATGTTGCTTGTATTTTCTGAATATAGATTATTAGTACTTAAATTTTGTTTATTTTCTACATAATTAAACTTAGTAACTTCATATTCAGCAGCAGTAATCTCAAACTCTACTTGACTTTTTTCTTTTATTCCCAATATTCTATATTGTTTACTATAAGCGATAGATGGACTTGAATCATCTTTATCGTAAACCCACAACGTTGATGCAGCGATAGATAAAAGAGTGTTTTGTTCCGCTTCTGTTAATCCAGATGTTTTTAAAGTTATTTGCGTTCTAAAATTTCCATCTAGACCTGTACCTTCAACTTCAAATTTATATAAATAAACAGCACTTAACTTATCTATTTCAGAATCTGAAATTTCTCTTCCTTGATTACTTTTTTCGTTTAAATATGAAGGAGTAATAGATTCTGTAGGAATAATAAAAGATAAAATATCACCACCTTTAATAAAATCATATCTATCGTCTAAAACAATTATATTATTATTAATGCTAACAACACGACCACCTTTTCTGCCTGATACTTTTAATTCATCTGTAATAGAAATCACATTTCCAGGAGATAAAAGAAGAGCTTCAGGACCACCGGCAAAAATCACCAATTCTTTTTCTATTTGATTTGTTATTAAAAACCATTCGCCAATTCTTCGGGCTTGAGATTTAGAAGTAATACCGAAACCAAGGATTTCTTTTTCGACATATCCATATCTTCGTATATTAATCTGATCTTCAACATAAACTGTTTTATCTTTAAAACCATCTGTTTCATCAGCATAAACAATTTTAGCAACAGTATATCTTGTATCTTTAGAAGATCCTATATAATTAAAAATACCATCTTTTACATTAGAATTTGTGAAAAAATAACAAGAAGGTTTTGGCCTATCATTATCAAAATTAACAAAATTATTTGACCAATAAGTTAAACCTTTGAAAGTAGAAGCAACATTATTTAATAGATTTATTACATCAGTTTCACTCGTTAAAGAAATATTAGCTCTGAATCTAGGCTCTGTTAAAGGAAAAAAACCTGTAAATTGAGTTGCTGCCCTACCAGAATTATAAACATATTCTAAATCAGGAAAAACGGGTAAATTTTTTATATAATTTATAAAATTAAAAAAAGGATCATTTGGACTTAAAGCAGAAGCAGCGGTAAATTTATTAATCAAAATCTGCATAGCTTTTTCATATAATTTTGTTTCGCTGCTATCCCCTTGAAGCATTAAATTTATCTCTTCTTTGATTCCTGGAAATTTACTAAAAATTTTATGAAGCCCAAATTCCGGTATAAATCCAAGTTGAAAGCAAGTATTTGTTCCTGGATCTTCAGCTTTAAAACTTGTAATAATAACTCTAAAACTTTTAAAAACGGTTATTTGTTGGCCGTCTTCATCAGTATCTAAAAATTTCAAACCAACAAGATCTAATTTAGCGCCCACTTGAAAAAAACCATACATCGAAGATGAATGAGACAAACGAATAACGTTTTTAACATTATCTTTAGCATCAGACGTACTTCCAGAAGGACCCGCTGGGGTTCCCGTTGTTGAAGCGTGAATAGAAAGGATTTTTACAGGCGGAAAACGAGAAACGTTATTTGTCGGAACATATTCATCACAATATTTAGCTATTTTATATAAATTCCATTTATCGGCTAAACTTTCTTGAAATGTAAATTTGCCTAATCCATATCTATAATTAGTGATTAAATCATAAATAATCCAAGCTGGATTATCTGTCCATCTCAAAACCGAATCAAATTCTCCATTCCAAAAACCATCATAATATTTACTTTCCGCATCATAATTTTCTGGAACTTTAATTTTTAAAAGTTTTAAATCATATGTGCGATTTGGCGGTTGAGAAAATCCTCTACCATCAAAAACGCTTAAAAAATAACAGCTATTTGGATATTTGAATTGTAAACTTGTTACTTCTGTTACATAACTAGTACCAATAGATCTATTACTATTGAAATTAGTAGGATCTGACGCTTGCGATAAATTATATACTTTAATATAAGGCCCCAAAGCGAAATCAAAATCGCTTACATTAAAAAACAAATCGAATGCATAAGGAGACGTAGCAATACCATCAACTTTATGCAAAATATAACATTTAGAACCTGGATTTAATTTATGTCCAATTTCAATTCCAAAAAGGCAAGAATTAGATCCAGTACTTCCGTTTCCGCTCACAGTATATAAAGCATTTATTTTTAAACTCAAAATCAAATAATCGGTAGAAGGATCTTTTATTTCATGATAAGCTCCAAAAGCTTGTTCAAAATTACTCTGATTAAAAAACTGGGAAGCATCAAAAGGTGTTTGAACACCCATTATAAGACCCGCTCTTCCTATTTGTAAAGCAGAAACATGCCTTCCTGTTTTTTTAAAATTAACTGAAATTGTATCTTTAATTCCATATAAAATTTTATCAATACTATAACTAACTCCCGGATTTGAAAAATTAAAACCAGCAAAACCCTTAACAGGTAAATAACTTTGAAATTCAGTTCCAGATCGACCATAAACTTCTAATCTATTATAATTAAACTGATCAGTAAAATAATTTTTTACAGGATAATCATTATAATAAATACCTTTGAAAATTTCAGAATTATTACTTCCTTGATCAAATAAAACCAATTCGTTTCCATTTCGATCAACGAGACCTGCAATTGGCCCTTCGCCTATTAAATCTTGAACAAAATATTTTGTTGTAGACTCTAAAAGATTACTTTTGTCAGTCGCCACAAAAGGAGCAAAACTTTCTGAAGATTCAAACCATAATTTCATGGCATTTCCAAAATTTAAAAAATTAACTCGATATTGCATATTAAATTAAATTTTTACACTAATTGAACCTAAAGATGATTCCGAAATGACAGCAGCAGTTGCAACATATGAATTATCAAAATTAAATAAACAGGCATTTATAACAGAAGATCCCACTTTTAATCTTCCATAATTTAATGCAATAGGAGTATTTCTTGCTGCAACATTATCTTTACTAGATACAATATAAGAAGACGTTTTAATTTGCTTGGGATCTCCAGGTTTTAATAATTGAGAAATTAAGTAACTAATACCAATACTAATTGCAATAACAATTAAAAACGCAACAATATAAGCTAAAAATTTAGATAATCCAATAGCAACTAAAGCAGCAATAAGCGCACTAGTAATACCAAATATTAGACAAGGTATAATTTCAACAACCTTAACATCATTGATTAAAAAATCTAAATCTTCAGAATCTTTATGAAAAATTTTACCATCTAAAATAACTATAAAACCGCCAAATTTTTTATACAATGATTTCATTTTAAAATTATAGTTTGAATAATTAGAGCATAAAGCAAAAAAAATATCTTTAAATTTGTTCACTTTTAAATCAAAAGAACTACAAAAATATTTTTTCAATAACCCATGTAAGATAATTTTTTTCATTTTATCTGAGCTGAAATTAAATTTGACCCTGCATTAAGAGTTGATAAACTGTTAACCTGTGCTAACCAACCTGTTAAATCGGAATTTAGATTTAAAAAACTAACCACGCTAGTTCCTATTTTTAAACGTCCATAATTTAAAGCTATAGGCGTATTCCTACCAACTCTATTTTCTTCTGCTTTAAAAATATACGAAGAAGTTTTTATTTGGTTTGGTTGTTTTGAACTTAATAATTTAGATATTAATAAACTTATACCTATTGATATAGCAGCAAAAATAACCGTATTAATCACCAAGGCTAAAAGAGCATTGACTTTAATACTAGTAAAAGCAATCGTTGCTGTTGCAACAGCAGAAAATTTTAAAACAGGAATTAAATCTATTTTTCTAGCTTTTTTAATAAACAAATCAATCTCATTTAAATTAGAAATTATTTTATCATCCGCGAGAACAATAAAACCATCAAACTTTTTATATAAAGATTTAACTTTATTTTCAAAACCCTCAAAATTAGAGCATAAACAATGTAAAAGTTCATCAAATGAACGAACATTGCTTTTAAAAGATTCGCAAGCTAATTTTTTAAAAAATCCATGTAAGACAATTGTCTTCATTGTTATACTTTACACTTAAAAAACGGTTATAATTTAAACTATATATTATAATTGGAATATCAAAATTTTTAATAAAAAATAAATCTTGCTCTGAAGGCTTTAAAATATGCAAATGACTATGAAAACTACAAACAATTTTATTTTTAATTAAAGAAACATAAAACTCTGGAGGTGGATAATAATGATGGCAGTTATTATTCAAAGATTGGTAAAAATGAACATTTTGACAAGAATCAATCAAACCGCCTGTTTCAAATGGATAATAAGACAAAAGTCGCTTTTTGATGTCTAATAAAATTTTCTCATTAGACTTCGTAATTATAAGGTCTTGTACCAGGAAATCCTCCATAAGGTAATCCATCTTTATGCCCTTTCCATCTTAATGCGCAACCTCTTAAATCTTTAGAACAATTATCTTTCACCCAAAAATCTTTATTATATCTTGGATCTTTTCCTGAATTACCTGTCGAAATTGAAATATAAACTGAATTAGTTATATTATCTTCAGAAAATTGAAACTGAGTTCCAAAAAAATCATAATTCACAGAATCTGAATATAAAACAAAATCACCAGTTGTATATTGAACATTACTAGACCAACTACCCGCAAAGTTGATATCAGATAAACCATAACCATCAGCAGAATAAAATTCTCTATTATTTTCATCAGCAATCGGAATACCAATATTAATTTTATTTCCAAAAATATTAAATTCTGTATATTCCTGATTATTTATTTTTATCGTTTGACCTTGATTATTTGAATTTAACCAAGGAATTTTTCCATAATTACAACCGCAACCACGATAAGACCAAGAACATAAATTATCTGAAATTTTACGATTCGGCAAAAATTGATTTTCAAAATCTAAAGGACTTGAAAGCTCAAAATCAATGACGTATTTATTTTCATTTGTTTTTCTATTAATTATATAATTTTCTTCAAAAAACGACGTTCCGTATCCATTAATCTTGTTTCTTTTTTTTCTATATCCAAAAAATGGATTTAAACCTTCTGAAAAATTTTCATCATCTAAATTCTTAACAAAAATTTTTATTCTTTTAAGTCTCGAATTAACTAAATCATTTTTATTTTTAATAACATCAGTAATAACACCATTGATATTCGCAACTCTAATAGTTGGGCGACCTTGCTTACCATCAGAAGAAAATTCAAAACCACTATATTCTACTGGAGCGGGTATATATTTATTTCCCTTATAAACAATAAATTTAGCAAAATTTTTACCAGCATGAAAGCGTAAAACACCTGTTGTTTCATCAATATAAATCTCAAATAAATCCACGAACGAATCTGGATCTAAGTCGATAAGAGCTTGCGTTGAAACGATATCTGGCATATTAAGATGCTTTTATTTTACCTAATATATTTATTTTATCTGCACTTGTATAATACATATCTGTGTTTTGAAATTCAACAGAAGAAAAAAACGCTCTGTTTTTATATTTATTTATTAATGATGAAATAATTAAACTCACTGGATCTACACCTAAACGAAAGTTCAAATCTTTATAAACTAAAATTTCGTATATTTTATTTGAATAATACATATGATTGCCACCTTCTTTTTGATTAGCGATTCCATTGGCTACAACATAATCAAGACTATCAGACGCAAAAGGAGAGGTAGATTGAAAAGTTTCTGTATAAATTTCATTATGATTTAATCCACACCTAAAGGTAAAAGTTGAATTATCATTTATAGTACAACCATGATAAACAATTCCGAATTTACTTTTATTTTTAATAGCTAATTTATTGGCGTCTGACCCATATTGATCTTGAACGTATTTTCTAGATCCAATTCTCTCAAAACCTTGATTGATTAATGTTGTAAAACCATTACGATAAGAATTAGATTTAAAATATAAATTATTAAATATTTCTTTTTCAACTGCTCCAGCGCCTAAAGATCTTTTCTTGTCCACGCTTAATACAAAATTTAAACCATTTGAAAATGAAGAAAAAATAGCTTTTTGCTCTTGAGTCGAAATAAAAGGATCATTATTAATAGTATTTTGCTCTAAAACGGAAACTGTAGATCCAGCAGGAAAAATAATTGGATTGCTATTTGGTAAATTGATTTCTTTTATTTTATGTTTAGCATCTGCTTCTCCTTTAATGGTAAAAGGACTTGTATTCGTTATTATTCCAGCTATTCCAAAATAACCTTCTGGATGCTCTATTTTTATTCGATCATCAATAGCAAAACCATTTGATGAAATATTTGATATTATAACTTCCGTACTACCTTTAGTATATGTTAAACCATTACTAGTTAAATATGGCGCAAAAACATCTAAAATATCAAAATCTACAACATGAAACATAAATAAATTCTGCAAAGAATTTAAATTTGTTAAATTTCTTTTTAATTGAACATAAGTTGTAAAAGGAACATTACTATTATTGCTATAACCAACAGGTCTTAAATCAACATAATATTTATTTAAATTTAAAGATGTATCCTGAATAGGAGTTACACTAGCAATATTTTCACATTCTAAAGTAAAATCACCATACGAACCCCCATTTGAAATTGGAGAATTAGAATTCGTAATCCCTGAATATAAATAATCATAAGAAAACAAATTACTTTTTTGATAAATATTTAGCTCTGGAAATTCGCTATATGCCCCTAAATTTAAAGTACATGAAGCAGAATTTGCAAAACGAATAGCATAACCAGCATCATTTTCTGATTTTGTTTCATTAAAAGAAAAGAAATTCTTACTGATTGCTGGAAAATCAAAATTACTTACTCCATCTAGAAAATCAGTTTGTGAAAGAAAAACTTGCGGTTTAAAACTTTTTTCACCCAATCCACCGCCATTACCGCCGATTAATTTTAAAAATGAAGATTCTGCTGGTAATAATTGCAATTCCCCTTCAGTTTTACTAGGAATTGTTTCTCTAGTATATTGTGTTACAATTGGGTATGGATTAGATAAAAATGGCATAAATATTAAAATTTTGGTTGATAAATATCTTTTTGAATTGCATTAAGCATAAGTAAAGAAAAAGGAGTAGATGTCGATAATTGATTAGCGTCAGATACAAATATAGAATTATTTTCAAAATATACACCAGTACCCACCCCATAAGAAGCGCCTGGAGATCCATAAACGACAGGAGAATTCTCTTTTTCGGAATCAAAAAAATCATTTAAAATAGCAGACCCTAATGTTGTCGAGACGCTTTGACTGAATTGACTTTTTGCGTTAAACACTATAAAGAAGTTTTCTGTTTTTTTTCCTCCGTATTTAACATTGTGGATAGGATCTTTTAATCCTGAGTCGGTGTACGCAATATTATTATATTCGGTTTTTAATTGACCATATTTGCCATCAGTTTTTTCTACTACATCAATAAAATCAATATTTTCGCCTGCACCACCACCTCCTGCAATAATAGAATTTTCATCTAAATTAATATTCAAAACACCCACACAATCAATATAAATAGCGTTTTTCCCCTGCTTTATAGACGAATTATTTTCTTTATTTATGGATCCACCTTTTCCTAAAACAGTTGTTCCATCAATAAAATTTAATGTCAAACCGGAAGACATTGCAGAATAATTTCCATTAATAAGCAACGATCCATAATTTTCATAAAAAGGATAATTGATGTTAGCCCTTGAAGGACCAATAGAACAATTAGAAAAATTCAAAATAATACCAGAAAATAAAGAATAATTATTTTTTGCTGGTCCTACTTCTTTTATATACTCGTCTATGATTAGATAATCAAAATTTCTATTGCTTGTTGTTGATTTATAAAAATCTTTTGTTAATGTAATTGATGGAGCTGAAGCTCCTATTTGTGTTAATATTTGTTGAGTTAAACCAGATTGAATAGCTGGATACAAAACAGTAGGATTTGGCCACGAATCAACATCGCTCACACCCGATGCGTAAACTAAAATTCCATCTCCATTTGTATAATCATCATTTTCACCTGAAACACTAACATAATAAGGCGTATCAAAAGATAAATTATCAAAAATTAATTCATAAGTTGTTTTGCCCGGTTGGCCAATATCGTATAATTTCGTTGAACTATTTAAATCAACAAATAATGTTTTTTCTGTCGCAGATGTGAAACTAGAATTTGTGGCTAACTTACCTATAAATTTAGTAAAATAAAAACCGCTTGTTGGAATAGTCCAACGAACCTTTAAACCGATTGAAGTTGTATCAAAGTCATAAACTTTAGAAGCAACACAATTTTGAACTCCAGATACAAAATTATAAGGAGCGGCAGATCCAACATTTACTCTTTGCCCAGTATAAAATAAATTTAAAATAGGACCAAAAACTCCAATGTTTTCGCTTTCTTGAAAAATCTCAAAATAACCGTTAACATTTGTATTAGCTGAATTGCTAACATTTTGAGGTATTGCAAAATTAACATCAAAATATCCAGACCCACCAGCTGCTATGCTTATTGACCTTCCGACTTCTTCACCAATATTAAAAAAAGAACTTGAAGCTCCCTGAATTTCTTGTTTATTGCCCACTCCATATGAGACTGGATATTTTCTATTTTTATTAATTAAATAATAATCATGCGTTTTAGAAAAACCAGCAGGTAAAAAACCAAAATCAAAACCCGTAGGATTTAAAATTGTATTGAAATCAATAGTTTTTTGATATGTAAATTTTGATTCAACAAATTTTGCGGTTATTGTATTATTATCAATAAAATTATATGTATGACTCCATTCAGGGCAATAAAAACTTCTTGTTCCAGTAAAAAAGGTATACATATCATACTGAAACAAATCAATACCATTATAAAATTCTAGAAAATGCAATAAAGCTTGCGCTTCTTTATCGCTACGATTACTAAACGTTAAATTGAAATCAAAAGAATTAGGATTGATGCTTGTATCTTGGTATAAATAAAAATTTCCTAATTCATTTTTAAAAACTTCAGACTCAAAACCAATTTGTTGAACCAAATCAGGTTCAAAATAAAATTTACGAGTCCATGAATTTGGATCTGTTATTGGATTAGAATTAGATACTTGATCTCCAGAAAAATAATAAAAACCATTATTACCATTTGTGTTTCTGACTAAAACATAATCGTGTTTTGAATACGTTGTGTTAACATTATAGTCTTGTTTACTTGTGTAAGGAATTAATTTTTCACGCCAATCCGTAACAGAAATAAACGGCATTTCTAAATTCAAAGTAACGTTATTTAAATTAATATTTTCAAAGTCATTATCAATGCTTTTTAAATAATAAGGACGCTTTTTGGTATGTGGAGGGAAAATATATAAATCAATTGTTTTGTGACCTTGACCATCCGGCAATGGATCTTTAACAAAACTATTTTGATAAAAATGATTTAAAGCTTTTGCCTCATTATCAGAAACGCCTTTAAAGACTAATTTGGCTTCTGCAAATAAAACATTCGCGCTTTTTCCTAAAACAACATAATAATTATCTTGAAATTTATTTTCAAAATAATTTGCTTTGAAACTAATAGAAGAACCGTAACAAGGAACAAAAAAGTAATCTTGAGTCCAAACATTAGGCCCCGAAGGTCCACTAACAATAGAATCAGGACGCATGTAAAAATAATTCATTCCTGATGGCAAATTCCCCTTAGCATAATAATAACCTGTTTGAAAAGGTCCTGTGCTTATTGTTTCGGTTGGTGTACCACCAGGATTCACATAAGAACCTGCTGGTATACCAGTATAATAAACTACGTCAAATTGATTATAATTAACTCCCGTTTCGTAATACGGGATATTTGGCATTAATATTCTGTAATCGTTGACGGCTTTCATTATAATTAAGGTATAATAAATCCTTCACCAGCATCAAAATAACAATTAACTTCTGATGATCCATTTTTAAATGAATTTTCTGCTAAAAGAATAACGTCTTTTAATTGAATTGCTGTAAAACTAAAATATCCTTGAGGATAATTTTCATCTGGCAAAATACATCCAGAAGGATCATCCGCAAAACTTGGATAAATATAAATATAATATTCTCTACCTCCTGATAAATTTCCTACAGGATCCACTAATTCTTTAATTTCATCTATTTTTGATTGATCTAATGTTATAGTACCAATATAATAAAAAGGAGATCCCTTCTTTATATTAATTTGCGATTTATTATCATAAAGAGATGGATCGAAAGCTGCAAAATTTATTTGAGTTTTACCCAATTTAAAACTATATGTTAAACCAAAAGTATCAGCGAATTGTGCATTTTTAAAATAACCATTTTCTGTATTACAATTTTTATTGTTATCATTTTCAGAAGAATTATTTTTATTATTTGTATTAGTATAATATAAATATAAATTTAATGTATAAACTGTTTTAGGATTATTGCCACCGCTATTTGGAGGAGTTTGTGTAACACAGCCACAAACCGGCGGAGGATTAGGTTCTGAATTTGGAACATCTGTATCATCCTCTGGTATAAAAATAGAATAATCCTCAACTTCAAACGGTATAGTAATTAAATTTCTTTTTCTATTAATTGTTTGCGTTAACTTGACACTCGCTTCACCAATATTTGATTCTGAAACATTATAAGACTGATCCACAATAATACCTGTCAAAGATAAATTGGTTGATGTATTCAAATTCGTATTATCTCTCAAAACAGCTGTTAATATTGCATCATTCCCATAAACAGACAAAAGACCATCTAAATTGTTGGCTTTTAATTCAAACTGAGCGTTAATTTGATTCAAAGCGACCCGAGAAGGTATTTTTTGTTTAACTCTTAAAACAGGTTGTCGATCAACAGAAAATGAATAATTAAAACTGCTAACAATAAAATCATTTGGATTTTGATCGTATGTTGTTCGATTGTTAGTTAATACATAACTTGATAAACCGTTAAGAGTTTTTAAAGAATTAGAAAATTTAGTATGCCTATCATTTAAATCTGTGCGCAAAGCAGTTAAACCATGATAAAAAACGAAAGAAGTATTAACTAGTATCGGTTGAAAAGGATCTACAGAAAAACTTAAATCTGATAAATAAGCATTTGGTACAAAAAAAGTATTAAATGAAACATCTATTGATTTTTCGTTTTGATTTTCTAGCTTTAGAAAATCTGGCAAAGCGCCTGTTAAATAAAAAGATGTTTTTAACTGTCCCTGAATCGGCGCTGTTGGGCTATAATACAACAAATCACCATCTACATTAAAAACAGGAACGGTATTTGCTTGCAGTCCAAATCCGACAGAATTACATGGAAAAACTGAATCATTCAGTTTCAACGCTGTTGTTTCAAATGTTAAAAATTTTGCCATTATAGAATATAAGTTCCAGACGCTGAATCTGTATCTGAAGCATAAAAATATTCTACTGTTGTTGTTAAATTCATTGCGCCAGTCAAAGGGAAAAATCCACCTGTGGAATTAACACCATAAGCAACCCAAGATCCTAAATCATGTCTACCAAAACTTAAATTACTTGTATTTCCGTAAAATTTACTTCCAACAACTGTATTATTTATCTTGCCTTTTAAATTAAATAAAGATTGACCTGTTAAAACACCGCTAATAAAAGCATGGTTATTCAAAGATGGGTTGACGTATGTATTAGTATTTGTATTCCAAACTTGCAAATAACCACCAGGTAAACTACTCGTTAAACCACTTACATAATAATTACCACCAACTCCTGTATTAGTTAAACCTGTATAAGAAGTAAAAACTAAATAACCAGTAGAATTAGAAATACCCGTATTTGTTTGACAAATAAAATCAACACCTATCACCCTACCAGAAGCAGGAAATAAAGAGTGATACGCAACACTCCCAGATTGATTTTGCGTATAATCAATATTATCTAAATTTAAATAAATAATATTTCCCGTTGGATTACTAGCTCTATGAATTTGCAAAAACTTACCATAACAAAAATTGTTATCGCTAGTATAAATACCTTTTGTATTGATATCCCCCTGATCTGAAATCGTAACTATGTTTCTAGATGAACTGTATGTATTAGTGGAGTCACCAGTTTGAAAGAAGAATTGACCATTTCTTGTATTTGGGCCAGATGGACCACTTGGACCAGATGGGCCTGTTGTCTCTTTATCAAAATCATATCCAATTATGAATGAATTGTAATCTCCAGAACCATATGCGCTAGCAACAAAGCTTGTGCTATTTGTTGCATTACTTTGTATTCTTGTGAATGCATTAGATTGATTTGTTTGATATCTACTTATAAGAATTTGATTTCCGCTTACGTCTAATGTGTAATCTGGATCAATACCACCGACACCTAATCGGCCATTTGATAAATCAGCAATTAATTTATCTGTAGAAACAGCAGAAGCTGAAGCTTTGTTTAAACCAAAATGTAATTGTGACTGCGGTTGATTATATAAAAGAGAAATTGTATCGGTAGATCCAGTTGCTCTAAAAAATAAATTAGGAATCAAAGAATCTTCTAAAACTAAAGTTTTATATGGAGTACCTGCAACTGGCAGATTAGAAACCATCAATCGACCATCCGATACCCTTTCTAAATTAGAAACTCTTACTGTTCCATCATCTTTATCAACAAAAATTGAACCGCTAATACCAAAAAAAGAACCACTGATAGCATTTGAAGGCAAACTATATCCTAAATACAAATCATGACTTGTATTAATACCGCTTTGATTAAAAACTAAATCATTAGCATTAGTATTATCATCAATACTTAATTTAATCGTTTTTTCGGCAGATAATTGAATATTTACATTAGAATCTACAACTGTTTTAGAATATTGAGATCCATCAGTTAACAATAAATCACCAGAATTATTAATATATAAACTATTATTGACTATTGTTGTAGCGTTATTACCATTGATAGCAAAATTATTCAAATAATCTTTTGAAACGTACCAAGAACCTGTCGAATCATAAAATCTTATAGCGCCTAAATAACCACTTGGATTTTGTATTGTTAAATTAACATTTGAACCTGAAACTCCACTAACATGCAATAAAGAAATTGGAGAAAAAGAATTCGAATTAGCAATACCGACAAATTTATTACTATCTGTTATTCTTAATATACCATTTGGCGAACTAGCTACACCCAATAATAAATCATTAGAGGTTGGACTTTGTAAAAATTGAAAATTCTTACATAAATCAGCAAACGTAATTATTTCTGATGGCGAACCAGCATAACTTAATAAAAATAAAGCGCTACTAGGAATACCTGTTACCTGTGGTAATTCTGGAATTGAACTTGCCATATATCATTATAATATACACGATAAAAACTTTAAAATTAAGTTTTATCTGTTTGATAATCACCAATAGCATCCGCAAATTGATTAAAAAGTGATTTTTTCTTAATGCTGCTTCTATAAATAGCATCGATAGTAAACAAAGTATTATTTATTGGAGCATTTACATAACTTATGTAACTTAGTTTCGCAGTAGTAACACCATCAGCATTTGCAGAAATTTGTTCTGATACTAATTTTGTAGTATTCGGATCTGAATTGAATGAAAAAAGTTTTATAGTCGAATTACCTGCTCTATAAAATAATAAAGGAGTACCATCACCAGCAGTTAATGCATTAGTTTGAAAAACAGCGCCAGCCGCAACTGTTCCATAAATTGGAGAATCTTCATAAACAGTACCGTATATATCAATCGAAAAACTTTGATTAACCCCCGTGAATAAAGCATCAGTCATTCTTTTGCTTTCGTAATCATCAACTTCCAATGTAAAATCAACTAATACTTGAATTGGATATTTAGGGGAAACTTGAAACGGCAAATGTGAATTATTTACATACACTTCCTCATAAGCTATATTAGTAGAATATGAAAAACTCGTAACTCTATTAGTAGAACTATTGTCACATGTTAAAATAACATTCGCTGGATAAATTGGAAAATCATAACTATCTGGTTTTTGACCAATTGCGTTTAAAGTTCCTTCTTGACCGTAAAGATAAGAATTTGGATTAGTATCTGTTATATAAATACCACTTCCTATGTCTCCATAAACTTTGATGCCAATACTAGATTGTGGAAAGTTTCCATAACTAACGTTATAAGAATAAGACGTTAAATATCCAGTTTCAAAACCAAAAACTTTAGTCCCATAATTTAATGACCCTCTTAAAGCTTGTGTTCCGTTTTTTGTAATACTAGACGTAATAAAAGGATCAAAATAATCTACATAACCAACATTTCTTGTGATTGAAAAATCAGCCTGCGGCACTTCCGCTAATACATTTTTAACAACGCCTTGACCAAGAATATTAATTGGTTTAAACGTATGACTGTAAGAACCGTCAACAGAATCAACGCCTTTTAATTTTATACCATTAACAAAGACGCTTTGTTCATATTGTGCTACTGCGTTTTTCATTTATTTTTTCTTAGTTGAGTCTAATAGACCGCCGCTTCTTTGTTCATTTGTAATAACTTGCAAACATACTTCTTTGATCTTCTGACCTAATCTAGCATTTCTATCTTGAAGTTCTTCGTTAGTAGAAGTTCCTTGTTCATTAGTTTCTGTATTATTATTAGCATTTACAGTAATATTAATACTGAAATTATTTGGCGCAGAAGATTGCGCTGTGTTAGAATTAATGTTAGTTCCAGAATCGCCAACCAATCCACCATCTTCAAATCTAGCAACACCAGAATTAATACGATTTAATCCGCCAACACCGTATCTACGAACAGCGCGACTATTTACAATATATTCGCCACCGCTTAATAAAGCTGGTATTGTGTCATTCAATCTATTACCATATGGCAAATAACCGCCTGAAGCAAAACGCATTAAACCGCCTGTATGCATATTAGGTATTCCACTTTCATTTATTGTGACGCCTGCGTTTCTCGCTTGCAATATTTGTGTGCTAGAAATACTAGGGTCGTAATTTCCAGTTTTATTAACACCCGATAAGGCTATTTTAGATATAGATCCTAATCCCATGCTAATACCAGCACTAACGCCAGTCATTATTAATTGATTTATGAAGGCTTTGCGTTTTGCTTTTTTCTCTTGTTCCTTCTGATATGCCTCGCGTAATCGATCTACATACGCTCTATATTCGGGACTTTGTTCTTTACCAAATTCACTTAGTTGAGCGAACGGCTCGCCCATATTCATTCCAGCAGATAACGAACCAGTATTCTGCCCACCATTAGCAAATCTTGGGAATCTACCAAAATTTATTTCGTCTAAAATATTTGGCCCACCCATTGCGGCAACAGCATTGCGATTTAATACATATTCACCATCTTCAAGAAGCGCTGGATTAACATCTCCAGTGCGACCAAAATTTTGAATCGCCATTCCATTTCCACCTGCCGCTGAAGGAACGTAAATTCCATCTTGAGCACGAATGATACCACCCCTTTGCGCTCCCAATTTTACACCAGTAAAACCGGGCATAACAGATCCAAATCCTAGCATTAAATTATTAGCAATTTGTTGATTAAACGCACTTTGTATAGTTCTCAAAAAACCAGAAGCGACATCCATTAAAGCGCTTCCAAGATCATCAGTACGATTAATTGCAGCATCAATTGCTCCAGTCAATCCATCTCTAAAAGCTAAAACAGATGTTTTTCCAAGACGATTTTCAAAAGTATCAGTCTCTTCTCTTATCTGATCGAATGCCGATTGAACACCTACTCTAAACGATTGCGCATCGCGTATTCTTTTAGCTTCTTGCGCATTTCTTTCTTTAAGCAGAGCAAGTTCTTCTTCTGATTTTATAACTATGTTTGATTGAATTTTTTCTAATTCTGTTAATGCATTTTTAGCTTTCGCATATTCGACATCATTTTGATTTAAACTTGCGACATAAGTCTTTTGATCATCTACTAATTTATTAATATCTTCTATATTTTCAACTTTAACTGATTTAGCTAATGGAGCTTGATTTAATTTTTCAATTTCCTTATTAAATTGCTCACTTCCTTCACCGTAAACCGTTTCTAATCTTTTTCTTTCTGTTTCAAATCTTATTGCTTCCGCCCCAATTACTCCACCAGCACCTTCAGCAGATTGAATTTGTGTTTTCGTAAATAAATCAATATCTCTTCGAACTTGATTGCCCATAATCTCCATTCTTTTTTGAGATTTTTGCTGCATACCAAGTCCATAAAAATTAGGTTCATAACCTAAAAACATTTCCTCCTTAGCGGTTCGTATTCTCGCTAAACTCTGTTCTTTATTTAAAGTATTTAATTTTTTATTTTCCAAATTATTACGATCAGCAAGAATTTGTTTTTCAAATAAATTGATTTGCTCTCTTAAAACATTTTGAGTAGTTGTTGAATCAATGTTATCTTTTTCTCTGTTTAGATTTTTTTCTCTATCAGAACTATCTCTTTGAAATTCAGAAAGAAGACCTTGTAATTTTAAGGCATCTTTTTCTGGAAAAATATTCTGATTTGTTTTTAAAAAATTTTGTAATTCAGTTAAACTAGCTCCTTCTGGATTTAGAGAAAACTCTTTTAATTGACTTAAAACAGCTGGACTTTGACTTACCGCCTCGTTTCCAGATACGTTTTCAATAAATGTTTTGTTTAAATTTAACAAAGCTTTTTTATTTGCATTGTCGAATTCTGTTTGAAGAATTTGTTTGTTTCGCAGTCCTTGTTCAGCAATTACATCCAGTGGATCTAAAATATTTTGAAGAATACTTTCTTGAAAAGTTTTATAACTATTTGACAATTTTGCTGTAAAATTCTCTTGTTCGATTGCTTGATTTGCTAAATTAATTTGATTAGCAACTGTTTCATTTATATTAAAATAAGCTTTTAATAAACTTTCTTGTTCTGGTTTGCGATTTTCAGCTTGAGTTTGAATTTCTTGGGTTATATCTAATTGATTTTGTAAAGCTCTTCTGTTAATAGTACCGAAAGCACCTCCTCTACCAACAGAACCTCTGAAACCCGATCTAAGCGATTTCGCAAAAGATGTTTGCTCTTTTGTTGTTAATTTATTAAATGTTTCGGAAGTTTTTAATAAACTTTCTAAACTTCCAGAACCTTGTTTTTGTAATAAAGAAGCGGCTTTATCTCTATTAGCTAATTGTTCTGCAATTTGTTTTATAACTGGATCTTCACCTGCAAGCGTAGCTAAATTTTTTATAGCTTCATCGCTTTGTTGACGAGTAATATCAGCACCACCTAATGGTATTGTTCTTCTTGCTAATTCCGTTTTATCTATTTGATTACCAAAGTTTTCAATTTGTTGACGAATTTCTTGAGTGGAAGAAGTAAGCGCTAAACCAGCTCTTGCAGTGGCTGGTATTTGTTGAAATAATCTTCTTTGTTCTTTGAAAGCTTGAAATTCATCTTTTTGAGATAAACCGCCTCTTTCTATTTTTTCAGTAACATTTAAAAACTGCTGTAAACTTTGTTGAGCTTCTTTATCTTTTTTGATGGAATTTTCAATAACCTTTTCTAAATCAGAAAAAGTACTTCGAGCATCGAAAAATGATTTAGTAAGAGCAACTGTTGCGCCAGTCAACCCACCTATCACAGTTCCAACTGGACCAAAAATAGAACCTATGGTTGCTCCTGTAGATGCTAATGATGAAACATTTGAAATGGCAGATCCTGCAAATCTTTGACCAAAACTTAACTCTTCTCTTGGTTTATTACCAACGAATGCTTGCTCAACTAATCCAGCGGCTAATGGCAATCCTAAATTTAAAGCGACAGCTCCAGATCCACTAAAAAATTTATTTGCTCCTTGACCAAAACCAGCTAAACTACCGGGTGATGTTGGAGTATTTTTTTGAGCTGCGGTTAATTCTGTGGATAATTTTTGTTTCTTTTCGGCTTCTAGTCTTTTAACCGTTGATTCTTTTAATGCTGATTGAACTGCTGTAGCTGCGTTACTGGTTTGACTAGCTTTATCAAGAGCGCGAGCATATACTTGAGCTTGATTTTTTAGTTGATTAATCTGTGTGCTTGTTAATGTTAAATCTGTAGCTAGACTTGCTAAAATTTTATTTAAGTTTTCTAAATATTTTCTATTAGTTGCATCAAAAACAGTACCAGCTGGCAAACCTTTCAATAATTGAGATTCACTTACTTGAGGTCTAACAAAATTAGGAACAAATCCACGCGCTGATTTAATTAATCCCGCAGCCATTTGATTGCTCATGGAATCTTGCAAAGCTTTTTTCTCGCCACCATGATCAGCGACAGCAGCTGCAAAATTAGGTTGGGCGCTATTTCTTATAAATGGATATGGCCCAGTTGTAGTATCTAAAATAGCATTATTGCCGCTTATATTTTCTTCTAACTGCATTACTGAATCTGCATAACCGGCAAAATTAGGAATAAAACCTCTTGATAATAAATCAAAATCAGAATACCCCATTATACCTTGACTCTTAAATCGCAAACCAAATTTTCCATATTTTAATATAGAATCATTTTTACCAAGTTTAAAACTTGCCTTTTTAGTTCCTTTTGCTTTCAGACTCGAAATAAATGCAACAATTGCATCTTCTTTCATTTTTGATAAATCAAATTCTTGAATTGCGGTTGAAACATTTGATTTTTGAGCGCCAAATTTACTTAAAAATGCTGCTTTTTCAGTTTCAGAAAATCCGCTAGTACCTTCACGAATTCTTTTTAAGGTTTCTAAAATATAAGAAGGATCAGCAAAATTAGGAACAAAACCAGAATAACGACCAAATCCTTGGCCGTATTTTGTCATTAATTTTTTTTGCTGCAATGTTTTTTCTTTTAAAATTTCTTCAAGACCAGCGTCTAATTCAAGATCTTTTCCGCGTATATGAGTTGCAGATTGCATAAACGCAGAAAAATCACTCGCATTTAAACCTTCTACAACTTTCCAAGCAGATTCTTTAGTGAAATCATTAAGTTGAAGAGCTAAAGCTTTATATAATGGATCAGAGTCTTCTTGAGATTGTAATTTAGTCGATGCACCAAATTTAGACTTAATCAAAGCATTAATTTTTTCAATTTTTTGTTTGATATTTTTATCGTTTCTATATAAAAAATTTAATGGAGCATCTAATGTTACTGAATTACCTTGAACATAACCTCTTAAAGAATCTCTTGGTATTTTACCTTTGAAAATTTCTTTTAACTCGTTATGATCAGCAGCTTCTGCATCTTGAAAGATACCGGCGTCTGGATGCATCCAAATTGGCATGACATTTTTATTAGCAAAATTAGGTATAAAACCATTTGAAGCCAATGACATTCCAGTAAAACCTAAATCCATTAAAATCTTTTCCAATCCCGGCTCTCTTAATGGTGCGCCTTTGCCTCTGGTAACTCCGGTTGTTGTTTCCCTTTGAAGTCTTCGAGCTTGTATAGTTTCATTAGAAACTTCTCCAAACCATTTGTTACCACCAGTTTGATTTACAGCTTTGATTTGATCACTTAAATAACTACTTATTCCACCTTTTTTAGTTAAATTAGAACCAGATAATAATAAAACTCTATCACCATCACTAATCTGACTAAAATCAGTAATTGTAGCATAACCTTTTTTCTGAGCGTATGTTGTTTTTCCAGCACCAGCGGGAGCGATTAAAATATCTTTAATTAATTTTGGGTTATCCAAAATAAATTTTTTAAGATTTTCAAATTTACCCGCATATCCTCCTGTAAACACATCTGAATCATAAACCCAATTTTTAGCGAAATTAGGAATAAAACCGCCTGAATAAATCGGAGATTCTTTTGGTAATAAAACTTTTAAATTACCAAGAGGTACATCATCTATTTTGTTATTATTTTTGTAATTATTATTTTTTAATTTATCATTAACGCCTTTTATAAAAATATCATTTGCTTTTACTTTTTTTGTGGTTCTGACCTCTACTAATCCACCTTGAGAATCAAGAAGATCAAAAAATTGAAATCCCTCTAAAAATTTACCACCTGTTTGTTTTCTGGCATCAACTTCTCCAAGCATTCCTTGTAATTGAAACAACGCAGTATCAAAACCGCTTGATTTTGTTCCATAAGCACCAATATTTTGAATATTCGTAATTACTCTATCTAAATAAGCTTTATTGGCTTGAGATTTATATTTATTTTTAAATCTATTTAAAGCCGCCTGATCATAAGCGGGTTCGCCTTTTTTTCTCTTTGTTGTGCTAATATAAATTTTATCTAATTCTGCTAAAGCTTGTTCTCTATATTGTTCAACCGTTTTGCTTAAATATTCAGGAATAATGTTAGCTTGGAAAGTATCTTGAGCGTCTGCTTTATTTAATGCAAATTGACCAAGTCGCTTGGCTGTTGTTGGTCCAATGTTAATTGGATTTGCGAAATTAGGTATAAATCCTTCAGCAAGATTAAATTGAGTAACTCTTTTAGCTTCTTTAATAATTTCTCTTCTAACATCTTTTATTGCTTGAGGACCGAAACTTTTTGTTGCCGTACCAAGGCCCTCTTTTAAATATAATTGAGGATCAACTTGATCAACCGGATTAATATAAATTACTTTATTACCTGATTTAGCTCCTTGATTGTATTCGTTAGAAACTAAAACATTCTTCCAAACTTTTTTAGTTAATACATCAAAATTGCCGGGATCAGTTCTGACTCTATCAAATTTTTCATTAATGTTTTTGTTTTCAACTTCACCACCTTTAAATTCAAAAAACGTTTTAGTTCCAAAATCAACCGCATCAACAGCAGTTTGACCATATCCAGAACCATATAAACCAATAGATTCTGCTGTAACGGCTCCACCAAAACCCATTTTCTTTAATTCTTTTAAAGCAAAATCTTCGTAAGCTTTTCCAAAGCTTTGTTTAAGAACGTTCTGAGCTTTATCTCTTTCTTCTTGCGAAATATTTGGATCGTTAACTATATTTAATAAATCAGGATAAGCCGCCTCAAATGATTTTGAACTTTTGAATCTAGCAACAACAGATGCAGCTTTGATTTGCGGTTTAACTGAAGGCGTTTCCGGTACAGCTTTAAATTGTTTTTCTGCTGTGAAAGTTGATCGACCAGTTTCAGCGCTAATAGCTGATCCAGTATATCCTCTTTCAGTTTGTTTGAGAAAGTTATTTAAAATTGCAGGTGAATATTGATCTTTCGTTTCTACTTGATATTGAGAAAGATAAGTTTGTAATTGACCAACCAACTGTGGGTTTTGTCTATACCAATTTATATCACTCAAATCAGCCTTATCTAAGAAATTTGAACCACCAGGTTTACCTCTTAACCAAGCTTTAAATCCGCCAATGCCAAAATTAGGAATATAACCAGTTGCGCGATAAGGATTAACGCCAGTTTCTCTTATGGCGGTTGATTTATGAGCTATTCCAGCGCGTGAATATTCTGGAGGATTAATAAATGGTTGAGCAAATCCAGGAACATATTTAATCGTTTCAGCAGTATTCATTACACCGCCAACCGGAGAAGGGATAACCGTACCCGGTTTATATCCACCTGAAATAGCACCAGCTATCTCGGCTCTTCTAGCGTTATTTGGAACGTATCCACTTCCATATGTAGGAATATATCCAGCAGCTTTTATATTTCCGACTTGTAAACCAGCACTGCCGACTTGAATATTTTTACCAACTAAAACAGCGGAAAGTTGTTTGGCAATATTTAATTGCTGTTGATATCTCGCTGTTTGATTCGCAGCTAAATCTAATAAAATTCTTTGCTGATTAATTAAATTTCCTTGTTCTCCCTGCAAAGCCATTGAAACTTGAGACTGGCTTTGTAAAATATCTAATATGGCAGTTTCAACATCTTTTCTTTTTTGAGATTGTGTTGTTATGCCAAGCAATGTTGGAATCGCTGTTGTTATATCTTTAAAAGTATTACCAATAACTTTTGTAATAATTGCAACAGTGCCAAATAGCACGGGACCGCCTAAAACATTTTTAATTCCTTTTAACAATCCTCCAGCAAATTCAGAACCTAAACCTTCACCTTCTAGAATTTGATTGATATACGTGATAGCATCATTAAATGGAGAAATTAAATTTTTAAATACAGGCTCAAAAGTTACTTTACCAATATTACTGCTTAACTGTTGTAAATTAGTTCCAGTTTGAGAAATAAGCGCTGCAAGAGTTATATTTAATGCGGCATTCGCTTGTTGCGCTTCATTAGTTGCCTTCGCACCAATTGATAAAGCTTTATTGTAATCTCCTTGTTGATCATTTAAATCTGATAAAATTGATTTAAGAATGTTGACTTGGTAAACACCCGCAACTTGTTCCGCCAAAGCTGACCTTGAAGTATCAGCAAGAGAATTATATGAAGCAGCTAAGTTTTGCAAAATTTGAACAGCTGGCAACACGTTGCCTTCAATATCTCTAACAGCAATATTGAAGTTTTCAAGCTGAGTCAAAGTCTCAGGACGTTGTAAGCGCGTAAAAATTGTTTTCAATGCGTTACCAATAACTGCGCCACCACGCGCAGTTTTTTCTTGTGCTGAAGTTACCAATGCATTTAATTGATCAAAATTAACACCCGCTTCTTGCGCCGCCTGACCTGTACGAGATACAGCGCTTGTTAAATCAGCAGCTGAAACAGCAAACGCTTGTTCAACGGCAACTATTTTATTTAAAATTGTCGTTGTATCTAGAGATGTTTGAGCGTAAGCGTTTGTAACAGCAGTTAAATCTTCAACCGCTTGTTTAGCTGAAACACCAGTTAAACGAACAAGAGTTAACGCATCAGCGACACGTTGAAGTGTTTGTTCAGTAGATAAACCTTGTCTAGAAAATTCAAGAGCAGCTTCAGATGCATCCTGGAAACTAGAAGCGGTAGCTTTCGCAACACCAAAAAGATCACTAGAAAACTTTTGTAAACCAGATGAGGAAAGAGCTAAAACACGATTGATATCAACTAAAGCTTTTTCAACTTCAATAGTAGAAGCAGCTAGATCTTTGAAAGATTTTGCAACACCACCGATAACCGCTGTAGAAGCACCGAATGCTAGTACGCGAGCATTAGAAGCTGCAAGAGCAGATTCAAACTGTTTTAAATCACCTGTGATCCTACCTAGAGGCTGTGAAAAGGTTTTTGGATCAATCCCTAAATTTAATTGGTTTTGACTAGCAAATTTTGCATTATAAGCCGCAACGCCTTGGGCTATACTTTGAGCTAAAGCTGTTTGACTCGCTTGTACATTAATCGTGACTGCCATGAACTAATTTACACCTAAAAAATATTAAACTCCCATTAAATTCATAAGATCTTTCATATCAAGACTACCACCTTTTTTCTTTGCTTCTTCTGCTAAAGATAATGATTTCACTTTACCCTTTTTCATATTTATATAATCATAATCCTCTTTTGTTGCGCCAACTATGGATTCAGCTTGGCCGTCTTTAGCTTTATGCTTAACTTCTTTTGCTTTTTCATTAGCATTAACATAATCAATTATCTTTTCAGGATCTTTCTTATATTCATCAGGAATATTATCATTATGTGATAATATATTTTTAAAATATCTAGAATATAATAACATTTTGATTTGATTGAACGTTAACTGAACAATCGGACGACCAAAAAAATGTATTGGATCTTCACAATAAGGCATATAATAACTATAAAAATCTCTCAAAACCATTTTTTGAATATTTGAATCTGAAGAATTTTTATTCAATTTATTATAAAAATGAATAAGAACACCTAATTGACCAACTGGTATTTCATCGAATTCCTGTTCAGAATACAATGGAATTTTACAATCTGAATCTTTAAATAATGTGTTCTTTAAAAAATCTTCTGTAATTTTTTGATCAGCGAAGTTTTCACACGTATTTCCAAGAAAAGAATTTCTTTTATTTTTTAATTCATTAATTTTCTTTAAAGAATCTTCAATTTGCTTATTGAATGAATCAATTTGCGACTTTAAATATGTATTCTTTTTTTGATCATATAATTTTTTAACAAATAATTCTTCTTGCGCTATTGTATTTTCTTCATTTTTTGTCCAATAACCTTCATCATATAAATCAGCAAGGGCTTCCTCTACAGTAGGAAGCCCCATGTTTTTAGCTCTTTCTATATATTGTAAACGAGCCTCATCAATAATATTCTGCTCAAATATGCTGACATGTTTAACAAATCCAGTTGCAAAATCTGTTTTTACGGGACTTGCGCCAAGACAAATTTCTTTAAACAACTTTTTAAATTGCAAATCATCATCCATTAGTCGCCTTTAACAATCTTATCAAATTCTTCTTGATTTGCATTACCTGAGAAGAACCAATAACTAAAGATACTAGCAAGCTTTAAATAAACTTCTGCGTATAATGTGTCTTGGGAATCTTCAAGAACAGTGAGGTAATCTTCTTTATCTTCAAAAGTCTTACCTTCAAAAATAGGAACAAAATCTTTGTGATTCTTTGTTGGATCCTTAAAATAAGATAAATGCAATACATACCATAAAATAGAACGATTTTGCGCTCTTGTGTCGGCTGTATGATTGAATAAATTTAAATAACTTGTTTCGCGAGCGACAATTTCTTTTTGAAGAGAAAGTAGCTGCGCCTCTTTTGTTGAAAGCTCTTCCTTTTGCTCTTCAGTTCTTTCAGCTTCAGCAACAATACGTAATGAAATAACTGCTGTTTGCATCTTTTCTAATTCTTTATATAAATCAACTAATTGCTTTGCATCTGTTTCGCTAGCAAGTCCACCAGTGTCCTTATATTTGTTTAACAACATCGCTTTCGTAAGAATGCCCTGCTTAATCGCTTTGCTCATCTCAACAGAGTAAATTAACTCAGCTTCTTGAACCTGTTTACGATTGGGTTCACGAAGTTGAATCTCTACAGGAACCTCTTTTTCAACCATCTCGGTGATTGTTCTTTCCTTTTCAACTTCACCATCCATGTATTTTTCTACTCTTTTTTCTTCTACTTTTGTTTTCTTTTGGACATTAAATGTGTAAATATTCTTAGACATACTTATTGTAAATATTATATATTAAATTTCTAATATGGCTACCAGTTTATTATCAGCGAGCGAAAAGGAACAATTGAATCAAGTAATCGACGACGTGCATGAAACATTTGCGCGCACAATTACTGTTTATAAAGAAGCTTCAGAAGTAGTCATTATTACAGATCCCAATTTTAACCCACTTTATAATACTGCTGGTCAAACCACATCTATTATCAATACACCTGTTTATAAGCAATTTAAGGCAAGAATTCATTACAATGATGACATTGGCAAAAAATATTGGAGCGAAGGCGAAGTTAATACACAAATTAAATTACAAGCTGTTGTTGGAACCGTTCGATTGAAAATTGCTGCTGAAGATTATGATTATATAAAAGACGGTCGACGCTTTGACCTTGACGGTCGTCGTTTTGTTTTGAATTCAGCGTTTAGAGGACACGGTTTATTTGATAGTCAATATTATACTTTATATTTAAAACCTGATCCATAATATGAGAATAGACAGTAGAGATTTAAATGACATATTGGATCAATTAAATACTCAATCAGCATATACTAAGTTTGCTGATGATGTAGTGCGTGAAGAATTTGAAAAAGTAAAAAGAGAAATACTAAACGAATTCAATACGCATCCAGTAACCGTTGAAATTGAAGGTGGCATATATGCCAGCAACATTTCAAACACATTAAGCGGTATTACAAATTTGTTTTCTTTTATTGGTTTTGAAGCAAATGACAGACCTATTGATCCAATACGAAATCTTTTGCAACAATCAACAATGCGCAAAAATATTGGTAGAAGAGGATTAATTTCCTATACATTTGAAATACCAACAGCAAAAGATATTTTTTTAATTAGTCCTTTACCTTGGGCCGCTGGTCGTAGTTGGGCCAAAGGTATTGAAGAAGGATTGTCGGGTCTTGGTTATTATATAAAAAAGACGCGAAACAGTCGTTCTGGATTAGGCGTTCAATCGCAAAAAATAATACGTCCTCAATATAGATATAAAAATATAAAATACATTTCCGATATAATGAATAAATACAATCAAAAAATCAAAGAAATAGAGAAAAAATATAAATTATGACACCAAAATATTCGCACGACATAATGACTTCTTTCTTTTTGTGGTTTGATAATTTTCTAATGAAAAAGAGCGAAGCGTTTAAAACTTATACAACAAAATTATATAATTATACAGACGACAGATTAGGCAATAGTAAAGTTGTTTATGGTAGTCCATACAAACAATGGGTTTATGATAATGGAGTACCTGGAGTTACAATTCCAAGCGGTTTAACGATTAACGGAACATTTTTGCCAACTGGCACAAGCGGTTTATTTTTTGATTTTGATAATGGTCGCGCTATTTTTAATAGCGGTGTATCGACTGGTTTAAATATTACTGGTACATATACTGTTAAAGAAATAAATACTTACATTACTGACCAACCAGAAGATGATTTAATTATTGAAAATAAATATATTACTAACAGTAGATTTACAGTCTCTGAAAATTATATTACTCCATATAATCCAGTAACACCAGCCGCTTTTTGTTCAATCGAAATGATGGATAATCAAGGGTTTGCTTTAGGAGGTTTAGATGAAACATCTATTAGAGTTAAAGTCGTTGCATTTTGTGAAAATTTATATCAGTTAGATGGTCTTCTAAGTACTTTTGCAGATTCTTATAATACTTGTTTCAAAGTCATACCAATGACAGGCCATCCACTTGGTGAATTTTATAAACTAAAAACAGGGGTATATCCTACTGGATATGATTATAAAAACGCAATCATCAGCACAACAGTCACTGATCCCTGTTATATTTATGATGTTAATACATCTAAAATACGCGACAGCGTATTACGTGAATTAAATCCAATACTGCATATCGGTTTTGTTGATTTTGAAATAGGAAATACTAGGTATCCCAGAATATAATTTCCCATACACATCAAAAATCTGTAAACATAAATAACAATTTAACTAACAAAACATATGTCAAGAAATCGTATTATTTATCAAAGCAAAGCTTTATTCATTGGACCAAACTCCACAGGTATGCAAGTTTGGCCAGAAGGTAACTGGATCACACAAACAACTGGCCAAAATCCTTATACGAGTACAGGTTATGCAGAATATGCAAATCTAGCGAAAAATTTTGTCAGCACAGGAACAATGCCTACAGGTTTAGGCTCAAGTCAAATAGCAGACGGTACAGGTCTTCTTTATAAACTTGACCGTGTCCAAAATTGTAATTTCAATTTCACAATCAATCGTCAAGACATTAACGAATTCGGTAAACTTGCTCGTTTAGCCACAATTGCTAATGAACCACCAACCGTAACACTTGATTTTAGCTACTATATTACAGATGGTTTAAATGAACGTTTGCTTGGTTTTAATTTCGGCGGAAGTCAAATCGGTAAGGCAGGTGCTCCAGAATTTGATACAGCGATGGCTAGTGGAGCAAGCGCGCTTTCTGGTTTCTTAACAGAAACTCAAGGTCAAAATTATTATATTCTTACCGTTGATGAGGGCGAAGACGTTGTTGGCGCTTCTACTACAAGTTCTACAGACAGTATAGTAGCAATTGGTAACGGATTCTTGACCGAATACTCATTTACAGCTTCTATTGGTGAAGTTCCAACAGCCAATGTCACAATTGAAGGTTTCAATATTAAGAGCGATGTTGGTCAAAACGGTGCGTTTGGATATACTGGCTCCTCACCAGCAATTGATACATCAGCTTCACCTGCCTCCAGAATTACTGGATTTAATAAATATTATAAAATTAATGCTGCTCAAATCAATTCTACATACGGTACAGGCGCTGCAACAGTTTCAGCATTGCGCCCCGGTGATATCGTGCTATCTTCCACAAGCACAAGCGCCTCAAGCGAAGATCCAATGGTTCAAGTAACGAATTTTGGTGATAATAGCGTTAGAGTTCAAAGTTTTGGATTTACAATTCCTCTTGCTAGAACAGTCCTTAGCCGTTTAGGTACTTTATTCGGTTATAATCGAGTTGTAGAAGTTCCATTAAACATGGATGTAACTATTAATGCTCTTGTTAATGAACTTGTATCAAGAGACATGTTTGATGTTCTTTGTGGTGATCAGCCTCAGAAAGATTTCACTGTTACATTAAATAAATGTGCTGAAATCGGTGAAACAGCAACCCCAAAAATAGCTTTCACATTCCGTGGAGCAATTTTAACAAGCGAAAATCATTCAACAGACATTGGCGGCAATGAAACCGTCGATCTTACATACTCAATCCAAATCGGTGGAGCAAACGATAACAGCAACGGTGTATTTATGAGTGGAAGTTATACTACAGGCGCAGCAACTCCCGGTAGTTCAAATTGGTCTGGTGTATATCCATATTTAGGTTTATCTGGATTACTCACTAACTTCTACGGTATCGGTACTGCTAGAAACTACTAAAAATAAACAACAAAAAAAACCCCAGCCGAAAGGCTGGGGTTTTTTATTTATATTATTTAAATAATTGAAGAATGATATCCGTAAGGATAATAATAATATCCTGAACCAGTAAAAATAGGCGAACCATCTTCACCTGCGACTTGGCGCGGCGCTGCTTGGTATATATTATAAGAACTAACTAATCGCTCCATTTCTTCTCGGGCATCATTAGCCAAACCACGATATGTTTTAGCTAATTCATTTTTATTTGTTCTTGTGATTGTTGTATCACCTTCACGAAGAGTGATAAAATCAACACTTGAATCAATACCTCTTAAAACTTGACGAGTTTTCTTTGTATAAAACTCATATAAATACATTTGCTTATATATGGCCCGCTCTTCTTGTTTAAATTGATCAGTTGGAACAAACTGACTATTTTCAACACTAAAACTAGTAAATATTTTATTATTTAATAAACCAATATTATTAGCGAGCCAGCCACTAATAAAATAAAATTGCGCATATCCGCTATCATATTCAAATTCATTGGCAAAAATTTCATCTGCCAAATTATGTACGCTGTATGAGACCATATATATTATTACAC
>SXGQ01376409.1_pt1 | contig 31553 bp, 25 predicted proteins | sample 3178371 | NCBI WGS metagenome assembly SXGQ01 (sample SAMN11356859, study PRJNA531348) | freshwater metagenome | isolation source: freshwater sample F1-20 | place: China: Fuxian Lake, Yuxi | collected 2017-12-25
AGTGTCAAGGATTTGATGTATATCCACGAACGTATTGGTATTCCAATTGTTTTTGATTACCACCACCACACATTCAATACAGGTGATTTGTCAGAACAATCTGCACTCGAACTTGCTATGTCTACATGGCCTGATGGTATTACACCTGTTGTTCACTACTCATCTTCCAAACCAAAGGAAACAAGCAATCCAAAGGATAAACCACAAGCTCATGCCGATTACATTTTGGAAGAAATCAATAATTATGGTTATGACATTGACATAATGTTGGAATGTAAGGCAAAAGAACTTGCTTTATTGGAATATCGTAAAACACAATTGGAGACAATACAATGACAAAAGAAAGATTACAGAAACTCGCTGGAATTCTCACGGAATCAAATCAAATGAATCTTCCACCAGCTGTTATGAATCAAAAATACAAGTATGTTGGAAAGATTCTTCAGTTCGACCAACCACAAGACCATATGTTCAATAACTTGAATGACTTCCACGGAGAAGTTATGTCTGGTTGGGATAAAGGAGAAGCCGAAGCAGAGAAATACCTCCAATCTCTTTCAGTAGAAGGTGGTAAGATTGTCTCAACTTATTCTGGTAAAAAGACAGTAGAACTTGAAAAGCAATAAAGAGGTTCTACAATGATGTCTAAAATCTTCAATCTCAAAAATCTAATTTGGTTTTGTGCGATTGGACTAGCCGCATTCTCTGGATATTATTCTGTATTTGGAATATCCAAACTGTTTTCCGGTGGGTCTTGGTCTATATTAGGTATGGCGGCAATGTTGGAACTTTCCAAACTTGTTGTTGTTACCTTTTTACATGACCACTTCAAAACACTCCGACTTCTTTTCAAGGGTTATCTACTATCTGCGGCGGTAGTTTTGATGTTGATAACGAGTATTGGTGTATATGGTTATCTCACAAATTCATATCAAGAAACCGCCAAAGTTGTTTACAAGGCACAAAATGAAATAGTTCTCCTCGACCAAAAGAAAGAATTGTTCATTCAACAAAAGGTACAGTTAGACAAATTGATTGAAGAAAAGAATGCTCGTCTCAAATCACTTGACAACATTCGTGTATCTCAACAAAATGCCTACACGCAACAACTGACGGCAAAAAATGGAACAGGTAATCTTTCTCGTAGTATGTCATCTGTTGATAAATCGACGGAATCTCTGAATACAGAATTATCACAACTAACAACAAAATCGTTTGCACTTTCTGATTCTATCGCAAAGATTGACCAAACAAAACTGACAGTATCAAACGAAACATTCTCATCAGAACTCGGCCCACTTCTTTATTTGAGTCGTATCACAGGTATTCCAATGGACAATGTAGTCAATTGGTTTATTCTTATTCTTGTCATTGTATTTGACCCACTTGCAGTTAGTTTAGTGATTGCTGCTAATCATTTGAGTAGTAAAGAAAACAAATCGGAATCTTTACCAAAACCCATCAATGATCAAATAACAGATGCGGTTACACAACAAACAAATCCACTTGATGAACTAACAGAGATTGCTCAAGAAATGGGTATGTATGGTGGAGAACCAGATGTGGTAATTATTCCACAAGTAGAAGAAACTTTTGAGGAACCTCAACTTGTTATGGAAGAACCAACAGAAGAAGTTGCACTCGGTGATATTGTTGATGTAAAGAAAATAAAATCAGAAACAAGAAAAAGAAAATCAAAACGTTTGAAAAATACAGAAGAAATTAGTATATTGAATGAATCATCTAATATAGATGAACAGAAAGAATTTTATGACGAACCCCTACAACCAACACAGTCACCTGCAACAACTACAACTGGTTACACAAGAGGCATTTCTGTATGAAATATTTAACGTGTCAAAATAGTGAGTCTACCTCAAAGTATTTTAAAGGTAGGAGATGTTACGAACAAGTTTTAGTTGATGAATCTTCTAAAGCAGTTTTGTGTTGGAAGTGTACTGCGATAATGGCACCACCACCCGAAGAAAAAAAGGTAAGTGGGTATCCTCGTGGTTGGAAGTTTATGTCTGAATTTGTGGATAAAGAGGGTAATGTCTATCACAAAGGTGAATTACAACCCGAACTTTTTGGAACATTATCGCCGACGGAAATAAAAGAAACAGTCAAAGAACGGAAAAAGAAAATCACATTAGATGATAAAATTACAGATGAATTTGCAAAGAGAGTTTCTGCTGAAAAAGTAAAGAAAGTACCAGTAAAACCTCTGAAAAAAACTGTGAAGAAAACGGTAAAGAAAACTACTAAAAAATAAAGGAGTCTATTATGGCTGGGTTTTATGATGATGAAGAAGAGAAGATCGAACGAGTAGGTAAGCAAAAAGATACCCCATCAGAAGATTTACCTGTAAGATGGAAAGAAGCACTTTCCCAAATCGACTACGGTATTGACGTAGAAAGTTCAACAATCTATATGTTTGGTGATATTGCAGATGGAACACTCTATGACCTTGTATTGAGAATACGTGCCGTTATGCACATGAGACCTGATGAAAAGAAGAATGAGCCAATCAATCTTATTATCAATTCTGACGGCGGAGATGTTTACGAGGCACTTGGTATGATTGATTATATTCAGTCTCTCAATATCAAGGTAAATACGATTTGCCGTGGACGTGCAATGTCTGCTGCCGCACTTCTTCTTTGTGCAGGAACAGGTGTTCGTGCGGTATCAAAGAATAGTACAATCATGTTCCATGAAATGAGTTCAGGTATTTACGGTAAGTCTTCGGATATGAAGGCAAACGTACAACATATGGAAAAGTTAGAAGAAATACTTGTCAGTATTATGAGTGATAACTCAAAGAAAGATGGTAAGTTCTGGAAGGAAAAGACAATCAAGGACTATTATCTTTCACCCGAAGAAGCTCTTGAATTGGGAGTCATAGACTCAATCATTGAGCCGAAAAATAAGAGGGGGTAAAATGGCACTCTTGGTTATATTTTTGATTCTACTATTATGTGGAGCAACTTACTCAACATATAATCTGTACAAAAAGTACAGTGAATTAGAAAAAGTTGCACAGGAAAATGTAGATTTTATTCTATCTGTTCGTGCCAGAGTTTTGAGCCAACAATCTTACTTGAAACAATTAGATCGTAAAGGTGCATTTGAATCAGATGATGAGGTTGGTTATTTCTTCAAAGAATTGAAGAAAATCATCAATGATATTGCGATATATCTTGAAATGGAAAATGATGAAACAGATGAAGAAATCGAACCACAAGATGTTCGTGGAAGATTGGGGAGATTCTGATGGAAGTAAAAAAGAAAAAACAAAACGTCTACTTTACACAAGAAACAGAAGACGCTATAAACGAGTATAATAGAACAGAAGACCCAATAGAACGGAATATAATCTATACAAAGAGAATTCATCCGGCTTTCTATAAGTTAGCTGAAATCATGATTCACCGTTTCAAGTTTTATAATTTTGATGTACCACATGAAGATGTAAAACATGAAGTGGTTACATTTTTACATGAAAAATTATGCAAGTTCGATGGTGAAAGTGGATTCAAAGCTTTCTCCTATTTTTCTATTGTTGCCAAGAATTATTTGATTGCGGAAAACAATAAGAATTATTATGTCTATAAGAAACGTCATACCATCGAAGCAATTGATGCGGAACGAAACATTGTAAATGAACAACTTCGGACGGAGTTCATAGATGAACAGAGAGACTTTATTGATATATTCTCTGATATTATGGAAAAGTTTTTACCACTTATATTCGTGAAAAATAGAGACCTACAAGTTGCAGATTCTGTTCTTTATTTGTTCAAAACAAGAGAGAATATAGAAAACTACAACAAAAAAGCACTATACATACTTATCAGAGAACGGACAGGTATAAAAACACAATACATAACAAACGTAATAACAAGATTCAAACTGTTATACGGGAGATTATATCAGGCTTACAATGAAGGACAAAACATATCTGATATGGATTGGTTTGAAATTCAAGACATTATTGAAGATTAGATATTTATAAGATATGGGATTTGATACAGAAATATTTGGAAGCAAAAAGTTCTCGGATTTGTTGAAAGACATTTACGATAACCAAAAGAAGAAAGATAGACAAATCAATCTTCTTATTGCAGATTTGAAGCCACTTATCACAAACATAGGTGACGCTGCTCTTCTTGTGCCTGTTATCAAGGACTATATGGAAGTGTCTGTCAAGAATGATGAACATCTTGTGAAACTCGCCGCAGTTATTCAACGAATGGTTTCAACCAAAAATGAAGAGGGAAGTTCATTCTTGACAGATGAAGAAAAAGATGCTCTTCTTAAAGAAATAAAATCAATCGGTGAATCACAAGAGGGAATAGAAGTCCATGAACTTCCAAAAGATAATACTCAACGCACAGGAATATGAATGGGCTCCGGCTGAAGTAGTTTCTGTTGATTATGAAACATTCGACCCAAGCCGATTATATACTATTCAATGTAAGTTCCTCAATGCAGATTCATCTAATTCACCGACGGATCTTATACAAGCTCGTGCACTAAATGCAAACATAAAACAGATACCCATCAAAGGTGAAGTGGTATTTGTTTGTAAAGCACCAACACCATACCATTCCGGTGCGGGATATGGTAGAGAATACTATTACACCACTGCAATTTCTATTAGATCATCTGTTCATCACAATGGACTACCTGGTGCAGGTAAAGTTATTTTAGATGATAGAACTAGTACAGAAAAATCTTCCGATGCTTCTTTGGGTCTAACAAATAAATTGACAGATAGAACTGATGTAAAAGAAACAATAGATCCAACTTTTCCTGAACGTTTAGATGTATTTCCAATACAACCTTACTCTGGTGATATTATCCTTGAAGGTAGATGGGGACAATCAATACGATTAGGTTCAACTGTTGATACACGAAGACGGTATCAAAAAAACCCATCTTGGGGTATAGGAACAGGTGCAACTGGAAATCCAATAACCATTATCTCAAACGGTACGAATCCTAAACTAAATCAAAAAACCTACAATCAGTTTCATATAGAAAGCCCAGATGAAGACGATGCATCCATCTGGCTTACGTCTGGTCAATCTGTAAAATTCACACCAGCTTCAACCTATACTCCATCAATTTTTGATAAGGAGATAGGTTTATTTCGTAAGAACGTATTTGGCGGAAATCAAATAATACTAGCGTCAGACAGAATTATCATGAATGCAAATAAACAAGAAATTGTTGGATTTGCAAAAGAGGGTATTGGGTTTGCAACAGAGAAAACATTAGCTCTGAATGCCAAGAACATAATTGAATTGGAAGGTGGTCGTATTTCTCTTGGATTCAATGCAACATCTCCTGTTATTCTTGGGGATAGATTGATTGAACTTCTAAAAATTCTAATGGATACAATAATTGATATGAATCAGTCGATTATAAACATGACACACCCAAATGGTGTAGGGCCGTCTGGTACTCCATTAAATAGTGGAGATTATGTTTCATATATTAACGGCATAAATAAGTTGATAAATAATTTGCCGACGATTGCTAGTAAATTTGTTTTTGTAAATGAATTTACCGGTGGACCCAATCAAAGTGATAAAAATAAATTTAATGATCTAAAGAATAACAAATTTGTAGTAAAACTTCCGTCAAAACAAGGTGGCGATTCACCAAGAGGTATTAGATTTTGATAAAAACATTCTGATAATATGGCAACAAAAGAAGAAATACAAAAAAAATACGATGAAGATAAAAGGAATAAAATCCTGCAACTTCAAACAACATTGTCAAGTCGCACTGGGCAAGCGGCAAAGCAGTCTGCATTAGTCAAGAATGGTGTATCTATAATAAACAATGTATTTACACCAGAAGAATTTGTCTCACCTGATATATTGGGTATATCTGGTGATGGAAATAGAAATTTCATATTCAAATCAATCAGAGAAGGTGTAGTCAAAAAAAATTCTTCACAAGAAGAACCTTTTGGATTTATTGCTTTAGAATCTAAATGTATTGTGACTGATTTCAATGATAAATCTGTAACAGTTTCCTATTCCATAGAAGAAAAAAGTTATCTATTCCTACCATCAAATTCTGGTACAACTGGTATTAGAATATTGACTGTTCCTGGAACAATTACTCAAATTAAAATAACTGATACTGAAAGGGGGTTTGAATCACTAAGAAAAGAACTATCTAGTTTTATTTATCCAACCGCAAACATTGTCATAAATGACAAGTTTGAAAAACATCTTGATTTGATAAATATCATTCTAGTAGACAATAATAAATTACCTGCTTTAGAAACGTTACCAGTCTTATCATATTCTATTTTTACGTTGGGTGATTTCAATCTAATTTTTCCGAAACCAGATGGGTTAGAACCGAGTTTACCACAGAGTAATATTACTAATCTAGCTGGAACAAGTGGTATTGGTGGCGTCACACCGACGACTCCTACTATTCCAACCACTACAATCGGGACAGGAATACCCGAAGTACCAACTACTACAACTGTAACACCAGAAGTACCAACTACTACAACTGTAACACCAGAAGTACCAACTACTACAACTGTAACACCCCCAACTCAAACTGAGCAAACTGGCTCGGCAAGGAAATATCTTTCAATTGAGGCGATAAAAGATGATGATCCGGTAGTACCAACAGAGACAACATCCAGTAGAGTTTTATCATTACGATATTTAGATGATGCTGAAACTTCGACTGATGGATATAGTAGTAGTTCTGAAATAAATCAAATAAAAACAGAAACTGCACAAAGTAGAAGTGGACAGGTACCTATCCCTCCGACATCTGAACAAAATAAAGATGTTCTTGAAAAAGAAGCCGAAGAATTACGAAAAAGAACAGAATCTCAGAGGAAAGCAGAGGAATCCGACGCTCTTGCAAAAGCTGACACAAAAATAAAAAGTGCAACTAATCCAGCTGGGTCGAATCCTGGATTATCAGAAGGTAAGTCGGCCGACTCTGATAAAAAAAATCAACCAATTCCAGAAGATAAAAAACCAAAAGAGAAAAAACAAAAATCTCCAACTGCAAAGACATTTATTGGATGGGCCACTAAAGAAGGATATGATCCAAATGGTATAATTTATAGAGGAACTAAACCGTGGGATTATTCAAAACCTCCAACTCCTCGTCCACCAATAACATATGGCATTATAGAGAAAAGATTCAAAAATCTTTTTAACTTTGGTAATAATTTAGATGCAATATTCAAAGGATATACTATTGAATCACCAATAGATGTTGGACTAACAATGAATTCTGGTGGTGTTGGTAGATTCAATAAAAATTGGCCATATATGTTTGGGGAAGGTTCTGAAATTCATGCTGCAATTACAAGAGCATCAAATGTAGATGATGAATCTAAAGGTGGATTTGGAACCTTTGGTGCGGGCAGAGATTTCAATGATGCTAACTGGGCTGCAAATCCACATTGGTGTGGACTTTGTACTAATTTTATGTTATTTACTAACGGAAAATATAAAAGTGATGAAGAATCACCAGATATAACTTCTACACTATCAGTTGAATCTTATTTTTTGAATAGTCCATTTAACCCGGATTCAAAAGAAGATGAAAAAAAGAAAAGGATAAAAAAAATAGATGGTGATATAGAAACAAAAGAATCTGAAAAAAAGAAAATCAATAATTCAATCAAAGAAAAAGAAAAGAAAAAGAGTAAAATAGAGGGAAGGTTGAATAGTCGTTTAGATGAATTACTCGCAGACACGACTGTAACTGGTGGAGATGTAAATAGTCCCGTAATCTCCAATGATAAAACAGTAAAAAAAGAGCGTGCAAATCTTGAAGGTATAAATGCAGAAATTCAATCTGGTAAAGAAAAGATAACATCTATTGATGTACAAATTGATTCTCTAAAAAAACAAAAAGAATCAATAATAAATTCCCCTTCAACTGAGTACGTTGAAACCAATAATGTTGCTAAATTTTCAAAGGGAATACATTGGAATAATAGTGGGTTAACACCAAAAGGGAAAGAATTGTGGAGTAAAATAAAAATGTGGCCAGGTGGATATATTGTTAGAAGACAACCTGGAAAAACAAGTGGTCATGTAGAAACACTTTTACACATTAGTCCATCAGGAGAACTTTATACAATAGGTGGCAACACAGGACTGGCAAATTCTGATGGTAATGGGTCTGAATATGGTTTCAAATATTATTCAAATATTTTTTCATTCAATGGTGATGGTGGATTTGAATGGTTTTTTGTTGTAAAACGAGGAACGAAATCACCATATACAAACGGCATAGGTGTAACTGTGAAACAGACTGCTATGTATAAGAAATATGTAAAAGATTTAGATACTGATAAAGAGTTAAATCCAGCTGCATACAATATATTAAGAAATATAATGGAGATATGATATGAGTTTAGATAAACTTCTCAAACAAATACGAAGCATAATTCGTGAAGAAATCGAATATGCTCTTGATAAAAAACTCAATGAGTCTAAAAAGAAAGATGATCGAGAAGTGTTGAATCACGGAATGAACCTGATGAAAGAAATAGGTATACCGAAAAAACAACCACAAGTAACAAAAAAACCAGTAAGGACTGGAAATAGTATTCAAGATATTCTAAATGAAACAAGAATGTCTATGGAGGCTGCAATGAGTGAAGATGAATATCCAACAATGAGATTTACAACAGACTCAATTATTGGAACTAATGGAATTAGTGGGATACCAGATGGTGTAGACCCTTCTGAACTTACACCAGAAGTATCTAAGGCATTGACTCGCGATTATTCTGCCTTGATGGCAAAGATAAACGAAAAAAAGGGAGCGTAATAAATGGCATTCCGAAGAAAAACATTACTTATAAATCCAGTTGATCCAAATTCTTCACAGACTCAAGATTTGAGAATCCCTGGAACTGTTAAACCAATAGGTATTACGTTACCATTCAATAATTCGAGTGGTATTTTCAATAAAAGTTTTACCAATAAAGAACAGGTTTTGAGTAACTTGAAAAATCTACTCCTTACGGCAAAAGGTGAAAGATTTTTTGAACCGGATTTCGGAACAGACATTAGAGCCATTCTATTTGAAAATATTTCAGATGAAGATGAATTTTCAACTAGACTTAGAGGTGAAATAGAAGATGCTATATCTAGGTGGTTGCCATACTTGATAATATCTCAGCTTGAAGTAAATATCAATATGTCAGACGATGGTCGAATAGATGATCCATCTCATGCAATAGGTATATTTTTGAGAGTACTTATCTCTGGAACAAACATATATTTGCCAATCAGGATATTTATATCAGAAACAGCAACTATTCGTGTAATTGAAGAGGCTCAAAACTAATGGCAGATTTAGTAAAAAAAGATATAAGGTATCTTGCAAGAGATTTTGGAACACTTCGTCAAAACTTAATTGACTTTGCAAAAAACTATTTTCCAAATTCTTATCAAGATTTCAATGAATCGTCACCTGGTATGATGTTTTTAGAAATGTCTGCGTATGTTGGTGATGTACTTTCATATTATACAGACGTTGCATTGCAAGAGTCTATGATTCTACAAGCCTCTGAAACACGGAACATCTTGAATTTAGCACAATCTTTTGGATATACACCTAAAACATCTGTTGCTGCAAATGTCTCTTTGGACATTTTTCAAATTGTTCCTTCAATCGGAAGTGGAACAAATAATAGACCAGATTGGAACTATGCCTTTTCAATAGAACCCGGTATGCAAGTTGCATCTGAAGCCGATAATACAATTCAGTTTAGAACTATTGACTATCTTGATTTCAGATTTAGTAGTTCATTTGATCCAACAGAAATTACTGTATTCGAAGTAGATGATATAACAAACGAACCTACATTTTATCTTTTGAAAAAATCTGTAAAAGCTGTTTCTGGTGTCATAAAAAGAGTTAACTATTCATTTGGATCACCTAAACCATATGATAAGGTAATATTGAATGACAGTAAAATAATTGAAATACTTTACGCATTAGATTCGGATGGTAATAAGTGGTATCATGTTCCGTATCTTGCGCAAGATACAATATTTGAATCAGTTCCAAACATACCAAGAAATGATAAAACTCTAAACAAGTATAGAGATGAAACACCGTATCTTTTGAAACTCAACAAAGTTTCTCGTAGATTTTCATCTAGAGCATTCGGAAATAACTTTACAAGTTCTTATGAAATAAATTTTGGTGCTGGAATTTCTGATTTTGACGATGAAGAAATACTACCAAACCCAGATTTGATAGGTTCATCTTTGACTGGTATAGAGTCTGCTACATCCGCAAATATTGACCCATCTAACTTTTTGTATACAAAGACATACGGACTTGCTCCAAATAATACAACTCTTACAGTCTATTATACACAAGGTGGTGGTGTTAGAGATAATGTTGGTTCTGAAACATTGACTAGAATTATCCAAAGAACCATACTTCTTGATGAAACAGGTTTAGATGCAACACTTTACAATCAAGTTGTAGGTAGTTTAGCCGCAACAAATTCAGAACCAGCCACTGGTGGAAAAGATGGTGAAACTATAAATGAAATACGTCAAAATGCTCTAGCGTCATTTGCTTCACAAAACCGTGCGGTAACTAAAGAAGATTATATCATAAGAACATATAGTTTGCCTCAAAAATATGGAGCCATTGGAAAGGCTTACATAACAAAAGATACACAACTTACAGAGGAATCCATTTTCAATAGTGACAGAGTTGCTAATGACTTGGCACTGAATCTTTATGTATTGGGATATGATGGTAGTAACAAACTCACAACTGTAAATACCGCAACTAAAGAGAATCTAAAAACATATCTAAATCATCATAGAATGTTGACTGATGCCATAAATATCAAAGATGCCTATGTTATCAATATTGGGATAGAATTTGATATAATAACTATACCTGACCAAAACGGGAACCAGGTTATACTGAGATGTATAGATAAACTAAAGAAATATTTTGACATCAAACGTTGGCAAATAAATCAACCAATCGTGATAAGTAATATCTATACGGAATTGGATAGAGTGGAAGGTGTTCAGACGGTTGTAAATGTAAAATTTGTAAACTATTATGATACTACACTTGGATATTCAAGAAACGCATATAATATCGAACAAGCAACAAAAGATGGTATTATATTCCCGTCTCTTGACCCATCCATTTTTGAAATAAAATACCCAGACAATGACATCATTGGAAGAGTGAGGGCATTCGGATGATATACACCATTTACCCAAAATTTGATACTACGATTTATGAAAAAACAGAATCTCTAAATAGTGGCATAGATCAAGTACTTGAACTTTCTCACCAATTAGTTGGTACATCATCAAAATACAATAGTCGTATATTGATGAAATTTGATGTATCTGATATAGAATCAAGAGTAAATTCAGGAAAAATTTCACAGAATGCAAAATACTACCTTCAACTTAGAACTTCCGATGTAAAAGAAATACCACAAGAATATACTGTCTATGCTCATCCTATTAGTGGATCATGGGTAAACGGTACTGGAAGATACTTCAACACACCAATAACAACTGATGGTGCTTCTTGGAAGTATAGAAGTTCAAAGCAAATAGGAACACTTTGGGGTGTTACCGAAGTTACCGGTGGTGTAAACTACGAATGGGATGAAATATCAGATTCATGGGTAGATGCAAACCTTATTTTTGGTGCATTATTTGCAAGTGTAACTGGTTCTTACTTTTCATCTGTGGGTGGCGGTACATGGTGGACATTCGAAAATACAGAATGTACTCAATCTTTTTCATATGAATCGTCTGATATCTATATGGATGTTAGTCCTATTGTAAAAAAATGGATAACTGGTTCTGGTAGAATTGAAAATCAAGGATTTATCTTGAAATTTTCAAATGAATTAGAATCATCTAATCAGACTCTAACTTCTCTGAAATTTTTTGGGGTTGATAGTAATACGATATATGTCCCTCGTTTACAAGTTGTTTGGGACGATTCTGTATTTTCTACTGGTAGTTTATCATCGGTATCTTTAGAGGATGTAGTTGTTGGTGTCAACCTAAAAAAATCATATACTGAGACGGAAAAGGCAAAAATAAGAATAGATGCTTACAATAGATACCCACAGAAACAATATACAACCCAATCTTATTACACACAAAAGTATTATTTGCCAACTTCTTCTTATTATGAAATACGAGATGCAAGTACAGATGAAATAATTATACCTTTCAATACAACAGGAACAAAACTTAGTTGTGATAGTAGTGGAAACTATTTCAATTTGTGGATGAATTCCTTCCAACCAGAAAGATTCTATCGTATCTTAGTGAGAGTCGATACAGATGGTGGTGATATATCTCAAATTTTTGATAATAATTATTACTTCAAGGTTTCAAGATGATTCGTATTGAACAGTTTTTATTTGAACAAAATATTGAGCAATCTCAAGCAGAATCTTTGATTGACCAATTTCCAAATTTGTCATTCAATAGTTCTACTGAATTTGTTGATTTTTTTCAAAAACAAAACATAACATTGTCCAAGAGTAAAACTAGTAGTGTAAAAACACTTACTCCTAAACAAGAGTTATTGCAAAGATTCAAAGACTTTAAATCGTCAACTGATTATGATTATGTAAGACAATACATATCAGAAGAGAAAAAAATTCAACAAGCCATAAATTCTGGAAATGTTTCAATTACTACAAATTTGTTGGATGGTATAACAAGTCAACCTTTAGACCCATTCTTTAACTTTGTAGTAAGGAAATTACTAACAGGAAGTGAAACAGGTGTTCTTCCTTCTGAACAATTGAAGTCTTTATTGTCTGAACTGACAAAAAAAACAAAGCCGGATATTGATACTGAACAGGCAGTAACACGGGATGAAATATTTAGAGTAGTTTCTTTTGATAATTACTTGCGAAATAAAGGTTCAATTCAAGTTGATTTGTTGGATGATAGATTTACAATAGAATCTTTCAATTATGTTGTACCAAAAAACTTTAATCAATTACCCGATGCCATAGATGCAGAAACTAATGTTCTAAAAAAAGCAGACGAATTTTCTACACTGTTCCCTAATGATAATGGAACGGGGACAATTGATCAACAAAAACTTATAGAAAACTTGAAAAAACTTATAATTGAAGATTCAAACAGCATTCCAGCACTGGAGGCAAAACTTACATCATTACAAAATCAACTAAATGATTTAAATGAGTTAGTAGATCTTAAACAAGAGAATATAGATGATTTAGCACGAGTTGTAGAGGAACTTTCCACACAAAGAAATCTCATTGTGGATGAAAATGCAATCAAAGATGAAACTATTGTTGCTCTGAATGAAGTTATAGATGCAACTCTATCTCAATTGGAAGACAAGGTTGCACAACAACTTACAAATACAACAGACGCATTTGATGCACTTGCAACTCAAATTGAATCTCAAGCTAAGAAATCTGAAGAAGCCGCTGCTAAACAATTGGCAGCATTTGAAAAGGCAGTCGGCGGTATAGCCGAAGCTCTAAAACCGGCAGAGCCAGAACCTGATCCAGAGAATCCTGCTGCAGAGATAATAAAGCAAATAAATCAACTTTGGGATAAGATTGATATAATATCTTCAACCAAATATCCTGTGTTTGAAAAAATTATCAATAAGTTGGGTGCCACTAAGCCTACAAAATCTTTGTATGTTTATGTCCCACCGTCAAAGGGTAATCAGTTCAGACCTTCTGAAGAGTTGAAACAACTGTTGAAATGGAAAGATGAATTGAAATCACAATTCAAACAATTGATAAATGGAATAACAGATCTAGATGAAGCTAACGAAATAAAACGTAATGTTGAAGACATAACAAAAGATCAATGGAATATAAATGATGCTGGTGTACGAGCAATAGTGCAGGATGCTATATTGGCATGGGCAATAGACTTTAATAAATCAAGAGGTGTTGGGACACCTGCTATGCGTAAAGTTGCTTTGGAATTAGAAGAAAGTTGGACATCGGGTGGAAATCCGATACCAGATAACGCCAATGACGGCGCGTCGCTTCAACAGGCACTGGATGTGGTTGGAGCATATGAATCTTCAAGCAACATTTATAATTATTTACCAACGCCATCTCGTATGAATGCAAAGGTACTGAAGGCATCTAGAGATCAATTATTTTCATTAGTATCTCTCTTACTAGAGATACCAACAACTAACGGATACTAATAGTAAAAGATAATGGCAAATTTTGAATACAAAAATATAAGCGAAATCGTATCTGATAATTTTCCGAAAAGGGGAGTAACAATTTCTCTTCAAGATTTATCTTTACTTGAAAGAAGGGCGGTAGTACCTGAATTTGATTCTTCATATGTTGATCCAATCACAGGTGAAAAATCATTCAATGTAGAACTTCACGTTTTTCTAAAAAATCTTGCATATGTAAAATCATCTTACGGAATTGATACATTTTCAATTATTTCTGGTGAAGAATATCCAAAGATAAAACTTCAAATTCATAAAGATATTGAAAACATATCCGTACCTGCTACTGAGTATAAAGTAGTTTACAATTTCTTACGAAATATGATAGGTTCGGAAACATCTAAAGATAAGATGTTTGTTTCTGAAATATCACAAGATAGGACAGAAATAAAGTTATCACTAACTAACGCAAAATCAGAAACAGGAAAACTACAACTTGCACGATTTGTTCTTGAAAACATAAAACCGAAAACATTTTTACCACCAATAGTTTTGAACTTTGGTGAAAATAAACTGATTGATGTGATCAATGTAACTTCTGATGGCGATCCATTTTCGTTTTATGTAAAATTGTATGAGCCACTTCCACCAGATCTTGATGTATTTTTTACTTGCTGGGTTTCTATAAAATTGATGAAACCGTACATTGATACGGTAAACCTACTCCCAGAAGAATTTGATACAACGGTTCCATATATTCAAGGTCCAAATTTTGAAGTAGATTATGATTATTGGATTACAAGCGATACTGAATACAAATCTTGGACGGATATTCTTAGTGAAAATGTACAAACATCAGAACAACTGATCAATAGATATATTTCAAGTTCTGCATCTCCTGTTATTTTGAACATAGATTACACAGATTTCAAAAATTTCATCTATTATTCAAACGCAAGAGATAGAGTAGAAAATTTTTCGTACAAAATGGAACTTGTAGAATTTTACAAGAAAGAAATAGACCGTATATCTTCAATAACCGGTTCTATACAAACAAACAGAGTAAAGATTCAGCTTCTGAAAGACAAGGTAATTTCTGGATTTGATGGTTTTGAAAAATACCTATATTACAATTCAACTGGTAGCTATAATTACACGTATCAATTGAGTGCATCTCTTGTCCCTTATCCAAAGTATGAGGTGAGTTCGACTGCAAGTGTATATGACATTTCAACAAAATATGGTAAGTATAATTTTTATTCATATACATCCAGTTATGTTGAGGATTGGTTAGATAATACACTATCTCTCGCTGACGATTATGATTCAAAAAATTATTATGCTTTATCCAGAGCACTACCAGATCACATTCGTGAGGATGTTGATAATGAACAAGCAGTAACATTTGTCAATATGCTAGGTCAGCATTTTGATGTTATGTTTCTTTATACAGATCATATCCTGAAAAAAAATCTTCGAGAAGAACATCCAAATAGTGGTATATCACAGGATTTGATTTATGATGCTACCAAAAATTTTGGTTGGACATTATCTCACGGTACACAAACAAAAGATCTTTGGGAATATGCTCTTGGACTAAGTGGTAGTACGGAACCAATATGGACGGGAAAAACAACTGTAAATGCAAATCTTTCTAAGACATATGAAGAAAGAACAAAAGAAGTTTGGAGAAGAATATTCAACAACCTTCCTTATATTTACAAAACAAAAGGAACCGCTCGTGGTATAAAGGCACTTCTTGCTGCCTATGGTATTCCGCAAACACTTCTTACAATACGAGAATTTGGTGGACCAGATAATGCAGACTTGGGTATAATTCCAAGAGCAGAGTGGGAAAAGCACACGTATTACCTAAATTTACGCGGAACACTTCCTTTACCTACGACTTCTAGTTATGTTCGTTTGCCTTGGGAGAAAATGAATAATAAGAGTGGAACGTGGCAATACCCAGATACGGTAACGTTTAGATGGAAAATGCAACCGGAATCTTTGTACAATTATAGTGGTAATCCAACTCAAACTTTATTACAAAAACAATCTGGTAGTAGAGTAGACTGGTATGTTGTCATGGATAAAAATGGAACGGACGTTGGAAAAGGTACGTTGACATTTTATATCGGTGACGGTACAACCTACACATCTGCATCATTCTATGATGAATATTTTTATGATGATGTTCCTGTAAACTTGATGGTATCTAGAAGATACACAACTGATTCTACTGCATCAAATCAAATATATGATGTTTTTGTAAAAACATCAAAGTACGGTAAACTTGTTATTGAGCGTTCGGGTAGTGTAATTATTAGTGGAAGTTCAAGTGGAAGTTATAATCAAGCTTGGTCATCTGACGGAAATCTTTACATAGGATCTGGATCGAATTCACAAACAAATAAGATTTTATCTGGTTCAATATTTGAAATCAGATATTGGTCCAACCAATTAGCAGAATCTTCATTTGATAATCACGTACTTGCGCCTAGATCATACAATGGAAATACTGCAACATCATCATTCTATGATCTACAAGCTCAATTCAAATTCTGGCAGGAATTCGATACAACAACTACGTCTAGTATCATAAGTTCTCATCCAAACCAATCAAAGTCTAGTTTTTATACTTCCCCAAAAACAGCCTCTCTAATTGGTTTTAACTATGATGCATTTGAATCTGCAACTGAAACATATAATATGGAAGTTGCTACCGTTGGTAATAATACACCATTCGCCGAAAAGGTTAGAATTGATTCTGGTTCACTATTAGGTGGATTAGATCCAAACTATTCGTCCGAAGTTTCACAGTTTGATAAATTCTCAGTTGATTCTAATAAATTGATGGTTGCATTTTCACCTCAAAGTGTGATAAATGAAGACATTTATGAGGCAATAGGATATACTTCGATCGATGATTACTTTGGAGAATACTCGAACATAGATAAAGATGAATACCCAAGACTGAAATGGTTTGCTCGAGAATATTGGCAAAAATATCTGAATAAGAATGATTTTACGGCATATGTGAAACTTATATCCATATTTGATTTTAGTGTATTTGAGCAAATACGTCAAACACTTCCAGCCCGTGTAAATGAAGTTCTTGGTTTGGTTATAGAACCAAATGTGCTAGAAAGATCAAAGGTAAGAGTTATCAGAAATTTCAGCGGAGAATCTCATGAGAAAGCTGTAAAGAGAACAAATGAAATATCTTCATCCGCAACACCATTTGTTTCTATTTCTTCTAAAAAGGCAACCATACTTATTGGTTTCGAAAACGAAAGTTCGTATCAAGAGATTGACGGAGAAAGTGATATTTCACTAGAAATAGAATCTTCACAGGATATAAATGTTTCAGGTGATTACGAAACTGTTGTGATTCCATCCGGTGTTGCAAAACAATACAAAATGGAAATAACTAGTTCTCGTGGGAATAATTTTGCTAATTTTGTCAGAACAAATTTTGTTCCATATAAATCATCAATAAAGATGCCAAGTGGTTCAATAGATTCTACATTTACAACTTATTTTGCGAATTTGAATTATAAAAATTTTGGAAGAGTTTTTGGATCAATTTCATCTGGTATGGGTACTGGTTTGTCCAATGTATTTGCCATAGTAAATACTGCCTTCTCAAATATCTATGAAAGAACAAATATAGAATACTCCGACGGAAGTCCTGATACTGGGTATGGTTTAGGTTGGATTACTTCAAGTAATGAAATTGGTAAAAGAACTGTTTTATTTACAACGAATCAAAGTTACAGAACGGATAATTATTATAGTGCATATGTTTTTGCATACACAAGTAGTACAGATATGGCAGAAAGAAATTATAGCTCATATACACTTGTTACAGCTAGCTATGAAAATCCACATAATTTGACTAACTCTATACGAAATCACAGATTTGAAGGTTGTAAGTTAACTGGACCAGATATAAACATAGAATCTAGAAATACACCAGATGGAAAGCCTGTGGTGGAAGTATTTATTGTAGATCCGAATCAAATAAATACAAATCAAAATTTCACAAATAGTGGAATATAAAGGAAAATGAAGAATACATATATTTATATGAGTAACAATATATTCAATAGGAGTAAATAACATGGGTTATCTAGACAATACCTCAATTACCGTAGACGCTATTCTAACTAAGAAGGGAAGAGAACTTCTCGCTAAGGGTAGAAGTCAATTCAAGATTACACAATTTGCTTTGGCAGATGATGAAGTAGATTACGATTTGTGGAATCCGGCACATCCTCTCGGTTCTGATTACTACGGTGTAGTCATTGAGAGTATGCCTGTGACAGAAGCTGTACCAGATGAAACACAATCAATGAAATATAAATTGATTACATTGCCAAAAGGTACAAATGCAATTCCTTACATATCACTTGTGGGTCAGTCATCTATTATTTTGACAGCTGGAACTATTCCAACTGCCGCAAACATAGTTCCTGAAACAAAATTCAACGGAACTGGTTTGAACGTAACAGGTCTGAATACAACACTTGGTTATACAGCTACACTTCTTGATAGCACATATGTTACAATTGAAGCAACAAAAATGGCAACACAACCAAGTAGCACACCTATCTCAATGATGGGCGATGCAGAGACAGCGAATTCTATTTCTGTTATTGGTATGGAATTCAAGATTTCTCCATCATCTGGTGCATCAAATATTTCGAATGCAAAATCAACTAAAGTTATTGTAACAGCTAATGAAACTGGCGGTAGAATTGTAGTACCAGTTACAATAAATCCAAGACCAACAAACTGATAAATAGATAGGAATAACTTATGGCAGAATCAAGAATTTTTAGACCAGTAGCTAGACCTTTGGGATCGGATGGTCTTCCACAAACTGAACCAGAACGTGTAATTGAAACACGGGGATTGTGGTCTAACGGAACGGGTGAACTCCTTACTTTTTTCACGAGTTCATTACAGAGTACGTCATCTCGTGAATATTACTACGAAGTTTGGAGTTCTGCTTCACTTGATTGTGAAGAAGCACAAGTTTTTTCTGTGGCATATGGTCACTATGCTGGATCTGGTTCTTTATCTCAAGGTGGAGAAGCATCAGATACTCCGTCAAGGGCAATATACTCACAGTATAGACTTATTTGTTTAGACCCAGATGAAAGATTATTCAGTCTTGGTAATTCAACTTCTGAAACAATTTATGATTTTTATGCCATCAACTTCAATAGAAGTAAAGTCGGTGACAAATTAGATCCGGGTAATTTTGAAATTTGTATTGCGGCATTGAGTGGAAGTGGTAAAGTAAATTCTTCACACACGGGTAGTGCAGTGCAAATATCTGGATCAAATCCAACCATAATAAAACTGATTGATGATTCAGTTGATCAAAGTGATAGTCTTGGTTATAATGGAATTCCTTCTCCTGTTCGCAACCTTGTTAGTGGTAGCTTGACAGATGGAATTCATGAGCCAACTAATCCTCATTATTATGGATTGGTTTATGCCGATCTTGGAACAGTTATTATTTCCGCAAATTCTTTGAATCAATCTGCATCATTCAATACAGTTACTGGTAGTAATATCAATGGAGATAATTCTTTCAAGTTGTTTACATCAATAAGCGGTTCTGCAACTAAAACATTTGGTTTTACTGCTCGAGCGGTTGATGTAAAACAACAAGATTTTTACTTTGTTAGAATTAGTAATGTTGACTACAATTATTCAACAAACCCAACATATGTCACTGGAAGTGGAACTGGATTTCTAAACAATGCAAGATTTGCAAATGAACCAGTTACTTATATTACTTCGATTGGTTTATATGATAGACCTGGTGGTGACTTACTTGCCATCGCTAAGCTAAGTAAACCACTACAAAAATCATTCAATAGTGAGTTATCAATTACTGTAAAACTTGAGTACTAAAAATTATGACACAAGAAGAGATTTTATTAAGAAAAAGTTTGAGAAATGGAAAAACATTCACTCCATTTGTGGATGATACAGATATTTCACCAAACCAAAAAGAAGTAGTTTCAGCTCCCTTGTGGTCTAAAAGTCAAGCTGCACTAACTACGATTTTTACAAGCTCTGCACAATCTACGAATCAGAAAAGATACTATTATGAGGTTTATAATAGTCAATCAAATCTTCAAGGTGCTGAATCTCAATTCAGTATTGCCTACGGTGATTCTCTCGGTAGTGGTTCGGCAACTGGTTCTGGTGCACAAAATCTTTACGATTACCCTACCAAGGCGGTTTATGCTCAGTACAGACAAATGTTACTAAACGCCGGAGATTCTTTATTTACATTTTCTGGTGGTGAAACAAGTCAATATATTTACGTCATAAACGTAAATCGTGCAAGATTCAAAGATAGAATTGATACGAAAACTTGGCAGCTAACACTTTCTGGTTCTGGTGCAAATTATGTAACACTAATAGATGATTCAACCACAACTACAACTGAACTAGCACAACAAGGTGGTAGAGTATTCAATGTAAGAAGTGGTTCAATTGCAAACGGCATTTATACGGCAGACACAACGCCATGGGGATTATTTTATCCAGACAGGGGTGTAATAGTATTGAATGGTCAGGCTCTCGATGCATCGGCATCTTTTGGAACACAAAGAGTTCCTGCAACTGGAAGTGGTTTCGATAATGCACTAAAATTGTTTACATCAATTAGTGGTGCAATGTCATCGAATGTTTCACGCTCATTTCAAGGTAGAACTAGTGAAGTGATATCTTCGACGTATTATTTTGTTCGTATGTTCAATGGTGAATATAATTACACGACTAACAATAGTTTTGTTAGTAGTAGTACTGGTGTTATAAAATATGATTCAATGGTCACAGACCCACAAGTCTATGTAACATCAATAGGTTTATATGATGATAATCAAGAATTATTGGCGGTGGCTAAACTAAGTAAAGCCGTCAAAAAATCTTTTGATCGAGAATTGGTAATAAAAGTTAAACTAGACTATTAAGATAGAACACTATGGCATCAGATACTACCAAAATAACTTTACGGGATCAATACTTCTCACTTCCTTCTGGAAATGTGAAGCAATCCATTAGTAATGATTTCTTCAGATTATTTGGGGAAACACCCGAACAATCTTTACTTCGTGATCAGGCACTTACTCTGAGAAGTGCAAATGCGATTAGTGGTGTCTCTTTCATAGACCCAACTCAATTTAACCCTGGAACTGGAGTATTCGATCAAACAGCAAGATTTGCTGGTATAGGTGGAACGGGAACAACACCAGGACAAACTGGTGGAGGAACACCAGTCGGTCCGACTGTAACAACTCCTTCAACATCTCAACGTGGTGGTTTTACAAATCCAACAGTCGCAGTCGGTCCTACAACAACAACGATAACTAGACCAGATGGACCAATCACAGTTGTTGACCCTGGGACTGGTAGAAGAACAACTGGTCCTGTAAACACAGGTGATGTGGGTACAACCGTAAATGATTTAGTGAGAGATGGTAGATCAATCGACTTCATAGTAGGAAGTGATCCAGAGAGAATTCTTAGTCCTTGTAGAAATCCAACATATAGATTAGGTAAACTCACCGAACTAAAAGTTCAAGGTGATTTCGACCCTAATCCAGATTTTGCATTTTTGAATTCAAAAAAATGCGTTCTCATAGCCGAGGTATTCAAGTGCTGTCCTGATTTGGGTGAGGCGTTTATTGGATATGTTGAACTCGGTAGAAGTAAATCTTCTAAATTTTATGAAGATTGTCCAGATGGTGGAAAACGACCAGTTGTAGAAGAATATTATGAAGTTACGGAATTAGGTCCAACTACATTTGTCTTAAATAAATTAGACAATCTTGGTTTGAATACGGTAACAGATTCTTCAACACAAGCTTCGGTTGAATTGTTGAAATTGAGAACTGCTATTTGGTCGGACACTGCTTGTAGAGTTCAAACGTTGAATGATCCACTTGCACCTCCTGTAACTTCATTTAGTACATTCGATGAATACTTTAACTCAAAGTATCAAAACGGAATAACAATAGGTTCCGAATCAAGACAAATTTTACGTGGAAATGCAATTCGAAGTGCCGTAAATGTTTCTTCACCGAATCAAGTTATTGGTAATTTTATAGAATCTGTAAAAGCAAGTTGTGGTGCTTCTGGCAATTGTATCAAGAAAGATACACCACCACCACAACAAAATTGCGTAGGAACTGAAGAAGTAGAAAGATCTAGAAGACTAATTGAATCTGGAATTCTTGAAGCTGCAAATGTCCCTGTTCAAACTATACCACAACCAGTACCAGGTCAACCGTGTAAACTTGGTATACCTATGGAAATGGAAATATTTGATGTATATGAAGTACAGTACGGATTCCCTGTATATGGTAATCCAAATTGTATTGGAGAACCAGTTGCATATCAACCAGCAAGAACGGCAACCGAGAGAATTTCTCGCGGTAGACGAACAGAATATACACAGATAACAATCGACCCTAAATGTGAATACACAGAAGTAGAAAAAGAATATGAAGAAGATGATCCTACCGATAAGTGTTTTGGTATAATTAAAAAAGATGTAACCAGAGTTTATCAGGACGGTAGAACTGAATTATATCTAAAGGGTGCCTTTGTCAGATATTACAGAAAGCAAGATGCTGATTGTTCACCGGAAACTATAAAGGTTTATCACCCATTAGATTTAGGTAAAGATATAATGAATGCAAAGATTCGTGCCAAAACAAAAGGTCTTTTCGACGGTGCACAAACTTTGGAATGTCATCATACAAGTTCAACTCAACCAACTGCGTCAAAAACACATTATTACGAAGTAACAGACTGTGATTCTTGTGGAAAAACCCCTTACTTTGCAGTATCTTATGGTCACAATCAAGGTTCTGGTTCTATTTGGGCAGAAGGAGAATTGAATGATACACCGACCCGTGCGATATATTCTCAATACAGATTGTTGGCACTTGATCTACCAGACACATCATTTACATTCTATACAAACGGTGTAGCTACATCCTCTAAAGATGTTTATGTTATAAACTTCTCAAGAACTGGAATGAGTGACAGGGTGGACCCAGGAAATTGGGAAATTCCTCTAGCGGAACTTCGTGGTGGTTCTTATGCAAACAGCGTATTCACAGGAAGTAATGTTGCTGTCTCTTCATCAAATAAAGTTTTCACCTTTATTGATGATTCTGATGATAGGTCTGATACAATCTCTTGTACACACGACCCATATGTCTCTTATGATGTTGTTAGTGGAAGTTTGACAGACGGTGTATATTCAACAAACTCTAAGCACACATATGGAATAATGTACCCTAATCTTGGTATAATTGTTCTTGACCCATACAAGTTGAACACAGAACTTGGATTCAATACTGTATCTGGAAGTAACATAGCTGGTGATAATTCATTCAAGTTATTTACTTCGATAAGTGGGTCTGGTACACTTGGTAAGTATATCAAAGCCCGTAACGTAAAATACAAGACAACTAATCACTATTTTGTAAGAGTTGCGGCTCCACTTGCAAACTATAGCAATAATCCAACATATGTTAGTGGAAGTAATGGTGAATTTTTCCATCCTTGTTTTGATCTGAATCCACAAACATACATAACTTCGGTTGGTTTGTACAATGATTTCAATGAATTACTTGCTGTGGCAAAACTTAGCAGACCTATAAACAAATCTTTTGATAATGATGTTCTAATAAAAATCAGATTGAACTGGTAATATGGCAGCAGAGTATGAAATCAAGGAAGTTGGCTTCATAGGTTCTTTGTGGCAAGGTGAATTCAATTCTTCTCTAAACATCGGCAAAACTGCCGAAATAACGAATGTTTTGAATACAATAGAATCTGGAAGAAGACAATCAGTCTTTTTTACGTCCGAAGAAAACGTTGATATTCAACAAATCAATAGACAACTTCCAGACGATAATTTCTATTTTGAAATAGGAAATTTAGTCGGTAAAACTCTCGACGATTTGTCCATATATATCAAAATAGATAAAGAATTTCTTAGAAGTCAAAGAGTTTTATACAGATACAACAAAAGAGCACCACAAAAAGATTCATCTGCTAGTACAATACCAATTCAAGAAAACTGGAGTTTTGATACATCAGATTTGAGTAATGTGAAATACATTTATAATGCACCTGATTCTATATTATTTGCAAATTATGTTCTTTTAGTTCCAGATCAATATAGAAATGATTTGATATCGTACTTTTCGTCATTACAACAAGAAAATTTTATTATTGCCAGTCCACCTGAACTTCAACCAACATATCCTGGACTGACACCAGTGGTTTCTACTGTTATGCCTCCACCTAAACCTATTTTTGGTGGAAATATTTTTGGAACACCTGTTATTACAGAAGAAGAAATAGAAAGACTAGCAATACAAAAATTTGAAAATGCAATATCTGTTGTTGAATCTGAAATACCGGATTTCGAAAAAGATCCACTTTTTATTGTAAATACAACCGAAGACGTAAATCGTAATCTAAAGATAGTAGACAATAGAATTCTTGAAATCAAAATGATGATTCAAGAATTTTCTGATCCAAATGCACCATTTACAAATTCAATCGCTATGCAAGTGGAGATTGTGTTTTTATCTATGATAAAGAATTATCTTTTTGATAGATTGAGACAAATAAATGATGTTGGTTTTCCTGATGAAGAACCAGACCGATATAGTGTAGACAATGATGGTAACATAATAGTGGAGCCTAGAGTTATAAGTGACCCACCACCAATTATAACACTTCAAGAGGAAATAAATAAAGATATAAATGATTTTGATGACTTTATAGAAGAAATAATTGAAGATTTAGAAGTCGATGAAAACAACACATATGTTTTCAAAAAAATATCAAAAGTGTCAGACTATGACTTACCAACGTTGAGATACAAGACAAAGGGTCTTTTTAGATGTACTGGTGAAAAACTTTCAACATTTTACACTGGATCTTTGACAGATAAACAAAAAAAATATTATCTATCAATCTTTAATGAACAGGAAAACACAACAGATTCATATCACCAATTTGATGTCACATATTGTCATATATCTGGTTCTGGATCATCTCACATAGAAGGTGAAGTAGATCTTTACCCAGCAAAAACTATGTACAGAAAGTATATGTTGGAGTGTCTTGGTTACAGTGGTGGGAAGTTTCCTTTCAAAAATGGAATAAATGGTGATTATTTTTATGCAATTCAGTTGAATCGAGATGCATATAAAGAAAAACTTGATGTTGGTAACTTTGAAATTTCTTTATGTGAATTATCATCGAGTGGTAATGTAACACACCCAAGTTCAAGTCTTTTATTTACACTAATAGATGAAAGTAAAGATTCAAAACAAGAAATAGTCACAAATGAGGGAATACAAGAATATTACTACATAACATCTGGCTCAATTAGAGATGGTGTGTATAATGAACCTAATGATAATGCATGGGGTGTTGTTTTTCCAAAAATGGGACTCATAATATTGGATGGTGTTGTTTTGGATCAATCGTGTTCATTCAATACGGTAACTGGATCAACTGATGGACAAAATGCAAGAAGATTGTTCCTGTCAGTAAGTGGTGCAGCTGTACCTACTTCATATAGAACAAGTGGTTCATTTTTTGCTCGTTCATTTGAAACATTTTTGACAGAAACATATTTTTGCCGAGCAGATTTCAATGAGTTCAATAATTCTACTAATTATACTTATACGTCTGGTAGTAGTAACTTTTTGAAATATGATTATTTCAAGAACAGACCACATTCGTACATAACTACAATTGGTCTTTACAACAGAAAAAAAGAATTATTGGCTATTGGTAAACTAAGAAATCCAATGTTGAAACATAGTGGTAAAGTTTGTATATTTGAAGTAGTAGTGAGATTGAACTAATATGTCATTTCAAACAGGAAATACAATAAGTCTTATTTGGAAAAAACTGAAAAAAGGGGATTATACCGTCCGTCCTTTTGAAGTTTACAAAAAATGGGAAATATCATCTGATTCAAGTGAACCAAACACATATTTTGGTTTATTCGATATAAAGGTCTACCGTGCATATTATCCAGAAAATCACAAATATTTTGGAGGTGTTACAAATTTATCTTCTTCATTATATGAAAGAGTATTTACAACTCAAAGTGTAGATCCAAAATTATTATGGTATTATTTAGATCACAATTTCTATACAGAATATTCAAAAGATAAAATTCCAAATGTAGTAACTGATTATGATAGAATCACATATCTAGCAGAATCCAGTTCTATTTTTGTTTTACCACAAGGTGTTTTTGGTGAGGGTATACGAAGAAATAGTGTTGACCTTACAAGTGTAAATCTAACATCTTCTCGTCAAATTCATGTAATGGATGATGGAAAGGGTAATCTGAAAGATAAGTCATTTGATGAATCAAAAATGGTGGGAACTGAAAATCTTTATCTTTACTTGGGATTCAATGAAAAATACAGAGAATATAATTTTAGAAATAAACCTGTAAATGAAGTAATTGATGGGTCTCCTTTCAATAATACAATAAACTCGATCAGAAGTAAGTACATAACATATTCACCGGGAATACTAACAACGGATACTACTCAATCAAGTGGTGTTTCCGCCCATCTTGATGGCGGATATTATAGAGTAGAAGAAGGAGACAATTTCAATTTCAATCCTAGAAATAACTTTGCTTTCAGTTTTTGGGTAAACATTCCACCGACGCAATCTAATCTTGGAAATTATTACAATGCTTTATTTGATAAAAAAACAACTAAAGATATAGATGTAATAGATGGTCAGACTAAAAAAGTTTCAACAATCGAAACAACGGAACAACCATTGACTTATTGGGAAAGTAGTGTATTTCCGTTCGATATAAAACTGTATAATCAAACTGCAAACTCACTTGGTTGGAAACATAAAATACAGTTCAGTCAACAAAATGGTCAGAGTTTTGGAACTGTTTTTTCTAATGAAATATCACATTCAGTTTGGAATCATATTGTTTGTCAGAAAAGTGGGAGTAAATATCAAGTTTGGGTGAATGGTGTTCTTTCTGGCGAGGGTTCTGGTTCTTTCAGTGGTAATACCGGTAATGATTACAAATTCTACATTGGTGGTAATGGGACAACAAGTGCTAGTTTTTCTGGATATCTTGATGAGATTCGTATCTACAAAGATTACTTGACATCCGAACAAATATCTTATCTTGGAAATAATTCTTTTGAAACAGGATATGCGTATCAAACTGCTAGAGTTGGTAATGTATTTTATAAACAAGGTATGATAGTTATATCAGACCCACGACCAAAATATTGGGACGCTTTCTTGGGTAGAACTGGAAACTATGATTTTGATGGAACAAATTATGGATTTACTGGTTCTTTTCGTAGTACAACAACTTTCTATGAACATGAGATAACGTGTAAGATTCGTAAAAATGAATTCAATTTTACACAGAACTGGACTGTTCGTCAAGATAGAAATGATACTTCTCAATTTGTTGATGATTATGCCACAAGTTCATTCTTCAATCCATACATAACAACGATTGGATTGTATAATGAAAACTATGACCTTGTTGCCATAGGTAAAATGGCATCCCCACTTGAAAAAAGAGACGATGTAGACATGAACGTAATTATAAGGTTCGACGTATAATGAAAAAAAGTGCAGTTGCGATAAAACACGGTTTCCGTTCGGGATTAGAAGACACAATAAACGAATCACTCAAATCCTCCAAAAAACTCTATGGGTATGAAACTGAAAAGTTGTCTTACATAAAGCCCGCCACAAACCACACCTACACACCCGACTTTGTTTTACCGAAGAAAAACGGCGGTAAACTTTACATTGAAACAAAGGGACGTTGGGTAAAGGTAGACAGAGAGAAAATGGACTTTGTATTCCAACAACACCCTGATATAGACATCAGATTCGTCTTTCAGAATCCAAATGCAAAACTCTACAAGGGTAGTAAAACAACATATGCCCAATACTGTGATAAAAAGGGTTGGTTGTGGGCAAAGAAAGAAATTCCATCGGAATGGTTGGATGAATGTCTTTGATTCTGTATATTTATATGATATACCACAATTATTTTGGAGAAACTGGTGATAAAGCTAAAAGACATCCTCAACGAAACACAATCAAAACAAAACCTCCACGAAGGATTCTTATACAGAATTTGGAGAGGTATTGTGGATGCAACTAATAGTGAAACCGCTGCACTATTACCGGCAGGTGCAGGTACAGTTTCAGCTGCTCTAATTGCCGGTGGTGGTGGTGCGTTAGTCATTCCTCTTTTAGCCGTAGTTGCCGCTGGTATGGGTCTTGGTAAAATTGATGATCTATTACAAAAATACTTCCGTTCAAAATACTTTGACAAAAATCTCCAACCAATAGTTGATGAATTGATTCCGGCAATCTCAAACGATGGCCCGATAAAACAACACATGGAAAACATCAAACGTATAAAGAATGAGTTGGAAAAAGTTGGTGCTGAATTTGATGCCGTCCCTAAACGTAGTAAAGGTGCCCCAGAAAAACGTAGAATCATAAAAATAAAACGGGAACAACTTGATGATGAACTTTCAGAATTATCAAAAAAGATAAACACACGTCTTTCTGTTGTAATGAAAAAGACAGGTGCAACTCAAAAGATAAAGTCTGCTTTACCAAAAGACCCAGATTCATTTGCTGGTGATAAATGGGGCGACGAAGGTTCTTACAGACAGGATGTCAAAGACAAGATTATGGCGGCACTAGAACCAAATAGTGCAGATATTCAGGCAATCAAGAGAGATACCGCTCAAATGCAAGAATCAATCCAAAGAAAATACGGGTCGCTGTTGTAAATCTCCCAAAATAGTCGTATATTATCTTCACTATGATAAATCACGACTTACTACATCTGTTAGAACAAGTATTAGGTAAAGGAAAGAAGACCTCCGGCAACAACTATTCTTTCTTTTCACCATTCGTCTCCCACTATAAACCAAAGTTGGAGATAGACCTTTCTGTAAATTCCAAAAACAAAAACTTCTGGCATTGTTGGGTTTCCAACGAAAAGGGAAGAACGATTCAATCACTCTTCAAACGTATTCGTGTAGACCGCCAACATTACGAAACCCTCAACAGAATCCTCAAAACAAAAGCCCTTCACACTTGGAATCATACCGACGAAAAAGAAGAGGAGTTGAGATTACCACAGGAGTTTATCCGTCTAACGGACTTTGGTTCAATCAAAGACATCACCACAGGTATGCAGATACGTCAAGCCGTCTCCTACCTAAAATCTCGCGGTATTCTTCCAACAGATATTTTCAGATACAACATTGGATATTGTCCATCGGGAATATATGGTGGTAGAATCATCGTTCCATCATACGATGAAAACTTCAACCTAAACTTCTTTGTATCAAGAACGATATTTGAAGATGTAAATGCAAAGTATAAGAACCCACCTGTAAGTAAAGACGTAGTTGGGTTTGAATCGTTTATCAATTGGAACGAACCTATAACACTTGTTGAAGGTGTATTTGATGCCATAACTGCCAGATTCAATGCCATACCTCTGTTCGGTAAAATCGTCCAACCACTTCTAAAAGAAAGAATCCTCATTAGGAAACCACCGAAAGTTATTGTTGCCCTTGATAACGATGCCACAAAGGATGCGATAAAGATTTGTGAGTGGTTAGTTTCCAACGGAATAAAGACAAGTATTGCCAAACTTCCTGATAAAGACATAAATGAATTTGGATTTGAAAGATTTTCAGAGTATATTGTAGGATTACCATACATAGATGGTTATGAACTGATGAAAGAAAGATTGTTGGTATGATATTTATTAGATATACCAACGGGGGAAATATATGAAAGACCTAATACAAGAAGGACGTAGAATACAAGAACGATTCAAACGTCTTGTAAAAGAAGATTTTAGTCCAGAAGAAAAAAAAGAACTAGAAAATAAAATAAAATCACAACTTGTTGATGGAAAATACTTGTATCACTACACCGCAACTGAAAATAGAGAATCAATAGAAAATCAAGGACTAATACCTGCAAAAAATCCAGATTATAAGGGTGCCGAAGGAGTATTCCTAACAACAAAAACATCATTGTATAGGGCAAATTTACCACAAAGGATGATGGATTTGATGGATGATTACTATGAATATCAGGATGATTACGATGAGAAACCAATAGTTAGATTGAAAATTGATGTAAGTAAACTTGACTTATCAAAATTTACTTGGGATGATGATTACATTCTAAACAAATATGGATATAATAAGGCAGAAACTAATGTTGATAAAGTTATTGAAAGTTTAGATACTTGGGGTTCAATTGCCTACTCCGATAAGATACCACCATCGGCAATAATTGATTATGATTTTGATTATGAAAATTGAAAAGGAACCTTCGGGTTCCTTTTTCATTTGGTAGATAAAAGAATCTGTTGTATATTGTATCTCACATTATACAATCTGATAGTTTTATATGATAAAGAAAACACTTACATCAAACAGAGTTGACCAAGTAGATAACGTCATTCATATTGCAGACGTTCACATTAGAAACTTCAAGAGACACGATGAATACGAGTCGGTATTTCAACGTGTGTATGATTATTGTAGAGAAGAAGTTCAACAAAACAAGAACACGATAATCTATCTTGCTGGTGATATTGTCCACGCAAAGACAGATATGTCTCCTGAATTGATTGTTCAGACAAGAAACTTCTTTGTCAACTTGGCTGGGATTGCCCCTGTTATTCTTATCGCTGGTAATCACGATATGAATCTGAATAACCGCAATCGTTTGGATGCCCTTACACCAATCGTAGATTCAATAGATACACCTGACTTCTTTTATCTCAAAGAAACAGGGGTCTATACTCTCGGTGGCGTCCATTTTATTCTAAATGCCGTATGGGAAGACCCTGACAATTTTATCACCGCCAAGGACGTTGTAGAGGACGGTATAAAGGTAGTTCTGTATCACGGAGCCATTGATAAAGCAGACATCGGATTAGGTCATCTCATCAAGAACAACCGATTGTCAGTCGAGAAGTTCAGAGGATTTGACGCCGGTATGTTTGGTGATATTCACTCATTCCAATATCTCGACGGTGATGGGAAGTTTGCCTATGCCGGTTCTCTTATCCAACAAAACTTCGGTGAAGGTTTGACTCACGGAATAATGAAGTGGGAACTAAAAGAAGGAAGATCAAAGTTTGTACCTATTCAAAACGAGTGGGCATACTACACGAT
>SXGQ01226930.1_pt1 | contig 31550 bp, 27 predicted proteins | sample 3178371 | NCBI WGS metagenome assembly SXGQ01 (sample SAMN11356859, study PRJNA531348) | freshwater metagenome | isolation source: freshwater sample F1-20 | place: China: Fuxian Lake, Yuxi | collected 2017-12-25
AGCCATGCACATCGACACACGCGAACTCGCAGTCAAGGAGTTGGACTGCGATCTTTGCATCATCGGAGCGGGTCCGGCGGGCATCAGCCTGGCGCGTGAGTTCATCGGTCAGGGGGTGCGCGTGGCCCTGGTTGAAAGCGGGGGCTTGCACTACGACCGTCATGTCCAGGCGCTCGCCGGCGGGCCGACGTTTGGTGCCATCAAGCCTTCCATCGAGGTCAACCGCCGCCAGTTTGGCGGCAACGCCAACCTGTGGTGCGTGGGCTTGGGTCCGGCTGAAAAAGGCCTGCGCCACGCGATGATGGATGCCATCGACTTTCAAGTGCGGCCCTGGGTGCGTCACAGCGGCTGGCCGATCGGACGCGAGGAGATCATGCCGCACTACGAACGGGCCCAGCAGGTCTGCGGCGGCGGTGTCTTTGGCTATGCGCCCGAGCCCTGGGAAGACGAGCACGCCCGCCAGTTGCCACTGCAAAGTCAGGGGCTGGAGACCGGCATGTTCCACTTCAGCCCCTTTGAGGTGTTCACCAACCGCTACCGGCAGCAACTGTTCGATGCGCCCAACATCACGATCTATACGCATGCCACAGCCACTGAACTGCTGCCCCGCGAAAGCCAGACGGCGGTCGGCCGTGTGTGCCTCAGCGGGCCCGGTCAGCGGCCCTGGCAGCTGCGCGCAAAAACCGTTGTGCTGGCCGCCGGCGGTTATGAAAACGCCCGCTTGCTGCTGGGCTCGCGCGGACCCGACGGCCGCACACTGGGCAACGCACACGATCTGGTGGGCCGCTACTACCACGACCACTTGCAAGGGCGCAGCGGTTATCTGATCCCCAGCGACACCAGGCTCCTGGAGCAACTGGCCTTGTACGACCTGCGTCTGCGCCGCGGCGCGTACGTCATGGGCTATCTCAAATTGTCTGCACTTCTGCAAGCACAAGAGCAGGTGATGAACCTCAACTGTTTTCTCTTCCCGCGCCCAGATGAGCGCCGCAGCCGGGCCATTGACGCCTTCAACACACTGCGCGGGCATCGCCTGCTGCGCCAGCACCCTGACGAGGTGGTCCCGGCTCTGGGCCTGAAGAAAACACTGGCCTGCCTCTGGCAGGCGGGCCGCGGGCTGGACTATGTGGCGGCCATGGCGTGGCGTGCGGCCACCGGCAGGCAATCGAGCGCCTACGGTCTGGGCCACGGCGGCTGGTCACAGCTCGATCAACCGGGCAAACGGTTTTCGCGCCTGGAGCTGTGGCACAGCATCGAGCAAAGTCCGCATCCGCTCAACCGCGTGAGCCTGGGCCCTCGGCGCGATGCACTGGGCTGCGCCGAGCTCGAGCTGCACTGGCACTGGCAGCAAGAAGACGTCGAGCAGACCCTCAAAGCGCAGTCGCTGTTTGCCCGCGCGCTCGAAGGCGCAGGGCTGGGCCGGGTCGAGCGAGTGCTGCAGGCCGATGGTTCGCCCCATCTGGAGCGGCCGGTGGGATCGCACCATCTGATGGGCACCACCCGGATGCATGCCGATCCGCGCCAGGGCGTGGTCGATGTCAACTGCAAGGTCCACGGCGTGGACAACCTCTATATCGCCGGCAGTTCGGTCTTTCCCACGGGCGGCTATGCCAACCCCACCTTGACGCTGGTGGCGCTGGCCCTGCGCCTGGCCGATCGACTCAAGGCGCAGTCGGGCTGCAAGTCCATGGCCGGTAGCCCATTCGGGCGCTCGGCCGCCAAGCTCTCAGACCATCCGGCAGCCCGTTGACAGCCGCCATCTTCGGCCGGTGTGGCCAGGCAGGTTGGCAGACAGGCGCCACTGCGATGCAAACGCGATCGCTTCAAGGATAAGTGGCTCGGATGGTGCGCATCAGATCGGCCGTGAAGCGATTGGCTGCGTCCGCACTGGCACCTATCCAGCCATATCGGCGCGCCGCTGTCGGCCCTGACCCATACACGCGCATGCCCCGGTCGATTGGTCCTGCCAGCAGTCCATGGGCCGCATCGTCATACATCCAAAACTCCACAGGCTGACCCTGGGCCCTCAGTTGATCGCCCCAGGCCTGGGGCGAAATCGTGGTGTCTTGCGGGTTGGCCGTTCTGCTGCAGCGCTCGGCCGTCCCTGGGGCTGCCAGCGGTGAAGCCTGATTCACAAAACAGGGCTCGGTGCGCGTGTGCATCCAGTCGTCTTCGCTCTTGCCGCCATAGTTGTCAATCTTGCCAAAGACCAACTTGAGCGGCACCCGAATCTGGTCGGGCATGCCGATGCCGGCCGAAGGTGGGCCCTCGGAAAAAACCGCTCGGACATGCTCGGGCTCGACCACAGCGGCCATGTTGAGTGCAACGCTGCCCCCGTTGGACAGGCCATGGATGAAGATGCGAGAGACGTCAATGCGCTGATGCTGCTTGATCCACTGGTACGCGCCAAGCGTGGCCTTGAAGATCATGCGCTGACGCGACTCGTTGGAGGCGCCCGTCAAAAACAGGGACGTGCCGCGGTAGCGAAAGCCATTCATCTCGTAGGCGTCGTAGAGCAAGGTGGCCACGCCGCGCGAATTCATGCGGCGCACCATCTCCTGCTCGGCCGAGCCCGGGCCGTTGCCGCCGTGGGCGATGATCATCACCGGCGGCTTGGCGCCCAACTTGTCGGCAAAAAACCCCGGCATGGAAAGCTGTACCGAGCGGTGGCACGGATCGAACTCGGCCAGCGGTCCATCGACCCGATGAAAACCCGGTCGCAACTCGACCAGCCGGGCCACATCGGGCGGGGCCGGCCGGCAATCGGCCTGGGCCCAAACCGGTGCAGCGCCCATCAGGCATAGCCCAGCGAGCCAGGGGGTCGCAAGGGCAAAAAACTTCATGGTCTCTATCGCATTGAGTGTCATTGCCAAACCTGGATGGCTCACCGCTGTGAAATTGTTCAAGGCCTCGAACGGCCAGCCCTTGCCCCCGCTACGATCCCAGCTCGAGCTGCACATTGGACCACTGCGCATAAAAACCATTGTGCGCTCGGCGCGCAGGTTCGGCCAGCCCATGGATCAGCACCCGCAGGCCCGCCTGGGCGCTGTCGATCAAGGGCAAGGACACACGGCCATGCAGTGCTTGGGCGTAACCCGCCAGGCCCGCGCCTCCCAAAATGATGGAGCGCACGCCGGGCAAGGCCGCCGCCTGACACGCCTGCGCCAGACAGCGCAGCGCCATGTCGGGGTCGGCCAGCATCTCGGCGCCGCTGGGCGCCACGGTTTCAATGTGCAGCAGTCGATCACCAAAGCCCAAAGATTGCGCCAGCCGCTCGAGCATCGGGCGCCATCGCTGCCCCCCGGTGACGATGGCAAACGGCCCCAGCGCTGCGGCCTCGATGAATGAGGCCTCGGCCAACCCGGTGACCGGGCAAGCACTGCATTCACGCAAAGCAAACAGGCCCGGATCGCCAAAGCAGCCCAGGAGGACGGCTGCCGGTGGCTCCATGCCGCTGTGCAGGTGCTCGCACCACACCTCCAAGGCTGCATGCGCGGCCACCGCATGGCTGGCCTCGCAACTGATGTAGCTCGCGCCAAAGCGCGCGGTCTGCGCGTGCAGATGCCACCCAGGGGGCAACAGCGGGCTCAGGGTTTGGGTCAGGCGCTCGGTGGTCGAGGCGCTGGTGTTCGGATTGATCAACAACAGCTTTTTGGCGGGGCTTGAAAACATAGGGTATGTCCTAGGTCATGAACGAATGGCTTGGGCGCACGTTCCTGGTGCAAAATCAGGCCAAAAGTGTGCATCCATAAAGGGGTCGGGCGCTTCTTCTGTTTGGCCATGCCCCCAAATGAAGCATCTTGGTGTACACGATTGTGACGTTAAAGGCCGCGCCCCTGACTTCAAAGGGTGGCGCAAGCTCTGGACCGTACATGGCACTGTTTGTGCTCCACGCGATATGCTCACCTATTTTGGCTTGCAGTTTTATCCACCCTCATTTTTTACTTGTGCGAAGGATCTCTCATGAAACGTCGTGAACTACTGGCCGCTGCTACGGCAGCCATGGCTGCCCCCTGGGTGCATGCTCAGAGCTCGTCCTGGCCCAGCCGCTCAATCCGCCTGATGGTGCAGTATCCGCCCGGGGGCTTGGTCGACACGGTGGCCCGCCTGATGGCTCCGCATCTTTCGCAGGCCCTGGGTCAGCCCGTGGTGGTTGACAACAAGCCCGGCGCGGGTGGCCTTGTGGGTACCCAACTGGCCTCCCAGCAGTCGCCCGACGGCCACACCCTGCTGGTCAGCCACGCTTCGGTGCACATCTATGCCACCGCCACGCGCAACACCATGCCGTTTGACCCGGTGGGGGATTTCACCCACATGGGCATGCTGGTCGAAGCGCCCATGCTGTTGCTGGTGCGTGGACAGTCGCCCTTCCAGAACATGGCCCAGTACATGGCTGCGGCCAAGACACGGCCCATCCGCTATGGCTCCTCGGGCATTGGTTCGGCCAACCACCTCTATGGCGAGTTGCTCAAGCTCGAGGGTCCTGCACCCGAGCACGACCACGTGCCCTACCAGGGCAGCGCCCCCGCCATGCAAGACCTGCTTGGCGGTCAGATCGACAGCTTGTTCGACCCGATCACCACCAACACCGCGCAGCTCAAGGCTGGATCGCTGCGGGCCCTGGCCATCTCCACACCGGCCCGCCTCCCGGCCTTCCCCAACATCCCGACCTTTGCCGAAGTGGGCTTCCCCTCGCTCACCGGGTCGCAGTGGCTGGGCCTGTCCGGTCCCAAGAACATGCCCGCGCCCATCGTCCAGCGCCTGACCGCCCTGATTCCGGAGATCATGAGCAAGCCCGATATCATGGGTCGCCTGGAAGATTTGCAGACGCTGCCGCGCAAGACCCCCGTGGTCGGCGACGAGTTTGTCAAGCTGATCCGCTCGCAAATTGCAACCTGGACGGCCGTGGCCAAGAAGGCCAAGGTCGAGGTGATCGCCTGATAACCTGAGCGCCTCAGGACTGGGAATCGGGCTGCCTGCGGGTGGCCCGATTTTTTTCTGTGCGCCCGACGCAGCACAGCATTTGGAATTCACATGACCGAAGTCGACTTTGAAGAGATCAGCAGCTACCAACGCTACAAGCTCATGGCCAGTCTGATCGTGCCCCGGCCGATCGCGCTGGTCACCACCCTGGGCGCCAATGGTGTGGCCAATGCTGCGCCATTTTCGATGTTCAACATGGTCGGAGAGGACCCGCCCATTCTGATGATCAGCATCAACCGCCTGTCCGACGGTCAGCTCAAGGACACCGCCGCAAACATTTTGCACAGCGGTGAGTTTGTGGTGCACATGTCCGACGAGCCCATGGCGCAAAAAATGCACGACTGCGGACAGTCCTTCCCCTCCGATGTCAGCGAGTTGGCCCAGGTCGGCCTGACGCCCATCGCCTCGCACAGCGTGGCCCCGCCACGCATCAAGGAGTCGCCGGTGGCCTTTGAATGCGTGCTGCATGAGAAACTTGAAACCGAGAGTCGTTATGTCTTCATCGGCCGCATCAAATGGATGGCCGCCCGTGACGGCCTGATCGACACCCAGGCCTGGCGCGTCAACCTGCGCCAATACCAGCCCATCGCCCGCTTTGGCGCGAGCTTTTACACCCGCACCAACGACCGGTTTTCACTCTCGGATGCGCCGCAAGAGGCGCCGTCCGTCAGCACTCCAATCGACGAGATCTGAGGCTCCGTGGGGGCTGCGCCTGGCTGCGTGCCGAGCGCATCGCCCAGATCGAACGGGATGCTCCACAATAAGCTGGACGCGCTTGCGGCAACAACTGAGCACCGCGATGGAGACAGGGTATGGACGACAGCTTTGAAATTTTTGATTTGCGTGTCGAGGTGGTGGGGCCCGCAGACCAAGCCATTTACTGCGGCGCCCGCTTGGGCGACCATTTCGAGGTGCGTGGTGAAATGTTGCACTTCCCCCCTGGCCAGGGCTTTTCGATGTACTCGCTGGCCGCCATCTTGCCGCTGCTGGCCGCCAAGCAGCGTGTCAGCGACCCCAATGACTGGATGAGCACCGACAGCGAGATCGCCTGCCCTGACCCACACTGCCCGACCCGCTTTCGCATCACCCGCCTGCAAAAAAGGCGCTTTTCGCACAGCCAGACCACCGCCGTGCCCTTGAATCAGGAGCCCCAATGAGTGCTGCAGCCCCCATCACCCACCACCGCCTGTCACCGGGTTACCAAATCCCGCGCCTGATCCGCGGCGGTTGGCAACTGGCCGGCGACCACGGCCCGGTGGAGGCGCAGCGTGCGGTCGAGGACATGGCAATGTTTGCGCGAGCCGGGCTCAACACTTTTGATTGCGCCGACATCTACACCGGAGTGGAAGAGATGATCGGACAGTACCGGCTGCGTGACCCATCGCTGCAGGTGCACACCAAGTTTGTTCCGGATCTGGCCATGCTGCACCAGGTCGATGAGGCCTATGTCCGTGGGGTACACCAACGTTCGCTGCAGCGCCTGAACGCACAGCGACTGGATCTGGTGCAATTTCACTGGTGGGACTATGCAGCTGGCGGCATGATCGATGCCGCGCGCCATCTGACGACCCTGCAGCGCGAGGGCAGCTTGCGCCTGATTGGCGGCACCAATTTCAACACCGCACAGACGCAGCGCATGCTCGATGCCGGCATACCCGTGGCGAGCATGCAGGTGCAGTATTCCCTGCTCGATCGCCGTCCGAGCGGGCCGATGACGGCCGTGTGCGCGCAATCGGGCATGCAGCTGCTGTGTTACGGCACCCTGGCCGGCGGCTTCCTGACCTCAGCCTGGTTGGGCCAAAGCGAGCCGGCGCTGGAGAGCCTGAGCAACCGCTCGCTGATCAAGTACAAGCTGGTGATCGACGACTTCGGCGGCTGGGCGCTGTTTCAGCAGCTGCTGCAAACCTTGGCGCAGATCGCCGAGCGCCATGGCGTGGCCCTGTCGAGCGTGGCCACCCGCTGGGTGCTGGAGCAGCCGCAGGTGGCCGCCGCCATTGTCGGCGCGCGCTATGCGGTTCACCTGCCGCAGATGCTGGAGGTGTTTTCCCTGCAGCTCGATCAGCGCGATCTCGATGCATTGGCCCAAGTGCTGGGGCGCAGCCAGCCACTGGCTGGCGACGTCTACGATCTCGAGCGTGACCGTCAAGGGCGCCATGGCAGGATCATGAAATACAACCTCAGTCAGGCGTGCGCCTGAATTGCGCTGACCCGTGCCCATGCGACCAACGGCTGCAACACCCAGCGCTTTGGAGCGGCGCCGTCAGGGTGCAGTCTCGCCCTTTGTGTCGGCCTGGCTGGCCGACCTGAACTACACCTGGGGGGCCATGACCGAGGGCACCCGCACCATGACACTGAAAAAGGATCAGGTGCTGTTTCACCAGGGTCAAGCGGCGCAGGCGGTGTATGTGATTGAAGAAGGCCGGGTGCGTCTGTCCTCGTTTTCGATCGACGGCCGCGAGCGCCATCTCATGATTTTGGGCAGCCATGGCCTGATCGGCGACTGCGGCTGGCCCCACAGCGACCGCTACACCGTCAGCGCACTGGCCTCCAGCGAGGTGTGTTTGCGGGTGGTGGAGATGCCGCGCTTTCTGGCCGCCCTGAACGAGCACCCCCTGCTGAACCAGCAGCACCGCGAGCTGAGCAGCCGGCGCCTTTGCATCTTGCTGCAGCAGCTTGAATTGCAAGCCCACAACAGCGCTGGTCGTCGCATCTGCCATCACCTTCTGGGTTTGCTGTACGCCTATGGCAGCCCCGTGCAGCAGGGGCTGCGCATCGGCATCAGCTTTACCCAGCAGGAAATGGGCAACCTCTGCGCCCTGTCGCGGGTCAGCGTGGCCTATGTGTTTTCAAGGCTGGAAAAGCAAGGCGTGATTGCGCGCCAGCAGCGCCATCTGATCGTCTTGCGGCCCGAGCAGCTCGAACGCGAAGCCGCCGGCCTGGGCGAGCCCTAAACGGCGGGACGCCCCGAGTTCTTCAGGGGGTGAGCGCTCGGCACTGCCGCAGAGCGCTCAAACCGCCCGCCTGCAACTCAAGGGCCGAGGCCGGGCCTGGCCTACTGCGTTGGCTTGACACCGTTGGTGCTGACCTGCACCCGGGCAGCGGTCAGTTTGTCGCCCTGGCCGATGCGCGCAACGATGAAGATCGTCTCGCCGGGCTTGATGTCGGCGCGGCTGCCCGGCGTGGATTGGGACATTGGGGTGTCCGGCGGCACCAGAACCTTGGCCGTGCCCGACTTGTAGTTAAGAACCAGCTCCGAGCCGCTGGCGGACACCGCCTGCCCTTCCAAGGTCGCGTTGGTCATGGTTGCACCGGCGGCCAGATCGAATGGCGTCAGGCCCAGCGGCGCCGTGGCCGGGATGGGCCGCACATCGATCGCCACTGTCTGACCGTCTGCCCGTTTGACCGTGGTCACCCCGAGCACGATGCCAGGCTTGACATCGGCCAGACTGAACGCCTTGGTGCCCGACACGTTGACCGCATCAGGCAGTTCAACCTCGAGCGGCCCCGCGCCACGCGCGTCGACCCGGATCGTCCGGCCGTCAAAGCCCATGACGGTGCCGCGGATGTTGACACTCTGCGGCGCCTGCGCAGGCACTGCGCTGGCCAACAGGACAGCGAGCAAGCCCGCGACGAAATGTGTTCGATTCATGGTTGCCCCCTGGGTTCTTCACACGCCGTGGTGCCAGCCCCGCAATGGGTCTTGAACAGCAAGCCCCTAACAGAGTGTAAGAGTTCGGCTTTTAGCGGCGGGCGTTCTCCACCACCGGGTTGGACAAACGGCCAATGCCGCTGATCTCGCAAACGATCTCGTCGCCGTCTTTGAGGTAACCGGTGGCACGCACCATGCCATCTGTGCCGGCCCACTTGCCACCGAGCTCGGGATCACAGGACCAGGCGGTGCCGCTGGGCGTGCCGGTGATGATCACCATGCCCGGTCGCAGCGTGACATTGATCGAGAAGAAATGCACCAGCTGCGCCACGGTCCAGATCATTTGCGAGGTGCTGCTGATTTGACGCAAGTCACCATTGACCCAGGACTTGACCATCAGCTGCTGCGGATCCCCGATCTCATCGCTGGTGGTGATGCACGGCCCCATGGGCGCGCCGCTGTCAAAGAACTTGCCGCGACCCAGCTCGTACCAGTGAGTGCCATCGGGGCGCTTGCGCACTTGGCGGTCACGTGCCGTCATGTCGTTGACGATGGTGTAGCCAAACACATGGTCCAGCCCGTTTTCGGCTGGGATGTGGCGCCCCGCCTTGCCGATCACAACAGCCAGTTCGACTTCGCCATCGAGCTTGTTGGTCAGGATTCGATCCAGAATTACGGGTTGGCCGTGGCCCACCACACAATCGCCGGTCTTGATGAAAAACTCGGGCTCTTTGCCGCTGATGTCGGCATTGGCCTTTTCCTGGTTGTGGCTGAGGTAGTTGCTGCCCGAACACAAGATGGTGCTGGGCACCATGGGCGCCTGCAGGTCAACGCTGCCCAAGGGCTTGCGGCAGGCTGGCACGCCTGCGCTTTGGGCCACGGCCTCGCGCAAGCGGGGCTCGATATTGCTCCAGCCACGAATCAGTTCGACGGTGTTGGTCAGTGCCGCCTGCTGCTCTTCGGTCACGAAGGCAGTGGCTTGTTGCAGAGCCACCAGGTCAAGCACGGTATCGCCGTCCAACACGCCCAGCCGGGTGTGTCCATTGACAAGAAAGTTGATGATTTTCATGTCCGTCGCTTATTCGATTTTTCCCATTTTGGTCAGCACGTCCTCAAAGCGCCGGGTATCGGCCACAAGGAAGTTGGCGAAGTCGCTGGCATCGAGAAACTGAATCGGCGTGGTCAGGCTGTTCATGGCTTGCAGGAAACTGGGGTGGGCGGCGGCCTTTTTCACCGAATCGCGCAGACGGTTGATCACGGCATCGGGCGTACCCACAGGCACGAACAGACCGGTCCAGAGGTAAAACTCGCCGTCAAAGCCCTGCTCCTTGATGGTGGGAACCTGCGGCATCGAAGGCACCCGCTCGGCGCTGAGCGCACCGAGCACTTTGAGCTTGCCCGCTGCCAAGTGCGGCGCGATGGCCCCCGGGGTTTGCATGGTGGCCTGTACCTGCCCCGAAAGCAGCGCCGAGACCTGTTGACCGCCGCCAGTAAAGGGCACGTGGATCATTTTCAGATTGGCTGAGTTGGCCAAAATTTCCATCGCCACATGGGTGGTGCCATAAATGCCCGAGGAGCTGTATGACACCTTGCCCGGATTGCGACGAACCTCCCGCACGAAATCGGCCACGTTGTTCCAGGGGCTGTCGGCGCGCACGGCCAGCACCGTCGGATCGGCGGTCAGACGGGCGATGGGCCGAAACTGGTTCATCTGAAAGCTCGATGCGCGCCCACTGATGCGGTCCGAGATCGGGATGGTGATCATGCTGGGCAGAGCCATGAGCAAAGTGTGTCCATCGGGCTTGGCCTTGGCCGCAGCCGCCATGCCAATGGCGCCACCGGCGCCGCCCTTGTTCTCGATGATGACGCTTTGGCCCAGATCGGCCGACAAGCCGATCGACAGGGGCCGCGCCGTGATGTCAGACACGCCGCCCGGGGTGAAGGGCACCAAAATGGTGAGGGGGCGGTCTGGGAAGGTTTGGGCCTGTGCGAGCAGGCTGCTCGTCAAAGCGAAAGTCAGTGACAGCCGTTTGGCCCAGAGCTGTGTATTCATATGAACTTCCAAGTGGTGAAAACAGATCCGATGAATCGTATTGAAAACGCAGCCGGGGCTCGATGCGTGAATACCCTTGAAGCGAGCGTGGCACCAGGGTTTGGAGCCGGCGCAGCCAGGCGCTTTATCAGCCCCAGTTGCGCAAGAAAGCCCCGTCGAAGCGCATCGACAACCGCCAGCCCCAACGAACGTGCGCAACTTGAAAGCGCGCAACACGTGAAGTCAGCCATGACGCTCGATGGCTGTCAGAAGTGGTCATCTAACCCAGCGTAAAACGGACGTCCTGGACAGGAGGCGCCCCTCTGCAGAGCCAATCCCTACAGGGGTTTCCCTCGGGATGTAAATCGATTGACATTGCCTCCGGTGCGCGACTGACTACGCTGGGGATTGGACAGCCTGTCGCTCTTGCCTGGCTCAGGCCGGCAGCTGCAACTTGACCGCAACACCGCACCGCACCGCACCCATGCCCCCCGCCACGCCCCTGCGCATCGCCGTCGACATTGGCGGAACCTTCACGGACATCGTTCTCAGCCGTGGCGAGCACATCGCAACTGCCAAGCTGCTGACCACGCCGGCCGCGCCCGAGCGGGCCATGATCGAGGGGATCTTGCAGGTGCTCGCTGCCGTCGGTGCCCAGCCGCAGGAGCTGGACCTGCTGATCCACGGCACCACCCTGGCCACCAAGGCGCTGATCGAGCGCAAAGGCGCGCCGACCGGCCTGATCACCAACGACGGTTTTCGCGACGTGCTGGCCATGGGCGACGAGAAGCGCTTCGACCACTACGACCTTGACCTGGAAAAGCCCAAGCCCCTGGTGCCGCGCCGCAGCCGAATCGGGGTGCGCGGGCGCATGCGCGCTGACGGGCGCGAGCATGCCCCCCTGGACATGGACGATGTGGATCGCGCCATCGATACCTTGCGCGCGCAGGGTGTGCAGGCGCTGGCCATCGGCCTGCTCCATGCCTATGCCAACCCGGCCCACGAGCAGGCCGTGGCCGCGCGGGTGCGCCAACGCTGGCCGCAGGCCAGCGTGTGCCTGTCGAGCGAGGTTTGTCCCGAAATCCGTGAGTACGAGCGCCTGGCCACCACCGTGGCCAACGCCTACGTGCAACCGCTGATGTCGCGCTACCTGCTGGCGCTGCAGCAAAATCTGCAGGCCCTGGGCATGGGCTGCCCGCTGTTTCTGGTCACCTCAGGCGGCGGGCTGACCACCCTGGAGACTGCCTGCCGGTTTCCGATCCGGCTGGTTGAGTCCGGGCCGGCCGGCGGGGCGAGCCTGTCTGCCTGGCTGGCGCGCACGCTGGGCCTTGCGCATGCGCTGTCTTTTGACATGGGCGGTACCACTGCCAAGATTTGCTTTATCACCAATGGCCGGGCCGAACAGTCACGCCGTTTCGAAGTGGCCCGGGCCTGGAAGAACCTCAAGGGCAGTGGCTGGCCGGTGCGCATCCCAGTGACCGAGATGGTCGAGATTGGCGCTGGCGGCGGCTCCATCGGACGGCTGGACCGGCTGGGCCGCATCACCATGGGCCCTGACAGCGCCGGCGCCCTGCCCGGGCCGGTCTGTTACGGCCGCGGCGGCCAGCACCCGACGGTGACCGATGCGCAGCTGCTGCTGGCGCGGCTCGACCCACAGCACTTTGCCGGCGGTCGCCTGCGGCTTGACGAGGACGCCGCGCGAGCCTGCGTGGACGATGCGCTGGCCCGCCCACAGGCGCTCGATGTGACCTGGGCAGCCAGCGGCATGATCGAGATCGTTGAAGAGAACATGGCCAACGCTGCGCGGGTCCACGCGATCGAGCGCGGCCAGACCCCCGCGCAATGCACCCTGATTGCCTTTGGCGGCGCTGCGCCGCTGCATGCGGCCTCAATGGCGCGGCGTTTGGAGATCACTCGGGTGGTCATCCCCAAGGATGCAGGTGTGGGCTCGGCCGTGGGCTTCCTGCTCTCGCCGCTGGCCTTCGAGCTGGTGCGCAGCCTCTACATGGACGAGAGCGAATTGCATCTGGGCAAAATCAACGGCTTGCTCGATGAGCTGCAGAGCCAGGCCTCGACGATCGTGCGTGCCGGCGCACCGGCGGCGGACGTACTGATCCGCCGCTGGGTCGATATGCGCTACCGGGGCCAGGGCCATGAGCTGACCATCGAGCTGCCCGCGGGCGCGCTCGATGCGCAGGCCATGCTTGGTTTGCGCGAAGATTTTGAACGACGCTACGAACGGCAATACGGCCTGCGCATCCCGGGCGTGGCGCTGGAGTTTTTGAACTGGACGGTGGCGGCCAGCGCCGAGGGCAGCGCAGCGGCGGCCGGCGTGCCCGTTGCCTGTGCGGCCACGGCAGCCCAGCCGCTGGGCCAGCGCGAAGTGTTCGACCCCCAGTCGGGCCGCTGGCTGCCCCATGCGATCTACCAGCGCGAGGCCCTGGTCGGCGGCGCCTTTCTGGCCGGGCCGGCTCTGGTGATGGAGGCGCAGACCACCACGGTGGTGCCTGCCGGCTGGCGGGCTAGCCTCGATGGCCTGGGCCATCTGCACCTGAGCCAAACCGATGCGCCGGCCAGCCAATCCCAAGGAGCCCTGTGACCATGAACGCCCCCACCTCGGCCGATCCAACCGGTGCTGCCAGCGCAGGCGGTGCCAACGATCAAAGTCTGCGCGTGCAGCGACAGGTCATGTGGAATCGACTGATCTCGGTGGTGGAAGAAGGCGCACAGGTGCTGCTCAAGACCGCCTTCGGCGCAGTCACCCGCGAGGCTGGCGACCTGTCGGTGGGCGTCTACGACAGCCAGGGTCGGATGGTGGCGCAGGCGGTCACAGGCACTCCCGGTCATGTCAACACCATGGCCATGGCGGTCGGCCATTTTCTGGAACGCTTTGCGCTGGACACGCTGCACAGCGAGGACGTGCTGGTGACCAACGACCCCTGGATGGGCACCGGCCACCTGTTTGACTTCGTGGTGGTCTCACCGGTCTTCCACCGGGGGCGCGCGGTCGCACTCATCGCATCGACCTGCCATGTGATCGACATCGGCGGTCGCGGCTTCACCGCCGAGGCGCAGTCGGTCTACGAGGAAGGGCTGTGGGTGCCGCACCTCAAGCTGTTCGACGCCGGTCGTGTGAACCAAACCCTGCTGGCCCTGATCGAGCGCAACGTGCGCGAACCGCTGCAGACCCGCGGCGACCTGATGTCGCTGGTCTCTTGCAACAAGGCGGCCACGCTGCGCCTACAGGGGCTGATGACAGAGTTTGCGCTGGCCGACCTGCAGTCGCTGTCGGACTACATCATCCACACCTCGGCACGGGCCATGCACGAGGCCATTGCGGCCTTGCCCGACGGCCAATGGCGCCACAGCATGCGCATCGACGGCAACGGCGAGCCCGTGGATCTGGTGGCCACGCTGTGCATTGAAGGCGATCGGCTTTGGGTGGACTATGCCGGCTCCTCGGCCCTGTCGCGCTCGGGCATCAACTCGCCCAAGTGCTACACCGACGCCTACACGGTCTACGGCATCAAGTGCGTGATCGCGCCCGACATTCCCAACAACGCCGGCTCGCTGTCGGCCATGCAGGTTCGGGCCGAAGTCGGCTCCATCGTGCATCCGCTGCCCCCGGCGCCTGTCACAGCGCGCCATGTCATCGGCCAGATGTTGCCCGATCTGATGTTCGGCTGCTTGCAGCAGCCCTGCGGCGCGCAAGTGAGTGCCGAGGGCGCGGGCAGCATCTGGGTGCTGGCCATGTCGGGCGAAGGCGCCAACGGGCGCTATCAGACCATGAGCCTGGGCATCGGCGGCATGGGCGGCAGGCCTGGCAAGGACGGGCTCTCGTGTACAGCTTTTCCCAGCGGTGTGGGCAGCATCCCTGTGGAAATCACAGAGGCGAGTTCGCCGCTGCTGTTTCACCGGCGCCAGTATCTGCCCGGCAGCGGCGGCGATGGGCAGTTTCGTGGCGGCCTGGGCAGCGAGATCGAGATCGCTCACCGCGACGGCGGCAGCTTCAGCATCTCGGCGGCCACGTTCGACCGGCGCATCTTCCCGGCGCGCGGCCGCTACGGCGGTGGCGACGGGCAGGTGGGCTCCTGCCGCATCAGCAACGGTGCGGTGATCCTGGACAAAGGCGTGCACGAGGTGCCGGCCGGCTGCAGTTTGCTGCTGCAACTGCCCGGTGGCGGTGGCTATGGCGACCCCGCTGCCCGCGCCCCGCAGGCGCTGGCCCAGGACCTGGCTGAAGGCCTGCACCACAAGCCGGGCGCAAAATAAGCCTCTCATGGCCCGCCCAGGCCCTACCCCCTTCAAGCCCCGCACCGCACTGTCATGAAACCCATCGCCCTGGAACCCGATCGCATCGAACTGGCACCCGGCCTGCAGGTGCCGCGCCTGATCACCGGCCTGTGGCAAGTGGCCGACATGGAGCGCGGGGGGCAGGCGCTGCCGCTCGATCGCGCAGCCCAGGACCTGGCCGACTATGCGCGCGCCGGCTTTGATGCCTTTGACATGGCAGACCACTACGGCAGCGCTGAGCTGATCGCTGGCCGCTTCCTGCGCGATTGGCGCGGCCAACGGCCGGCCCATGCCTTCACCAAATGGTGCCCGGAGCCCCAGTTGATGAGCGCCGAGCGGGTGCGCGCTGGTGTCGATGAGCGGCGCAGCCGCCTTGGTGTGGAGCGCCTGGATCTGTTGCAATTTCACTGGTGGGATTACACCCACCCGGGCTATATCGACGGCATCGAGCAGTTGATGCGACTGCAGGAGCAGGGCCAGATCCGGCATCTGGGGCTGACCAATTTCGACACCGACCATCTGCGCCTGCTGCGCCGCCATGGCGCGCCGATTGTCACCAACCAGGTTTCGCTGTCCCTGCTCGACCGCCGCGCCACTGGGCGCATGAGCGCGCTGTGCCAGGCCGAAGGCATACGGCTGCTGGCCTATGGCACCTTGGCCGGCGGTTTCCTGAGCGAGCGCTGGCTGGGCCAGCAGGAGCCCGACAGCGTGGCCGACTGGAGCAAATCCAAATACCAGCGCTTCATTGATGCGATCGGCGGCTGGGCCGCCTTCCAAGGCGTGTTGCAGGCGGCGCATACCATAGGCCGCAAGCACGGCGTGTCGATTGCAGCGGTCTCGCTGCGCTGGGTGCTGGAGCAGCCCGCGGTGGGCGCGGTGATTGTCGGCGCGCGTCTGGGCGAAAGTGAGCATCGCGCCAGCAACATGGCCGTCTTCGGCTTTGCGCTCGATGCCCAGGACCATGCCCTGCTCAATGCGGCCTTTGCACAGACCCGCGACCTGCCCGGCGACTGCGGCGACGAATACCGCAAGCCGCCTTTCCTGACCGCCTCGGGCGATCTGAGTCACCATCTGGAGCAGCTGCAGCGGCCCTACCAGGCCCAGCCAGTGGCTGGTCTGGCCGAACGCAGCCGGGTGGGCACCGGCAGCCAGTGGGAGCAGATCGGCGGCTACTCGCGCGCGGTGCGTCAGGGCGCGCGTGTTCTGGTCAGCGGCACCACGGCCACCCACGGCGCCGGCCAGGTGGTGGCCCCGGGCGATGCACAGGCGCAGACGGTCTACATCCTCGACAAAATCGCGGCCAGCCTGCAAGCCTTGGGCTCGGAGTTGGCGCATGTGGTGCGCACCCGCATCTACCTGCGCGACATCCAGGCCTGGCAGGGCCCGACCGAGGTCCATGGTCGGGTGTTTGCCGATGTGCGCCCGGCCAATACCCTGCTGGCGGTGGCCCAGCTGGTGGGCGACTACGAGGTCGAGATCGAGGCCGAAGCCCAGATCCCGCCCGCACCGCGCCGCTTCATCAGCAGCGGCTCACCGTATGAGGCCATGGCAGGCTACAGCCGAGCCGTGGTCGAAGGCCCCTGGGTCTTTGTCTCAGGCACGGTTGGTGTGGACATGGCCACCGGGCAATGGCCCAGCAGCACGCGCGAACAGGCCGAACGGGCCATCGATACGATTGCCGCCGCCCTGCAGCAAGCGGGGCTGAGTCTGCTCGATGTGCTGCAGGTCAAGGTCTATGTGGCCGACCGTGCCGATGTGGGTGTGGTCAGCGAGGTGATCCGGGAGCGCTTTGGCCCGGCCCGCCCGACCAACACCACCGTGTGCGCACCCCTGGCCCTGCCCGAATGCCGGGTGGAGATCGAGGTCAATGCCAAAGGGCAGGTGGTCTGAATCGGATTCAGGTCAGACCGAGACCTTGGCAAATCGCGGCTCCCGCCAGACGCCGCTGTCCAGCACATGCACCAGTCTATCCACCGCGGTCCAGACATCGACATGGCTGAGCGCCATGGGCGACAGGCCGAAGCGGATCGAGTCGGGCTTGCGAAAGGAGCTGACCACCCCGTGGGCCAGCAAGGCCTCGGTCACGCTGCCCGCGCCCGGGTGGCTGAAGGTCAGGTGGCCGCCGCGTTGTGAGTAATCGAGCGGCGAGGTGACCTGCACGCCCAGCGCCGCACAGCGCTCTTGCAGCAATTGCACCAGCAGCTCGGAGATCGACCGGTGCTTGGCGCTCAGATCGGCAGGCTCGATCAGCTTCCACAGATCGGCAGCGGCCGACATGGCCTGGTTGGCCAAGATGGCGGGTGAGCCGCTCAGGTGCCGACGCACGCCGGCCAGTGGCCCATAGCTTGGCGCAAAGGCAAACACATCCTGGTGACCCATCCAGCCGGCAATCACCGGCCAGTCCTTTTCCTGGTGCTCGGGCCTGACATACAGCCAGGCCGGAGCCCCCGGTCCACCGCAAAGATACTTGTAGCCGCAGCCGACCGCGAAGTCGGCGCCGTCGGCCTGCAGCTCCACCGCAATCGCACCGGCGGCATGCGAGAGATCCCAGAAGGCCAGGGCACCATGGGCATGGGCCAGCGCGCTGGTCTGGCGCATCGGCCAGCGGTAGCTGCTGCGGTAGTCCACATGGCTGAGATAGACCACGCCAACGTCGGGGCCCATGGCTGCCGGCAGTTCATCCGGATGATCAATCAGGCGCAGCTGCACCTTGCCGTCAAGAAACCGCGCCAGGCCTTCAGCCACATAGACATCGGTGGGAAAGTTGTAGCGCTCGGTGACGATCACCGGCCGCTGCGGCGCCAGTTTGCAGGCATAGGCCAGCAGCTTGAACAAATTGACCGAGGTGTTGTCGGTGAAGATCACATCCTGCGGCTGCGCGCCAATCAGGGGCGCCAGCGCCTCGCCCAGGAGCCAGGGCTTTTCCATCCAGTCGAAATAGCTCCAGCCGCGCCGGCGCGCATCGCGCCAGCCTCGCGTCATCAGTTCCTGCACCCGCTGCGGCGCATCGGCGGGCATCGCGCCGACGGAATTGCCGTCCAGGTAAATCGTGTCCTCGCTGGGCTGCGCAAAACGCGCCCGAAGATGGGCCAGCGGATCGCGCGCGTCCAGCTCCTGGCAATGCGACAAGGTGATCATGAGGAGGTGGGCCGGCGGGCGGGCCGGCGGTTTTGTTCCAGAAGCGCTTGCACAAGATGGATCTCGGCCTCGTGGCAGGCGACCAGCCTTGCCCAGCGGGCATCGCTCATCGCCTCACTGCGCCAGGCCGCCAGCGACACCAGACAGCCGGCCTGGCGGGCCTGCACATGCGCGGTGATGCGCGGGCTCAGTTGCCGGGCATCGCTGCCCACCCAGTAGTCGACCTGAGCGCGATCCTGATCGAGCACCGGGCGGACGAAGCTGAGCGCGCCGTCAAACAGGCTGACGCCTCTGTAGAGCCCGGTGCCCACACGAACCGTGTTCATGCAGCCCAGGGCCCAGCGGCCGAGCTGTCGGCCGTCGGCCAGAAAACGCAGGGCGCGATCCACATCAACCGCACAGACCAAGCCAGTGATGTGGGTCTGGCTGGCAGCAGATGCGTTCATATTTGCAGGCGGCGCGCTGACCCGACGCAACAGCCCCAGGTCAGCGCTTGGCTCATTCCTCGACCCGACGGGTCAGGGCCTGCATCTCGGTCAGGTTGATCGTTCTGTCGGTGACGATCTGACCGCCGGTGATTTTCCAGACCAGGGCCGGGCCGCTGACATCGCCATTGGCGTCGAACTCGATCGGGCCGGTGGCGCCGAAGTACTTGATCGGCTTGCCTGCGCGGATCAGCTCCAGCGCCTTCTTGAATTCAGCCGGGCCGGTGCCCACCGGGGTGCCGCCCGGGGTGTGGACACGGCGCACCGCCTCGCGGATGGACGGGCCGCTCAGGTCCTTGGCAATGTTCATCGCCAGCGCCATCACCATGACTGCGTCGTACTGGGTATGGACACCCGGGCCCTTGGAGTCGGCGTTCCACTTCTTGAGGAAAGCGTCATTGAAAGCGTCCACATGGGGGCCTGGTTCCTGTGCGTTGTCCATGCCAAAAAAGTCTTCGACGAACTGCGCTCCCACGCCGTTGACGAAGTCCATGGTGCGCATGGAGTTGTTGAGGGCGACCTTGCGGGGACCGCCTTGCGACAGCCATTCCCGCACGATGGTCACCGCATCCTTGGGAAAGCCGATCAGCAGCAGCGCCTCGGGCTTGGACGCCAGGGCTCGGGTGACCTCGGCCCGGTAGTTGGGCTGGTTGTCGTTGTAGGCCACCTCGGCCAGGATCTCGCCACCGAGCTTCTTGTGGGCGCCCCGGTAAAACCTGAGCATGTCGGTGCCGAAGTCGGTGTTGACATAAATCACCGCCAGGCGCTTCATGCCGCGCCGATTGACCTCGGAGGCGGTGGCGTAAGCCTGCGTCTTGCTGGTGGGCAGGGTGCGGAAGAAGTAGCCCCCACTGCGGCCGTCGGTGAAGTTGCTGGCCGAGGAACAGCAGGAGATCTGCACCACCTTGGACGGCGCCGTCACCGCTGAGATGATGGGCCCAGTCACGCCCGAGGAAATGGTGCCGGTGAAGGCCTGCACCCGCTCCACCTCCACCAGGTACTTGGCCGCATCGACGCCCACCGTGGGCTGACCCTGGTCGTCGCGCAGGATAAATTGCACCGGGCAGGATTTGACACCGCCGCCCTGGTTGACATGCTCGATCGCCAGCTCGGCGGCCTGCGCAATTTTCTTGGTGATGGGCGCCATCGAGCCAGTCAGCGGCAGGATGCCGCCGACCTTGACCGGACAGGCCGCAGCCTGAGCCATCGCCGCCGGCAGCGCCGCCGTCAAAACCAGGCCTGCGAGCCAACGGCCCATGGCCAAAGATGCACTTGAACGCATGATCAGTCCTTTCTTCAACAAGTAAAACCAGCTTACCAAACCAAATGCCTTGACACAACCGCGCGCTCGCCGATCAGGCCGCGCGGCTTATACAGCAGCATCAACACCAGAGTCAGCCCGATCAGGATGACCTGAATGGCCGCCCCCTGGGCCGCATGGGAGGGCGGCACCCACTTGGAGACCGCCACCCCGCTGGCCGCCCAGATGCCCCAGACCACAAGGGCGCCGAGCATCGCGCCGCGGTTGTTGCCGCTGCCACCCACGATCAACATGGCCCAGACCTGGAAGGTGAGAATGGGCAGGAAGTCAAAGGGGCTGACAAAGCCGATGAAAGTCACATAGAGCGCGCCGGCCAGACCCATCAGCGTTGATCCCAGCACGAAGGACTGCAGGCGGTAGGACGTGGGGCTTTTGCCCAAGGAGGAAGCGGCCACCTCGTCTTCGCGGACAGCGCGCAGTACCCGCCCCCAGGGTGATGACAAGATGCGCTCGAGCGCCCAGTACACCAGGGCCACCACCGCCACCATGAACACCAGGTAAAACAGGTTGTAGCTCAAGGGCGTATCAAACCAAGTGCTCAGCGGCTTGGGGATGCGGGTGATGCCCTGCGAGCCGCCGGTCCAGGGCTCCATATTAAGCGAGACCAGCTGGATCATGATGCCAATGCCAAACGTGGCGATGGCCAGATAGTCGCCGCGCAGCCGGATGGTGATCAGCCCGATCAGGGCGGCCGCCAGGGCGGTGACCACCATGGCCGCGATGATGCCCACCAGCCAGGGCAGGCCGTAGTTGCCCAGAAGCTGCGGATTGGGCGCGGCCGTCAAGATGGCGTGGGTGTAGGCGCCGATGGCGTAAAAGCCGGCCACGCCCGCATTGAACAGGCCGGTAAAGCCCCATTGCAGGTTCAGGCCCATGGTCAGGATGCACAGCACCAGCACCACGCAGATGAAAAAGACCAGATAGGAGGCTAGGCCCAGCATCAGTGCACCTGTCTCATGAGGACTTCTCGCCGAGCAAACCCTGAGGACGCAGCCACAGCACGCCCAGCAGGAGTAAAAACGGCATGGCCGGTTTGTAGCCGGGATTGGCCACCAGCAGGAAGAGGTTTTCTGCAATACCCACCAGCAACCCGCCGATCACCGCGCCCGGCAGGCTGCCCACACCACCAAAAATGGCCGCGGCAAAGACCGACAGCAGCAAGTTCGAGCCCAGCTCGGGGTGCAGCTGAGGTGTCAGCCCCGAGAACACGCCGGCCATGGCGGCCATGAAGCCCGAAATCAGCCAGGTGGTGCGCACCACGCTGTCGACCCGGATGCCGCAAACCTGGGCCAGCGTGGGACTTTCGGCCATGGCCCGCATCGCAATGCCAGTGCGGTGAAAGGTCAGGTACAGGTGGAGCGCGGTCACCAGCAGCACCGTCAGTGCGAGGATGAAAACCTGATCGGGCAGCACCCGCACCCCCGGCAGGATCATCACCCCCAACTGCAGCTCGCGGGTGTAGAAGTAGGAGTCATGCCCCCAGATCAACACCAAAATGTGGCGCAGCACCAGGGCGGCACCAAAAGCGGCAAACACCAGCACCAGCGACGCGGCGCCACTGCGACGCAAGGGGCGAAACACCAGCAGGTCCAGCCACCACGACAGCGCCCCGGCCAGCACTGAAGCCAGCAGCGCGGCCAGCAGCAACTGCCAGCCAAAGCTCAGGCCCAGGGTCGGCGTACCCGGCCCGATGAAGGTCACCACAGCCAGCGCCAGATAAGCGCCGATGGTCATGAACTCGGCATGCGCAAAGTTGGCAAAACGCATGATCTGCAGCGTCAGCGACAAGCCGATCGCGCCCAGCGAGACGATCGCACCGGTGAAAACCCCGTCGACCAAGGCTTGCACGATCATGCGGCCACCCGTTTGCGCCCAGCGCCCAAGAATGCGGCGGCCACCGCCGGGTCGCCCAGCAGCGAACGGGCCGGGCCATCGAGGTGGTTGCGGCCCTCCACCAGTATGTAGGCACGGTCGCTGTGCTGCAGGGCACCCTTGGCGTTTTGCTCGACCATCAGCACACTGACGCCCTGCCGACTCAAGCGGTGCAGGCTTTCGAAGACCTCCTGCACCATCATCGGCGCCAGACCGGCGGAGGGCTCGTCGAGCATCAGCACATTGGGCTGGGTCATCAGGGCGCGGGCAATGGCCAGCATCTGTCGCTGCCCGCCCGAGAGCGTGCGCGCCTTGTTGCCGCGCTTGGCAGCCAGTGCCGGGAACAGGGCATAAGCCTGCTCCAGGCGCTGCGCCAACTCGGCGCCCAGGGTATAGCCGCCCACCCGCAGGTTCTCATGGATGGTCAAGGTGGCAAACACATTGCCGGTCTGCGGCACAAAGCCCACCCCGGCCTGCATGATCTGTTCCGAAGCGCGGCCGAGCAGGGACTGGCCGCGCAGATCGATCTGCCCCGACTCGATGTGCACCAGCCCTGCGATGGCCTTCATGAGCGTGCTCTTGCCGGCGCCATTGGGACCGATGATGGTCACCATCTCGCCAGCATCGACCCGCAGGCTGGCCCCCTGGACGATGGGCATACCGGGCACGTAGCCGGCCACCAGATCCTTCAGATGCAGCACGGCGGTGGAGCGATTCTGGCTCGCTGGGCTGTCCATCGGGTTCATGCACTGGGCCCCAGATAGGCATCGAGCACCAGCGGGTTGTCCTGGATCTCGCGCGGGCTGCCCTGGGCCAGAACACGGCCCTGGGCCATCACCAGCACCCGCTCGCACACGCGCATCACCAAGTCCATGTTGTGCTCGATGAGCAAGAAGGTGATGCCGCGCTGGTGCAGCATCTGCACCCGTTCCATCAGGGTCTCGAGCAGGCTGGGGTTGACGCCGGCAGCAGGCTCATCGAGCAAGATCATGGTCGGATCAATCATGAGCACCCGCGCCAGTTCGAGCAGCTTTTGCTGCCCACCCGAGAGCTGCCCGGCCAGCAAGGCGGCCTTGTCCGACAGGGCGCACCAGTCGAGCACGCTGCGCGCGCGCTCCTGCAACTGCCGCTCCTGGGCCCGCACCCGACTGGCGGCCCACCAATTGGCGTCAAAGCGCTCACCGAGCTGTCCGGTGGGGGCCAGCAAGACGTTTTCCAGGACCGTCATGTTGGCAAAAGGACGGGGCACCTGAAAGGTGCGCGCCAGCCCGCGGCGAAAAATCGCATGGGGCGCCAGCGTGTCGATGGCCTGGCCTTGAAACAAAATTCGACCCGCATCCTTTTGCTGCGCGCCAGCGATCAGATCGAAGGTGGTGGTCTTGCCAGCGCCGTTGGGCCCGATCAGCCCGGTCAGGCTGCCGCGCGCAACGCACAAGTCGATCTGATCGACCGCGCGCAGTTGCCCAAAGGCCTTGGAAAGGCCCTGCAGCTCAAGGATGGGTTCAGAAGATGATGACGGGGAAGCCAACGGAAACAACGCACAGACCGGCGCCATGGCAGGACAACGAGGGCTTGAGCATAGCGACAGAGCCCCAGACCCTCATGCGTGTTTATCCTAGGCTGGCGGTGTCAAGCGCTTTACACCGGGCGCAGCAGCTCACGCGTGACCCGACTCAGGGGCTGCTCGGCCTGGGCCAACTCGTCGAGCACCACCGTGATGTGATTGGCCAGCGGCACCTCCATGTGCCCAACCTGGGCACCTTGCTCGCGCGCGTGCCGCACAAATTGCGCGCTTTGGCGAAGGAACTCCGAGGTTTCGGCCCCGCCCACGGCCACCACCAAAGGCGCTCGCAAAGACAGCAGCCGCTTGAGCGGGCTGAAGCAGGCAATTTCTTGGGCGCTGAGCTGCAGGCTGTCGTTTTGGAAAGATTGCGCCACCGGCGCCAGGTCAAACAAGCCGCTGATGGCCACGCCGCCGCACAAACCGTCTTCCGGAAAGTCCATGCCGGCCATCCAGGCGGTGTCCATCAGCTCGGCCACCAGGTGACCGCCGGCCGAGTTGCCTGCAAGGCCGATGCGCGAACGGTCCAAGCCCAAGACATCGGCCTGACGATGCAGATGCACCAGAGCCAAGCGGCAGGCCTGCACCACCTCCTGCATGCGCACCCGCGGGATGAGCGGATAGTCGATCACCGCCAGCGCCACGCCGTGGTCCACAAAGGCAGGCGCCAAAAAGGAAAACTGGGCCGCCCGCATGCTGCGCCAAAAGCCGCCGTGTATGAACATCAGCAACGGTACCGGCCCCACCGCATCGGACGGGAGGTACAGGTCCAGGGTATGGTCCTCGTCAGGTCCGTAAGGGATGGCTCGCTGGCAAGCGTACAGCGCACTGGCACGCTCGGCAGCCAGCGCTCGGCGATGCATCACCGCGTCGAGGTCCTTGATGGAATCCAGGGTAAAAGGCATGCGCGCTCTTGCTTGGAACGAGGAGTGGGCCGCACCCGAGGGCTGCGAGCACACACCCGAGCTTAGCCGATGGCCGGGCTTGACCTGCAAATGACCGCATCCCGTCGCCCGCTGAGGGTCATTTCTGGCGACACCCACAGGCCGTTCAGGCCAGCGGCCATCGCATCAGATCTGCCCCCAACAGCAGAAGTGGCAAGAGGCCAGGCCTGAACTTCAGGGCCGTTCAAATACCTCTTCTAAACACCGCGTTCCAGCACTTCGCGCACCCGCGCATCGGCAATGCCGGCAATCAGCCGGCGCCTTTGTTGGAAGTCGGTCGCCCGGATGTCGGCCACGCCGTTTTCGGTCACCACAAAGTCGACATCGCTGTGGGCTGTGGTGACGTAAGCCCCCTCGAGCCGGGAAACGATGCGGCTGCTGGCGGCACGGCCGCTTGTGGCGGGCAGGGCGACGATGGCCAGGCCGCCGGGCGAGCGTCGGGCGGCCCTGAAGTAATCGGGCTGGCCGCCGACTGTGCCGACGTAGCGCTGGCCCAGCAGCTCGGCGTTCACCTGCCCGCACAGATCGACTTCAATGGCCGAATTGATGGCCATGAATGGCGAGCCAGGCACACCCTGCACCATGCGGGAAGGCGGTGCAAAGCCCAGCACACCTTGCGCGCTGAGCGATCCATACAAGGCCTGGCTGCCCACGGCCAGACAAGCCAGGCAAGCGTCGGGTGAGTCGGTGTCGAGCGCGCCGGCAGCCAGGAGGTCCAGGAACCAGTCGCCAACCATGCCCGAGCGCACCTTGAGGCCGCGTCGGCTGCGCAAGGCCTGGGCAACCGCCACAGCCAGCGCGCCTATGCCCAGCTGCAAAGTGGCGCCGTCCGGGATCAGGCGGGCCACCTGCGCGGCAACGCGCTGATGAACTTCGGCCGGTGCCTGCTCGCGCTGCTCGGGCAGGGGCCTGTGGGTCTGCGCGGCCACCACCACCTGGCTGCTGTGTATGCGGGTTTCGCTGCGGATGGCGGGAATGCTGTGGTTGACCTCCACCACCACGGTGCGCGCCGTTTTCACAGCGTCCCAGGCATAGTCGATGGCGCAGGCCGGGCTGTGATAGCCCTGCGCATCGGGCGGCGAAACCTGCAGAAAGACCACATCGGCCGGCAGTTTGCGGGCTGCCAGCAGGGCCGTCAGTTGCGACAGGGAGCAGGGCATGACCCGGGCACGGCCAGCGGCCACCAAAGGCCCCAGCGTGCCCACACCGCAATAGGTGGCCACGCTCAGTGCCTGGGGCACGTCCTGCGACCACGCGGGATTGAGCGAGAGTCCGCAAAAGGCCTCCAGTCCGCTGATGCGCGGAGCCAGCTCGAACAGTGCCTGCACCAAAGCGGTGGGCTCGCCTGTGGCCTGCCCGATCAGCACCTGGTCGCCCGGGCGCAGCAGCTGGGCCAGCACGGAAGTGGTCATCGCGAGAGGGCTCTGCGGCTCACTGGCCTGGCGCTTTGAGGCGCAGATGCTCGGGCAAGCGCCCGGCGATGGTCAGCGTCATGCTGGCGGTGCCGGTGCTGGTCTTGCCCTCGAGCACCGCATCGATGGACACCGGCTGAATGCGGTGCCAGTGCTCTTTGTGCGAGCCGTCCGGATAGACGATCTTGGACGGGTGAGAAACGTCCCAGACATCGGTCTCGAGGTGGTTCTCTCCGCGCCATGCGCCCAGGCCCTGGCCGTCGTTGTAGCCGCCGCTGTAGCCCAGGCCTTGCATCGCAATGGCCGAGCCACGCGCCTGAACCGCGATGCGCAGCACACGCCCGTCGTCGAGCGTGGCGGCAACGCTGCAACGGCGAAAGCGCCTCGTGCCCTCATGCAGCTCGACTTCGAGCGCAATGTTGGACGCATGCTCGAAGGCGCCGGTGTGCCGGTCGGTCACCACGCCCGTGGTGTAGGGCGTGTCATCGCCTCGCCCCTGGAACAGCAAATGCCCGCTGAGCGCGTCGGTGGAGAAAAACAGAAAGGACATCACATGGCCTTTGTCTGACAACGGCACCTTGGGCCCAGTCACCGGCTCCGGCACGCCCATGCCGCGCCGCACGCCCCAGGAATGGTCGCGGCAGGACCACCAGTTGCCGATCTCGACCCGCTGCGATCCGGACTGCAAAAAGCCGCTGGCCACACCGATCTGGTCAAAGCGCCGATAGTCCTCCACCGTGCGTCCGTGCAGCCGGTTGTAGTGCGGGTGCTCTTCGCGGGCGGGCTCCACGCAGTCCCAGCGCAAGTTGCCCTGCCAACCATGCTCGCCCGGCTCAATGATGATTTCGAACGATTTGAGCGGCTCGATCGGGCGGATGCGCACCGGCCCGCAGACGGTCTCGACGCTGCCGTTGAGCGAGCGCGAAGCGCGCAAGTTGTACTGCTTGCCGTCAACCACCATCACCACGCCGGTGTCGAGCACATTCATGTTCCGGTACGCGCCCATGGTCACCTGGATGGCCACACGGCCATCGCCGGAATAAATCGCGAACCAGTAGCGGTCGAAAAACCGCGGGTCGCTGGTCCAGACATGGTCGAACGTGGTGGGCAACTGGTGCCACAGGGTGTCGTCAAGAGGAGTGAGCATGGTGTCTACAGGTTCCGGGGACTTAAGAAGAAGTGGCCTGGGTCGCCGACACAGCGGCCGGCGCGGTGGGCACATAACGCATGGGCACTCGGGAGGCCCGCTCGATCATGTGGCGCTTGATTTTTTCGTGCAGTTCGGGCCCCAAGCCGTCGCAGCAAACCGCTTGGGCCAGCAGTTCGCGCAGGCTCTGGTTGTGCTGCTCCAGAGCAGTGGTGTCGGCGGCATCTGGCAGGGGGCGGGCGAGGGCCTGGGCGATGCGTTCGGGCAGGGGCTCGGGCACGGCCACAGCCAGCTGCGCCAGCAACTGCGCGCAGGCCTGACTGTCTTGCTTGAGGAAGGGGGCCACCGCTGCAATGGCCTGATTGAGCATGCGCAGGTTGGCGATCAGCCCCGCCAAAATGGTGCGCGCATAAGGGTCGGCAACGCTGGGGGCGACCACCTCTTCAAGGATGCGGCAGGTCCCCTGCAGCTGCTCATCAACACTCGGTCTCATGCGGCCTCCATCATCTGGAACATCGGACGATACAGCCAGGAGGGCGTCTGAAAGACACGGTTGTAACGGCCCGCCACGAATTCATGAACGGCCGTCAGCTGGATCACGGCCAGCTTCCAACAGGCCAGCACATTCCACCACGACAGGTCGGCCCCGTTCACGCTGCGGCCAGTGAGCGTCTGGTAGGCGTCGACGATCTGCCCACGCTCCCAGTGGCCAGGAATCTGATGCTCGCGCCTGCGCACCGGGTTGGTGACCCAGCCCAGGTCTTCCAGCGGGTCGCCCAGGTGGGCGGTTTCCCAGTCGAGCTTGGCAGTGATCTGCAGTCCCAGGACCAGCGCATTGCCCGGCTTGAAGTCGCCGTGCACCAGTGCAATGGACTGGGTCGCCGGGGCCTTGGCCTTGAGCCAGGCCAGCACCAGATCGAGCTCCGGGTGCGGCTCGAGTTGGACCCGCCGGTATTCGGCCTCCCAGTGCGACAGCTCGGCGCGTGCCGGCGAGTCTTTGGGCAAACCCAGGCTCTGGGCCAAGCCACATCCACGCCAGTCCACACCATGAATGGCCGCCATCAGCGCAATGAAGCCGCGGGCCAAGGTCAGCCGCTCCTCCAGAGGGCGCTGGCCGTTAAGAACCATGTAGTCACAAACGCCAGGCATGCGCTGCATCACCACCGAGGGCGCGCCGAGGAACTGGCCTTGCGGATCCATCCAGTGCACCCGCGGCGCCGGCACATTTGTGCCCTCAAGCGCCTTGAGCACCGCGAATTCGCGCGAGCGCTCGGTGTTCAGCAGCGTGCCCGCGGCATCGCGCATGAGCATGAGCCGATGGCTGTGGCTGCCATGGTCGTCAACCCAGCTCGCGTCAAGCGACCAGTTCTCGCGCGACAGCCCGCCAGCGGCGCGGACCAGCGCAGTCAGGCGGATGTCATGCGCACTCGGGATTTCATGGGCGATCAGGCGCCGCAGATCAGCAGCGACCTGCTCGGCGGGGCTGGCTTTTTCGGCCTGAACTGATTCTGTCAGGCCCTGGGCATCAAGGGAGAGGTTCATGCGATGCGATCGTCAAGGCCGAGGCGGCACAAAATTCAAAATCTCGAAAAATATATCGGGTTTTTGGAAAATTCTACATCCTTGCAAAACAGGGGGGTGTGCACCTCAGAGACAGCGGCCAGGCCGCTTTAAGGCCAGGGGCCGTGCGTCTGGCGCAGCCCAGGGCGCCTCAGGCGGGCGAAGCGGCGCGCTGACGCAAGAGCCGTCCGGCCGCTGGCCCTGCCTGGGCCGGTGTACCCAGCCGCTGCCCGTTGACAAAAACCGCCTCTATGCCGGTCGGCCGGCTGATCAGGCGGTCTTGTCCGGCGGGCAGGTCATAGACCCGCTGCAGGGGGCCGGCGCCAACCTGGTCGGGGTCGAAAACCACCAGATCGGCCGGCAGGCCGGGCGCCACCCGGCCTCGGTCGTGAAGTCCGAACACATCGGCCGGGTGCGAGCTCAGGCGGCGCACCGCCTCTTCAAGGCTGAGGGCGCCCCGCTCACGCACCCAATGGCCCAGCAGGTAGGTCGGGTGGCATGCATCGCACAGCTGGCTCATGTGCGCGCCGCCGTCGCCCAGACCCAGCACCACATGAGGGTCGGCCAGGATCTCGCTGACCTCGCTCTCGTCGAAATTGAGCAAGGCCATGCGCCAGCGCATTTGCAGATCGCTTTCCAGCGCCAGGTCCAGCATCAAATCGACCTCATCGACCCCCCGCTCGCGGGCCAGATCGACCAGCTTGCGCTCGAGCAGCTCGGCATCGGCCGCCCAGGAAATGGTCATCTCTTGGAAGGAAGCCCGGCGGGTGTCGCCTTCGGCCTCCTTGCCGGCAAACCAGGCATCGTCCGGCCCGCGGCCGGCTACTTGTCGCTTCAGTCGCGCACGAAACGCCGGATCGGCATAAATCGCCCGCCGCTGAGCCTCGTCGCCGGCCATGCGCACCGGCTCAAAGGATGCCCATGTATCGAATACCACCGGCGAGCGAAAGTCGAATTCGAACTGAATCGGCCGGCAGGCCCCCTGGCCATGAATGGGCAGCCCCTGCCGGCGCTGCTCGGCGGCGCGATCGAGGTGCGCGCGGTGCGAACCCGGCCCGAGCGAGCCGGCCAGCAGCGAGGTCCACACCACCGGCCGACCGCTGGCTGCATGCAGCTGCTCATAGGCCTGCCACAGGGGATCCCGCCCCACGTTGTAGTGAATGAGTCCGTGGCCTGACTCGCCGACGGCACGCGCCAGCTCCAGCATTTCATCGAAATTGGCCAGACGGCTGGGTACCGGCCGGCCCGCATAGCCCACATGGACCTTAGAGACCGAGGTGGCAAAGCCCACCGCGCCGGCGTCCATGGCCTGTCGCACCAGCGCTCGCATCTGTGCCACTTCGTGTGCGGTGGCAGGGCGCGTGGTCGCCTCATCGCCCATCACCCAAAGGCGCACCGGGGTATGCCCGACCATCACCGCCACATTGATGCCCAGTGGGACCCGCTCGAGCTGATCCATGTACTCGGGAAAGCTCTGGAAAGGCCATGAGCTGCCCAGCCCTGCCTCCAGCGCCGACAGGCTCATGCCTTCGACCCGCTCGAGCGTGCGCAGGATCAGGTCGCGGTGCTCAGGGCGGGTCGGCGCCACGCCAAAGCCACAGTTGCCCAGCACAGCGGTGGTCACACCGTGCCAGGGCGAGACGGTGAGCTCAGGGTCCCACAAAACCTGGGCGTCATAGTGGGTGTGGATGTCCACAAAGCCTGGCGCCACCACCCGCCCTTGCGCATCGACGCTCTCTCGGGCCGCTGCAAGGTCAGTCCCGACAGCCACCACCCGCCCGTCTTTCACGCCCACATCAGCCCGTCGCCGGGGGCTGCCAGTGCCGTCAATCAGTGTCCCGCCGGTGATCTTCAGATCGAGTTCGGGCATGAACTCACTCCACCTTAACGCCGGTGAACTCGATCATGCGTCGCCAGTAATCGAGGTCGCCGCGTTGGCGCTCGGCCAGGGCATCGGGGCTGCTGCCGATGGGGTCGAAGCCCAGGGTCTTCCAGCGTTCCATCGAATCAGGATGGCGCAAGGCCTTGTTGATCTCGGTAGACAGGCGCTCTGCAATAGGGGCCGGCGTGCGGGCCGGCGCAAAGACGCCATACCAGCCCTCGATCACAAAGTCCCTGAAGCCGGCCTCCACCATGGTCGGCAGATCGGCAGCGGCGGGCGAGCGCTTGGCGCAGGTTTGGGCCAGCGCCTTCACCTTGCCCGAACGCGCCAGCGGCAGCGAGGAAGGCAGGTTGTCGAACATGAAGCTCAGCCGGCCGGCCAGCAGGTCGGGCATGGCTGCGCCGCTGCCCTTGTAAGGCACATGGGTGGCCTTGACGTTGCTGCTGCGCAGCAGCAACTCGGCCGCCACATGTTGAGAGCTGCCAGCAGCAGCCGTGCCGTAGCTGGCCGCGCCAGCCTGCCGGGCCATCCATTCAACCAGCTCGCGCACGTTGGTGGCCGGCACACTCGGCGGCACGATCAGCGCCAGGCAGGAGGTGCCAACCAGCGTCAGCGGCTGAAAGTCGCGGATTGGGTCGAAGGCCATCTTGGGGAAAAAGATCAGGTTGGAGGCATGCGTGCTTTGCGTGCCGAAGACCAGGGTGTAGCCATCGGGCGCGGCCCGGGCCACAAACTCCGAGCCAATGGCACCCGAGGCGCCGGCCCGGTTCTCCACTGCCACGGCTTGACCGAGCGACTCGGCCAGACGCGCCGACAGCACCCGCGATATCGCATCGGTCGGCCCGCCCGGGGCGAAAGGAACCACCCAACGCAGCGGTCGGTTGGGCCAGTCGGACTGCGCGCTGGCACCAAAGGCAGCCGCCATCATTCCAACAGCAGCAAGGGCGGATCGCATGAAAGGGCGCATGAAGATAATTCCGTATGAAGTGGGCAAGGGGGCGCGGGGCACCGGGAGGGCCTGAAGTATTTCACCTTCGGTGCGCCGGCGATCTTGGGAATACCCTAGGAAGGGCTTGCACGCGGGCGCAATGAACCCAATAGCCCGGACCAACGAACAACGGGCTTATTGACCCGCCGCCCAACTCCCCGTCTTGCCCCCGTGCTTTTGCAAAAGCTTCACGTCGCTGATGACCATGCCGCGGTCTACCGCCTTGCACATGTCGTAGATGGTCAGTAGAGCGACTTGAACGGCGGTCAGGGCTTCCATTTCA